>ERZ1739169.38-NODE-38-length-52251-cov-26.154744_pt1 | contig 52251 bp, 44 predicted proteins | sample MGYA00581756_ERZ1739169 | MGnify/ENA primary metagenome ERZ1739169 (study PRJEB40789, sample SAMEA7425667) | Salamandra salamandra | biome: salamander skin | place: Germany | collected 2020-03 | study: cvxcv | reverse complement strand
CAGATCAGCAAAGGACTCTCGTTATGGCTGGATGAGAAACGGGGGTCACGTCAAGAACATGGTTGAGCCATGCGCCGCCGCCTTTAGTCTTAGTTGAGGGTGTGCAGCCACCGAGAGTCAAATCTCGTGACGTGACGCTTGTATGTTGCGCGGTGGGACGGAGGCGAGTGTTGCTGCGTGTTTAGGGCATGTCAGCTTTCGGGCGGGAAGCCTGTGACCGCTTCTGGCGCAGCCCGGCGCTGCAATCAAGGCACCCAAGACCGACGATGATGAAGCCGCTACGCTCGGCGAATATCGAGGCTAAGTTCATCGGTGGTAGAGCGGTCAGGCTTGGGTGACAGGCATTTTCTTATGGCAGTCGTTCACGAGATGGTCGGGAGGCGACGGAGGCGAGGTCCATCCGGCCGCCGCGCCACCGAGATGATCGTTTGGCGAAGATGCCGTGTGGTCGGCGGTGGCGAGGACGGGCGGAACGCCAGCGCCCTCGCCACCGCAGTCCTTTGACCACATGGCGTGCAACCACCCGGCCGCAACATGCTCATCGATCGCGTGTTGTGTCGGATGTCTGACGTTGGTGCTGCCGTGGCCGTTGCCGGGTCCGAACGAATAGAGGAGTCGGGCGTAGCCTTCGGAGGGTGTCGGTGGCTTACTCTTGGCCGCCATTCTCGCTCCATGGTGGGGGACGGTCATGGCGGAGACGGGGGCCGGAGCCGGGCCGCCGATTTCGTGATAGCCGGCATCGCCAGTAAGCACCCAAGATCGGTCAACCTCACGGTCGGTCACAATGAGTGCGAGACCTGACCCGTTGCGACTTTTGCCAGTGCAGTGTCGCAACTCGAAGGTCTGAGCGCCTCGAGACCACGAGATCGGCGGAGTGCTCGAGACGCGGTCGAGGATGTGAATTGCGCCATTGGCTTTCAAGATGGTCGCAGCAAACGTTAGATGCTTAGGCCCTACTGTTTGCCTTGGCGCGATCCAGTCGCGCTTGCGAAGGTCAGCATCGAGAGACGCCGCAGACCAGTGATCCGCATCCCAATGCGACAGGATCACCGGCGGATGGGCGTGGGTGCAAAACTCCAGCGATGTGGGGACGGTCTTGGCGTTGCGGTAGACGCCGCACCCGACGTCGAAATAATAGTTCGGCACCCCACATTCGCACACCAAAGCGTTCGCCGATCCTTGGCCGATGTCGAGAGCGATGATCTGATCGAGGCGACAGCGAGACGCAAGGATCCGTTCTACCTCGGCCGGATCTGCCGGCGGCCAATCGTCCATGTTGAAGATGCGGTCCAGAGCAGCTGAGGTTTCTGCGGGTAGGAACCAAGCTTCAAGCTTGGATGGGATTGCGGGCATAAAAAGGCCGCCGTAGACTTCGCATGGAGTCGAAGCATTAGGGCCAAGGTCGATCTCGACCCAGCCAGGTTCCGGGAGATCCGCCTCCTCTCCTAGCGCCCTTGGATTGACCCTTGCTCTAGGCCAAGTGAATTCGATCTGGAACAATGGCAGGTCGTCGAAGGGATCAGGCCCGTCGAACTGCATGTCTCCGCCCTTGAAACAGCGCTTCCAGAGCCAAGCGATCTCGTCCCCAGGTCCTTCGAGGCTGAAGGGACCATTTCCGGTAAAGCCGTTCCATTCGGCATCGACCGCATCGAAGGCGATGACGACATCACCCTCATCATCGGCGGGCTCGATGTGGTCTATCCTAGCGTAGGCGCGGCGCGGTGGTTCGCGGCGACCCTCGCCCCGGATAAAGTAGCGGTTCATCAGCCCTCAGTTGCAACCTTGGTCAGATAGTCGTCGGTGAATCCAGTTTCGACCTCGACTTATAGCGGAAATTGGTCTGTTTCACCTGATCAATCTGTCCCCACCGACAGCGCACCCAGCTCTTGGCGTCGGGGCCCTCCGCTAACTGGCGAGCGGCTCGAAGGTCCGATTTGGGGCAAGGCGTCAAAGTCGGGTAGTGGCACAGCGCAGCTCTTTGCTTGCCTACATCACCAGTCCGAACCGGAACGCCCCTCCCAGACCAGTTCTTGAAGTCTTTTGCGAAGCTCTGTCGTTGTCTTAGCTGGATCATATGGCCTGGCGTCAGCTCAGGGTCGCGCGGATCGCCGCGAGAACCCCGGCAGCGAGATTGGGCCTCACGGCGTCGTTGGCGGCCAGCATGAGCCGACCGAGGGAGCGGCGATCCACTGTATCCCGAGCGGCCTGACGGATCGCCGGAGCCGTCAGGATCGGCGTACGGAGAGCGAACTGGGACCGGTCGGCTAAATGGGACCATTGCGCCGCGATGCGTCCGGCGAGCGCGGCTTCCAGCCGTCGTGCAGTGGTCGAACGCTCCAGCCATTCCCAGATCCGGAAGCTCGCCAGCATCAGCAGCGAAGCGTCGCCCGCAGGCGGACGAATGACCAGGGCCGCGGCCGCAAGGGTCGCGGGGAGGGGGGCGAGGTCGGGCGCGAGCGGACCGTCCCACCGCCTCACCGTTGGGCCGAGAAGGGAGGTGTCCGGCGCGGCTTCGAGCCGCGCCGCCAAGGCCGCGACGTCGAAGGCGGGATCGCGTAGCACATTGCTGACGACGAAAACAGCGATCGCATCGTCAATCGTGGCCCGGATGCGGGGCTCGGCCAGATCCACCGGCAGCCCTTCCCACGGCATGACGTCGGCCACCTCATGGATAGTCGACTCTACGCTGTCCAAGCCGCCCCGATCGACATGGGTCACGATCCGGGCCCCGTTGCGCAGGGCGTCGATGAGATCGTCCACCGAGGCGCCCAGCGCCGCATCCTCGAGGCGAGTGAAGCCGAAGGCGACTTCGAAGGCGACGATGCGCCGGCCACGCACACGCACCTGAACCTCGGCCCTGACGCCGATGTCGAGGCCGAGTTGACGCTCGACGGCGGCCGCTTGGTACCAGAGCGCCTCCTTCTGCGGCACGGGTTGCGGCCAATCGGCATCGATCGGCGCACCGCTGCAGCCGCCGAGCTTCACGGCGGTCGCGGCGTCGTCGCCGCCCGCGAGGCGGTTGACCATCCACGCCGCCAGACCGGCCAACATCCGTGTGACGAAGCCGCCCCGGCGGGACTCCCGATCGAGATCGTCCGCCACCCGCGCGGCCGCAACCAGGGTGCGCAGGGCGGCCTCGCGTCGTCCCGTTTCGAACTCGAGCTGGGCCTGGTCGCCGAGAAGCCCCGCCTGCATGTCCGTCATGGTCGGGATCTGCGCCGCTTCCGCAGCGGCCTCGCCGAACAGTCGGGCGGCCTCGGTCGGGTCGCCCAGCTGGTAGGTGCTTACCGCCAGCTCCCGCAACATATGGGCGCGGTCGATGGCGTCGCCGGCCTGCTGGCCCAGAAACCGCCTGGTCTCCTCCACTACGTCGTCGTGCCGCCCCAAGCGGAAGAAAATCTTGATTCGTTCCCGCTGCAGCAGAGGGTTTCCGGGCAAGGTCGCCTCCGCCGCTTCCAGAACGGCGAGGGCCTCGTCGTGACGGTCGGCGTACTCGGACAGGAGGGTTGTCCGGGCGGCGAGGCACTGCGCCGCGATCTCCGGACGACCCCACCGTTCGGCGATGGTCTGAAGACCGATGTACCGCGCGGCCGCGGCCGCCGCATCGAAGCCGTCGACCTCGGAGTCGCGCACCCAAGGCGACTGGATGGCGCTCCGGACGGTGGCCGGCGTGTCGCTCAGGGTAGCCAGATAGCGGACTCTCACCTCGGACTCGGCATCGTCCAGGACGGCGAACAGACCTTTGAGCTCGTCGATGGACTGCAGGTGGACGGTCCGCCAGGTGAACATGAAGTCGGCGGGATGGTCGCTACCGGCGTAGCTCGTCTGTGCGCGCAGGGCGTCGCGGGTCTCGACCGGAAGGCGCAGGTCGAGCCCTTCCATCTCCCTCACGAGGCCGAACCAGTCTGACGGCGGCAGCGACGACGTCGGTCCGCTCAGGACGGTGAACAGCGCCGCCTGAAGGATGTCGCCAGGGCGTTTCGAGCCCGGCAGCTCCTGGCGGAGCCGCGCGAGAATTCGCCGCGTCGTGGTCGCGGGCGAGCGGGCGACGGCGACCTTCAGCTGGGCTAGACGGACCAGGCAGGCCGCCTCGGGGTCCTGTTTGACCAGCGGCGCTTCGGTGGAGAAGAAGGTTAGGGGTTCGAGGTGTTCGAACAGGATCTCCCTGTTTTGGTCCTCCACCATCATGACGACGATCCCGATCGCCTTGAGGGCCTCGACATGGTCCGCCACCAGACCGGAAACAAGCAGTTGGGCCACATGTTCGCCCGGTATCGGGCGTCGCGCGAGGAGGTTGTCGCATATCGCGGCATGGACCGCCGTCTGTTCCGGCGCCGACAGGGTTCGGGAACCGGCGTCCGCGACCAAGGGAGATACCCGGAAGCGGCCCGCGCGGGCGGTTTCGATCCACGGGCCGACGAGGAAGTCCAGAGCGTCCCCCGGCTGGGCCAGCGTCGGCGCCGCCATTCCGGCGGAGACCGCCAAGCCGCGATCAAACCCGCCAATGAGGAGCGAGAGGCGATAGAGCAGGGATCGCGGCCGATCCGGAAGGTCCTCGATCAGCCGCTCGCGCACGGCGTCGCGTTCCAGGTCGAGGTCAAGCGCCCGGTCGCCGGGAAGGATGCCTTGCAGATCCTCTCCAGCCGGCCAGCCGCGCGCCTTCAGGCCGGTCACCCTGGCGGCCACGAGCTGGGGATGTCCCCCGCTCGCCAGCCAGACCGAGCGCGTCCACCGCGCCGTGTCCCCGCCGGCGCGCTCGATGATCAGGCCTACCTCGGCTTCCTCAAGCGGCGGCACGGTGAACGGCGCGACACCAGTGGAAAGCGAGGGCGGAGGTGGGCGGTAGGCGGTTACGGCCAGGCCGCCGTCGACCTGACGGACGGCTTCGGACAACAGGGCGAACTGGAGGGCGAGTTTGGGCAGGGCGGCGGCAGGGAGGTCGTCGAGGATCAGCCCGCCGAAGTCGCGGTACTGCGTCGCCTGGCGGGCGAGCCGCAGCCGCTCGGCGATCGCCTCGGGTTTCAGGTCACGCAGTTCAACGAGATACCAACCCCGGTTGGATGAGCGGACCACATCCAGGGCGGCTGTGGTTTTTCCGCCGCCGCTGGATCCGTGCAGCCAGACGATCCTGCCTTGGCTCAACCCCTCTGAGGCTGCTTGGGTGATCCCTGTCCGCTCCACATGCAGCACCGACGCTGGGACGGCGCGCGCATCGACGAGGAGCTCGCCCAGTCGGCTGGAAGCCGCTGCGGTCTCGCGCCCGCCTGCGCCCCGCCGCACCGCCGACATCGGCATGCTGACAGAGGTTGCGGCCTCGAACGTTTCGAGGAACTGGGCGCGGGTCAGCTGCCTCGCGCCCGGGTCGACGACACGCCGCATAACGGCGTGCAGGACTGCATCTCGCGCCTTGCGACCGTCGCTGGGCATCAGGCCGAGACGGTCCGACATGAGGACGAGGCGTTCGGCGAGGAGCTCATCGAGCTGCGCGATGGCCGGCTGGCCGCCTTCCCACCGCATTGGCCGAAGGAGCTCTTCACGAATGACCGGGTCGGGCTGCTGCTCAAGCCAGAGCTGCAGATCAGGATCCAGGGGCAAGGCGAGCAGCAGCGCCTTCAGGCCGACCAAGTCGCGCCCCTCAAGGGCGGCGAGGCGCCATTCGTCAAGACCTCGGATTGGCGCGGGAAGGGACGAGCCGCGTTCCCGGCCGAACGTCGCTGTGGTCATGTAGACGGCGCGAACCCGGCGGGCCCGGTTGGCGTTCCGAAGTCGCCAGAAGGCGTTGATCGTATCCACGACCCCCGTGGTGCGCAGGGTGGTGGCGGGACCGGAGGCGACATCCTTTACCTGGGTGAGGGTCAAGGCCTCGGAGGTGACGACGGAGAAGTCGTCGGCGACCTCCAGGAGCAGGAGCTCGTCCTCCGCCAGCGCGCTCCAGGCGAGGGCGGACGCGATGATCTGGTAGACGTATCCGCGGATCGAGGCCACTGCCTGGCGCTGCCGTTCCGCCTCGGGAATGATGATGTCGGCGAGATCGGGCATGAAGATCCAGGATCGCTCGGATTGCGGAAGCCGACGCTTCGGCCCGGGGCTGCCTACCAGGAGGCCATTCTGAAAAGCCGTCCGTCTTCGCCCATGTCATGCAGACGCACGACGATCTCAGCGTCTTCGAACACCGGCGTCTCATCCGGCCTGGCCGGCAGGTCGGAATCGATCAGGGTGATGACGGACTGCAGGCCGAGGTCGGCATAAGCCCGCAGGACCGCCAGGAGGTTTTCCTTCTTGCGATCGTCCAGGGATTCCAGGACGCCGTCGTGATAGGCGAAGCGCGGAAACCGATCGCCGAGATGGACGCGCAGGACCGCTAGGTCGAAAGCCACGCACAAGAGCTTGCGATAGGTGAAGCCCAGGTCCGCGCTGGTGGCGTTGCCGCCCTCGTCGAGAATCTCGGCTCGGAATTCCAGGTGGCCCCGCGTGTTGGGGAAGACGCTCAGAAGCGCCTTGCGATCCAGCACCTCTTCGATGACCTCGTTGAAGTACAGGCGGATTTGCGAGAAGCGTGACGTCGGCTCGCTGTTCTGAGATTCCACATTCTGTTCGACCTGCTCCTGCAGGGCGCTGGTCTCAGCGCTCAGGGTGCGAATATCGTGACGCAGCTCCTGCAGGCGCTGAAGATGGCCGCGCTGGCGCTCGAGTGTGGCGATGTCGGCGCGCAGGCCCACGGTGTCAGCGGACATGTGTTTGTAGCGCAGGAAAGCGTCCGTATCGCTGAGCGCGCGAAGCATTTCCGAGCGCTGCTTGCCCAAGGCGGCGAGTTCCGTGCCGACAGCCTTGAGTTCGACCTCGATCTCCGACCGCTCTTCCTCAAGATAGCCTTGCCGCTCTTCGGTGATGGCTCGGTTGAAGCTGAGGAGCTGCTCGAAATCCCGTTTGATCTGCCCCTCGAAGAGCACGCCGGCCTGAGCGAACATCTCCTTCGCTTCTTCAGGGCTGAACAGGATCTGATCCTCCTTCAGCGAAAGGTCGATCTTCTTCTTGTTGGCCTGGAGGGTGTAGCGGCGACCGTTGAGATGGGCGATGCGCAGATCGACCTTGTCCACCAGCGCGCGGGTCTGCTCCTTGTCGTCGCTCCGGAAGTCGAAGGCATCGAGCAGCGCCTGTTTGCGATCGAGATCCTGCTGTTTCAGCAGCAGCATCCCCTCGATCTTGCTGACGTCCACGACGGTGCCGCCGAGTTCAGTCTGGATGGTCTGCTCGGTTCGGACCTTTTCGGCGAGCTCGTCCTCCTTCGCGTAATGACGCGAAACCAGATCCCCATCGAACCCCAGGAGATGGGCCAGAAAAGGCTTCCAGTCCGCATGGACATTGGCGAAACGCCTCAGCTGGAACACATCCCGGAAATCGTCTTGGGAGCGCAGGAAGTAGCCGAGCCCTTTTCGGTAGGGCCAGGGCTTGAGCGCGCGCCAGTCCAGCAGGCTGTCGAGCAGCTCCTTGGCGCGGTCAAAGGGCACGTCCCAGTGATCCCAGTTCCCTTCGGGCTGGCCCGAGAAGTCCTGTCCTCCGACCAAGGCCTTCTTGAAGGCGATGCGACTGGCCTCGGCGACGCTGCGTCGAATGGTCAGGAAGGTCCCGTCCTCGAGCTCCAGCTCGAGAAAGAAGACGAAGCGGTCAAAAAGATCGGGGTAGCGGAACAGGAAGAATTTGGAATCCCGGCCGGCGAGGAAGCCGAAATCCAGCAGTCGACCAAGGGTGGTCTTGCCCAGGTTGTGGGTGTCGCGTTGCCGGTTCTCGGGCAGCCGGATTTCGGCCAGCACGACGTTCAGCCCCTCGACGAACTCGACGGGGGCGAAAATGTCGGGCTGGTCGCTGTAGAATCGGGAGAGCCTCATTGCGGGCCCAGATACTCGATCGCATCCGTCTTGGGGCGATATTCGACGAGCCCCAGCAGGAAGAGGAAGTTCAGCGACGGCAGGAAGAGCGTCTCGCCGCCCTCGACCGCCTTCCTGGCGAAGGCGCGCAGGTCGCTGTAGCCTTCCAGCCTGCGCGTCCGTAGGCGCGCGAGCAGAAGCATCGCGACGTTGATCACGGTTCGATCCGGGTGAGCGTGTTTGCTCGGTCTAAGCATCCGGTTCCCTACCGATGTCGCAGTTCCAGTACATGTAGAACAGCACCGCACGGGTCAATCGCTTGTGAGGCCGTTGCCGCAGGATGGGGTCGCGGCCGAACAGCAGCCCCAACAGGTACTCCATGACCTCGTCGAAAGTTTGATGGTCCTTGCGCTTGGCTATGATGGCGAGCTCGAACTCCTCCACCACGCTCTCATAGGCGCGCAGGATCTCCTCATTCTCGGGCGCGGCTAGGAAGGCTCTGATCTGGGCGGTGTCCTTCAGATAACGCTTCAGCAGGGCCTTGGCGTAGGCGTCGGTGAGATTGTTCGCCTCGTTCTTGGCCTCGTAGGAGACCCGCTCGACCGGCGGAGTATCGACCGCGTCATCCAGATGATCCTTGTGGCGCGCCAGGGCGGTGACGACTTCGGCCAGCTCGTCCGGGCTGACGATCAACGGAGAATCGACCGGGTCCAGGTCCGCCTGTTCGGCGATCTGGGGATGAGTCTTCAGGAAGAGATCGAGATCGTCGAGGCCGAACAGGGCGATGGAGGCTGGCGCCAGTTCGCAGGTCTTCGACAGGTGCGCGCGGATCTTGGCGTCGGCGTCGCCGGGCAGCCGGCGGTTCGAGAACAACATGTAGAAGTCGAGTTCGCCGGCCTTGCGCAGCGCGAGGATGCGAGGGACCTCCTCGGCAATGACGTGGGTCTTGCCGTCCGGGTTGAAGAAGTCCGTTTCGCCGAAACTCTTGTTGTAGCCGTTGGTGTGTTTGGCTTGGACGATCACCGGGCCGGTCCAGGGCCCCGCCTGGCTCGGATACAGTTCCGCCGTTCCGACGAAGCGCGCGTCCCGGCCGCCGTCCCGTCCCTTGGCGAAGCCCTGGACGCCGGCGCCCAGCAGGGCCTTGCAGATCAGGACGACAAGCGTCTCGAACTGCTCCGGGCTCAGGTCCTCATAGGCGTACTTCATGCGGCGTCCGGAGGAATCGCGACCGTTCCCAGCTGAACGGCGGGGCCATGGTGACAAAAGAACGTAGGTAGTCAAAGTTGTTCTGACACCCACCGCTCCAATCCCCGATGTCGCGCCCATGCCCATGTCCCTTCCGCAGCCCGGAGCGCCCGTTGGGGGCGATGCGGCCTTGGCGTGCGGGGACCCGGCGCCCGGGGCGTCGCTGGCGCCCGCCGCGCCCTCGCCCAGCGTCGACGACCTGTCCCGCACCCTGAGGTTGGCCGCCCAAGGCGTGGGGCGGTGGTTGCGGGAGCACGAACCCCTGCTTCTGTCGCTCATGGAAACCTGGGGGAAGTTCCATGCGCTCGATCGCAGCGGGTGGCTGCCACACCATACGACGCCCTTCCATCTGCTCGATCCCCGGGAGACGGATTCGGATGTGGCGGGTCGAATTCTCGAGACCTACTACGAGGCCGAATGGTCCGCCGTGGAGGCCGCGTTCCGCGCCCGACTGGAGACGCATGGGTTCGACCTCGAGACCCTCGCGACCTTCGACGAGGCGCTCACGGCCCACAGACACGGGCTCTATCGCGCCACGCCCCGCACTCTGTTTCCCGACATCGAACGCAAGGCGCGTGACGTTCTGGATGAGAACGGTATGGCGACGCAGTCGGGTCTGCGCGGTCTCAGGCGGGCGGTCGACGCCCTGGGCCTGGAGAACTTCACGCGCTCGGGAGTCGTCAGTTCCAAACTCTACCGCATGTTCGCTCGGCATCTCTATTCGACCGTCAGAACGTCCGAGCGTCTCGCCGAGGTCGCAGCCGACCCGGTGCCGAGGCACCGAATGTCTTCTCCCTGGAGCTAGCTTTAGGTCTGCTATTGGCGCTTACAGCCTATTGGTTTTCCAGCGCCGAACATTGCCTTCAAACCATATTTTATGTGGCCTGTTGCTTCCAGATATCTTCCAACCGTCGTCACTCAGAGAGCTTACAGACAGTCCGGATTGAAGCGCACTGAGCCAGCCCAGGTGCAGGCGCCGTCGATGCAGTCGATCAGGTTGCTGGGGAAGCTGTTGGTGGCGTGGTCGAAGATTTGGAACCAGCCGCCGTCGTCCCAGACGGCTGTGGGCATGCCCATCTGTGAGGCGTGGGCAGCGTGAAAGCGGCTGTAGAAAAGACGGATGTTGTTGCAGTTCATGGTCGGCAGGCGGCTGTGCCAGCCGACACCCCACTCGCCGATGTAGATGGGCATTCCGCCACCCGTGGTGGAGGCCCAACGCGCCATGATCTCCATCGGGCCGCGAATGTCGGCGTCGGTCCAGGCGTCCGCGTAGTCACCCTGATTGTCGCCTGCGAATGACCAGGGGTTATAGTGGTGGAAGGTCGCCATTACATAGGGGTCGCGCCCGCCGCCAACCTCCGACAGGCTGGGCCAGGTCTGAGCCATTTCTGCTGCGCCAAACCACTGATTGCCGCCGATGATGATGATGCGTTTTGTGTCCCTGGCCCTGATCTGGTCATAGGCCAGCCCCGTCATATGCCTCAGCGTGGCGGGGGCCATGGGGTCATGGTTGGCGAGGTGGGGTTCGTTCAGGATTTCGAACATCAAACGATGGTCGCGATCGACGTACAGGCCGCTGATTTCCGACCAAAGTTGAGCCAGCACCTGGGCCTTGCCGTCTTCCTTCAGGCGTTTCTCGTGGTGAGCGTTCAGCACGACATAAAGGCCGGGCTTGGACAGGGCGTAGTCGATGACTTCTGTCAGGGCGGCGAGGCGTGGGGCGGAGTGGTCGATGTGGCCCGTGTCAGGATCGGCAAGGGTGCTCCCGGCGACTTCTTCGGTCCAGGTGACGGGAATCCTCAGGTTACGGAATCCGCGGGCATAATAGGCGTCGATCTTGGGCCGCGCGGCCTCCAGCGTGGCGGGATGCTGACTGTTGTCGAACATCTGGCCAAGGTTGAAGCCCTTGCCCATCTGCGCAGCGGCTTCACGCGATGTCGGGGCGGATGCGCTCTGGACGGCAGGAGGCGCAGTCTGCGCCGATGCGCCCGAAACACCGATGAAGGCGAGAAGCGCAGTGGCGGCAAATGCTGCGGTGCGGAACCAAGTCATGCTCATTAAATGGATCCTCCGCCGCTCATTTTAAGCGCTTGATATCAAATTTGACAGCGCTGTCTCTATATCAGCTATCGTGCTCTTCTGACGCCTTCTACGGCGAGGCCGCCAAGCAAGGCTATGCCTGCGCACGTCATCATCAGCATGGGCCAGTCCGAACGACCGGCGCCAAGCGCGGTGATGGCCAACACGGGCGCGAGCGCGGCGGGCAGGGTGTTAGTCAGGTTCATGACACCCAGATCCCGGGCGGTATGGCGGCGCGAAGGCAGGATCTCCGCCACCAGGGCGGTGTCCACCGTCGTATAGAGCCCAAAACCGAGGCCGTAGAGGACGTAGCCGAACAATGGCCCTGGCCACTCGGGATGGGAGGCGAACACCATAAGCCCGCCCGCAATCAGGGCGGCGGCCAGAAGGATGAAGGGTTTTCGACGGGCGAAACGGTCTGAAACCAATCCGCCGACAAAGCCTGCCGCCAGGGTCAGACACGTCGAGAAGGCGATCAGCCGGGCCAGGCCGCTCTCGACTGTCGAGCCAGGAAACTGGCTTTCGTACCGGGCGTGATCGGCCAGGTAGAACAACATGTAGGCGCTGATCACGCTGACTGAAATCTGGAAGCAGAAGCGTGACGTCCAGACAAACCCGAAGTCGAGATCAAGTCCTTTGCGGATTATAGGGGAGGGCGCGGCGTCCATGATTTGCCGCCGAATCGGTGCGGACGGCGCCTCTTTCCAGATGACCAACAGCGGCAGAATGCAAAGGATCACCAACAGGCTGAGGGCGCTCATCCGTGCTGAAATATCGGACAGAACAGGCGATGCAATCAGAACGCCGCTTGCGGCGCCGACGGGTGCAGCGATGCCGATGAAGGCTGCCACCTGGCCCTTCTGATTATCAGGAACGACATCGGCGAAGACGGCGTGCAAGGGCGCGAACATCAGATTGAACGCGAACTGAAAGGTCATGAGCCCGGCCAGAAGCCCAACGGGCGTAGAGGCCCCGGCGATCAGGACATAGGCGCAGACGACCCCGATCAGGCCGCATAGGATCCAGGGGCGGCGCTTGCCGAAACGACTCGTCGTGCGGTCACTGGCCCAGCCGATGGCGAGGTTCGCCAGGCTGGCGGTCACGGCGCCCCAAAAGGACACGAGACTGAGCAGCCCGATCTTGTCTGCGGGTGCGATGGCTTCGGCCTGCATGGGCGTCAGCAGGCTGAGAAGGGGAACGAACGCAACATAGGCCCCGATATAGGCCAGGGTCAGAACGGCGATGAAACCCGCAGGCACGCGCCTGCTTGGCGTCACTTCAACTTCATCAACAGGCTGCATGATGCGAAACTGTGGCGATTGTCGCCAAGCTTCGCGAGTGAAATCTTGCGACGCCGTCGGCAAACGCGGCATAGGACATGTTCGAAGCGGCGACGGGGTGCGGTCGTCAGCAGGGGCGCGGTTCAGAATGCCGGCGACAATCTATGACGTGGCCGCCCTTGCCGGCGTTTCCATAAAATCGGTCTCACGCGTGCTCAACCGCGAGCCCAATGTCAGCGCGGCGCTTCAGGCCAAGGTTCAGCACGCGGTGGACAGCCTGGACTACCGACCCAGCCTGTCAGCCAGAACACTCGCCGGGTCCTCATCCTATCTGATCGCAGCCTTTGTCGACGCGGACCTGACGCTGGAGCACTGGCGCAGCGGACGCGGCAGCGACTACCTCAGCCGACTGCAGTTCGGCGCCCTCGTCGAGTGCCGCAAGGCGGGCTATCATCTGCTGGTCGAATTGGTGGATTATGGCGCGCCTAGTCTGGAGGCGCGGCTGTCGGCCCTGTTGCGTTCTCTGCGGCCCGACGGCGTGCTGCTGACGCCGCCCAATGCTGACGACCCGACAGTGCTGGATATTCTGGAGCGCAACAACACGCCCTTCGTGCGGCTGGGCGCAGACCGGGATCTGGGGCGGGGGATGCGCGTCTTCATGGATGATCGTCAGGCGGCGGCGGACATGACCGCCCACCTGATCGGCCTTGGGCATCGCAGGATCGGCTTCGTGGCGGGGCCGGCCGCCTATCCCGCCAGTCAAGCCCGGCGTCTGGGTTATGAGCAGGCGCTTTCGGCCCACGGCCTGGCCGCCGAGCCCGAGTTGGTGGTCGAGGGTGATTTCACATTCGCGTCGGGCCGCAGGGCGGGGGAGGCGCTGTTGAACGACGCCCGTCGTCCCAGCGCGATTTTCGCCAGCAATGACGACATGGCGCTAGGGGTTTTGAATGCGGCGGCGTCTCTGGGCGTGTCTGCTCCTGGCGAGGTTTCGGTCTGCGGTTTCGACGATACGCCAAGTGCGATGTTCAGCACGCCGCCGCTGACAACCGTGCGCCAGCCCGTCGCTGAGATGGCTGCGGCGGCGACCCGGATGCTGCTGGAGGCGGCGCGCGACCCCGCTCGAACGGTGGAGAAGATCGACTACACCCTCGTGGAGCGGGCTTCGACCCAGCCGCCTGGCTAATTCAAGATGGTCATTGACAGCGCTGTCAAACGACGTCAGGTTCAACCTGGGAACGGCGCACCGTCGGGTGCGTCATCAGCTGGAGCTCTGCAGAACAGGGCCCGGGGGAGGGAAGACCATGATCTGCTTCAAACAATCGCTTCTGCTTGGCTGCGCCACACTGGCGATCGCCGCTGGCCCGGGACAGGCGTGGGCGCAGACCGCGCCGTCCTCCGATCCGCTGCAGGATCAGGCCACGGATGTCGGCGACGTGGTGGTCACGGCCGAACGCCGCGAGCAATCGCTGCAGAAATATGCGGGCGTCGCCCAGGCGATCTCTGGCCAGGATCTGCGGGCCGTGGGCATTGACCAGATCGAGGACCTGCAGTCGGCGGTTCCCGGTTTGTCGATCTCCAATCAGGAAGGCAATGTTCAGATCTACATCCGCGGCGTGGGCACGGCGAACAACACCGAGCTGGGCGACCCTTCTGCAGCGACCCACCTGAACGGCGTCTATCTGCCGCGCCCGCGCGGCTTGGGCGGCATGTTTTTCGACATCGCACGCGTCGAAATCGCCAAGGGTCCACAGGGCACGCTGCGCGGACGCAACGCCGTCGCGGGTACGCTGAACATCATTCCGAATCTGCCGCGTCTTGGCGACCGCAGCGGCTACGCCCAGGCCGAGATCGGCACGCTGGACACTTCGGGCTATGAGGCCGCGCTCAACCTGCCGATCGGCGAAGATCAAGCTGTCCGACTGGCGATCTACGGCGTGGACCGCGGCACGGCCTATAAGAACGTCGGCGACGACAGCTCTCTGAAACCCACGGGCGTTCAGGAGCTTTTCTCGGCCCGCGCCTCCTATCTGTACAAGCCCAATGACCGCTTCAAGCTGACCCTGATGGGCGACTATGAATCCGAACGCGGCACGGGCTATCCGGCCACCAATATCCGAAACGGCCTGGTCAACGGCGGCAAGCCGGACGATCTGGAATTGCGCGAGGTTCTGTTCCGCGGCCCTCAGGGTCTGGTCGAGAACGACAACTGGGGGCTGGCGCTCAACGCCTCATATGACTTTGGCCCTGCGGTGCTCGAATATTCCGCCAGCCGCCGCAGCGTCGATTATTATCAGGTCAACGCCGCCAACGAAGGTGTGGTGCGGCCCGGGTTTGGCGCCGCGAACGTCGATTACGACAACTTCGGCACCCAGTACTGGCTGACCCTGTCCAAGTCGGACATTCACGAGCTTCGCCTGTCGTCGCCTGCCGATTCCAAGGCGATCTGGTCCACCGGCCTGTTCTATTTCAAGGAAGAGCAGCAGGTCGGCTTCCTGTCGGTCGTGGACAAGGGCCAGTTCTATTCAGGCACCGAGTTCACCTTCCCGGACGTGAAGTCGGACTCCTTCGCCGCCTATTTCGACATCACCTATCCCATTACGGATCAGCTGCGCCTGAAGGGCGGCTTCCGCTATACGGAAGAGAACAAGTCGCGCAACGGCGTCGGCGGCAACTGGTCGCTGGGCCTGGGGTCTCTGGACTACAATTGCTGCTTTACGACCCGTCTCGGCACGGAAGGCTTCCGTCCGATCTTTACTGGCCGGGACAGCTATGTCGCGCCGACGCCTGGCAACAATCAGGAGGCGGCCAAATATTTCATGGGCGCCTTCCGTCCTGGCGCGCGTGACACCTTCCTGGACCAGATCGCCGGCGTCGCCGACGGCTCGCGCCCCAACGGCACCTGCGTCAACCGTCCCGACACCCAGCCGGGCGGTGGCGGCCAGATCTGCCCGGCGGACGGTCAGCACAGCTTTTTCCAGATCTCGGCGCCCGGCGCTCAGGTCGGTTCGTATGAAGACAGCTTCAACGACTACCGCGTCGGCTTCGAATACGACCTGACCGACAAAAACCTGTTCTACGGCGCGATCTCGACGGGCCACAAGTCGGGCGGGTTCAACGACACGATTACGATCAATGGCGTACAGACGGCGCCGATGTTCGCGCCGGAATCGGTCACCCTGTTCGAACTGGGGACCAAGAACACCTTCCGCCCGGCCAGCGGCCGCATCGATCTGAACGCCAACGTCTTCTATTATGACTATGCGGACCAGGTGTTCCAGACGCTGGTGTCGCTTGGCACGGGGCCGAACGGAGCCAGCGCCGGCTTCTCGCAGCAGAACATCAACGTCGCGCAGTCCACCATCAAGGGCTTCGAACTGGAGACCCGGTTCGACCTGCCCTTCCGCTCGCGTCTGGACGTCATCGCCGCCTATATCGACGCCAAGGCCGACAATGGCGCCCTGACGGACACGCGCGGCACCGACTACGGCGACGGCACGCCCAACTTCAACGTCAACATCGCCAAGAACGAACTGCCCAACGTCTCCAAGGTGAACCTCAACGCTCACTTCCAGAAGACGATGGATCTGTTCGGTGGTCGTGCCGACTTCCACCTGCTGGCCAACTACCGGTCGTCCTTCTACCTGAACATCTACAACGAGATGCCGGTCATCCAGTACGTCGCCCGCCCTTCCGACCCGGCAGGTCAGGCCGCCTATGACGCCTTCAAGGCTTCAATGGCGGGAGCCACGGTTGATCCGAACGCCGCACTGACCAGTCCTTTCCTGCGCAGCACACCGGCGCGCGACGGCGGTTTCTGGGCGCGCCAGCAAGGCTATGTGACGGTCAACCTCGGCGCGGGGTGGGAACCGGCCAGCGGACGCTATCGCGTCGAAGCCTATGTGAACAACGCCTTCGATGAGACTGTTGTCGAGAAACAGCTGGTGTCGGACGAGGTGGTCAACGTCCTCTTCCTCAATCAACCGCGCACCGCCGGCATTCGCCTGCGCGCGAACTTCTGATCCCTCACTGAGGCGGCGTTGGTCCACGGATCGACGCCGCCATTTTTGTATTTTATCCGAGGTCCCGCATGTCTGCGTCCCGTCGAACACTCGTGTCCGCCATCGCCCTGGCTGCAGGTCTGGTCAGTACTGCCGTTGCTTCGCCCATAACGGCCCAAACTGTCGCGGGCGCTCAGGCTGATCCGTCCGTCTGGCCACAGGCGGCAAGTCCTCGCGCCATGACCGACGCGCGCACCGAAGCCATGATCGACAGCCTGCTGGCGCGCATGACGCTGGAGGAGAAGGTCGGTCAGATCATTCAGGCCGATATCGCCTCGATCACGCCTGAAGATCTGGCGCGTTACCCGATCGGATCCATTCTGGCGGGCGGCAACTCATCGCCGGACGGCAATGAGCGCGCCCCGCTTCAGGACTGGGTGGCGCTGTCCCGGGCGTTCAGGGCCGCTGCGGCCGCGCGGCCGGGCGCCGCTGTCCCGTTGATGTTCGGCATCGACGCGGTCCATGGTCATAACAATATCGTCGGGGCGACGCTGTTCCCCCACAACATCGGCTTGGGCGCCGCACGCGACCCTGACCTGATCCGCCGCATCGGCGAGGCCACGGCTCAGGAAGTCGCCGCTTCGGGCGCAGACTGGACATTCGGCCCCACCCTGGCCGTTCCCCGCAACGACCGTTGGGGTCGGACCTATGAAGGCTATAGCGAGCATCCAGAGGTCGGCGCCGCCTATGCCGGCCCCATGACCCTGGGCCTGCAGGGTGAACTGGTCGAAGGTCGTCCGCTCGCCTCTGACCGGATCGCCGGATCGGCCAAGCATTTCGTCGCCGACGGCGGCACCCAGGACGGGGTGGACCAGGGCGACGCCGTGTTCTCCGAAGCCGAACTGATCGCCATTCATGCCCAGGGCTATGTTCCCGCGATCAATGAGGGCGTGCTGACCGTCATGGCCTCCTTCTCCAGCTGGAACGGCGAGAAGATCACCGGCAACCACTCGCTTCTGACGGATGTGCTGAAGGGCCGAATGGGCTTTAACGGTTTCGTCGTCGGCGATTGGAACGCCCACGGCCAGGTTGACGGCTGCAATAACGAAAGCTGCCCTCAGGCGATCAACGCCGGGCTGGACATGTTCATGGCCCCGGACAGCTGGCGCGGCCTCTATGTCAACACCCTGGCCCAGGCGCGTTCGGGCGAGATCCCGGCCGCTCGTCTGGATGACGCCGTGCGTCGCATCCTGCGGGTCAAGGCCAAGCTGGGCGTGTTCGGCCACGACCGCGATCGCTCGATCGAAGGCCGGGCCGACCTCCTCGGATCGCCCGCCCACCGCGCCTTGGCGCGCGAGGCCGTTCGTAAATCCCTGGTGTTGTTGAAGAATGACGGCGTGCTGCCGATCCGCGCCGGCGCGCGCGTTCTGGTGGCGGGAACGGCGGCGGACTCCATCGGCCAGGCCTCTGGCGGCTGGACCGTGACCTGGCAGGGCACGGACACCACAAACGCCGACTTCCCCGGCGGCACGTCGATCTGGGCGGGATTGCAGGAAGCCGTGACCGAGGCGGGCGGCGTCGCCGAGTTCAGCGCTGACGGGGACTACTCTCAGAAGCCCGACGTCGCCGTCGTGGTCTTTGGCGAAACGCCCTACGCCGAGTTTCAGGGCGACATCGAAACCCTGGACTTTCTGCCGGAAGAGCCGTTGGCGCTCTTGCGTCGTCTGAAGGCGGCGGGAATCCCGACCGTTTCCGTCTTCCTCAGCGGGCGGCCGCTGTGGGTCAATCCAGAGATCAATGCTTCCGACGCCTTCGTCGCCGCCTGGCTGCCAGGAACAGAGGGCAGGGGTATCGCCGACCTGCTGGTCTCAAGCATGGGCGGCCAGCCGTCGCACGACTTCACCGGCAAACTGTCCTTCTCCTGGCCGCGATCATCCGATCAGGACGTGCTCAACATCGGCGATGCGGACTATGACCCGCAGTTCCCCTATGGCTATGGCCTGAGCTACGCCCACCCCGAGTTTGTGCCTGCTTTGTCGGAGGCGGGCGCCGCCAGCGTCTCGAAGAGCAATCTGGACCGCTACTTCCGTGACGGCCGCGTCCAGTCGCCCTGGTCTTTGATTCTGCGCGATGAAGGCGGTGATTCCCGCGTCGGCCAGCGCCTGGCGGCCGCCAGTCCGAGGGCGAATGTTTCGGTCAGCGCCGCTGACGGAACGGCCCAGGAAAGCGCGATGGCCTTGAACTTCACGGGCGAAGCCGAGGCTGTCATCGTCGGACCGGCCGTCGATCTGTCGCGTCAACGTAATGGCGACATGGTCCTGACCGCAGCCGTTCGGCTGGACGCCCCGGCGTCGGGTCCGATCGAACTGGGCTTCGGCAAGGACCGCATCAATATCCACCCTTTGCTTCAGGACGCCAAGGTCGGTGAGTGGCGCACGATCCGGGTGCGGCTTGCCTGCTTCGATGCAACTGCAATCGGAGTGACCGCTGTAGAAACGCCTTTCGTCCTCGCCTCAAAAGTCTCTCTGCGTCTCTCTCTGGCCGACATCGGTCTCGCGCCCCACGATACGGCGGCGGCATGTCCTGCGAACTGAGCGCCAAGCGTGGCGTCAATGACAGAGGTCCTATCGCATACTTGGTGGCGTGCGGGCGGTTACGTCATCGTTTGGCTGTCAATGTCAGCAACGGGGCAGTTTTCTAACTGGGTGCCGCGACCCAAACCGGGCCGTTGGAACACACTCAGAATGTCGTGTTTGCGATATGGTATGGATGACCGTTCATGGCGCAGTTCAGTCATTCATGTCCCGAAGATCGATCCGTCAGCGCGTTCGGGGCGTAACCGTCAGGAGCTTATGGAGCTGCGCCGTGAATATAGCTGCCCCCTACATTTTGACCCTCATCGTCTTCGACGTGATTGACTCGGCTTGGCTCGGCGGCATGGGAACCGGCTTTACCGCCCCCTGATCGGTTCGATGCTGGCGGACAATTTCAGGCTGGCGCCGGCGGTCGCCTTCTATGCGCTCTATGCTGGGGGCCTGACGCTTTTTGCGGTCCTGCCGGGCCTTGCCAAAGGAGGGTGGAAAAAGGCGCTGCGGTGGGGCGGACTGTTCGGCCTGTTCGCCTATGGGACCTGCGACCTGACCAATCTGGCCATGTTCAAGACCTGGAGTCTGAAACTGTCGCTGATCGACATGGCCTGGGGCGCCTGCGTCAGCGCCGTTTCGTCATCGATCGCCTGTGCCCTGGCCATGCGGCTGCTGCGCGTCGTCTAACGACGCGGTGTGCGAAGGAAGAAGCGGCTGGTGCGGGCGGCGTAGGCGGCGAAGGCGTTGGGCCGCGAGCGGCGCATGTGGGCCTCCAGCAGGGGGACGCCCGACACATGGTTCAGCAGCCAATAAATGTAGGCAGGTCCCGTCAGCGCCAGACAGCCGCAGGGCCAGGCGCCGCTGACGTCGATGGCGAACACCGGCCAGGCACACCAGCCCAGCCACTCGAAGAAATAGTTAGGGTGCCGTGACCATGCCCAGAGGCCGGTGTCGCAGACGCGGCCTCGATGGGCGGGATCAGCCTTGAAGGCGGCCAGTTGGCGGTCGGCGACGCCTTCGCCCAGCAGGGCGGACAGGAAGATCAGGGTCGCGAGACCATCTTGCAGGGTCAGCCCGGGCATCGGGTTGCGCGCCGCCAGCAGCACGCTGAGCGCCAGGAAGGCGGCGGCCCCGGACTGAAGCATCAGGAAGCCGAACATCCGGGCCTGGAAGCTGTCGCCCCATTCGGTGCGCAGCCGGGCGTAGCGCGCGTCCTCAGTTTCGCCGGCGGCGCGACGTGCGATATGCAGGCCCAGCCGCAGGCCCCAGAGCCCGATCAGGCCGGCGATCAGCCATTGGCGGTCTGAGGGCGCCACGCCGCCAAGAGGAAAGAGGGCGACGCCGACGCCAGCCATACCGAGGCCGAAGGACCAGAAGGCGTCGGCCCATCCGCCTTGGCCGGTGCGGCGCTGAACCGCCCAGGCCGCGCTCATGACCAGAACGAGAAACAGCGCCGCCGCAAACCAGAGCGGCAGCAGGGCGATCATAGCCGTACTAAGGGTTGCATCAGCCGCCCCAACCAACCATCGAGCTGGATTTCTCCATCCAGGGCGACGACGCAGAGGCAGGGAATGTCCGACACCACGCGCGGCTGGTGCAGCACGTCGTGGTCGGCTTCCTCCAGATCGCCGACGTCGAAGCGTTCGGTCTCGGTGGCGTAGGCGCCGGACAGGACGCAGGTCAGTTCGACCCCGCCATGGGTATGACGCGGCGTCTCGCGACCGGGATCGATCTTCAGCAGGATGACCCGGCAGGCGCCGTCGCGCGGGGCGTGGACGTCGCGGGCGCGGATGCCGGGGCCGATCCAGCGCCAGGGCCCGAGAGCGTAGCGCCGTAGCGGCTCGGGCAGTTCGGGCATGTCGTTGAGCGGCGCCGTTGACCTGGCTTCACCGGCATCGGTTTCGATCAGCGCCAGGGTGCGGGGCAGGGAGTCGGCGGACAAGGCGACCGGCGCGACCTCTTCCAGAAACTCACCACCGACGGCCTGAAGTCGACGAACCCAGGCGTCATTGGCGGGACGCAGGGCCAGATGCGCGGCGACGACCACGGCCTCGGGCGGGCTGAGCGATCCGGCGGCATAGGCGAGCAGCCGTTCTTCGGACGGGTTGCGGTTGGGCTTCATCGGGGCGCCCCCTCGGATGGTTCGAGTATGAGGCGAAGTTTGATCATGGCGTTGCGGATGCGGGATTTGACGGTGCCCAGAGGCAGGTCGAGCCGCCGGGCGATTTCGGAATGAGGGCTGTCCAGGAAGAAGGCGAGGCGCAGAACCTCGACCTGATCGGGCTTGAGGCGCGACAGGGCGTCGCGAATGCGTTTGGCGTCCTGTGAAGCGGACAGGATGTCGTCCGGTTGCTGCACTTCGGTCTCGGCCAGCTCGATTTCGGGCGTCGGCAGGGGACGGGCGTCGCGGCGCAGCATGTCGAGCCGGCGGTTGCGGGCTATGGTGAAGATCCAGGTCGCGGCCCGGGCCTTGCGCGCGTCGAACAGGTCCGCCTTGCGCCAGACCGTCAGCATGGCGTCTTGGGCGAAGTCCTCTGCGGCGGCAGGGGACGCGCCTGAATTGATCAGCCAGGCCTTCAGACGCGGCGCATAATGGCTGAACAGTTGAGCGAAGGCTTCGCGATCCCGCCGCAACGCCACCGCCTCGATCAGGCGGTCATGCGCAAAGGCGTCCAGCGAGGGCCCGCCCGCGCTCATGCGGCGCCGGGTCCTGTCAGACGATTTGAAAGAGGCGGCCTCGACATGCATGCAGCCTAATACGCTTCGGCAAAATGTCTGGATCATTCGCAATCCGATTGCGACGCCGCTGCGTAATCCGATCAGGCCTGCAGCGATTGCGCGGGCGCGTTTCGGAGCCGTCATGTCGCATTCGTCCGCTCGTCCTTCCGATGGCCCGCTCAAGATCGCCGTGGTCGGATCGGGCGTGGCCGCTCTGTCGTCGGCCTGGTTGCTGTCGCAGCGCCACCGGGTGACGCTCTACGAGAAGGCGGATCGTCTGGGCGGGCATTCCCATACAGTGACAGCAGGGGCGGCGACCGGAGATGTCGCCGTCGACACCGGCTTCATCTGCTTCAACGACGCCACCTATCCCAATCTGATCGCACTGTTCGAGCACCTGGGCGTTCCCGCCCGCGCGACCGACATGTCCTTCGCTGTGTCGCTGGACGACGGGCGATTTGAATATGCCGCTCCCGGTCTGTTCGCCCAGCGCCGCAACGTCCTGCGGCCGCGATTCTGGTCCATGCTGGGCGAGATCCTGCGCTTCTATCGTGAGGCGCCGGTCGATCTGGGCGGGTTGAGCGACCCCAACCTGACGCTGGGCGACTATCTGAAGCGCGAAGGCTTCAGCGCGGCCTTCCGTGACGACCATCTGCTGCCGATGGCGGCGGCGATCTGGTCCTCGCCAGCCCACACGCTGATGGACTATCCGGCAGAGGCCTTCATCCGCTTCTGCGGCAACCACGGCCTGCTCAAGCTGATCGGCCGACCGCTGTGGCGGACGGTTGAGGGTGGAAGCCGGACCTATGTCGAACAGCTGGCCCGGGCCATTGACGACGTACGGCTGAACCGCGGCGTGACGACGGTGCGGCGCACAGACCAGGGCGTCATGATCCACGACAGCCAGGGCGGCGTCGAGCGCTTCGACCACGTCGTCATCGGCGCCCATGCCGATCAGGCCCTGGCTATGCTGGACGAGCCGACCGCGCAAGAAAAGGAGGTGCTGGGCGCCTTCCGCTACAGCCGCAACCTGACCGTCCTGCACACCGACGCTGGCCTGATGCCGCGTCGCCGCCGCGCCTGGGCCAGTTGGAACTATATCGGCGCTGACGACGGCCTGTGCGTCACCTACTGGATGAACAAGCTTCAGGGCCTGCCAGGGCAGGACCTGTTCGTCACCCTGAACCCGCCGCGTCCGCCCAGGCCCGACACCCTGCTGCGCAGCGAACTCTATGATCATCCCATCTTCAACCCGGTCGCTCTTCAGGCGCAAAAGCAGCTGTGGAGTCTGCAGGGGCAGGGCGGAGTGTGGTTCTGCGGCGCCCACTTCGGCGCGGGCTTTCATGAGGATGGCCTTCAGTCCGGTCTCGCCGTGGCCGAGCAACTGGGCGGCGTGCGACGTCCCTGGTCGGTCGAGAACGAGAGCGGCCGCATCCATCTGTCGTCGGCACCGGCCACTGTCCTGGAGAGGGCGGCGTGACCCAGGCCTCCGCCCTCTATCGCGGAGACGTCATGCATCGGCGGCTGCGGCCAAGGGCGCATCGGTTGCACTATCGCGTCTTCTGGCTGCTGCTGGATCTGGCGGAGATCGACGAACTGGACCGCAGCCTGCGCTGGTTCTCGCGCAACCGTTTCAACCTGCTGTCCTTTCACGATCGAGATCACGGCGATGGCTCCGGCGCGGCGTTGCGCCCCCAGATCGAGGTCTTCCTCGGGCGTGCGGGGATCGACATCGGCAAAGGGGCGGTGCGCCTGCTGACCATGCCGCGCGTGCTAGGCTATGTGTTCAATCCGATCAGCCTCTACTACTGCCATCAGGTCGACGGTCGGCTGAAGGCCATGGTCTATGAGGTGACCAGCACCTTTGGCGTGCGCCACGCCTATGTCATTCCCGTGGCGGAAGAAGACCAGGCGGCGGGTCTCATCCGTCAGGGCGCTGCCAAGGCCCTATATGTCTCGCCCTTCATGGGGATGGAGATGGACTACGTCTTTTGCGGTCACGCGCCAGGCCTTCGGCTGGACATGACCATCGACGGTGTGGACGCCGACGGGCTTTTGATCACCGCCGCCATGTCTGGCGAGCGCCGGCCGTTAGATGACAGGGTCTTATGGTCAACCGTGTTGGCTTTGCCGTTGATGACCGTCAAGGTCGTGGCCGCCATTCATTGGGAGGCCCTGAAACTTTGGCTCAAGGGCGTTCGTCTAACGCGCCAGCCGCCGCCGGCCTGCGAGCCAATCACAATCCAGCGGCGGGCTCGAGACAGCCGTCTCGCGCGTTGAGCATCCGCTGTTCCCCAAGCACAAGGTCGCCCGACGACATGACCACCACCTTCTATGGCGAGCGAAACGACAAGCGGACTGCGTCTCCGGTTTTGGGTCTGCTTGTGCGCCTTCTGTCCAGCAACTGGACCTGGGGACGGCTCACCCTCGTTCTGCCGGATGGCGACCGCCATAAGTTGACCGGCCGGACATCGGGCCACGCCGCCGTCCTGACGATCCGTGATCCTCGTTGCGCCGCCCGTGTGTTGAAAAGCGGGGATATCGGTTTTGCGGAAGGCTATATGGCTGGGGAGTGGGACACGCCTGACCTGGTGGTCCTGTTGGAGACCCTGGTCAACAACTACGACCACATTCGTCGCCTGTTCGACGGCAACCCGCTGATGAAGCTGGTCAACGGGATCGGACATCGGCTGAACCGTAACAGCCGCCGTGGATCGCGCCGGAATATCCATGCCCACTATGACCTGGGCAACACCTTCTATGGCGCGTGGCTGGACCCTTCGATGACCTATTCCTCGGCGCGTTTCGAGGCGCCGGGACAGCCGTTGCTGGACGCCCAGCGCGCCAAGTACGCCGCTCTGGCGCAGATGATGGACCTGCGGCCGGGCCACAGGGTGCTGGAGATCGGCTGCGGATGGGGTGGCTTTGCCGAATTCGCCGCGCGAGAGGTCGGGGCCGTGGTCACGGGTGTCACCATCTCTTGCGAACAGCACGACTATGCGCGTCGCCGCCTTTTCGAGGCTGGCTTGGCCGAGCGGGCGGACATTCGCCTGGTCGACTATCGCGACGTTCAGGGCCGGTTCGACCGTGTCGCCTCCATCGAGATGTTCGAGGCGGTCGGGCGCGAATACTGGCTGACCTATTTCCAAAAGGTCCACGATGTTCTGAGGCCCGGCGGACGCGCGGGTCTTCAGGTCATCACCATCCAGGACGACCTGTTCGAGGAGTACGACGCCCGCACGGACTTCATTCAGAAGTACGTCTTTCCCGGCGGCAGCCTGCCGTCCGAGGCGAGGCTGGCGCCCGTGCTGGCGCAGGTTGGCCTCAGCGAGACGAGCGTCGAGCGTTTCGGCGGCGACTACGCCGAAACCTTGGCCGAATGGGCGCGACGCTTTGATGACGCCTGGACCGACATCGCCCGAAGGAATGCGGGGTTCGATGAGCGCTTTCGCCGTCTGTGGCGCTTCTATCTCGCCTACTGCGAGGCCGGCTTCCGGTCGGGCCGGACCGATGTGATACAGATGAGCCTGAGCCGCGACTAGCGAACGCGCCTTGCTGACCCAGACCTGTTGTTGAGGGATATGCCGATGAGCCTGAAGCGCCCTTCAGAAACTCTTATCGCCGCAGCCACCTGCGTCCCTGGACTCTCGGCCTGCGCCACGTTTCAGCGTGGCCCAATCGGCAATCCGAATGTTCATCTGCCGACCAGGACAGTCGACCTGAGCCGATATGCGGGCTCTGGTACGAGATCGGCCGCTACGAAAACGGGTTCGAGCGGGGATGCGAGGGGGTGACGGCGGAATACACAAGACGCGACGATGGGCCTTGTCGGCGTGCTCAACACCTGTCGTCAGGGAGGCGTTGACGGTCCGGTGAAGACGGTCGAGGGCAGGGCCCGAGTGGCGCCCGACAGCGGCGATGCACGGCTGAAAGTCTCCTTCCTCGGATCCTTCTACCTCGGCGATTACTGGGTGCTGGACCATGCCGACGACTATTCCTAGTCCATCGTCGGCGAGCCCTCCGGCCGATATCTCTGGCTGATGAGCCGGATGGCGAAACCTCCCCAAGAGGCTCGCACCACCATCCTGAACCGGACGGCAGAGCTGGGCTATGATCTCGCGCTGTTCTTATCAAACCCGGCATCGTCCGTAAATCTGTTGGCTGCCGTCGTACGTAGCGGACGGCAGTCCACTGCCGCATCACACCGCGCCAGCAGGATTCCAAGGGGCTCAGCCTGTTCGACGTCACTGACGCCAGCGGATGACAGGTAGCGAAGCAGAAGGCACGAAGATCGTCGGGTTTCGGTGGCAGCCTTGCCACCTGTGAGATGCACACCCGGTCGGAAGCGAAGGTCGGATCTGATGCCGCACGAAAGGTCTGGTTCTTGGCAATTCTCCAATGACCGCTTCTGGCGCATCGGAGCATCTTAGGGCGTACATTGAGACGGGGGCTTTGATCGTGAGAGGTGGCCATGAGCCAGACTGCACCGGGTTTGCGCGCGAAACGATGGAAGAGGCGCTGGCGCACCGCGTCGGTGAAAAGGCTGAACAGGCCTACGATCACAGATCGAGATGACGCTTGGCGGGACTTCAACGACGCGGAGCGAAGACGATTGCAAGCGGCGGGGTGGACGCTGAAGATGGGGCATTGTGCCGATCTCGACGGCCTGCTGCCGTGGGAAGCCTCGTCACGACAAGTTTCGCAGCCTCCAACGCCGCTGAATGCTTCACATACCGGCGATATTGACTTGTGCCGCTTTGTAGAAGCAACCTGCGGTCGAACAGGGGGCTGTCATGAAGATTTTCGCTACGCTTGCTGCAGGTCTGTGTTTCGCTTTTGTGGGCGCATGCGACACAATCCCGAAGCGGGGCACCCGAAGCTATATTTCAGTAGTAACTAAGCCCGGAAAGGAGACCAGAACCATTGGCACGCTCTTTGTCTGGAGCAGCGAGGTCAATGCAGGGGTTATTTATGAGGAGGGTCACGTCTGTATGCAGCGCGCCATGACTATGAAGGCGAGGTCGATAGACGGCGCGGCATCGGTTCCTAGTTCAATTATAAGCATATCTGAGACTGCAAAAATCGCCATGCAGACAAGCAACACTCAGGCCGCGATTGAACTCTCTGGCGCAATCCGCGAGGCGGCTACATCGTTGTCTACCTCGACCGAGCGGACCGCGCTCCTCGACATCGGAATGTTCTATCTGTGTCAGTTGGAGGCTAATCGGGCGGTAACGCCGGATCAGGCCGCTCTTCTGACGCAGCAACTCATCCGCGACGTAACAGCAATGGCGCCAGTTGAGGGAGTAGTGGCAATCGCGAGTTCTCCCACTCTTCCACCAGTCGAAAACATTGGTACGCGCCGACCTGATCCAGCACCGCAACCTGATGCGCGCCCGAGTACGGGATCAAACCCAACCGGAGCTTTCTCACCGCTCGCCAGAAATCTGCCAGGTGCAAGTGGATCAGCCCCTTCAGTTGCCGTGCCATCAACTCATTCCAATCCGTAGGCGATTGCGCAGGCGTCGAGTGCGAACCTCAAGTCCTCGCGGATACCCGACGGAGGTGAAACGCTCAGCTGACTGAGAAGCGCTAGAAATCGGTCCGCCACGGAGTCGGCGGTCTGGTGGGATATGCGCAGGCTCTCAGCGAGCCATTGGTGGGGCTTATTGACGGCTGCTTCTCAGAGTCCCAAGGCGTTGAGAACTTAGCGGGGCGCCCCTTCAAATTCACTGTCTGGGCCCATCGTTACGCCTTCAGACGGTGGCGCCAGATCGGAAATGCTGCAGTCCCGCCCGAGGCAAGTGACCAGTGGTTCTACATCCAGGACGCACTGACCAAATCGGTTGAACTTGATCAGCATGGGACTGGTCGTAGGCGCGCGGTGGATAGCAACCTGGGCGACTTGGAGGACGCCGCAATCTGGGAGCCGGAACAGGTAGAAGAACGTCTAGCAGATGAATGCAGCGGTCGAACTAACCGACACGCTGCCGCCATGCTGGATCGAGCGCAAAGGATATGCTCTAGCATCTCGCGAGCTCTTGCACAGTCGCGCTCGGCGACTGCTTAGGTGTGCTGAGGGCGATCCAGAGCCGGTCGGGTGGGCCTACGCATAGACGCCTGCAAGATCGTGATCGTCAGGCCGCTGATGAGCGTCGCAACTCTTGACCGGAGGTTCGATGGCGGTTGGTCCGCGGTCGAGACGAGGGGCTGGAGCAGGACCGGAGTCATTTCCGCTCCATGACCTCTGAACGGTGGCGCGCTTGAATGAGCGCTCGGGGCCACAAACCTCTGCAGCTCTGTCGCAAAGTCGGCGTCAGTATGGGTTTGCAGCGGCATCTCCTCGTCCGGAAATGTGCTCTCGGCAGGATGCGTCGACGACCTCGCGGAGGCGAATTGCTGCCGCCAACAGCCGCTTGCGGTCAACGACGGACGCCCCAACCCCTTGCTCGGGTTGGCTGATCCGGGGGCGGGCGCGGCGGGCGTCCGACCGGAAGGTGAGAAACATGACTGTTGGCATGGCCGCCGCCTTTGGCGCGAAGCGCTTGGACAGAGCGGCGGCGATCCGGCCGGACACCGCATTCTACGGCAGGTTCGAGAGGGTGCAACCGGCCTCTTGTCAGGTCCCGAATATTGTTCAAGACTCCGAGGGCGTCTGTAGGGACGCCGAGGCGTGAGAACCTCGATTGAACTGTTGACCAGATCTTACTCTCCGGTGCTCGGCGTGGCGGGTGCGTATGTCCAGGCCCTTCTGGGGCTAAAGGCGCTCGCGCGTGCTTCAATCACGTTCTCAACACCCGGCATCGGCCGGGCCCGCCTCTTTGCAAAAGGAGGCGGGCCTGTGTCGACTGGACGGGGAGGGACGACGGCGTCGGACGCCGGGATCGGTGATCTCTATCGCCGTCATGCGGCATGGCTGGCGCGCCGGCTGAAACAGCGCTTTGGGGATGAGGCTGAGGACTTTGCGCAGGAAGCCTGGCGTCGGCTGATCGCGAATTACGCGGACTCCGCTCTTGTCCGCCATCCCCGGTCCCTGCTGCTGAGGATTGCGACGAACACGGGACTGGACAGCCGCAGGCGGACATCCCGCGAGACGGCGCTTGAGGAAGACAGCGAAGCCTCGCCCCTCGTCGACGAACCCTCCCAGGACCTAGCCCTGCTGCTGGAGCAGATCGTCCTGGGCTTGCCAGAACCGCTGCGCGATCGGATCGTGGTCGGCGAAATGCGCGACGGGGCCGCCGCGCTGGAGACCCTGAAGAGCTGGAACACCGGTCATCCGGGCGGGCTTTCGACGATCCACGCCAATTCGGCGGACGACGTCCTGCGCCGGATCGAGGATCTGATCGCCGAGGTTTCGACCCGGACGCCGCGCCGCGCGATCGCTCAGGCGGTCGACAGGATTGTCCACATCCGGCGAACGGCGACCGGCCGCCAGGTCGAGGCGATCCTCGGCGTCGAGCCCTCAGGCGACGACGCCTACGCAATCAGCGTCCTGGCCTGAGCCTGATCCTGAAGGCCTGAATGCGGCGCTCGGCGTGCGAACCCTGTCGTGGCGGGTTTCAGGCGCAAGTCGTTCGAAGTCATCAGGCGGGTCGAGTGAAGTCGTGAAGAGAAAGTTGTCTAGAGTTAGAAGAGAAGTCAAAGAGACTCAAAATAGAGTCGTTGGAAAGTCGTGTAAAATATTCAGATCATGCTGTTGACATCCTGTGGATATATTTGCTTGCAATGTGTCACGGTGCGTTGAGATGCGCTGAACAAAGGAAGTCGAACATGAGATGGATGCTCAGGCGCCGGTCTTTCGGCGCGACGATGAAATGCGCCTTGTGGCTGGGCGGCGTGATGCTGGCCGGGCCGGCGCTCGCCAGCGGGTCGGGAATGCCATGGGAGGGCCCGCTTCAGCAGGTAGTGCAGTCGATCACCGGGCCCGTGGTCCAGGCCGCCGCCGTTGTGGCCGTGGTCATTTTCGGGGCCGGGATCGCCATGAGCGAGAACGGTTCGTCGATGCGACGGGGGCTGGGCATCATGTTCGGTCTGTCGATCGCCTTCGCCGCCTCCACCTTCTTCCTCAACTTCTTCGGCTTCGCCGGCGGGGCGGAGATCGGGTGATGGGACCCTCCGCACACGACGTCCAGCCCGAGGGCTGGGATATTCCCGTGACCCAGGCCTTGGCCGAACCCGTGCTGATGGCCGGTATGCCCCGGGACTACGCCATCGCCATGGGCACCATCGCCATGGTTCTCGGCCTGGCCCTGCGGATCTGGTGGCTTGGGCTTCTGTGGTGGGCCGTCGCCCACGCCATCGGCCTGTGCGCGGCCCGCATGGACCGGCGCTTCTTCGCCGTCCTGCGTCGGCATCTCGCCCTGCCGGGCCACCTGGACGCGTGAGGCCGGGATGCGTTTTCTCGCCGAACATCGCACACGACCCGCCGCGCTCGCCGATCACCTGCCCTGGGCGGCCCTGGTCGCGCCGGGGGTGGTCCTGAACAAGGACGGTTCGTTCACGACGGGCTTCCGTTTCCGTGGACCGGACCTGGAGTCCTCGACCGAGGACGAGCTGATGGCGGTGCGGTCGCGGCTCAACAATGGGTTGCGGCGCCTCGGCACCGGCTGGTGCCTGCATATGGAGGCCCGCCGCAGGGAGGCCGGACCTTATCCTGAAAGCGATTTCGATTTGGACGTGGCCTGGCTCCTCGACGCAGAGCGTCGCAGCCGCTTCGAGGCTGGCGACCCGGGTTTCGAGACCGACTTCCGCCTGGCCCTGACCTGGCTGCCGCCGGCTGACGAAACCCGGCGGATGGAGCGCTGGCTGTTCGACGGTCTGGCCCGAAGCGGCGCGGACTGGCGCCAGGCCCTTGCCGTTTTCGCCCGAGAGACGGCGAGCTTCCTGGACCTGCTGTCCGACGCCATGCCCGAGATTGCGCCGCTGGACGACGCGGGCCTGCTGACCTGGCTGCACGACTGCGTTTCGCCGCGCGCCTTCCCGGTGGCGGTCCCTGAGCGGCCGATGTTTCTGGATGCCTGGCTGGCCGACGCGGATCTCTCAGGCGGAATCGCACCTCGTCTCGGCGGCCTCTGGCTCAAGGTTGTGTCCGTTCGGTGCCTGCCGTCGGCCACCCGGCCCGGTCTGCTTGACGCCCTCGGCGCCCTGCCTTTCCCCTATCGCTGGACGGCGCGCTGGATCGGTCTCGACAAATCCGAGGCCGAGCGCGAGATCGTCAAGCTCCGCAAGCGCTGGTTCGCCAAGCGCAAGGGCGTCAGCGTCCTTCTTCGGGAGGCGATCACCAAGGAGGAGGCGCCGCTCCTCGACACCGACGCCGCCTCCAAGACCGAGGAATGCGACGGCGCCCTGGCGGCGCTTGGGGCCGAGGCCTGCGCCTTCGGCTATCTGACCCTGACCGTCACGGTCCTCGACGACACGGAAGACGGCGCAGCGGCCAAGGCCCGGGCGATCGAAGCGGCCCTGAACGCCCAGGGGCTGGTCGCGCGGACCGAGGACCTCAATGCGGTCGAGGCCTGGCTGGGATCCCTGCCCGGCGAGCCCTACGCCGACGTGCGCAGGCCTCTGGTCTCGACCCTGAACCTGGCCGATCTTCTCCCGGTCTCGGCGGTCTGGGCCGGACCGTCCGCGGACGAAAATCTCGGGGGCCCGCCCTTGGCGACGGCGCGGACGACGGGTTCGACGCCGTTCCGGCTGGTGCTCCATGTCGGGGACGTCGGCCACGCCATGGTCGTCGGCCCAACCGGCTCGGGCAAGAGCGCGCTGCTCTCCTTCCTCGCCCTGCAGTGGTTCCGCTATCCCGGCGCCCGGGTCGTCTTCTTCGACAAGGGGCGGTCCGCCCGCGCCGCGACCCTGGCGGCGGGCGGCCGGTGGCGCGCCCTGGAGCCCGGCGCCCGGTTCTCCCTCCAGCCGCTGGCGCGCATCGACGAGGAGATCGAGCGGGCCTGGGCCTCTGAGTGGATCGCCGAGACGGTCCGCCTGGCCGGGCTGGAGCCCGCGCCCCGGATCCGCGAAGAAATCTGGGCGGCGCTCGCGGCCCTGGCCGATGCGCCCGTCGCCCAGCGCACCCTGACGGTCTTCTGCGCCCTGGTGCAGGACAAGGCCGTGGCTGCGGCGCTCGAACCCCTGACCCTGACGGGCTCGCACGGCGCCCTGCTGGACGGCGAGGGCGAGGCCCTGGTCCCCAGTCGCTTCGATACTTTTGAGCTGGAGGGTCTGATGGCCACGCCGTCGGCGGCGGCGCCCGTCCTCTCGGCCCTCTTCCATCGCCTGGAGCGCAGTTTTGACGGGCGACCGACCTTGCTCGTGCTGGATGAGGCCTGGCTGTTCCTGGGCGAGACCGCCTTCGCGGCCAGGATCCGGGAATGGCTCAAGACCCTGCGCAAGAAGCGGGTGGCGGTCGTCTTCGCCACCCAGAGCCTGGACGACGTCGCAGCCTCGCCCATCGCCGCCAGCCTGATCGAGAGCTGTCCGACCCAGGTCTTCCTGCCCAACCCCAGGGCGCTCGAACCGTCGTCGGCGCGCCTCTATCAGGGGTTTGGCCTCAACCGGCGCCAGCTTGAGCTGATCGCCTTCGCCACGCCCAAGCGGGCCTACTACTGGCGCCAGCCCCGGGGCCGCCGGCTCTTCGACCTGCGCCTGTCCGGCGTGGCCCTGGCCCTGTGCGGCGCCAGCGCGCCGGAAGACCAGACCCTCATCGACGACATCCTCGCCGCTTCCGGAGAGACCGGTTTCGCGCGGGAGTTCCTCACAGCCAAGGGAGTGCACCATGTTGACGCCGTTCTCGACGCCTTCGCCCCGCCGGTCGCGGTCGAATAGGGCGCTGCGGATCCTCGCCGTCAGCGTGGCGGCGGTCAGCCTGATGGCGGCGGCGACATCCGCTCCGGCCCAGCAGGTGGTGTTCGATCCGCGCAATCATATCGAGAACGCCCTGCAGGCCGCGCGGCAGCTGGAGAGCCTCGCCAATGAGGCCCGGACCCTGGCCGCCTCGCCCTACAGCCATCTGACGCAGAACAGCCGGTCCCTGCGCGACATGGCCGAACTGGCGCAGACCGCGCGGGGCCTGGCTGCCTCTGTCGGCGGCCTAGAGCAGCAGTTCCGCGCCCTCTATCCGGACGACGTGGGGGGCGCGGACCTGGCGCGGCTGCTGGCGCAGGGCGAAGCCCGCACCGTGGCCGCACGCCGGACGGCCGAGGACGTGGCCCGCACGGCGGCGGCGCTGGAGCGTCTCGGCCAGGGGCGCGACCAGCGGCTGACCGGCGCCCTGTCGGCCAGCGAGGCGGCCCCGGGCCAGACGGCGGCGGTCCAGTCCACCAACCAGATGCTCGCTGTGCTGGCCGAAGACCTGGCGGCGCTGCGGACCATCATGCTGGCCCAGTCGCGGCTCCTGGCCGAGGCGACGGCGCGGGACGCCGCCGACCGGGCGGCCGGTGACGAGGTCCGCCGTCGGCGATGGGCGCGCTCGACCGGGACGCCGTCGGCGCCCGCCTTCGATCCCTTGTCGCGCGCTCGGGATTGAGGAGCGGTTCGATGTCGGTCGGAGTGGAAACCCCCAATGAACTGATGGTGGTGTTCTCCAACACCATCTCGGCCGGGTTTGACGCCCTTCAGGGCTCGGTCAACGGCGTCTTCGGTCTGCTGATCGTCCTTGTGGTCGCCCTGACCGGCATCCAGTGGGCCCTGTCGCCCAACCGGGAGGTGCTGGCCTCCGGCTTTGGCAAGCTGCTGCTGATCGGCGCCTTCGCCTGGCTGATCAACGACTGGCGGCAGTTGTCGGAGACGATCTACGCCGGCTTCATCGAACTGGGGCTGACGGCCGGCGGGGGCTCTCTCAGCCGGGCCGACTTCCTCAATCCCGGCGCCATCCTCGCCCAGGGCTGGGAGATCGTGAAGGCGCTCGGCGAGACCCCGGCGCCGGTCGACAATCCGCTCGACGTGGTCGGCAACATGGCCGACGCGCTGATCCTGGGCCTGGCCATGATCGGCATCATGCTGGCTTTCGCCGTTCTCGCCCTGCAGATCGTCGTCACCCTGCTGGAGTTCAAGATCGTCACCCTCGGCGGCTTCGTGCTCCTGCCGTTCGGCATCTGGAACAAGTCCGCCTTTCTGGCCGAGCGGCCGCTCGGCTACGTCGTCTCGTCGGGCCTCAAGGTGCTGGCGCTCGCCATCGTCGTTTCCGGCGCCCGGACCCTCTTCGACCAACTCCAGCCGTCGGCCAACCCGGACATCTACGAAGCCTTGAGCATTCTTGTGGCGTCGCTCCTGCTGGCCATGCTCGCCCTGTTCATTCCCAACCTCGCCGCGGCTCTCGTCACCGGCGGGCCGGCTCTGGGCGCCGGCGCGGCCCTGGCCGGGACACTGGCGGTCGGCGGCGCGGGCGCCCTGGCCGGGGCGGGTCTGGCGGGGGCGGGCGCCGCAGCCTCCGGCGCCGCGAGCCGGATGGCGGGATCGGCGAAAGCCGCCGCCGGAGCCGGGTCGGGCCGTCCGCCCGCTCCCCCTTCGGGGCGGGGGGCGACGGGGGGCGGGCCTTCCGGATCAGGCGGGCCGGTACGGGGACCTTCCAGCTCCAGACCTGCGCCGTCGCAGTCCTCGAACGACAACCCGGCCACTCCGGGGCCCCGATCTTCCGGAGCCGGCGCCGCCACCCGTCCCGGCGTCGCCGAGCCGACCGCCGCCTGGGCGCCCGAGGCCTCGGGAGCGGACTGCGCTGCGGCTTCGGGCGCCCCGGGCGCCGCTTCATCCGGCGGCGCAGACGCCGGAGCGGGCGACAGGGCGCCGGGGCGGCCGGCTATCGGGCGGGAGGCCGAAGCGGCCCGCAAGGCCTTCCACCGGGCCGCCGCCGCATCGCCGGGCGGTCCGCCGAAACCCGCAGGCCGCGCCGCCGCCCTCCAGGCCTTTTTCGTCGCCAACGCCGGGCGCGGGCTGCTGCCTGCCGGCGAGACCAGCGGCGTCCTGTCTCCCCACCTCAAACCCGAGGAGTCCTGATCATGCATCCCTTCTTTCGCCCGAGACGGGGTCTGCCGTCGGCGCCGGACGCCACACCCTACCAGCGCGCCGGCCAGATTTGGGACGACCGCATGGGCCTGTCCCTAGCCCATGCGCGGAACTGGCGCCGGATCGCGGCGGCCAATCTCGTCCTCGCCGGCTTCCTCGGGGCGGGCTGGTGGGCCCAGGCCGACCGGGCCGTGGTGAAGCCCTTCGTGGTGGAGGTGTCGGACTGGGGCGAGACCCAGAGGATCACCGCCATCGGCGGGCGCTATGAACCGACCGAAGCCCAGATCGGCCATGCCCTGACGGGCTGGGTGCGCGACGTCCGGTCCAAGTCGATCGACCCGATCGTCATCCGTCAGAACTGGCTGAGGGCCTATGATCTGCTGACGCCCAAGGCGGCCTCCTTCCTGAACGCCTGGGCCTCAGACCACGACCCCTTCGCCGAGGTCGGACGCGAGGCCGTGAACGTCGAGGTGCTGAACGTCGTGCGGCGCACCGAGCGGACCTACGACCTCCAATGGCGCGAAACCCGGTTCGTGAACGGCCAGCAGGCTGGCGTCGAACGCTGGCGCGCCCTGATCACGACCGGGCGCCAAGCCCCGCGCACCGAGGCCGAACTGATGAAGAACCCCCTTGGACTGAAAATCGAGGATGTATCATGGACCCCCGACGCTTCCTGATCCTGGCCTGCCTCGGCCTGACCCTGTCCGGCTGCGCGGTCTTCCGCCACGCGGACCCGGAGCCGACGCGCCCGGGCGCCGCTCAGCCCGTCCTCTCCCTCGCAGCGACAGCCGAGCCAGTGGAGCTTGCCGGAGGCGAGGGCGTGCAGCGCACGTCGGAGCCGGGGGCCGGGTCGTCGATCGTGAGCCCGGCGGACGGAGCCTTGGTCTATGAGACGGCGGCTGCGGCTCCGCCGGTTCGGTCAGGGGCTTCGGGACGGCGCGCGATCGCCGCCGCCAATCTGCAGGCCCGCGCCGCGTCCCAGGCCGACGCCTTCTTCGGCGGGGTGCAGGTCTTCGCCTGGTCGCCCGGGCGGGTCTATGCGGTCTGGGCGGCGCCGCTGCGGGTCACCACCCTGACGCTCGGGGCCGGCGAGACCCTCGTCTCCAAGGCGGCCGGGGACACCGTCCGCTGGCAGATCGGCGAGACGACGTCGGGCGAGGGCGCGGCGGTCCGCACCCATGTCCTGCTGAAACCGCTGGAGCGGGGGCTTGAGACGAATCTGGTCCTGACCACCAACCGGCGGGTCTATTTTCTGGACCTGAAGAGTGGCGGGACGGACGGGTTCAACGCCGCCATCGCCTGGGACGCCGGCGCGGTCGAGCCGCCCGTCCCGGCGTCGTCCGCAACCGCAGAGGTCCGGGTCTCCGATCCGGTGGTCACGCCGGAGGGACCGCTCGACGCCCGCTACCGGATCGAACCTCAGGGCAGACGCGCCCGCTGGACGCCGGTCTCGGTCTTCAACGACGGTCGCCGCACCTTCATCGCCTTCGCCCCCGACCTGCAGATCGACGAGGCGCCCGTGCTGTTCGTCGTGGCCCCCGACGGCGAGGGGCAGATCGTCAACTACCGCCAGTCGGGCGGCCTCTTCATCGTCGACCGCGTGTTCGACCGCGCCGAACTGCGGCTTGGCGACCGGCGCCCGCAGGTCGTCCGCATCCGCCGCCTTCAGGGAGCCGCCCGATGAGCCCGTCTTCTGACCGTCATGCCGATCCGCACGCCGCTGACGCGCCGCCGCGCGAACTCGCCGCCAAGGCGCCGCCGCCCGGCCTGTCGATGCGCGCCCCGCGTCCCCCGGCCGTCCGCCTGCGCAAGTCGGTCGTGCAGACGATCATCATCGGCGGGGCGGCGTTGGTCTCGGGCGCCCTGGCCTGGGCTTTTGTCGTCCAGCCGGAGCTGCGGGACGGCGCGCGGGCGCGAGCAGCCGCAACCCGGGAGAACGAGGCGCGGGGCGTGGTGCGGCCGACCGAGGCCGTGACCGACCAGCCGGCGCGTTACGATCGCCTGCCTGCGCCGCGCAACGCCGTCGTGCCGGAGGCGGCGGATCCGCGAACGCCGGCCGTCCCGGCGCGACCCTATGACGGATACGCGCCCCAGGCTCCAACTCGACCGCACGGGCCGGGTCCCGGGGACCTCGCGGCGCGCTCGGGGCTGTTCTTCGAGACCGTGCAGGCGGGCGGTCCCGCCGCCGGGGCGTCGGGCACGGCGCGGGGCGTTCGCCCCGAAAGCAGCGATGTGGGCGCCCTGTACAACGGCCATGGGCTGACGGCGCCCCTGTCACCCTATGAACTGAAGGCTGGGGCGATCATTCCGGCGGTGCTGCTGACGGGGGTCGATACGTCCCGCGCCGGACCGGTCGTGGCGACGGTGTCTCAGAACGTCTACGACTCCATCAGCGGCCGGCATCTCGTCCTGCCGCAGGGCACGCGTCTGATCGGCCGCCATGAGGGCGAAAGCGCCTATGGCGACCGCCGCGCCTTCCTCGCCTGGGACCGGCTCATCCTGCCCAATGGCAAGAGCCTGTTGCTGGCCGAGGAGCCGGGCGTCGACGCCCAGGGCGCGGTCGGGGTGCGCGGGCAGGTCGACCGGCGTCTGTTCCCCCTGATGGTGGGAACCCTGTTCGCCGGGGCCATCACCACCCTGGGCCAGATCGCGCGGGACGGCGGCGACCGGTCGTCGGGCGGCCTGCTGGGCGACGCCGGCGATGCGGCGGCCATCGAAGGCGCCCAGGTCGGCGGTCGGCTGGTGGATCGCGAACTCCAGGTCCGCCCCTCGATCCGCCTGCGGCCGGGCGCGCCAGTCCGGGTGATGATCACCCGCGATCTGATCCTGGAGCCGTACCGGCCATGACCTCGCCCCTCGATAGCGGAAACCGCTGGGCCGTGCTGGGCGTGACGATCTTCGCCCTCGGCTGCCTCGCGGCGGCGGCCGCCCGAACGCCGGCCCTGGCGCTGGTCAACGAGAGCCCCAGCCTGCCACGCGGCCTCTATCTCAGGGCCCCCGCGGCGCCGATCGAGCGCGGCGTCACCGTGGCCTTGCGCCAACCCGCGGCGGGGCGCGCCTATCTCGGGGCGCTCGGCATGCCCCCGGAGGTGCTGCTGATCAAGCGCGTGGCGGCGATCCGGGGCGACCTGGTCTGCCGACGCGGGGACGCGATCGCGGTGGCGGAGCGGAGCGTGCCGGTGCGCGACCGGGACCACGGGGGCGCCGCCCTTCCGCAGTGGCGGGGATGCCGGCGCCTCGGGCGGGGCGAACTGTTCCTGCTCGGCGATACGCCGGGAAGTTTCGACAGCCGATATTTCGGGCCCGTCCGAAGCGACGATGTGGAGGGCGTGTTCCGGGAGGTTCTGAGATGGTGAGATCTGCATTGGCCGCAACGGCGGTCCTGTTCGGGGCGACGATGGCCCAGGCCCAGTCGGCGGACTGGCGCAATGCCGGCGGCGACCTGTTCGGGCGACCAGCCGTCGAGGCGGCGGCTGAAGTGGTCCTTGTGGAAGGGCGCGAGCCACGGCTGATGCCCCTGTCGCAGCCTTTTGCGGACGCGATCGCGCGGGCGGCCCGTCGGCACGGCCTCGATCCCAAGCTGCTGCACGCCCTGGTGATCGTCGAATCCGGTTACCGGGCGGACGCGGTGTCGCCGATGGGCGCGGGGGGGCTGACCCAGCTGATGCCGGGCACGGCCGCCGAACTCGGGGTGAGAGATCGGTTCGACGTCGAGCAGAACCTGTCCGGCGGGGCTGACTATCTCGCCCGGCAGATGCTCCGATTTGGCGATGTCCGGCTGGCCCTGGCGGCTTACAACTCGGGACCGGCGCGGGTCGCCCGGCTCGGCCGCATCCCCGACATCGCGGAGACCCGGGCCTATGTGGTCGCCGTCGTCGACTGTTATCTCGCGCTGACCGCCGGACGGGGCGCACGGAACGCGCGCGACTGCCGGGCGCCGGAAACGGTCCTTTGATCCCGACGATCGAGCCGGTGAACCCTCTCCTTCACGCGGGTGGAGAGGATCGGCTGACCTCTATGGAGGGCGCGGCCTTGCGCGTCCCGTTTGGCGTCCGCATGAGGCCGGAGACCTTGGCGCGCCTGTGGTCGACGGGGGGCGACAGGCCGCCGTGTCGTCATGTTCAACATGAGTTCAATGATCCGCGCGGGCGGCTTCGGGACTGGCCCGGGGCGCAGGTCGGGGATTTGCGGGTCTCGGCCCCATCGGCCGCGCGGGGCGTCGTCATGGCTGAGGTTCAACTCGGTGGGGCACGGCGCTCGGCGATCCCGACCGCGGCGGAGCTGCGGGTTGATCCGGCGGTCAGCTATGCGCCGAAGGAGGGTCTCTTCGAGTGGGCGGTGCGCGATCGGGTCGATGCGGCCAGGGAGGCGTGGCTCCTGGCCGAGGTGTTGGCGCGGCGGGCGGACGAGGCGGTGTCATGGGCGCCCTGACGGAGAGGGATCCACGCCCGGGCGGTCGGGACGACCGGCTCCTGGCCTGGCCGACCGTGCGCGACATCACCGGCCTCAGCCGCACCACGGCCTGGCGGATGCAGAAGACGGGCGACTTCCCCCTGCCGGTGCTGGTCTCGCCCGGCCGTGTCGGCTGGTGGGAAAGCGAACTTGCGGCCTGGAAAGCGACGCGGGCGCCGCGCCGTCCGGCGGAGACGCGGCCGTTCGGATCGCCGGGCGGGCGTCCGGCGGCCCGGAGTGCGGCGATGGGAAAAGGGCGGAATGTAGAAGAGGATGTGGAGCGTCGGGCGGCGCCAGGGGACGCCGGGGAGGGGACACAGCAAGGCGCAGCGGCGCCGCAAGGCGCGTCGCACCGGCGGTCCGGACGCCGCTCGGCGACGGCGCCCGGACAGATCGCCTTCGACTTCGGGTCGTGACGTCATCTGCGGGACGGTCTCTCCGGCCCCACTCTGTAGGGATCAACCCGTCATTGCCGGAGCAGGCCGGGAATTGCGCGAGTTTCTATGCGATATGGCGCATAAATATGCTATATGCAGAATATCGCATATTTCGGTTTTATGTTATAAGCCGCATAAATCTAGCCTATGACTTATTCCGCATAAGTGGAGCCAGCCATGTCCCTCTCTCGTTCGCCCAAACAGTTGGGGGCGTTAATTCAGCAGTCCCGCAAGGCGCGCGGTTGGAGCCAGACCGATCTGGCCCAACAAGCGGGCCTCCGCCAGGAGATGGTTTCGAAGATCGAAGCCGGTCAGCCCGGTTCACGCCTCGCCTCGATCTTCGATCTCCTCGCTGCCCTGGATCTGGAGATGACCCTCGCGCCGCGGACGAAGAGTGCCTCGGCGGACATCGAGGACATCTTCTGATGGGCCGCCGCAAGTCGCACGCGCCCTTGAAGGTTCTGATTAATAATCGTCTGGCCGGGCGACTGAAGAGGGAGGCCGGCGGCGCGATAGTCTTTCAGTACGACCAGAGTTGGCTCGACTGGCCGAACCGGTTCCCGATCTCGCTGTCGCTGCCCCTGCAGGCGGCGGCGTGGCGTGGCGAACCCGTCGTGGCGGTGTTCGACAACCTGCTCCCGGACAGCGTCAGCGTCCGCAAGCGCGTCGCCGAGAAGACAGGGGCCCAGGGGACGGATTCCTTCAGTCTCCTGGAGCAGATCGGGCGCGACTGCGTGGGCGCGATGCAGTTTCTTCCGGAGGGCGTCGATGTCGATGCGTCGGACGCCATCGTGGGCGATCCCCTCTCCGACCTGGACATCGAGGCGCTGCTGGCCAATCTCGCCCGCGCCCCTCTGGGCATCGACCCGGACGAGGGTTTCAGGATTTCCGTGGCCGGGGCACAGGAGAAGACTGCGCTCCTCTTCCACGACGGCGTCTGGAAGCGGCCGGTCGGCGCCACGCCCACCACCCACATCCTCAAGCCTGAGCTCGGCGAGATCCAGATGTCCTGGGGAGCCATCGACCTCACGCACAGCGTGGACAATGAGCACTACTGCCTGGCTCTGATGGAGGCGTTCGGCCTGCCCGTCGCGCGAACCGAGATCGCCACCTTCGGCGAGCGCAGGGTGCTGGTGATCGAACGCTTCGATCGGTCGTGGGGTCGCGACGGTCGTCTTCTTCGCTTGCCGCAGGAGGATCTCTGCCAGGCGCTGTCGACGCCCTCCAGCCGGAAGTACCAGGACAAGGGCGGACCGGGCGTGAAGGCTGTCACGGATCGTCTGCTGGAAAGCGATGACGCGCAGACGGATCGGGCCCTGTTCTTCAAGAGCCAGATACTGTTCTGGCTGATCGGCGCGACGGACGGCCACGCCAAGAACTTCAGCCTCTTCCTGAGACCGGGGGGGCGGTTCCGCCTGACGCCCTTCTACGATGTCCTGAGCGCCCAGCCGGCGTTCGACGCGGGCCAGATCCCGCACAAGGCGTTCCGACTGGCCATGTCCGCCGGCGCGACGCCGCACTACAAGATCCTGGACGTGCACGGGCGGCACTTCGTCGAGAGCGGCAAGGCCGCAGGCCTGGGCGCCGCCGTGATTCGGAGCGTCCTTGAAGAGGTGAAGGCCGACGCGGCGACGGCGCCCGATAGGGCGAGGTCCGCCATGCCGGCCGATTTCCACGACGAGGTCCACCGTTCGATCGAGGCGATCCTTCCGCGCCGGCTGCAGCAGTTGGAAAGCGCCTACGCCGCGCTGTGAGGCTTCTGAAAGGCGGGTTCAACCCTGGAGCCTCGGACGGCCTGCCGCCTTCACGCCATCTAAGGCGGTGTCGACAGACTGCGGAATCGCACCCGCTCATCGCCGACGAGGCGTGCGCCGTAGCCGGCGGCGCGCCAGGTGGGCATGTGGACCTCTGGGGGAGGGTGCGGGCTCTTCTGCGCCGACCGCCATTCGGACCGTGCGGCGATGTGTGGCGGCATATGGCCGGGCTTGCGCTCGAACGCTCAATGCCGTGCAGTCACCGAAATGATAGCGGGGCGCCGTCCTGGATCGAAGGAATGGACCCGCCCGTTGGAGCAATCCCATCTGTCTCGTTGAGGGCGGGCGTCGCTCGCCGTTTTCAACAGTGGGGGCTTTGATCTGGGTCTGAGGATCACTGTTCGAGAAATCTGATGCTTCATCGACGGACGTGACGGAAAGGCCGATTGCTCGCCGCGCTGAATGCAAGATAGTTCCGATATGACGACTGTGACACGCCCCTCGGAACTGCTGACCGCACGTGAGCGCGAATGTCTGCGCCTGGTCGCCGCTCATCTGCAGTCCAAACAAATCGCCCGGCGTCTTGGCATTCAGCCGACAACCGTAGACCGGCATTGCGAGCGGGCCATGCATAAACTGGGGGCGACGGACCGCGTGGAAGCGGCGCTCCAACTGCTTGCAGATGAACGTCAGACTGATGCTGACTATGGATCACCCCCACTGGAACTTCTGCTTTCGGCGAGGCCCGGTCCGCCGGCGTTTGGAGGTGGACATGACACAGTTGGAGCCAACCCGAGGATCGGAAGCGAACACGCCGATACCCTCGTTCACATGGGGGCAGCTCGAGAGCGTTCTGGTTTCGCTGGCCAAGACTGCGCCGAAAGAGAAAATGGTGCGCCACCTGCTGGAGGCGACCCGCAAACAGGCGCAGTTCCTGCCCGTGGAGGAGACGATCCGAGACATCCTTTGCATCGGCTTCGTTCTGATGGATCGGGATTTCCAGCCGAGCTTTATCGACACCCCCTAACGCGCCTCGCACTGGTCGTGGGGTTCGCCGCCATTCTCGCGGCCTTCGCTGCGGCTGTTTTCAGCGCTGAACGGGTCGCGCTCCTCCTCCAGGTCTTGCGATATGGCGGGAACGGTCCCTGAGGCGTCTATCGTTCAGGATGCAGAACCATGAAACGTATCGAAGTCGCCACCCAGCTGGCGGATCATCTATTTGAGGCGGAGGAGGCCATCGAGACGGCCTTCATCAAGATCGGCGCCTTGGCCCAGGGTTTGGCGGAGGCGCGCATGCGCTCCGGGATGGCGGCCACCGTTGGGCAGGCCGCCTTTGATTCAGCCGTCAAATCGCTGGATGGGCAGGCGCAGTCGCGGGCGGCGATGGTTGCGCTGCATGAGGAGTTGGCTCGCATTCAGGCCGTCTCGCCCTACCGCGCCGTCGCGATCGGCGGCGGACTCAAATCCGAAGACCCGGTTCCTCGCGAAACTCGCCTTGCTGTCGTGAGGTGATATGGCAAAGCATGGCGCATCAAAGGGTGCGCCATGCTCGCGTTGACGATTTATCTTGCCGGTTTTGCGGCGCTTGGTCTGGTCAGCCTCTTCGCCTGGGCGAAAGGGGGGGCGCTTGAGCGTCAGGCAGCGGTTGTCATAGCCGGTGCTTGGCTCCTGTCCGCTGTCGTGCCGCTGTCTGGACGCGCCTCTCCGGCATGGTCGTTGGTCGCCATTGACGTGCTCTTGCTGATCTATCTCAGCTACCTCGCGGCGTTTTCACAGAGGCGGTGGCCGATCGCCGCCGCGGGTTTTCAGCTTCTGATTGTCGCCAATCATTTTGCGTTCGCGCGAAATCTGGCTCTGGAGCAATGGGCCTATTTCACGGCCTATTATATCTGGAGTTGGGGCGTCCTGGGCGCCTTGGCGGTTGGCGCCGCCCGAACGCTACGCCGTCGTCAAACGAACGGTTGATTTGCGCCTGAGACAGGCTTCAGGCATCAGGCTTGGCCTTTGCTCCATTGTGGAAGGCGGCCGAATTTGTCCGATAGTGACCACGATCCTGTAGATGTTCACGTCGGGTCCCGCGTGCGCGAAGAGCGAGTGAGAGCCAACAAGACCCAGGTCCAGTTGGGGGCTCATCTCGGGGTGACTTTCCAGCAGGTACAGAAATACGAGCGGGGTGTGAATCGCATCTCCGCGGCGACTTTGCACAGGATCGCCGAGTTGTTCGAAGTCCCTATGGCTTCCTTTTTCGCAGAAAACCCTGGTGAGGCGCCGGCGTCTCCCACGATCTCCACCGTGCGGGGCGGCGAACAGTTGGTGACAAGCTTCTTGAAGCTCACGCCCGAACGTCAGGCGATCCTGGTGTCGCTCGCCAAGGAACTGGCGAACGAACCGACGTGAGGTCCGCCATGCTTGGCGGGCGTGCGCCTGGAACGACGACGCCAACGACAAGTGGTGCGTCGGTGGGCATGGTTTGCATGACAAGGATCGCGGCAGCGCCGTTGTTTGGAGGCTGAAAGGCGCCCCGATGATGTCTGGCGTTTCACAGGCCTGAGCTCATCGATGGAGAAATTCGTTCAGGGATTAAGGAGGGGCGCAGTCCACTTGAAGACCGGAGGGCGCACATGGAAATTCGTCGACCGTCTTCGGCGTGTCGGCTCACTGGTCGCACCGACCGCCATTCCCAACGCGAGATCCCTCCCTCCCAAATGGCGAAGGTCAGGTCATGCGCCCCGGCCGCTGTGGACGCCCGGGGTCTTCATCAGCGCGGGGCGAGCCACTCGACGTCGCTTGGAAGATGACCTCCCGAGACAACCGCGAATATCCCTCGGTCATGCTGCGCGACCCCTGCAATTCTGACGGTATCCAATGCTGCGCGTCATCCAGAGTGACCTTGTGGCTAGCTGCGCTGTAAAATCTGATCTAGAAAACCATCATCGGTTGTGGGGCTTGTGTGGGGAGGGCGTATGGCGTGGCTGCTGCTGATCGCTGCCTGCGCCATGGAACCCGGCGGCCCCTTGATGGAACCACCCCAGGAGGCGTCGTCAGAACGGGTCGTAGTCCAGGATCTGAATGAGGCTGTTCAGGTGGACGACGTCGAAGTGTTCGCTCGAAGGGGGGCTGCCCTCGTTGCGCCAGAGATCGAACTGGATGAAGCCGATATCGACGCCCTAATGGCGTGGAGCATCGAGGAAGTCCTCCAGAGAATGGGAGAGACTCTGAGGCTTGGCGAACAGCCAGTGATACTCATCAACGGCCAGCCGACGCCTAACATCTCTGCCTATGCCGGGTTCCCGCCTGGCGCCTTGGTTCGTGCGGAGGTCTTGCCGCCGGAAGCCTCTGGAGTATACGGCGCGGCTTCGGGCCAGCGGGTTATCAACTTGGTGCTGCAGACCCGTTTCTCCAGCTACGATGCACGACTTGTTGGCGCTCGGCCGACCCAAGGCGGGACATCGTCGACGTCTGGGGATTTGCGTCGGTCCTCTATCGCCGGCCCCGCGACGAACCAACTCGGGCTGCGCCTTTCGCGCAATACAGCGCTGAGGGCCGGAGAACGTCACGGCTATCTTACAGGTGACTTGGCGGGCGAAACTGGCGTGACAGTGCGGCCTCAGTCAGACACGGCATCCGTCAACATCGGTGTGACTCGAGCCTTTGGCGGTTGGGCGGGGGTTTTGACGATGAACGCGCAGAGGCAGGACAGTCGCGCAACAGTTCGATACGAGGGGGGCGTGATCGAGACAGATCGGTCGTCCGATGCTTTGACGGCTTCAGCTGGATTCAGCGGTCAAGTCTCGGGGTGGTTTATACAAGCCAATCTCAGTGGAAACGCGGCTGTAAATCAGGAGAGCGGGCTTCAGGACCTAAATAACGTCGTCCAGTCCGTCACCCTTTCCGGGGGCACGCGGCGCTCGATTCTTGAACTTCCGGCAGGCGCTTTGACGGCGAATCTGAATGCCAACCTGACCACAAGCCGGTCTGTCGTTAATCGGAATGGGGATTCGTCCCGGGCAGAATTCAGCTCGCAGGATTTGCAGAGTAGTCTTTCGATCCCTTTGTTGCGGAAGGGGGCGCCTACGCTGCCAAGTCGCGTGATCGGCGACCTTTCTGCGACCTTCGGCGCGGGCGTGCGGCAAAGCGACGGCGCGGGGGGCGATGAGCTTCGTCTCGGATTGTCATGGTCGCCGCACCGTCACCTGCGCCTGAACGGTGAGTGGGCATCTTCAAACGAGAGTGTAGCGGGCGCGCTGAAGACGGAGCCCGAGTATTATGGTTCACCTGTGGTGGTCTTTGATTTCCGTGCCGGCGAAGCGGCGGAGATACTGCCTCTTCGAGGAGGAAATCCTGAACTCCGGCCTCCGCAATCCGACCGGTTCACCCTGTCCAGCTCGTTGGGCCCGTTCACGTCCTGGGCCTTTTTGGGGAACCTGACCTATGCTCGCGCAGAGTCTTCGGATGGCATAGGCGTCCTTCCTGGCCTCACAGAGGACATTGAGGCGGTGTTCCCGGAGAGGTTTCATCGTGATCCGAATGCACGTCTGATAAGTATTGACTATCGTCCGCTGAATCTCAGTTCGACTATGTCGGAGAGCGTAAGCACCAGTCTCAACTTCAACTTTCCACGCCCTGCGGGAGGGAGTGGACTGAGCTCAACTGTGTTGCGCGCTTCGCTCAGCCATAGCCTCCACCTTTCCAATGTTGTCCGCCTCCGCGCTGGTTTGGCGGAACTGGATCGTCTTCAAGGTGATGGGGGCGGCCTTTCGCGACAGAACGCCCAACTGATGATCGACGCAAGACGGGGACGGTGGGGGATGAACGCATCCGTCCAATGGCAAGACGAGTACCGGACTCGTCAATTCAGCGGGCGAGATGGGGGGAATGATCTGCTTATTGCGCCCTTCATGACGCTCGACGTGAGGTTTAGTCTTCAACTCGCATCAGGGGGGGCGAGTAGGGATGCGAGCGGCGGCGCCCAACGCCGTAGCGACGGTCGGCTGCAGATAAATTTTGACATTGAAAACCTCTTTGACGCTCGCCGGTCGGCCTATTTGGGCGACGGAACGCCGGCTCCAGGATACGGGCGTGATGTTCAAGATCCGCTCGGGCGGACAGTGAGGTTCACGCTGCAGCGCCGCTTCTAAGTTCGCGCGTGGGTTGACGTGCTCTTGAGCTTGGGACCAGAGTAGAGGCTTGGAGCGGACGGCGGTCCGGGGAGGGGTTCGTGACCAAGCCACCTTTACGCATACTGACTCATGAGGATCTGGAGATAACCTTTCGGTCAAGCGCCCAGGGTCTGCGTGCTATCACTCGACGTGTCGAAGAGGATGAGGCGGACCTGGCGCAGGACGCCTGCCTCAAACTTGTTGAAGCTGCCAGCCGTGAACCCATCGCGGCGCCGACTCATCTGCTCTATCGCCTCGCGAGAAATCTGGTGATCGATCGCCTGCGTTCCCGCGCAGTGACGGCTCGGTTGTTTCGGGCTGAGGCGGCGGATGAACACCATCTCTGTCTTGCGGCGGATCCTGAGCGGGCATTGGCGGTGAATGAACGTCTTCGCCGGGCATTGAGGGTGATTGACGACATGCCGAGCCGCCGTCGCGAGGCATTCCTGCTGCACCGCGTCGATGGATTAACCTACCTTGAGATCGCGCGCGCGATGGGCGTGAGCATCAAGGCGGTCGAGAAGCATATCTCGGCGGCTATGCTCGAATTGATACGGAAAATGCCGAATGATGATTTCGAGAGGTAGGGAATAGTGCGGGCTGTTCGTCTATAAGGATAGCCTTCGGCCTCCCCAGCCAACGACACACTGACTCATGGTCCCAGACGACAACATTCAGCAAGAAGCGGCTCAATGGTTCGCGGTCCAGAGGCGGGGTCCTATGACGCTGGAGGAGCGGCAGGCCTTTGATGCGTGGCGAGCAGATCCAGTTCACCAGGCTGCGCTGAATCAGGTGCATGAGGTTTGGGGAGAACTCGCCTCTGTCGGCGATGTCGTTCCACCTGTGCGACATCAGAGGCCTAAGCGCCTTCGCCGCTCTATTGTCGCCGCGTCGCTAGTAATCGGTTTGACGGGCGGTTTGGCGGCAAGCGCGGTCTGGAAGCTGCACGAACCTCAGGCCGTCACAGGCATCGGGGAGCAGCGGAGCCAAGAGCTGCCCGACGGAAGCATCGTCGCGCTGAATGTTGTCACCCGGGTGCGTTACGACATAGGCGACCGCGAACGCCGCGTGCATCTGAATGAAGGCGAGGCGACTTTCGTCGTTCACAAGGATCCTGAACGACCCTTCCTCGTGCAGGTGGCTGGGTATGAGGTTCGCGCGGTGGGCACGGCGTTCAACGTCCGCAAACGCGATCACAGTCTGGATGTCGCCGTCAAGGAAGGTATTGTGGCGGTCCGGCGGCTGGATGGGGATGAGAAGCCAGTCCTTCTTCGTGCGGGCCAACTTCTGCAGGTGCGGGACACTGCCCACGCCTCACGGGCTCCAGTCAAAATTTCTCAAATCTCGCTAGGCGCCGTCGATGAATGGCGTCAGCGCGTCCTGACGTACGAGGACGCGCCGGTCGATCAGATCTTGCAGGACGTCAATCGCTTCTATGAACGCCCCATCACCGTGGATCCGGCTCTGGGCCGCCGCCACGTCACGCTCAGGCTGGCGATTGATGACCGCACCGACACTGTAAAGCGCCTGGCCGCCTTGCTGAATGCAGATATTCAACCTGATCGTCGCGAGGACCGTCTCAAGCCCATTGCCTGAGCTCTGTCTCTTGGTTGTGAAAAAAACTGCGCATGAGGAGGTAGGGTATTTAGCCCGCTGAATCGTCAATCCCTTCAAAACAACGATCTCTTGGGAGGGAGAGGCTTATGGTGTTGCGGTCTTCGTATGTCCGTTTTTCGCGTTTGCGTATGTTGGCGGGGGCTGGGTGCGCCGCTATCCTGATTGCGGCAGCACCATTAGGAGCGTCGGCCCAGTCGGCCGTTGCGTCGTTCAATATCCGACCCGCCCCCCTATCCCAAAGTCTGTTGGAATTCGGACGCCAAGCTCGCATTTCCGTCGCGGCCGATCAGTCCCTCACCTCAGGTCTACGCGGCCGCGCCGTTTCGGGCGACTTGCCAATCGGAGAAGCGTTAAGCCAGCTTCTGGCGGGAACGGACCTCAGCGCGGAGTTCTCTGGTCCAAATGCCGTGCGCCTTGTTCGCATAGGGCAGGGGGACGCGGGGGGAAACGACCTGCAGATCGAGCAGGACCTAAACGTTCAGCAACCGACGACCGTCGCCGACATCGTCGTAACCGCCCAGAAGCGTAGGGAATCTATCCAGGACGTGCCGATCGCCGTTTCAGCATTTTCGGCTGAAAGCCTGGACGCAATGAAGATTGAAGGCGGGTCTGAACTTTTCCGCGCCGTGCCGAACGTGACCTTCTCCAAGGGCAACTTCAGCATGTACAACTTCTCGATCCGAGGGATCGGCACAAAAGCGGTGTCGGCATCGTCCGACCCCGCCGTCGCGGTCAGTTTCAACAACACCCCTCTTATTCGTAATCGCTTGTTTGAGCAGGAGTATCTTGACGTGAACCGCGTCGAGGTGTTGCGGGGGCCTCAGGGGACGCTCTATGGGCGGAACGCCACGGCGGGCGTCGTCAATATGTTCCCCAATCTGCCCGGCCCTGATTTCGACGCCATGCTCAAGGCGGAGGCTGGCAATTACGGCTCTATTCGCAGCCAGATGATGGTCAATATTCCGCTGACCGACAGTTTCTGGATTCGCGCGGCGGCCGGTCTGACGAAGCGGGATGGTTTCGACTATAATACCTTCAATGAAACTCGAGTGAATGGTCGTGACCTGCACTCCATTCGACTGTCTGCGGCTTGGGAGCCAACGGACTATTTTCGCGCTCACCTGATTTGGGAGCATTTCGGAGAGGACGATAATCGCTCCCGTACGGGCAAGCAGCTCTGTACGACGGATCCAGGTCCTACCCAGGTTGGCAACTATACGGTTACGAGCCCCTACCTTCGCGGCATCTTGAGCCAGGGCTGCCAGCCGGGCAGTCTATTTGCCGATGCGGCCTACGGCACGCCGAACGGAGTCGGGATGGCGCAGATCTGGGCCGCAGGGAATGCCAGCTATGGCAATAGCCGCAGCGCGGGCGGGGTCTTTGCGATTACCTCCGGTACCAACCCCTATGCCGGTGTTGTCCAGTCGAAGAATCTTCGTGAGATCGCAACAAGCTATGATCCGATATTCCGTGCCAACAATGATGTTTATCAGCTAAATATTGAGTACGACGTTTCTCCTACGGTGAAATTTGTTTCACAGACTGCTTACGCCAAGGACTATTTCTGGTCCACTCAGGACTACATGAGGTATGTCTCAAATGAAATATTCAATAAAAGCAACTATGACGACTACAGAGATGCTTTTGGTCGGCCATTGACGGCACACGAAAGCGTCTACAATGCAGCGCCGGATGGCGTATACACAGATCCTCAGCTGGGCTCATCCAGACGAATGCTGGCAGTCGATCTTAGTAAATCTAAAAATGAACAAATATTCCAAGAGTTTCGATTGCAGTCCAGCTTTGGAGGCGGCTTCGACTTTAATCTCGGTTTAAATTATCTTAGATTTGATACTCGCGACGATTACTACGTATTCAACAACGTTTTTACTCTTATTGCTGAGCAGTGGTATAATAGGATTCCGGGGCCGGGCGGTCCTTTCTCCGCTCCTATTTCTATTCCTTGTGTCGATGGAAGTCAGAACGAGTGTGTCTATGTAGATAGGTCTTCAATTGCAAATATTGCTGGCGATGGTCATAATTATTTCAGAAGTAAAAATGAGGTATTGATTGAGTCGTACGGACTGTTCGGTGAGGCGTATATTAAACTTTCGGACGCATTTCGTCTTACGGCGGGCCTTAGGTACACCGACGATAGCAAGACGACGACGCCCTATCCAACTCAGCTGCTTCTTGGGACGCGGGATAGTCTCGGATACGGCCACCTAACCGGTGGTTCCATAGCGAGGGGATTTGAAGCTCTACCAGATATCGAGCAAAACTGGTCCGCAACGACGGGGCGGTTGGTTCTGGATTGGAAGCCGTCAAGTAACCTGATGGCTTACGCATCCTATGCGCGGGGCTACAAGGGGGGCGGCACAAATCCGCCACGTGCCGACATAAACCCAGCAGTAGTGCAATATCTTCCGCAGTCCTCAACGTTCGATCCGGAGTTTGTCAATGCTTTTGAAGTGGGCATAAAGACAAATATGCTTGACAGGCGCATGAGATTAAACGCCACGGCGTTTTATTATGACTATAAAGATTATCAGATCTCCCAGATAGTGGACCGAATATCGCTAAACGAGAATTTCGATGCAAGAAGTATGGGTCTTGAGCTTGAAGCCTCATATCAAGTGAGTTCGAAATTTAGGGTCGATGGGAATTTTGGCTATCTAAAAACGCGCGTTGCTGATGGCGCCGGATCTATTGATGTTATGGACCGAACTCAAGGCAATAAGGACTGGATGGTCTTGCGTCCCTGGGTTCAGGTTCCTTCTAACTGCGTAGCGCCTACAGCCATCGTCGAAAAAATTCTCAGTACGGCCTATCCGGAAAACCTGAAGCAACTCTCCTTGCAAGTGTTGTGCGGTGGCTCGAAGAACTACGGTTCCTTTGATCCTGGATTCTCTGGGGGGACGCCCTTCTGGGCTCTGTACGGCATCACCTACAATCCTTTGACCGATGCGCCTAACGGTGGCCGAGGGTTCTTGGCGGACCTTAGTGGAAATGAGTTGCCAAATGCGCCGCGTTGGACCGCTAGTATTGGTGCTGAGTATGTCTGGAGTATTGGCCGATCTGATCTCACGATAAGAGGTGATTACTATCGGCAGGCGGGGAGCTATTTCCGCGTATACAATACGGAGTACGATAGATTGAAGGGGTGGGGTAATTTCAATCTGTCTCTGACGCTTGAAGTGCCTGATAGTGGCATCAGTCTAAGTGCGTATGGAAAAAATCTGTTTAACGATGCGCCAATAGTCGACGCCTTCACGAACAGTGACGACTCAATGCTTACAACAAACGTATTCACATTGGATCCGAGACTTATTGGATTCAATATTACGAAAGTATTCTGACAATCTTTGTTGACTCGGTGGGTCATTTAGCACATTGTGGTTGTGCTAGTGTGTGAAAACTCTAGTCGTAGATCTAATTATATAAACCAAAAGGATCATTGATTATGAAGAAGTTGCTTATTGCTGCGTCGTCAGTCGCTATCATGTCCTTGTTTGGCGCTGCGTCAGCTAGCGCTGGAGACTTTCTGACGGCTCCGGGTGAATACAATGTAACGGGAGCGCTCGACCTGTATCAAACTATTCCAGGTGTTACTTGTAACGTTAGTGCAAAGATTAATGTTGATTTGTCTGGTAATGCAGCCTTTACTAATGTCGTATTTGGTCCGGGCGTTCATCCTCTTTGCGGATCGCTAATTAAACCTTTAACCACGACGTGGGCTATTCATAAGATTTCAAAAGGCATTGACACAGGGGAGATCAGTGCGGACGTCCAGGTTCAGGCTGGGAGTGGAACCTGCGTAGGAAACCTGTCACCGCTCACCGTCTACTGGGGATCAAAGGGACCTAACCGGATTGAGTCGACGACCGGATCTGTGCCTGGCACGGCTAGCGGTGTACCAACCCCATGTTATGTCAGCGGAGTTCTCAATATTACGCCGGTACCTCCGACTGTCGGTGAATTCCGTATGAACTGACTCGTAGCGCTGTCGGGACGTCGTTAGGCTCAGGACCCATTGATGTGATGTGCTCGATCTGATTCAGGCTCTGTAAGG
>ERZ1739169.37-NODE-37-length-52556-cov-15.800804_pt1 | contig 52556 bp, 62 predicted proteins | sample MGYA00581756_ERZ1739169 | MGnify/ENA primary metagenome ERZ1739169 (study PRJEB40789, sample SAMEA7425667) | Salamandra salamandra | biome: salamander skin | place: Germany | collected 2020-03 | study: cvxcv | reverse complement strand
CGACAGGGACAGAAGGAACAGGCCGGTCAAACCGAGCGCCGCGATGACCCAATGCTCGCCGAGGAAAGCACCGGCGGTTGTGCCGGCCAGCACGACAGCGAGGATGGGCAGGTGGCAGGGGCAAGTCAGCACAGCCAGTCCGCCCCACAGGTAGCCGGTGATCGGTTTGTGCGTCTCGGACGGCAAGCGCTCGGGGTTGTTCATGGCAGACTCTCCGCGTGCTGTGCCGGCTCGGTCGGCAGGGTGGCCAACTGCACTTCCAGATCGGCCAACGCTTCGCGCCGACGCTCGACGAACTGACGCAGCAGGGCAAGCTGCGCGGCCGCTTCGTCGCCGTCCGCCGCATCCAGCGCCCGGCACAGCCGCGCCAGCGCGTCGAGGCCGATGCCCGCCTCGAAGGCCGCCCGCACGAAGCACAGCCGTTGCAAGGCGGCGTCATCGAACAAGCCGTAGCCGCCTGGTGTGCACGCCACCGGGCGCAGCAATCCGCGCAGCAGGTAGTCGCGCACGATATGCACGCTCACCCCGGCATCAAGAGCCAGCCGGGACACCGTGTAGGCGTTCATTGAACACCTCCTTTTTCTCACCCGGCGCAGCAGGAAAGCTGCTTCACATCCTTGTTGAAGGTCTGCGCCGCGAGCTTCAACCCCTCGACCATCGTCAGGTAGGGGAACAACTGGTCGGCCAGTTCCTGCACCGTCATGCGGTTGCGAATGGCCAGAGCCGCCGTCTGGATCAGTTCACCCGCTTCCGGCGCGACCGCCTGTACGCCGATCAGCCGATGGCTGCCTTCCTCGATAACCAACTTGATGAAGCCGCGTGTGTCGAAGTTGGCGAGCGCACGCGGCACGTTGTCCAAGGTCAAGGTGCGGCTGTCGGTCTCGATCCCGTCGTGGTGGGCTTCCGCCTCGCTGTAGCCCACGGTCGCCACTTGCGGATCGGTGAACACCACGGCCGGCATTGCGGTCAGGTCGAGCGCCGCATCGCCGCCGGTCATGTTGATCGCGGCACGGGTGCCGGCCGCTGCCGCCACATAGACGAACTGCGGCTGGTCGGTGCAGTCGCCGGCCGCGTAGATGTTCGGGTTGCTCGTGCGCATGCCTTGGTCGATGACGATGGCACCTTGCGCATTGACAGTGACCCCCGCTGCGTCCAGCGCGAGGCTGCGCGTGTTCGGTGTCCGACCGGTGGCAACCAGCAGTTTGTCGGCGCGCAATTCACCGTGCGTGGTGGTCAGCACGAATTCACCGTCCATATGGGCGACCTGGCTGGCTTGCGTGTGCTCCAGCACCTCGATGCCCTCGGCACGGAAAGCGGCTGTCACCGCCTCGCCGATGGCCGGGTCTTCACGGAAGAACAAGGTATTGCGCGCCAGGACCGTGACCTTGCTGCCCAGCCGGGCAAAGGCTTGCGCCAGCTCCAGCGCCACCACCGACGAGCCGATTACGGCAAGGCGTTCGGGAATGGTGTCGCTCGCCAGGGCCTCGGTGGAAGTCCAGTAGGGTGACTCTTTCAACCCCGGAATCGGCGGGACCGCCGGGCTGGCACCCGTGGCGACCAGGCAGCGGTCGAACATCACGACGCGCTCGCCACCCTCGTTCAAACGGACGGTAAGGCTCTGGTCGTCCTTGAAGCGCGCCTCACCGTGCACAACGGTGATGGCCGGATTACCGCCCAGGATGCCTTCGTACTTGGCGTGCCGCAGTTCGTCGACGCGGGCCTGCTGCTGGGCCAGCAGCTTACTGCGGTCAATCGTAGGCACAGTTGCCGCAATACCGCCATCGAACGGGCTTTCCCGGCGCAGATGGGCGATGTGGGCGGCGCGGATCATGATCTTGGACGGCACACAGCCGACATTGACGCAGGTGCCGCCGATGGTGCCGCGCTCGATCAGCGTGACCTGCGCGCCTTGCTCGACGGCCTTCAGCGCCGCCGCCATCGCGGCTCCACCGCTGCCAATGACCGCTACCTGCACCGGGGGCTCGTTGCCACTGTGCTTTTCGGCGGCGGCCATCCATCCCCGCACCTTGTCGAGCAGTCCGACGCGGTTGTCCGCCAGTGGCGCATCGGCTAGCGTTGCCTTGTAGCCCAGTCCGGCCACGGCGGCAGTCAGCGCGTCCGGCGATGTGCCCGGCACGATGGCGAGTTGCGCTGTGCCCTTCGGATAGGACACCAGCGCCGACTGCACGCCTGGCACTTTTTCCAGCGCTTCCTTGACGTGCGCCGCGCACGAGTCGCAAGTCATGCCGGTGATTTTTAGATGGGTCATGCAACAGATCCTTTATCGTTTGTGGCGCCAGACAATGACGTCCGTTGTGCTGCGGTGCCGTTTTCAGTGACTCACTGCTTGACGCTGGACGGATAGCCCGCGTCTGCGGTTGCCTTGGTCAGCTTCTGCACGCTGGTCTTGGCATCGTCGAAGGTGACGACCGCTTGGCGTGTCTCGAAAGTCACGTCAACTTTGCTGACGCCTTCGACCTTGGAAATCGCCTTCTTGACAGTGATCGGGCAGGCGGAGCAGGTCATGCCCGGTACGGACAGCGTGACGGTCTGGGTGGCGGCCCAGACGGGGGCAACAACGGCGGCGAGGGCGAGGGAGGCAAACAGTTTCTTCATGGTGAACTCCGATCAGTAGAAAAATGGCATGACGTAGGGAAATCCGAGCGCGACCAGAACCAGCGCGGCCACGATCCAGAAAATGAGCTTGTAAGTAGCTCGCACTTGGGGAATCGCGCAGACCTCACCCGGTTTGCAGGCCGCTGCCTGCCGGTAGATGCGCCGCCAGGCGAAGAACAACGCCACCAGCGCCACGCCGATAAAGATGGGGCGATAGGGTTCCAACACCGCCAAGTTGCCGATCCAAGCGCCGCTGAACCCCAAGGCGATCAGAACCAACGGCCCGAGGCAGCAAGCCGAGGCGAGGATGGCGGCAAGCCCTCCAGTGAAGAGCGCGCCGCGCCCGGTTTTTGGTTCAGACATGCGCTTGTCCTTTCGAATTGAAATTGGATAGCGTAACCTTACTTCCGTACTCATGTACGGAGTCAAGCGATATGGAAAACAATTTGGAGAACCTGACCATTGGCGTTTTCGCCAAGGCGGCCGGGGTCAATGTGGAGACCATCCGTTTCTATCAGCGCAAGGGCTTGTTGCTGGAGCCTGACAAGCCCTATGGCAGCATCCGCCGCTATGGCGAGGCGGATGTAACGCGGGTGCGCTTCGTGAAATCAGCCCAGCGGCTGGGCTTCAGCCTGGATGAGATCGCCGAGCTGCTGCGGCTGGAGGATGGCACCCATTGCGAGGAAGCCAGCAGTCTGGCCGAGCACAAGCTCAAGGACGTGCGCGAGAAAATGGCTGACCTGGCGCGCATGGAGGCCGTGCTGTCTGAGTTGGTGTGCGCCTGCCATGCGCGAAGGGGGAACGTTTCCTGCCCGCTGATCGCGTCACTACAGGGTGGAGCAAGCTTGGCAGGTTCGGCTATGCCTTAGCGTGCTTTATTTTCCGTTTTCTGAGACGACCCCTGGAGGTGCAGTTGAGCGCGCTGCGTGCCGAGGTCGCCCGGCAGGAAGGGGCGTTGCCATGAACGGCCCCGAGCGCAAGCCCATTACCGGCTACCTGTGGGGCGGACTGGCTGTGCTGACCTGCCCCTGCCACCTGCCCATCCTCGCCGTCGTGCTGGCCGGTACGACCGCCGGCGCGTTCCTCGGCGAGCATTGGGTCATCGCGGCGCTCGGTTTGACCGGCTTGTTCCTGCTGTCCCTGTCGCGGGCGCTGCGGGCGTTCAGGGAAAGATCATGAGCACTGCCAGATTGACGGATGATTTCCTTGAGATTGCTCAGAAAGCCACTGCTAGCAAACAATACAGCAATCCCCGCACAAAGGAGTCATCATGGGCAGGAAGGAACCCGACGAAGCGATTGCAGATAGCCGCACCGGCCTGCGCGTAGACCTGACAATAGGGGATAAGAATGACCGAACCGAAGAGCCTTGAAAACTGGCTGTATGAGAAGGCAGGCCCCGCCTATGACGCCTTGAAGGCCGACCCGGCCCGCGCCGCCACGCCTGACCAGGTGCGTTACACCCTGGCCGAGCTGCTGGCCGAGGCCGAAGCCGCCGGCGGATATCCACTGCCGCCGGAACAACGCGAATGGGTAGATGCGCCGGCCGTTGGTCGCGAGTGGCCGGCCTGTGATGCCTTGGAAGCTGACCAGGTGCGCGCACGCCTACATGACGACGCGATGGTCGAAACGTTCCGCAAAGACCCGGCCTATGCCGTGGAACTGCTGAACAGCATCCTTGAGGATGGCGACAAGGGCGAGCTACTGATTGCACTTCGCCAGATGACGAAGGCTGCTGGCCGTGAAATGCTGACACCGTTTGACCCGGCCAAATGGCTGACCAGCACCGAGACCGTGGCCGCGTTCCTGGCCGAAGCCGAGGCCACCGGCGACCAGGCCTATGTCGAGCACGCCCGCGCAGTTGCAGCGCGGGCCAAAGTCATGCACGGCATCGAGTAGGGAGCTGGCCAGCATCGCCATTCCTGACGGTGCTGCAGCACCATGTGCGCGACTTGGTGCGCGGGGATCTCATCGCCGGAAATGACGATGCGAGATCCACGCCAAGGGGAAAAGCCAGAGCGGCCGTCATGGTCCGATCTGGCGATGCTCGAGCACGCCGGCGCACATCGCCGGCTATGACGATGCAGGCCCGGAAACGACAAGGGCGGCCACTGGCCGCCCTTGCTGTTCCTGGTGCGCGTGCCTACGCGGCACGGAGTGACTGCCGCACCGCCTCCAGGGCCTCGCGGAAGTCAGCAGGCGTCGCCCGGCCCGTCTCGGCCTGGTAGAAGACGACCATGAAGGCATTGGCGACGGCCTCGGCGAGCGGCCCTAGCTGCCGCGCTGCGTCCTGGTCGAGCCAGTCGAGCGCGGCGAGCTGCACGGCTGCATGATGAACGGCCTGCGTTGCATTGGTAGGATTCAGGGTTGCCATGATTCACCTCTCTAACAGGTGGGTTGTGGAAGTGTCGGCCGGCCCCACGCCGGCCGGCGCGCTTATCGGCTGCCGGTGCCGTAGAAGCCGGCGGCCTCGGCCAGCGGCGTGCTTCTCGCGCTGCTGCCGTAGCTGCTGGCGTTGCCGCCCGACCTGGCCGCCGGCTTGGTGGCCTCAATGACGGGCGAGGCGGGTCGATCAACAAAGGCCGCAACTTCTGCCGCGGGGTCTGCATCAGTCGATTGATCGTCGACCGGCTCAACCTCAACCGCCTGTGCCTGGCGCTGCTCGGTAGCGGCAAGGTCCAGGCAATCGAAAAATCCTCTCGGCGTCATCGTCATACCTCCTTGTCGCGGTTGGCGAACGTGGCCACTTCATCATCAGGATCAGCAGCAGCCGAATCGGCCCCTGCCAGGCTGTTGCCGCCGAAGCTGGGCACATCCTCGGCCGCCTGGTCTGTCTGGCTGCTCGCCCGGATCGCGGCGGCGATCTTTCCGCCAGTGGTGTCGGCGATGCGTTCGGCAGCGGCGTCGCGGATGCTGGCCGCCTTGGCCTTCGCAACGTCGCCAATGCCATGCGCCAGGTTCGCAGCCGTCGCCGCGAGAAGGCTGCCCGCACCTTGGCCGGCCTTCGAGCTGCCGGCGTCGCTGCTGGCCTTCGAGCTGGAACCGCTGCCCGAGCTGTCGGCGTGGCTGGTCTGCTGTGCCACCTTGCTCTGGCCGCTGCTGCCCGAACTGCTGGAGCTTCCCGAGTTATAGAAGCCGGCCGCCTGGCCGAGCGGCGTACTTGTGCCGGCACTGGAACCGCCGCCACCAAAGCCCGCCGCCTGCGCGAACGATCCAGCATCGGAATCACCGCCAGCACCACCACCAAACATGGGCATTCCGCCCGATTCGCCACCGGCGCTGGCCCCTGCTTTCTCGAACGCTGCTTTAATCGCCGACATGCCGCCGGCGGCCGAGGCTGCACCGCCCATCACGGCCGCGCCAGCCACGCTTGCCGCTCCGGCGGCCATGCTCGCCGCGCCCATAGCCGCACCGATGGCGGCACCTGCACCGAAGTTGCCGATGCCACCAGCGCCACCGATACCCGAGCCGGTGATGATGCCGGCGACAAGCGGGGGCACGCGATTGACCAGCATGAGCAACGCCACGCAGAAAACGAGCATCACGCCCAGCTCTTCAAAGTTCAGGGTGCCGGTGTTCATCCTGGCGTAGAAGCTGGAAAGCAGGTCGTTCCCGATGCCGACCAGGAGCACCATCGTCATGATCTGCACGGCCACGCCCAGCACGGTCTTGTAGTAGTTGATCGCCATGTCTGACGTCCAACGCGAGCCGCCGAAGCCAAGGAAGAAGATACCGGCGTACATCAGCAGCCAGCCTGACACGAGAAGCAGCAACATATTCACGGCGACAACGGCCAGCAGGATCAGGATGCCGACGCTCAAGGCCACACCGATGAAGCTATCCACGGGCGACCAGATCGACGAGTTCCTGAATGCCTGCTTCAAGATCATGAAGCCAATATCCACGATGCCCGAGGGTGTCACCGACGCCACCCCAGACGCCTGCTCACCAAGCCGGGCCAGTGACTGGATGATCGAGTTGGCGAAGGTCGGGCCATAGCGCAACAGCCAGAGGAAGAAGCCGAAGAACAGGATGAACCTGATGAACTCGGCGAAGAACTCGCCAATGTCGGCCTTGCGCAGCGCCATGAAGCCGAACGTGAAAACCAGCGAGATCGTGCCCAGCGTCCAGAACAGGAACATCGCGGCATTCATCACCACCGTCTGCCAGGACGTGGCCCGCGTGGCGAACTCCGTCACCACCTGGTCAAGCATCCCTTGGTTGGTGAGCTGGGCCGACGCGGCGGTGGAGTAAAGCGCGAGGGCGACGCCGATCAGCGCCGCCTTGTGCAGTGCTTTCATGGCTTCGCCTCCTTCTGGTCTTTCGGGTCGGCCAGTTCGAGCCAGTTCATGGGCTTCTCGGTCGGCGCGATGCCGCCGGCGGCCGGCGACCGGCGCGAGCACAGCCCGGCGAATTTCTCGCGCGTGGCCCTATCCTCGATCTTCGTGATCGCCTCAATCTGGCAATTGGTGTCATTGACCTCGGGCATGGGCGGGATGGCTGGCTTGTTGTCGCAACCAGCCACCAGCACCACCACGAGGCCGGCAAGCAGCATCGTATTCTTCATGGTGCAGGGCCTCCGTCAGCGGGTCAGTTCGAGCCAGTTTCTTGGGTTGGCCGTGCGCTCGATCCTGGATTCCCTGGAAGTCGCGCCGGCGGCCTGCTGTTGCGCCTCTACGTCGGCCTGCGCCTGCATCCTGGCGGTCGCGGCGTTCTGCTGTGCGATCAGCAGGCCACGGATTTGCAGGAGCTGGTTTGCCTGGTTGGCGGCGAGCTGGTTGGCGTAGCCGATGGCCTGCATCTGCCCGGTCGCGCCCTGCGCGGCGGACTGGAGCCGTTCGAGCTGGCGAGCATCGGCGGAAAGGTTGCGCTGCTGTTGCTCCAGGCCCTTGAAAAGCGCGTCGTTCGCCTTCTTCTGACTCTCGCTCGCCAGGCTGCGGTTTTGCTCCATCGCGGCGCGCTCGGCATCCGAGCACCCGGCGGCCGAGAAGCACGGCGAACCACGGTAGTAGGCCACATCCTGGAACTTGCCCAGGTACGCATCGACGCTGCCGAGCTGATTCCGGTAGTAGTTCAGCGTGTCGGTGGCGGCCATCAATCCGTTGATGGTGGACTGCGCCTGATCCCAGATATACGCGGCCGGGGCCATTGTGTTTTGCAGCATGTTTTCGTACTGCTGCAACTGGGTCTGGTACTGCTCGATCTGCTTGAGCGTCTGCGCCACCGACTCGATGGCCGTCATGACGTTTTGCACCAGGTTGCCGCCGTCGATGACGGGGATGCCTGCCTGCGCCGGGGTGATGATGATGCTGCCGGCCAGAGCGGCGGCGAGCGCGGTTTTAGCCGCTAAAAAACGGACGTGCTTCATGGTCGCAATCTCCATTCGATGAAAGAAAGGCAATGCCTTGACCAAGCTCGCGCTTGCCCACGGCAAGGTTTCATCGAAGAGCTACGCCACTAGCTAATCGGTATCGCCCTTGGCACTGAGGCCCGGGCTTCGGTGATTCTGTTCTCGGCCCTTACGGGGTGTCCCTGGCCTTATGCGTTCTCCCAAGAGTTGATAACGCCCAGGCTGGCGGCCTGGAAGGGGCTTGTGTCGCGTGCAGCACACGGTAATTTAGCTGCTAAAACTCTCAAGGTTCGGCCCTCGGCTGCACCACCGACTTCATGAGCCGGCTCATTTCGTCCTGGGTGGCCTCGATCCGACCCAGCAGGGCAAGGATCGTGGCATCGCCGAACCGGGCTGTGCGCGGATCGTCGGTCAGCCATAGCTTGAGCAATCCGCCCAGCCGGCCAAGGTCGCCATTCACTCGCACCAACTCGCGCACATAGTGATAGTCCATGACACCCCTGACCTGGTAGCCCTGGCCTACGTCGCGCAGGTAGCGCGCCATGCTGATTCCCGCCATCTTGGCGTTCGCCTCAATCAGTTCGCGTTCTTCTGGAAGGCAGTACACCTTGATCGGTGGGCTGCCCTTCCTGGTGATTCGATTCTCGTCGCCCATTTGTCCTCCAACCGGCGGTAGCCGGCAGCCTCGCAGAGCAGGATGCCCGTTGAGCGCCCCGCGCGAATAAGGGACAGTGAAGAAGGACAACCGGCTTGCCGGTGGGCCTACTTCACACATCCTGCCCGCCTTACGGCGTTGTTTTTGTCTCGTATGACTCATCGAATTTCGCGCTGTAACCGCACCATTGCTTCGCAACAGCGCGCCAGCAGCGAGAAAACCAACGGAAATTGCCAACGTCCGTGTGCTTGCAGCGATCCAAGAGGCCGGTAACAGCGTTTCAGCCATGCGCTTGCAGCGATTGAGCATGGGACTTTGCTCACTTCGTGCCCTGACCCGTGGAGCCAGGCGGCGCATTGGTGATGTGCTGGCGAACGTATTTCAGGAACGTCTCATAGCGGAAAGGGATTCGCCCAATCTCGCGCATGTGCTCCCAGATGATCTTGAGCGCGTAGCCGGCCTCCATCGCTTCCTTCACGTCCGCGCGCGCCGCCATGAAAGCGGCCAGGTAGTCCCTGCGCTTTATCTGCGAGGTCTGCTGCTGATGAGCGAGCCGTGCGGCCAGCTCGTCTGGATAGCTGCTTTCTGTCGTCGCCATGTCCGTAAACCTCCGTTATCAACTGAACTACTCCGAAGGTTACGGAGTGCCCGCCTACACAACATTCCAATAATTGGCCGAAACGGTTGACATGGAGCCGATGACACTGGCACGCGCATCGAAATAGGGATGGCAGCCCATTCGGCACGGAAGGTTGAACGCCAAGAGGGAGGCCGAGAGAATCCCCCGCCGCTCGGCCCCTCAAGTGTCAAAGAGTGGATCACATCGTCAGAGGCGGCGATGCGAGCTCGAGCGCCGGCGGCCGCCATCGTCGGAACTGACGATGGGGCCCTCGGTGCATCGTCGGATGTGGCGATGGTCGACCGTGGCCCGGACATGGCCAGCCTCGCCGGAAATGGCGATGCTGCAGCTCGACGTGTGCGCGAAAGAAGGGCCGGCCTCATGACGTGACCGGGAATGGATTTGAACTGTTGTATGTTGTAGCGCGCTACAACATACAACATACAACATACAACACCTGCCTATTGACACTTGAGGGGCGCAGCGTTTTAGCCGCTAAAAGAACCGCCCGGAGCTGCCCCCCCCTTCTGGCGTACAACTCAACGGCCGAAGGCCGACCATCGGCAAGCGGCAAGGGCTTGGCGTCGCCCTAAAGGGCGGCGGCAAGCACCGCGCCTAGTGGATGATCTTGGAAGATCATGGATGGAATTTGCGAACTAGCCGCAAGCCCGCGCCGTTGCTGTGTTTTCCGGTTTGAGACGGGGAACGTTGCTACGGGTGAAGGGGAACATTGCTACGGAGTTTGGGGAACGTTACTACGGGCTTCGGCCTGCCAATTTCCCACTTCCCTGCCGCATACTCGCTGACCTTCCAGCCCACGGTGGCAAGCTCGGCCAGAGCCTTGCGGGCCTTCTGGCGGCGCTTCTTCATGGCCTCGGCGTTCGCCTCGTCCGGCCAGACGTAGCCAGAAAGGGTATCGAGTTCCACGCGCCCGGCTTTGCCGGGATCGATCCAGCCGCATAGCCGTTGGTGAATCAGGCGGGCCGGGTCGGTTTGTAGCGCCCGCACCTCGGCCATCTCGATGCGGGTATACGGGCGCCTCCCAAGAATCGCCTCCGCAATCTGGGGATTCAGCGCGACGAACAACCGCCCGTCCTCCTCATCGAAGGCGTAGCTCATCAGGTGAAAAGACCTTTGCCTGCTTCCCTTGCTGACTACCACCGTCACGTTTGCCATGCGCAGCAAGCTCGCCTTGATCGCCCTGATATTGTCGCCGCCATCGGTCAAGCCGATTTCGCCTAGCAGGCTGGTCATACTCTCTCTCACGACCAGCGCATCCTGCCCTACCGCGTCGAACTTCGGCTCAAGGAATAGACGGAGTTGCTTCGGCAAGTCCGCTGTTGGCTCTGGCGTCAGGATGATGCCCTTCGGTCCTCCAAGAGCCACAAGACCTTGCAGCAGCCGCATGTCATCAGCACCAAGAGGCTCGAAGCCGACGAACCGCGCTTGTTCATTTTCGGCGTAGTGATACGTCACATCGAGCTTGAGCCTCTTCCGTTCGCCGCGCTTGAGACTGCGGAACAAGCCGGGGACCAAGCAGTGCATTGGATCGTGCCTGGCATGGGTGAGGTCAAAAGCCATCGCCTCGCCTCCGACCATCACGTCTTTCCTCATTCCTGCTGGCCTCATACAGCTCCACCGGCACCAGCACGCCGCCGGCGTGCCGCATGTACCAGCGATCAAGCGGCGTGGCGTCGTAGTTCTGCTTGCTGACGCCGAAACGCACGAAGTAGCCGCGCCGCTCATCGCCGATGGGCTGCCGGTCATGGGCGCGGTCGCTGAGGCGCTTCGCCTCGTCCTCGGTCATGCGGGCGACGTAACCGCACCACCTGGCGTTGTCGATCAGCGCGGACGCGCCACGCGCGGCCTGCTGCTGGTCGGTCTGCCCTTCGCGGGCGCTGCCCTTGCTGACGTGGTGCAGGTAGAGCACGGATGCACCCGTGGTGGCAGCAACGTGCTCCAGTACGGCCACGAGGTGGGCCATGTTGCCGTTGCTGTTCTCATCGAGAGTGTGAATGCGGCTCAGGGTGTCCAGCACGATCAGCCGCGCCCCGGCACCGTCCTCAATAACGCGGCGCAAGTGGGCCTTTTTCATGATGTCCAGGCGCTTGCCCATGATCGGCTCAAGCGCGAGGTTCTCCGCGATGGCTTGACGAGCCGCGTGCCCGAGGTGCTGGCCGATGGCATGAATGCGCCGCACAAGCGCGGGCGGTGGGTCTTCCCCGGCCAGATAGACCACGCGCCCGGTGTGCGCGGGAGCAAGTCCCACGAGGTCGCCGCCGGCCACGCTGCATGCGATGCTCATGGCCGCTTCCAGCGCCCAGAAGCTCTTGCCAGTGGCCCCTGGGGCGACGAGCGCGCCGACGGTTCCCGCGAGGAAGCCCGGCCATATGAAGTCCAGCACCGGCGGTTCATGCTCGAACGCCGCCAGTACATCAATCGCCATGACTCAGTTCCCCGTTCCGTACAGGGACTCGTCGCTCAATGCCTCGGCGATCTGCGAGGTTCGGAAGTAGACCCGCCGGCCGATCTTCAACCGAGCCTTGTTGATCCGCTGCGTCCACTCGTTCGTCGCGCGCAGGCTGATCCGCAATCCATCAGGCGATCGATCCAGGACAGAGGCGAGCTGCGCCATGCTCAGCAGCGGGCCAAAGCGTTGCAGCAGCGTGTCTTCTATCGTCATTGCGTAAACCTCCGTTATCAACTGAATTGCAACGAAGGTTAGGCGCTATTGGGGGTTGCCTACATCTTATTAGTTGTCCAAAATGGTTGACATGAAGAACGATCCAACCATTGTCATCTGGGAAGGCTGCGATCCCACTGTCTCGGAAGCCATCGAGCAGTTTGAGGATCGCTGGCGGCCGTATTCCGCCTCCTCGCGGCGCTACCCCATCGTTGGGCTGATACAGGAACTCATTGACCCCGCCGTGGCTGCGTACACGGCGACGCTGCCACAACGCTACTTGGGCCATATCCCCGGAGCAGGGACAGGGGTGGGCCTCAGCGGGATCATTCGACTGGTTGGACTTGATGCGATGGTTCGCATGCAGCGGCAGTTGCTGCGCCAGTTCATCAAAACGGAGGATAGGCAGACGCCAAGAGATCGGCGGTTTGTTGCGACACTCTAATCGTTGATTGGGCTTGTATGGGACTGCGCCTGCAAACGGCCGGTGAAGTCGAAGGTGCGCGACACCCGACTGAATGGCGAACGCCTCCAGGGGTTCTGCCGGTTCTGCGGATCACTCGCCGAGCTGACCTCATTCGCCGGCGGGAGCGATGATCCGAAGGCGGACGATCCAGAGGAAAAGCTTCGACTAAGCAGCCTGTATTGCCTGGATCACCGGCCTAAATTGCCGAGCGGCGCATGGAACCCTGTCTACAGACAAGCAAGGCGATCCCTCGCGCAATTCGACCTCGAACTGGCGAGACTCAACCAGCAATGCGCGAAGCCGGCCACTGCCCAAGTGAAATCGGGCGATCAACTGGTTGACAGCTACTTCTTCCACTATGTCGCGGGCCAAACCTTACAGCCGGCGGACAAGGCAGAGCTGCGCAATCAAGCACGGCTGATGGTGGACTCGAAGCTATCGGATCGCAAAAAGCAGATGCTGATGCTCCAGTGGTCTGGACTCAATCAGTCGGAGATTGCGCGAAAGCTCGGCATCGAGCGCCAAGCGGTATCGAAGGCGCTGGCGGCGATCCCCGCAATGTTCCGCTTGAGTACAAAGCCGCGCTCACGGCGTCAACCTAATTGACCAACTAATAGGACGAAACAATCCGCATTGCCAGGCACCATCAGGCACATGTTCGCAAGTGACTGAAAGAGGCCAGGGGATGCAGGCAACGACAAGCAAGACGCTCATCAATCGGAAGAAGCTACTGGCGATGATCCCGCTGTCTGAGCGCACGATCTTCAACATGGAGCAGCGCGGGGAGTTTCCGCGCCGGATCGCACTCACCAGCCGAAACGTCGCCTGGGACTTGGCCGAGGTCGAGGAATGGATAGAGGCGCGGAAGTCGTCGGGCACTCAGGCCATGCGCCCTGGCTTCACTCCGTCTGCCGTGGCCGGCGGCTCTGCTGCCCCTTTTAGCGGCTAAAACGCTGCGCCCCTCAAGTGTCAATGAAACCCGAGGCCATGCCTCGATGCTCAGGCGGCGCTGCCTAACCTGCCTTCGTCTGGTTTACACCTTCGGCCGTCTCAGCGTCCATTCGTCGATCATGTCCGCCCAGTCCTGCAACATCGCCGTGCGCTGCTCGCGGTACTCGGCCTTGTTGTAGACGGCCCTGACGCCTCTCTGCTCGTGTGCCAGGCACTTCTCGATCCAGTCCGTGTTGTAGCCGGCTTCATGCAACAACGTGCTGGCCGTGCGCCGCAAGTCATGTGGCCCGAACTTGGCGAGCGACCGCCCCTCCTTCTGCGCCAGCCGATACGTCAGCGTCAGCACCTGGTTGAGCGTGGCGCTGCTCATGGGTAAATCCGAGTCATACCGCGACGGAAGCACGTAGTCCGATCCCCCTGCGAAGGTTTTCAGGGCAATGAAGATGTCCAGCGCCTGCCGGGACAGGAACACCAGGTGCGGATTGCGCCGCTTCATCCGCTCCTTCGGGATCGTCCAAAGCGCGTCGCTGAAATTGATCTCGCTCCATGTCGCGTTAGTCAGCTCGCTCTTGCGCACCATCGTCAACAGCAGCAGCTTGGCCGCCGCCCGAATGGATGGCGCTGTGCCGATGCGCTCCATGTACTGGTACATCAGGCCGATCTCGTCGGGCGTCAGCGCACGGTCGCGCGGCTCGAACTTGGCAATGGTCGTCGGGCGCACCAGCTCGGCCGGGTTCTCGACCTTCTGGCCGCGCTCGATGGCCCAGCGAAAGACCTGGAGCACCACCTCGCGGACATGCACGGCTGTCGCCGGCGCGCCGCGCTCGACGATGGCATCGGTCAGCGCGCGCAAGTCTTCGTGGGTGATCTCCACCAGCTTCTGATTGCCGAACTTCGGCTTCAGCTCGCGCTCGTAGACCGAGCGGCGCATGTCGCGGGTGGAGTCGGCCATCTGGTAGCCGCGCAGCCACTTTTCCGCCCAGGCCCCGAACGTCTCCGCGTCCTTGACGCGGGCCTTGTCCCGCGCCTTTTCCTTGGCCGGTGACTTCCCGGCCGCGACCATCTTCTTGGCCTCGCCCAACCGCTCGCGGGCTTCCGCCAAGGTGATGCCGCCGACACCGTAGCGGCCGAAGGTGATGGTCTCCTGCCTACCGTGGATCGAGTAGTTGTAGCGGAACGAGATCGCTCCGGCGGCCGTGACGGCTACATAGAGGCCGTCACGGTCATTCACCTTGTAGAGCTTGTCCTTCGGCTTGAGGTTGCGCAGCTTGGTATCGGTCAACATGGTTCTCGCCCTGATTCAGCTCAAATACCAAGATCAGAAAACCGGCCCATCCTGGCGTAAAACAACAATTAAATCATCGTCTTACACCAATTCGATACCATGAACATCCGCAAGGTGGTTGCATGGTATTGGCGACTTCTCATGGCATAGAAGCATTCAATGCCATCCATCATGCCATGAAAAAACGGTGCTTGGCGATGCCAAATGTTGCCAGGCGGTGCTGAACGAAATCACAAAAAAGCCCGCAGTGACGCGGGCTTAGGTGTGTTTTAGTGCTACTAGATGCCAGCCAGTGCCAGACGCCGGATCACTCCCACTCAATCGTCGCAGGCGGCTTGCTCGACACGTCATACACCACCCGGTTGATCCCCCGCACCTCATTAATAATCCGCGAGGAAACCCGAGCCAGCAACGGATGCGGCAGCGGCGCCCAATCAGCCGTCATGAAGTCGAACGTCTGCACAGCCCGCAGCGCCACGACATATTCGTAGGTGCGGCCATCCCCCATCACCCCCACCGACTTCACCGGCAGGAACACGGCGAACGCCTGCGAGGTCAGCTCGTACCAGGTCAGGCCGCTGGCCTCATCCTTGGTATTGCGCAGTTCTTCGATGAAGATCGCATCAGCGCGGCGCAGCAGCTCGGCGTACTCATGCTTGACTTCGCCCAGGATGCGCACGCCCAGGCCCGGGCCCGGGAACGGATGGCGGTAGACCATCTGCGGCGGCAGGCCGAGAGCCACGCCGAGTTCGCGGACTTCGTCCTTGAACAGTTCGCGCAGGGGTTCCAGCAACTGCAGGTTCAACGTGTCCGGCAGGCCGCCGACGTTGTGGTGCGACTTGATCGAGGTGGCCTTGCCGGTCTTGGCGCCGGCCGATTCGATGACGTCGGGGTAGATGGTGCCCTGGGCCAGCCATTTGGCGCTCTTCTGCTTGCCGGCTTGTTCCTGGAACACTTCGACGAATTCGCGGCCGATGATCTTGCGCTTGGCTTCGGGGTCGGCCACGCCGGACAGCTTGCCCATGAACTGGGCGGTGGCGTCGACGTGGATGATCTTGACGCCCATGTTCTCGGCAAAGGTCTGCATGACCTGCTTGCCTTCGTCCAGGCGCAAGAGGCCGTGGTCGACGAAGACGCAGGTCAGCTGGTCGCCGATGGCCTTGTGGATCAGGGCCGCGGCCACCGACGAGTCGACGCCGCCGGACAGGCCGAGGATGACTTCGTCTTGGCCGACCTGCTCGCGGATGCGGGCGACGGCTTCGGCGACGTAGTCGGGCATGTTCCAGTCGCCCTGGCATTCGCAGATCTCGTTGACGAAGCGGGCCAGCATGGCCTTGCCTTGCACGGTGTGCGTGACTTCGGGGTGGAACTGCACCGCGTAGAAGCGGCGCTCTTCGTCGGCCATGCCGGCGATGGGGCAGGACGGCGTGGAGGCCATCAGCTTGAAGCCCGGGGGCAGCTCGGTGACCTTGTCGCCGTGGCTCATCCAGACCTTGAGCATGCCGTGGCCGTCGGCGGTGGCGAAGTCTTCCAGGCCTTCCAGCAGCTTGGTGTGGCCGTGGGCGCGGACTTCGGCATAGCCGAATTCGCGGTGGTCGGAGAAGCTGACCACGCCGCCCAGCTGTTGCGCCATGGACTGCATGCCATAACAGATGCCCAGCACGGGCACGCCCAGCTCGAACACGGCGTGCGGCACGCGCATGGAGCCTTCTTCGTAGGCCGATGCGTGGCTGCCGGACAAGATGATGCCCTTCAGGCCCTGCGCCATCTGGTCGCGGATGAAGGCATCGTCGACGTCGCCGGGATGCACTTCGGAGTAGACGCCGGCTTCGCGGACGCGGCGGGCGATCAGTTGGGTGACTTGCGAACCGTAGTCGAGAATGAGGATGCGCTGGTGCATGGAGACTCTACCGGTAATGAATGAAACCGCAGTAAATAAAACCGCACCGGCAGACCCGCTGACTGATTTTGCGGTTCTGCCGGTGCGCGATGCATGACATTGTAGTTGACTGTACGGGGATCAGTCGGCGCGGTAGTTGGGCGCTTCCTTGGTGATCTGTACGTCGTGCACGTGGGACTCGCGGACACCGGCGGAGGTGATTTCCACGAATTCGGCCTTGGTGCGCATGTCGTCGATGGTGGCGGCGCCGCAGTAGCCCATGGAGGCGCGGATGCCGCCGACCAGTTGGTAGATGATGGCGAGCACGCTGCCCTTGTAGGGGACGCGGCCTTCGATGCCTTCGGGGACCAGCTTGTCGGCATTGTTGGCCGGGTCCTGGAAGTAGCGGTCGGCCGAGCCTTCCGTCATGGCGCCCAGGCTGCCCATGCCGCGGTACGACTTGTACGAACGGCCCTGGAACAGCACCACTTCGCCCGGCGCTTCTTCGGTGCCGGCGAACATGCCGCCCATCATGCAGGAGAACGCGCCGGCGGCCAGGGCCTTGGCGACGTCGCCCGAGTAGCGGATGCCGCCGTCGGCGATCAGCGGCACGCCCGTGCCTTCCAGCGCCTTGGCGACTTCGGAGATCGCGTGGATCTGCGGCACGCCGACGCCGGCGACGATGCGGGTGGTGCAGATCGAGCCGGGGCCGATACCGACCTTGACGCCGTCAGCGCCGTACTCGACCAGCGCGCGCGCGGCGGCGGCGGTGGCGATGTTGCCGCCGATGACTTCGACCTTGGGGTAGTTCTGCTTGACCCAGCGCACGCCTTCCAGCACGCCCTTGGAGTGGCCGTGGGCGGTGTCGACGATCAGCACGTCGACGCCGGCGGCGACCAGCTTTTCAACGCGCTCTTCGGTGTTGCCACCGACGCCGACCGCGGCGCCGACGCGCAGCTGGCCCTGGGCATCCTTGCTGGCCAGCGGGTGCTCGGTGTTCTTGACGATGTCCTTGACGGTGGCCAGGCCGCGCAGCTCGAAACCGTCGTTGACGATGAGCACGCGTTCCAGGCGATGCTTGTGCATCAAGGCCTGCGCCTCGTCCAGCGTGGCGCCTTCCTTCATGGTGACCAGGCGTTCCTGCGGCGTCATGATGTTGCGCAGGGGCTGGTCCAGGTTCTCTTCGAAGCGCAGGTCGCGGTTGGTGACGATGCCGACCAGCTTGCGCCCTTCCACCACCGGCAGGCCCGAGATGCCATGCTGGCGCTGCAACGCAATGGCGTCGCGCACTTTCATCTGGGGGGTGACGGTGACCGGATCGATCACGATGCCGAATTCGTGGCGCTTGACGCGGGCGACTTCACGGGCCTGGGCGTCGGCGGACAGATTCTTGTGGATGATCCCGATGCCACCTTCCTGGGCCATGGCGATCGCCAGGCGGGATTCGGTGACCGTGTCCATGGCGGCGGACACAAGGGGGATATTGAGGGAGATGTTGCGAGTGAGGCGCGTGGCCAGGGAGGTGTCGCGCGGCAACACCTCGGAATACGCAGGCACCAACAACACATCGTCGAAGGTGAGCGCTTTTTGAACGAGACGCATGGGTAACTCCGGGCGCAAAGCAAGATTATACGCCGCTGACGTGTTTTGACTAGGTGTTGACCCTAGGTCGGCGCATGATTTTTGCGACTTTTTTCAATAGGCGTTGCGACCTTGCACTATTCCTTGCACTATTTTTACCCGGATTATATTGACAAGGCCCCGGGCAATGCCCACAATGCGGATCATCAAATTCATCCGGGCGAATATCCTTCGCATTCCTCATGACGCAGACTGCCCTTCCCTCCACCCATACCGCGTTCGACGGCCACCGCCTGCTGGCGCGGGGCGCGCTCGCGGACGTGGCGCTGTCGGTCAAGCAGGCCCAGGCCGCGCGCGCCGACGCCGCCATCCTGGTGTTCGACGACCAGAGCGGCAAGCAGGTCGACCTGGACCTGCGCGGCGGCGAGGCCGAGATCCGCAAGCGCTATCAGCCGCCGGCGGCGGCCGCCGCGACGCCTGATGAAGCCGATCCCGCCGAGGCCGCCCCGCGCGGCCGCGGCCGGCCCAAGCTGGGCGTGGTGCCGCGCGAAGTGACGCTGCTGCCGCGCCATTGGGACTGGCTGGCGGCGCAGCCGGGCGGCGCGTCGGTGGCGCTGCGCAAGCTGGTGGAGCAGGCGCGCCGCGACAACGAGGCGCGCGACCAGCGGCGCCAGTGGCAGGAGGCGGCGTACCACTTCATGTCGAGCATGGGCGGCAACCTGCCGGGCTTCGAGGAAGCCACGCGGGCGCTATACGCCGAGGATCGCGAAGGCTTTGCGCGCCAGGTCGCGCCATGGCCGCGGGATGTGCGCGACTACGCCCTGGCGCTGGCGTGGGCGGAGGCGGCGGCCTGAGCGGCGCGAGGCGGCGGCGGACCCGGCCGGCCGATATTGCTTCGCCCGGCCGCGGCCCCTGCTAAGCTCTTCTACATGGAAACCGGCCACCAGAACTTCCTGCTGTACGACGGCGACTGCCCCTTCTGCTCGAACTACGTGCGGATGATGCGGCTGCGCAAGGCCGTCGGCCCCATTGAATTGCTCGACATGCGCCAGCATCCCGATCTGGTGGCGCATTTCCGCAAGCAGGGCTATGACCTGAACGAAGGCATGCTGCTGCGGCTGGATGGCCAGGTCTATTGGGGCGCCGATTGCGTCAACCGGCTGGCGCTCATCAGTTCCGACAGCGACCTGTTCAACCAGATCAACGCCGCCGTGTTCCGCCGGCCGTGCCTGTCGGCGGCGCTGTATCCCTTCATGCGGCGCGGCCGCGCGCTGACGCTGGCGCTGCTGGGCAAGAAGAAGATGCCGGCCTGAGGGCCAGAGCGCCCTCATCAATTAGCCGCGGTAGATTCGCCCCGTCGATTCGCCCCCGTCGATTCGCCCCCGTTGATTCGACCCCATGGATTCCCCCCAGCCGGTTTCGCCGGCGCCGGTTCAAGCGGCCGACGCCGCCTGCACTTCCGCCACCTGCTCCAGGAATGCGCCCAGCGCCGGGTTGTCGTGCTGCGCTTGCCAGGCCAGGTACATGTCCGCATACAGGTCACGCTGACCCAGCGAGCGGAACTCCACTCCCTCCAGGCGCAATTCCCGCGCCGAGTCGGGCACGATGCCCACCCCCAGCCCTGCCCGCACCAGCGCCAGCAAGGTATGCGTCTGGCTGGCGCGCTGCACGTAGTCGGGCTGCACGTCGGCCAGGCCGAAGGCGCCGACGATGCGGTCGTAGAAATACTTGCCCTCGCGCGGCGAATACAGCACGAACGGCTGGCCCTGCAGCAATCGCAGCGGCACCACCGCCTGCTCGCACAGCGGTGAGCCGGCGGGCAGCGCCAGCACCAGCGGTTCGCGCTCGATCAGGCGCGACGCGATGCCGGCCTGCTGCGGCACGCTGCGCGCCAGGATCGCGTCCAGCTCGCGCGCCACCAGCAGGCGCGACAGGTCGGTGCTGACGGTTTCGCGCAACTGGATCTCCACGCCCGGCAGCCGCTTGCGCGCCCGCATGATGAGCGAGGGCATCAGCCGGTACGACGCCACCGCCGTGAAGCCCAGGGTGATGTGGCCGGCGTCGCCGCCGGAGGTGCGCCGCGCGGTGGCGGCGGCGCGCGCCGAGTATTCCAGCAGGTGGCGCGCATCGCGCAGGAAGCGGCGGCCGGCCGCGCTCAGTTCCACCTGGCGGCTGCTGCGCTCGAACAGCGTCACGCCCAGGTCCTGCTCCAGCAGCTGGATCTGGCGCGACAGCGGCGGCTGCGTCATGCACAGCCGCGCGGCGGCGCGGCCGAAATGCAGTTCCTCGGCCACGGCGATGAAACATTCGAGCTGGCGGAATTCCATCGATCCAATCCTTGAATTGATCAATGCTATTTATAGCTCGAACAGTCATCCATCGGCTGGCATTCCTATACTCGGCCGCAACGCCAGGCGCCTGACCGGCCGGGCCCGAAGGAGTGTCATCGCAGCATCGTTTTCCCCGCGGCCCGAGCCGCTCACTACAAAGAGAAAGCCATGGAGACAAGCCCCACCCACCGCCCGCGCCGGCGGCTCATCGCCGCCGCGCTGGCCCTGGCCACGTGTGCCATCCTGCCCGCCGCCGCGCGGGCCGCGCCGTACCCGGAACGCCCGATCAACCTGATCGTGCCCTTCGCCCCCGGCGGCGGCACGGACATCTCGGCGCGCCTGCTGGCGGCCGCGCTGGGCGACAAGCTGGCCGCCTCGGTGGTGGTGGACAACCGGCCCGGCGCCGGCGGCCAGATCGCCGCCGACCTGGTGGCGCGCGCCAACGCCGACGGCTACACGCTGCTGTTCGCCAATTCCGGCATGCTGGCCATCAATCCGTGGATCTACAAGCTGCATTCCGACCCGGCCAAGGCCTTCGCGCCGGTGTCGCTGTTCTCGGACTTGCCGTTCGTGCTGGTGGTGCCCGCCAGCCTGCCGGCCAAGGACGTGCCGGAGCTGGTGGCGCTGGCGCGCGCGCAGCCCGGCAAGCACACCTACGCCAGTTCGGGCACCGGCGGCGCGCCGCACCTGTCGGGCGAGATCTTCCAGCAGGCCACCGGGGTCGACCTGATGCACGTGCCCTACAAGGGCGGCGGCCCCGCCATGACCGACCTGATGGCCGGCCGCGTGGACATGCTGTTCGCGTCGGTGCTGGAGACCATTCCCTACGTCAATTCCGGCAAGCTGCGCGCGCTGGCAGTGACCGGCGCCACGCGCTCGCCCGCCCTGCCGAACGTGCCGACCATCGACGAGGCCGGCGTCAAGAATGCGCAGACCGGGTCGTGGACGGCGGTGCTGGCGCCGGCGGGCACGCCGCAGGCGGTGATCGACAAGCTGTCGGCCGCGATCCGCGACATCACCAATGATCCGGCGATGAAGGCCAAGCTCGAATCGCAGGGCGCGGTGGCGCATGGCTCCACGCCCAGGCAGCTGGAAACGCTGGCGGCCAGCGAGCGCGAGCGTTACGGGCAGATCATCAAGACACGCCATATCCAGGTGCAATGACAACCTGGCGGCGCCGGTCCGCGAACCGGCGCCGCCGATCCTCTCTTCCTCAACAGCGGTTCCGCCCTCCCCGGCATCGCCGCAGCAAACGTAGCGCCCACTCCATGACCGTTCCCCAAGCTTCCCCCACCGCCGACCTGCTGATGGTCGGCCCCCTGCTGCCCGAGCTGACCGCCGAGCTGGAGTCGCGCTACCGCGTACACCGCTGGTGGCAAAGCCCCGACCAAGCCGCGCTGCTGCGCGAGCACGGCCCGGCCATCCGCGGCATCGCCACCAGCGGCCGCTTCGGCGCCACGCGCGAGCTGATCGAGGCGCTGCCGGCGCTGGAGGGGGTCTTCAGTTTCGGCGTCGGCTACGACTCCATCGATCTGGCGGCGGCGCAGGCGCGCCAGGTGCTGGTCACCAACACGCCGGGCGTGCTCGATGCCTGCGTGGCGGACACGGCGCTGGCCTTGATGCTGGCGGCCTCGCGCCGCATCGCCGAGGCCGACCGCTTCGTGCGCGCCGGCCGCTGGCCGCAGGAAGGCTTCGGCCTGGGCACCCGCATGAGCGGCAAGCGTTGCGGCATCGTCGGGCTGGGCAATATCGGGCTGCAGATCGCGCGGCGCGCGGAAGCGTTCGACATGCCCATCCTGTACACCAACCGCAAGCCGCGGCCGGACGCACCGGCGCATTACCGCTACTGCCCGAGCGTCACGGCGCTGGCCGCGGAGTGCGATTTCCTGGTGCTGGCGGTGCCGGGCGGCGGCGCCACGCGGCACCTGGTCGACGCCGAGGTACTGAAAGCGCTGGGTCCGCAAGGCTGGCTGATCAACATCGCGCGCGGCACGGTGGTGGACGAGGCCGCGCTGGTCGAGGCCCTGCAGGCCGGCCGCATCGCCGGCGCGGGCCTGGACGTGTTCGAACACGAGCCGGCCACGCCCGCCGCGCTCAATGCCATGGACAACGTGGTGATGCTGCCGCACATCGCCAGCGGCACCCACGAAACGCGGCGGGCGATGGCGGACCTGATGCTGGCGAACCTGGATGGCTGGTTCCGCAATGGCGTCGCGGTGACGCGCGTGATCTGACGCGGCGGGGTGCCCTCGACGTCTCGGGAAAACCCGCGATCCGGCCCTTTTTGTCCATTGCATGGACACGGCGCCTTTCAATTTATCGCATATCTGATAAATTTCTCACCGCACTGGCTCGTGCCGGCGAGCTGTTGTGCTTGTTGTTGTAAGTTTTTTCCGGCCTTCGGGCCGGATTTTTTTTGTCCAGGATTGCGTTCGGCAAGCCTATTGGTCGATCCGTATCGACAAGCCGTCAGCCTCGACGGTGATGGCGCGCACGCGGATGGTCCAGCCGGCGTTGATGGCCTCTTCCTGGTCGTCGAACACTCCGTATTCCGTCACGGGCACCGCCCCGCGCAGCGTGCGGCCATCGGCCGACAGCCCCTGCGCCTCGATCATCGGCAGATAGCCGTCCTGTACCTGGACCGCGCCGCGCGTGATCTGAAATCCGTCCACCACGTCCATGATGTCTCCTTGTTGGCAATAGGCCATGGTAGCCTGCCGCCAAAACTTTCCGGAGACACCATGTTGACCCTCAGCCGAATCGAGCCGTCCGCCTGGGCGCAAGCCTTTCCCCTGATCAAGCAGTTGCGCGCGCTGGACGAGGCGGAATTCCTGCAGCGGGTGCGCCGGCAATCGCACAGCGGCTACGAACTGGTCGGGGCCTACCGCGACGGCAAGCTGATCGGCGTGATGGGCATGCGGCCGGTGCACACGCTGGCGCGTGGTCCGCATCTGCATGTCGACGATCTGGTGGTCGACGAAGCGGTGCGCGGCAGCGGCGCCGGCCGCGCGCTGATGGCCTACGCCGAGGCCGATGCGCGCGCCCGCGGCATGGGCGCGGTGTTCCTGGATGCCCGGCCCGACGCGATCCCGTTCTATGAGCGCGAGCAGTACACGCGGCATCCCGCGCCGTCGATGAAGAAACTCATCAGCCAGTGACTGTCCCCAACGCGGCGCGCGCCGAGGCGCCGCGGTCCCCGCCCCCTCGATCCCGTTGCCACCGATCATGAGATTCGACATCTACCGCCGCCTGCAGCTGGATATCGTGCGCGAGGCCGGCCAATGGGCCGTGTACCAGTCCGTCGCGGGCAAGCGCGTGCGCGCCGAAGAGATCGTGATTCCGGCGGATGTCACGGAAGACGAACTGGCGGCCTACCTGGACGACCTGTATCACGAGATGGCGCGGCCGGGCGACATCGTGGCGCGGCTCGCCTGAGCGCGCCACGTCGCCGGCCGCCGGGCTGGCGCTGAAACGGGCCGCTGAATGCGGTGCTGAAAGGGCCCCTGAACAGGCTGCTGAATAGGCCACTGAAGCAGGACGCTGGACGGACCGCTGGACGGACCGCTGAACGCCCGCCACTGGCCGCGGCCCTGGCGCGGGAGTATCGTGAAAGCCGGCCGATCGCTCCAGGAGCCCGCCGTGTCCAACACCCCCGCCATCGAGGCCAGCGCCTCGCAATTGGGCAACCTGACGCAGTTCCTGATCTGGGTTGCCGAGCAGCCGCGCACCTACGCCGACATCATGGAGACCTGGCGCACCTCGTGCCCGCGCCTGTCCGCCTGGGAAGACGCCACCAGCAACGGCCTGGTGGACCTGGCCCGCCGCCCTGGCGGCGACGCCCCCGTGGCCACCTTGACACCCAAGGGCCGCGCCTGGCTGGCCACGCGCCAGGCCGGCCAGTTCACGACGGAACGCTAGGACGCCGGCAGCGCGTCGCCGTCCGCGCGCAGTTGCGCGCGCAAGCTGGCGATGAACGCCTTGGCGGCCTCCGGCAGGACGCGCCCGGCCAGGGTCTGCACTTCGAAGTGGCGTTCGTTCATTTCGCGGTCGCGTAGCGGCACGGCCACCACCTGCCGTCCGCGCAGGCGATAGCGGATCGCCAGTTCGCCGCAGAACGCCACCCCGCCCCCGGCGCCGGCAAAAGCCACCAGCGCGTCGACGCTGCGGCTGGAGAAGGCCGGCTCGCACTGCAACTGCTGGCGGCTGCAACTGATGTCGATCAACTGCCGCAAGGTGGAGTCGGCATCGGGCAAGGCCAGCGGATAGGCCATCAACTGCGCCAGCGACACCTCGGGCAGGCCGGCCAGCGGGTGATCGGTCGCCACCACGGCCCGCACCGGCGCGGGCATGCGCAGTTCAACGCGCACATCGCGATGCGAGGTCAGGCTGAGCGTCACGCCGACGTCGACCGCGCCATCGCGCACCCGGGCCGGCACCTCGCGTTGCGAGCACACGTCCAGCGTGAAGCGGATGCCCGCGTACTGCTGACGGAAATCCGCGATGGCTGCCGGCAGGAAGTCATGCACGAAGCCCTCGGTGCACACCACCCGCACCAGTCCCTGGCGCAAGCCTCGCAGTCCCATGATTTCGCCGGCCACGCGGTCCACGTCCTGCTGCGCGCGCTTGGCGTGGGCGGCCAGCAGTTCGCCGGCGGCGTTGAGCGCCATGCCGCGCGAGCGGCGCTCGAACAGCAAGGTGCCCAGTTCGCGTTCGAGCCGGGCGATCTGGCGGCTGACCGCCGACGGCGCCACGTCCAGCCGCTCCGCCGCGACGCTGACCGAGCCGCAGCGCGCCACTTCCAGGAAGTAGCGCACGGCCATTTCCTGCAGGATTTGTGGGTTCATCGGGTTTGCCCTTGGTTTGCGAAAAACGCAATGAACGATTCTAGCAATTCATATTGCCGCAATGCATGACCCCCGCCTAGGATGTGACCGTTCGATGACATCACCCCTTTGGCGCGCAGTCATGATCCCGTCCCACGCTTCGGTTTCCGCTTTTTCCTTGCAGGCGTTGCGCGCGGCGCGACCGCTGCTGTGGACGCGCCCAGACAACGCCGCGACCGGCGCCGGCGTCGCCTTCACCCTGGCCGATGTGCAAGCGGCGCATGACCGCTTCGCGCGCTTTGCCCCGCTGCTGGCGCAGTTGTTCCCGGAACTGGAGGCCGCCGCGGGCGTGATCGAATCGCCGCTGCGCGACGCCGCCGCCATGCAGCAGGCGCTGGGGCTGCCGGCGGCGTCGGGGCGACTGTGGATCAAGGCCGACCACGCCCTGCCGGTGGCCGGCTCCATCAAGGCCCGCGGCGGCATTCACGAAGTGCTGGAGTTCACCGAGAAGCTGGCCCTGGCGCATGGCCTGGTCGCGCCCGGCGATGACTACCGCAAGCTCGGCGCGCCCGCCGCGCGCGCCTGTTTCGCGCAATACCAGGTGGCCGTGGGCTCGACCGGCAACCTGGGCCTGTCGATCGGCGTGATCGCTTCGGCGTTGGGTTTTCGCGCCGCCGTGCACATGTCGGCCGACGCCAAGGAATGGAAGAAGGCGCGCCTGCGCGCCCGGGGCGTCGAGGTGGTGGAACACCCCGGCGATTATGAAAAGGCCGTGGCCGCCGGCCGCCGCCAGGTCCAGGCCGATGCGCACGGCTACTTCGTCGACGACGAACGCTCGGCCTCGCTGTTCCTGGGCTACGCGGCGGCGGCGCTGCGGCTGCGCGAACAGATCGCGCAGGCCGGCATCGTGGTCGATGCCGAGCATCCGCTGTTCGTCTACCTGCCCTGCGGCGTGGGCGGCGCGCCGGGTGGCATCGCGTTCGGCCTGTCATTGCTGTATGGCGCGCACGCGCACTGCTTCTTTGCCGAACCGGTGCAGTCGCCCTGCTTCTTGCTGCGCATGATGGCCGGCCATGGCCAATTGCCCGGCGTGCCGGTGCCGCCGTCGGTCTACGACATCGGCCTGACCAACCAGACCGAGGCCGACGGCCTGGCGGTGCCGCGCGCCTCCGACCTGGCGTATGCCGCCGTCGGCCAGTCGCTGGCCGGCGTCTACACGGTGGCCGATGACACGCTCTACGGCGACCTGGCGCGGCTGCACGACAGCGAAGGCCTGCGCATCGAGCCGTCGGCGGCGGCCGGTTTTTCCGGTCCGCGCCAACTGTTGGGCAGCCTGGCCGGGCAGCAATGGCTGCGCCAGCGCGGCCTGCGGCCGCATCTGGCGCGCGCCACGCACCTGGCCTGGACCACGGGCGGGCTGTACGTGCCGGCCGAGGAGTACGACCGATTCCTGAGCCGCGGGCAACGACTCGCGGCCGCCCCCCAGGCGCCGACCGGCGCGCCGTCCCTCCACCACTCTCGTCGAGCATGACCATGAAGACTGCCTTGATTGCCCTTGGTGTCACCCTCGCGGGCGCCCTCGCCGCGCCCGCCCCGGCCAGCGCCCAGGCCGGCTACCCGACCCGTCCCATCACCCTGGTCGTGCCCTTCCCGCCCGGCGGCGCGACCGACGTGCTGGGCCGCGTCATCGCGCAAAAGCTCGGCCAGGAACTGGGCCAGACCGTGGTGGTGGAAAACCGCGCCGGCGCGGGCACCGCGATCGGCGCCGGCTACGTCGCCAAGGCCGCGCCCGACGGCTACACGCTGCTGGTCAGCTCCGGCACCACCTTCACGGTCAACCCGGCGATCCAGGCCAAGCTGCCGTACGACCCGGTCAAGAGCTTCGAGCCGCTCGGCATCGTCGGCCGCACCGGCCTGGCGCTGCTGGCCAACCCGCAGGTGCCGGTCAAGGACCTGAAGGAACTGGTGGCCTACGCCAAGGCGCGCGAGAAGGAACCGCCCGCCTACGGCTCGTTCGGCGCCGGCACCACCGCGCACTTCGTCGGCGAGGCGTTCCTGGCCGCCGCCGGCATCAAGATGATCCACGTGCCCTACAAGGGCAGCGCGCCGGCCATGACCGACCTGATCGGCGGCCAGATCCCGTTCTCGGTCGACACGGTGGCCGCCGCGTTGCCGCAGAGCAAGCTGGGCAAGGTGCGGGTGCTGGCGGTGTCGGCCCCGGCCCGCTCGGCCTTCCTGCCCGACGTGCCGACCTTCGCCGAGCAGGGCTATCCGTCGGTGGCCATGGACACCTGGCTGATGTTCACCGCCCCGCGCGGCCTGCCGGCGGACGTCAAGAAAAAACTCGAAACCGCCTTGCGCGCCACGGTCGACTCGCCCGACGTGCGCAAGAGCCTGGAGGCGCAAGGCTTCGAGGCGGCCTTCTCCAGCGCCGCCGAGGGCGAAGCGCTGATCCAGAAGGAACTGCCGCAGATGCGCGACGTCGCGCAGCGCGCCAACATCAAGATCGAATGAAGGATGCTGTCATGACCCTGGACGATTCCCTGGTTTCATTGTCGGCCGTGGAGCTGCGGCGCCTGATCGGCGCGCGCCAGCTCTCGCCGGTCGAGCTGCTGGAGGCGTGCATCGCGCGCATCGCGGCGGTCAACCCCTATATCAACGCCGTCACCGCCACCGCCTTCGACCGCGCCCGCATCGAGGCGCGCGCCGCCGAACTGGCGGTGATGGCCGGCGACACGCTGGGCCTGCTGCACGGCCTGCCGCTGGGCGTCAAGGACCTGGAGCCCACCGCCGGCCTGCTCACCACCTACGGTTCGCCGATCTACCGCGACCACGTGCCGGCCGAGGACGTGACGCTGGTGGCGCGCCTGCGCCGCGCCGGCGCCATCGTGGCCGCCAAGACCAACGTGCCCGAGATGGGCGCGGGCGCCAACTCGCGCAACACCGTGTGGGGCGCGACCGGCAATCCCTTCAACCCGAACCTGAACGCCGGCGGCTCGTCGGGCGGCTCGGCCGCCGCGCTGGCCAGCGACCTGTTCCCGCTCTGCACCGGGTCGGACACCGGCGGCTCGCTGCGCATCCCCGCCGCCAAGTGCGGCGTGGTCGGCTTCCGGCCGTCGCCCGGCGTGGTGCCGAGCGTGCGCAAGCCGCTGGGCTGGACGCCGATCTCGGTGGTCGGCCCGATGGGCCGCACCGTGGCCGACGCCTGCCTGCAGATGGCCGCCAGCGCCGGGCCCGACGCCGGCGACCCGCTCAGCTATCCGCTCGATCCGCTGCAGTTCCTGGCGCCTGGCGTCGCCGACCTGGGCCGGCTGCGCGTGGCCTACAGCGAAGACTTCGGGCTGTGCGACGTGGACGACGGCATCCGCGCCACCTTCCGCGCCAAGATCGCGGCCATGCGCCATCTGTTCGCGGCCTGCGATCCCATCGACATCGACTTCGGCGAGGCCCACCGCTGCTTCGACGTGCTGCGCGCCGAGGCCTTCGTGGCCGGCATGCGCGACGCCTACGAGAAAGACCCGGCCAGCCTCGGCCCCAACACCCGCGCCAATTTCGAGATGGGCGCGGCCATGAGCCTGAAGGATTGCGCCTGGGCGCAGGCCGAGCAGACCCGGCTGATCAAGCGCTTCCAGCGCGCCTTCGACGACTACGACCTGATCCTGTCGCCCACCACGCCGGTGTCGCCGTTCCCGTGGACGCAGCTGTATGCCGAGGCCATCAACGGCAAGCGCCAGGAGAACTATTACCGCTGGCTGGCGCTGACGTATGTGATCACGCTGACCACGCATCCGGCGCTGACGCTGCCTTGCGGGCGGGATCACCAAGGCATGCCGTTCGGCTTGCAGATCGTGGGCCGGTTCCGCGGGGATCGCGAGGTGCTGGCGGCGGCTCAGGGGATGGAGTCGGCGTTCGCGGGCATCGCCGAACTGCAACGGCCGCGGCCGGACCTGGCGGGGCTGAAGGCGGCGGAGCCGGCGTTGACGTCGATCGTGACGGCGCCGCCGGGCACGGCATCGGGCGGCGCGGCGGGGAGCGTGTCGGCGGTGTGAGGCCGGGGCTGGGCCGGCGCTATCATTGGCGTTGCCCGATCCCCCCTTGCCGCCGCACCCCATGACCTCCCCCATCCTCATCGAACGCCTCGCCGAGCATCACTTGCCCGGCATGGCCGCGCTCCACAACGATCCCGACGTCGCCCGCCAGGTGCTGCAGATGCCCTACCAGCCGCCCGAGCGCTGGCGCAGGCTGCTCGCCCCGGACAACGAGCGCCTGCTGGCGCTGGTCGCCACCCACCTGGGCGAGGTCGTCGGCAGCGCCAGCCTGGAGCAGGCTGCGCGCGTGCGGCGCAGCCATTCGGGCGCCATCGGCATGGGCGTGGCCCGCGCCTGGCAGGGCCAGGGCATCGGCAGCCGGCTGCTGGGCGAGCTGCTGCGGGTCGCGGACGACTGGATGAACCTGCGCCGGGTCGAGCTGATGGTCTATTGCGACAACGAGGCCGCCGTCGGGCTGTACCGCAAGCATGGCTTCGAGGTCGAGGGCCAGCTGCGCGACTACGCCATCCGCGATGGGCGCTACGCGGACGTATACAGCATGGCAAGGTTGCGGACGCCGCTGGCATAATCCGGCGGCACGTCTTCCCTCGGCCCGCCGGCATGGCCCGGCATTCAAGGACATTCCCCATGCGCGCATTGCCTTGCGCCCTTCTCGCCTGCGCCCTGCTGGGCGCCGCTTTCACCGCCCAGGCCGGTGATGTCGACAAAAGCCGCTGCACCTACAAAGGCATTCCGCTGCGCGGGTCGGTCAAGTTCGTCACCGCCTTTCCCGACATCAAGGTCAAGATCGTCGATGCCTTCGCCGACATCCGCGTGAAGCAGGTCGGTGCCTTCGCCAACAGTTGCGGTGAATGGAAGATCGTCGATGCCTTTCCCGACTTCACGGTCCAGTTGGTGGACGCGTTCCCCGACGTGACGGTCAAATGGGTGGACGCGTTTCCCGGCACGGACTGACGCCGGGCCGCCGCGTCAGCGCTGGCCGGCGGCCCGGGGCGGCGCGCAGCAATGGGCGGTGTCGATCACGCGGCCGCGGCAGGCCGCCAGCATGGGCGGATTCCTGCACAGCAGCGCGTTGGCCGGCAGCGTCAGCCGGAAGCCCTGGTCGAGCATGCACAGCTGCGCGGCGGCGATGTCGTTGAGCAGCATGTCGTCGCCCGGCTCGATCACCGAGGCGTAGCCGCACGCCCGCATGGCTTGCTGCACACGCTGGGCGTCGGCGTCCGGCCGGGTCCATTGTTCATAGGCGGGCGGACGTTGCCGTGACTCCGCCGCCGCGGCGCCGTCGATTGCCGGGCAGGCCGCCAGATGGGGATGGGTGTCGCAGTAGGTGTGGCGCTCCTGGTAGGCAAAGCCCTTGCCGAGCATGCACTGCTCACCCCGCGCATAGTCGTTGTTGGTGATGGTCGCGCCGTCGACATGGCTGGCGCTGGGAAAGCCGCAGTCGAGCAACGCGCCGCGCACCCCCTGCTGATCGACCCCGGGCTTGGCCCACAGGGCGTACAGCGGCGGCGGGGGCTGCATCGGCCGGACATTGATGCAGGCGCTCAAGCCGAGGCACAGCAACGCCGCCAGCGGGCGCAACAGGCGCGCGCGATCACTCGCGGCGCCGCGCCGGCCGGCGGCCAACGGCGTGGCGCGCCCGGCGTTCAGTGTTGGTGTAGGTGTAGGCATGGACAAGCGGCGTTATTCGGACCCAATTCTATATAGCGCCGCCAGGCAATGCCATTCGGGTCAAAAAAAGAAAATAATCTCCTCGGCCTGCATCCAATAACGGCTCTCGCGTGTAGTACCTGCAACGGCGCACATTCCGTGCGCCGTACCCGCAGATTCCTCTTCCGCAGGAGACCGCTCATGACGACTCGCCCCTTCCCCGCCACCGGCCATTTCGCTGCCGCCCTGCTGGCCGCTTGCGGCCTGCTGCAAGCCGCCCCGGCCATGGCGGCATCGCAAGACGCCCTGCCCGCCGCCGTCCAGGTACCCGCCGGCCACAAAGTGGCCTGGGAAACCGTGGGCACGGGCGACATCACTTATGAATGCCGCGCCAAGGCCGACGCCAAGGACCAGCTGGAATGGGTGTTCGCCGGCCCGAAGGCGGTCCTGAAGGACCGCCAGGGCAAGCAGGTCGGCACCTACTACGGCCCGCCCGCCACCTGGGAGGCCGCGGACGGCTCCAAGCTGACCGGTACGCAAGTCGCCGTGGCGCCGGCCGGCGCGGGCAACCTGCCCTATCAATTGGTCAAGGCCAATCCCGCCGTGGGCGCCGGCGCCCTGACTGGCGTCGCCTACATCCAGCGCACGGCGCTCAAGGGCGGCGTGGCGCCCCAGACGCCGTGCACCACGGCCGGCCAGCGCAGTCAGGTGTCCTACCAGGCCGACTACCTCTTCTGGAAGGCGGACTGACACCCAGCGGGCGGCGGCGGGAGTCCGGTAACATGCCTGCATCCGCCGCCGCCCGGCCCTTGCCCGGGTCCACGCCCACCGCCACTGCCCCCGCCTGCATGCCGAACCGACCTGTTCCGGATTTCGATTACGAAGCGGCCCTCGCGCAGTGCGCCGCGGGGCGCCGCACGGCGCTGGAAGCGCTGTATCGCCAAGAAGGGCCGCGGTTGCTGGGCGTGGCCCAGCGCATCGTGCGCGACCGCGCCCGGGCCGAGGACATCGTGCACGACGCCTTCGTCAATATCTGGAACCGGGCTGACAGCTTCGACGCCGCGCGCGGCTCGGCCCGCGGCTGGCTCTATCGCGTGGCCCGCAACCTGGCGCTGAACGCCGTGCGGGACGAGCGCCACGAAACCGCGGTGGACGACGATACCGCCGCCGCGCTGGATGCTCGCGACGCGATCGACGCCTGGCATGACACCCGCGACGCTTTCGACTGGCGCGACAGCGCCGGCCGTATCGGCCCCTGCCTGGAACAACTGGAGCCCGTGCGCCGCAACTGCGTGCTGCATGCCTACGTCGAAGGCCTGTCGCACAGCGAAATCGCACAGCGCCTGGGCGCGCCGCTGGGCACCGTCAAAGCCTGGATCAAGCGCAGCCTGAAAGCGCTGAAGGAATGCCTGGCATGAGCGCCTTGCCTGACACCCCCGACGGCCTGGACGAATTGGCCGGCGAATACGTGCTGGGCACCTTGCCCGGCGCGCGCCGCCGCGACGTCGAGGCCCGGCTGCCGCACGATGCCGCGCTGCGCGCCGCCGTCGACCGCTGGGAAGAGCGCCTGCTGCCACTGACGGATCTGGCCGCGCCGGTCGAGCCGTCGCCCGGGCTGTGGCCGCGCATCGAGACAACGCTGTATCGCCAACACGCTGCCCGCCAGGCCGGCCGGCCGCGGCGTCCGGCCTGGTGGGACAGCCTGTTCTTCTGGCGCGGCGCGGCCGCCAGCGGCGTGGCCGCCGCGCTGGTCCTGGCCGGCGCCCTGGCCTTGCGTCCCGCGCAAACGCCCGGCCCGGTGCAATACATGGTGGTACTGGTCGCCCCCCAGTCGCAGACGCCCGGCTGGGTCGTGCAGGCCCAGGCCGGCCAGCGCGAGGTGCAACTGGTGCCGATCGCGGCGGTGCAGGTTCCGGCCGATCGCGCGCTGGAGTTCTGGACCAAGGCCGACAGCTGGGCCGGCCCGGTGTCGCTGGGCCTGGTCAAGCCGGGCGAACCCGTGCGCATCCCGCTGGACAAGCTGCCCCCGCTGGAACCCAACCAGTTGTTTGAATTGACGCTGGAGCCGGCCACCGGCTCGCCCATCGGCAAACCGACCGGCCCGATCCAGTTCATCGGCCGAGCGGTAAAGGTGATGTAATTCCGGCGCTATCGTGCCGGCGGACTGACCTCTTGCGGAACGGACCGCGCTTGACCTTCGAATCCGCGGTGCAGTTTCAGGGTTTTCCTGTGTATTTGGTGGCCATGCGCTTTGATAGGCTGACCGTGCGTTACACACGATAGAGGGGTATGCCATGGCAACCCGCGTCAAGCTCCTGTACTTCAAACCCACAAGCGTTCGTGCGCGCCTCTGGCCCGTTGGCATCGCCCTGAAATGGACGCTTGGCCTGATACCACCGCCGCAGTCCGTCACCATGGGCCAGGTCCAATACGGGATGATCAGGCAATCAGAATTCACGTTCTGGGTCTTCGCCCTCCGAGTCGCACTCATGGGTGAAGCGATCATTGTGACCAGGAACGGACAGTGGGACCCCGCGGGCACCGTCGACAGCTGCGGCGTTCATGCCTTCGGTCGAAACTTCGAGCTGCTGCCTGCCCCCACAGAGGCCAATGCGCCGTTGGGCAAAGCAGACGTGCTCAAGAGTTGAGAAAGACTGTTCGAGCCATGCGAGCCTGCTCCATTTCGCCGGAGGCTTTATCCACGGCGCCGGCAGCATGTCGGATCAGTATGCGGGCGAGACGCCAACGAGAAATCCCCCAAAAGTCCCCCGCTTGCGACGGCTGACCCACGGGTAATCCCGTAAGTCATTGAAATAACGCGAAGTAATGAAAGGGCATAAGGAAATCCCGATTAGGGAATTTGCTTATGCCCTTTAATTATTTGCCGAGCGCATACTCGATACGCAAGAATTCGTCCTTGGCATAAAGCAAGACAGATGGAACTTCGTCAACTCGAGGCCTTCGCGGCCGTCATGTCCACGGGCAGCGTCACCGCTGCCGGGCGTCTGCTTGGCCGCTCGCAACCCGCGATCAGCCGCCTGCTGCAGGAACTGGAGGCCGAGATCGGCTATGCCCTGTTCGCCCGCAGCGGGCCGCGCGTGACGCCGACCGAGCAGGGCTTCCTGCTCTACGACGACGTCGAACGCGCCTTGTCCAGCCTGCGCCAGATCCGCGACCGGGCCGAGGAAATCGCCCGCGGCCAGACCCAGCCGCTGCTGCTGGCGGCCACCTCGGCGCTGGCCGCCGGGCTGGTGCCGGACGCGCTCAAGCGCATCGAGCCGCACGCCAACCTCGCCCCCCGCATCGAATTGCGCAGCGCCTCGCCCGAGCGCGTGGTGCACGCCGTCCTGAGCGGCGCGGCGCAACTGGGCGCGACCAGCCTGCCGCTGGAGCATCGCGGCCTGACCGTGCACTGGATCGGCCAGGCGCCCTGTGTGGTGGCGCTGCCCGAAAACGATCCGGCCGCGCGCCATGAGGTGGTGCCAGTGGCCGAGCTGGCCGGGCGCCGCGTCATCACCATGGCCAATCCCTACCGTCTGCGCCGCCGGCTGGACGCGGCGCTGGGCCATGCCGCCGGCGCCATCGAAACCAATTCGTCCGTCAACGCCCTGGCCGCCGTGCGCGCCGGCCTGGGCGTGTCGGTGCTGGAACCCATTACCGCCTACGGCGCGCCGATGGCGGGCGTGGCGATCCGCCCGATCGACCTGGACATTCCCTTTTTCTTCGGGGTCATCACCTCGCAGTCGCAGCCCCTGACGCCGGCCTGCCAGGCCATGGCCGATGCCCTGGCGCAGGCCGCCGCGCAGTTGCTGCCCGGCTTCGTGCTGCACGACGCCTGCCAGCACGGCGCGCTGCTGCAGTCGATCTACGGCGATGACGCCCCTCTTACGGATACGCCCGCATGAACCAACCCCTCGCTCCCGCCCCGCAAGGCCTGGCCGCGCTGGAAGCGCGCCTGCGCCAGGATTTGTCCTGGCTGGAAATCCCCGCCAAGCCCTGGGTCACGCCGCGCCTGGTCGACGGCCAGCCGGTGCTGGACGTGGCCATCATCGGCGGCGGCATGGCCGGTCTGGCCGCGGCGGCCTCGCTGACGCACCTGGGCATCATCGCGCCGATCTTCGACCAATCGCCCGAAGGCTATGAAGGCCCGTGGGCCACCACCGCGCGCATGGAAACCCTGCGCTCGCCCAAGCAGTTGACGGGTCCGGCGCTGGGCCTGCCCGCCCTGACCTTCCGCGCCTGGTTCGAGGCGCAGTTCGGCGGCGAAGCCTGGGACGCGCTGGACAAGATCCCGCGCCTGCAGTGGATGGACTACCTGCGCTGGTACCGCCGCGTGCTGAACCTGGACGTGCGCAACCAGCACCGCGTGCTGGCCGTGCTGCCGCGCGCCGACCAGCTGGTGCAGCTGGACATCGAATCGCCCGCCGGCCGCCAGACCGTGCTGGCGCGCCGCGTGGTGCTGGCCACCGGCCGCGACGGCCTGGGCGGCGCCTACGTACCGGACTTCGCGCGCAAGCTGCCGCGCAACCGCTGGGCCCACTCGTCGGACGTGCTGGACTACGCCACCCTGGCCGGCAAGCGCGTCGGCGTGGTGGGCGCGGGCGCGTCGGCCATGGACAGCGCCGCCACCGCCCTGGAAGCGGGCGCGGCCAGCGTCGACCTGCTGATCCGCCGCAACGACATCCCGCGCATCAACAAGGGCAAGGGCGCCGGCAACCCCGGCCTGACCCACGGCCACCTGAACCTGCCCGACGACTGGAAGTGGAAGATCCGCCACTACATCAACGCCGCCCAGGTGCCGCCGCCGCGCGGCAGCACGCTGCGCGTGTCGCGCCACCCGAACGCCCGCTTCAACCTGGGCTGTGGCGTGCAGGACCTGGCGCTGGTGGATGACGCGATCCGCGTCACCACGCCCAAGGGCGTCTTCACGCTGGACTTCCTGGTGTTCTCGACCGGCTTCCGCATCGACTGGACCGTGCGTCCGGAATTCGCCGCGCTGGCGCCGCACGTGCGCGCCTGGGGCGACCGCTACACCCCCGCCGCTGGCGAGCAAGACCAGGAACTGCATGACTCGCCCGACCTGGGCGCGGCCTTCGAACTGCAGGAAAAAGCCCCGGGCGCCTGTCCCGGCCTGGACCGGGTGCACTGCTTCTCGTACCCGGCCGCGCTGACGCACGGCACCGTGTCGGGCGACATCCCCGCCATCAGCGAAGGCGCCAAGCGCCTGGCGCAAGGCATCGCGGGCCTCTTCTACCGCGAGGATGTGGCGACGCACTACGCCAACATGGAAGCGTTCGCGGAACCCGAGGTGTTCGGCGACGAATGGACGCCGGCCCCGGCGCCCGGCGCGGCCCGGCAAGCGGAGACCGCGCAATGACCGGCTGGCTGCTCCGCCGCGTGGCGCAAGCCGCGGTGGTCGTGTTCCTGATGACGCTGATCGTCTTCGTCGGGCTGCACGCCATCGGCAACCCCGTCGACATCCTGATCGGCCAGGACGTCGATCAGGTCGACCGCGCCCGCATCATCGCCGAACTGGGGCTGGACAAGCCCCTGTGGCAACAGTACCTGGGCTTTCTGAACGGGGCGCTGCACGGCAACCTGGGCAATAGCTTCGTCTACAACATCCCCGCCGTCGAACTGGTGATCCAGCGCCTGCCGGCGACCCTCGAACTGGCCATCGCCGCGCTGCTGCTGGCGGTGATCATCGGGCTGCCGCTGGGCCTGCTGGCCGGGCTGTATCCCGACAGCCGCTTCTCCAAGCTGGTGATGGCGGGCAGCATCGTCGGCTTTTCGCTGCCGACCTTCTGGGTCGCGCTGATGCTGATCATGACCTTCAGCGTGTCGCTGGGCTGGCTGCCGGCCAGCGGCCGCGGCCAGACGGTGGAATTCCTGGGCTTCCAGTGGTCGTGGCTGACGGCCGACGGCTGGCGCCACTTGATCCTGCCGGCGCTGAACCTGTCGCTGTTCAAGATCTCGCTGGTGATCCGCCTGACCCGCGCCGGCGTGCGCGACGTGATGCCGCTGGACTTCGTCAAGTTCGCCCGCGCCAAGGGCCTGTCGCCGTTCCGGGTGGTCTGTGTGCACGTGCTGCGCAACACCATGATCCCGCTGGTGACGGTACTGGGCCTGGAGCTGGGCTCGACCATCGCCTTCGCCGTCATCACCGAAAGCATCTTCGCCTGGCCCGGCGCCGGCAAGCTGATCCTGGACAGCCTGAACGCGCTGGACCGCCCGGTGATCGTGGCCTACCTGATCGTGGTGGTGTGCCTGTTCGTGACGCTCAACCTGATCGTCGACATCCTGTACAAAGTGCTGGACCCGCGGGTGCGGCTGGAGGCCTCGGCATGAGCGCTCCGAACACTCCCCAGGCAAATGCCATGCAAACCGCCGCCCCCGCGCTCAAGCGCGAATCGCCCTGGCGCCGCAACCTGCTGGAATTCCTGTCGTCCAAGACGGCGGTGTTCGGGCTGGTGATCGCCACCCTGCTGATCCTGGCCGCCATCCTGGCGCCGTGGATCTCGCCGCAGAACCCCTACGACCTGTTGCAGATCGACGTGCTGGACGCGCGCCTGGCGCCGGGCACGATGAACGGCCTGAACACCTTCCACTACTGGCTCGGCACCGACGGCCAGGGCCGCGACCTGCTGTCGGGCATCCTGTACGGCCTGCGCATCAGCCTGATGGTGGGCGTGGGCTCGGCGCTGATCGCCGGCATCATCGGCACGCTGCTGGGCCTGCTGGCGGCCTACGCCGGCGGCAAGGTCGACGCGCTGATCATGCGGCTGGTGGACCTGATCCTGTCGTTCCCGTCGATCCTGGTGGCCATGATGATCCTGGCCTACCTGGGCAAGGGCGTGGGCAACGTGGTGCTGACGCTGGTGATCCTGGAATGGGCCTACTACGCCCGCACCGCGCGCGGCCAGGCCCTGGTCGAGCGTCGCCGCGAGTACGTCGAGGCGGCGCGCTGCCTGGACATCCCGAACTGGCGGATCATGCTCAAGCACATCCTGCCCAACTGCCTGCCGCCGCTGATCGTCATCGGCACCCTGCAGATCGCGCGCGCCATCACGCTCGAAGCCACGCTGAGCTTCCTGGGCCTGGGCGTGCCCGTGACCGAACCGTCGCTGGGGCTGCTGATCTCCAACGGCTTCCAATACATGCTGTCCGGCGAATACTGGATCAGTTTCTACCCCGGCATCGCGCTGCTGGTTACCATCGTCGCCATCAACCTGGTGGGCGACCGCCTGCGCGACGTGCTGAACCCGAGGACCCACAAATGAGCGCCGCCCGTCCCGTCGCGGCGCCGGCCGCCGCCAACGTGCCGACCCTGGAAGTGCGCAACCTGCGCACCCACTTTTTCACCCGCGCCGGCACCCTGCCCGCCGTGGACGACGTGTCCTTCACGCTGGAGCGCGGCAAGATCCTGGGCCTGGTCGGCGAGTCCGGCTCGGGCAAATCCGTCACCGGCTTTTCGATCATGGGCCTGGTGGACGCCCCCGGCCGCGTGGTCGGCGGCCAGGTGCTGTTCCAGGGCCGCGACCTGACCCAGCTGGCACCGCGCGAACTGCGCAAGCTGCAGGGCAACCGCATCGCCATGATCTTCCAGGATCCGATGATGACGTTGAACCCGGTGCTGCGGGTCGACGTGCAGATGATCGAAACGGTGCGCGCCCACAACAACATGAGCAAGTCGCAGGCGCGCGAGCTGGCCCGCGACACGCTCGGCATGATGGGCATTCCCAGCCCGGAAGAACGGCTGCTGGCGTATCCGCACCAGTTGTCCGGCGGCATGCGCCAGCGCGTGGCGATCGCCATCGCCATGCTGCACCGGCCCGACCTCATCATCGCCGACGAGCCGACCACGGCGCTGGACGTCACCATCCAGGCGCAGATCCTGTCCGAAGTGCAGAAGCTGGCGCAGCAACACGGCACCAGCCTCATCTGGATCACCCACGACCTGTCGGTGGTGGCGGGCCTGGCCGACGACGTGGCGGTGATGTACGCCGGCCGCATCGTCGAACACGGCAAGGTCGACGACGTGCTCGACCGTCCGCAGCATCCCTACACGGTGGGCCTGATCGACAGCCTGCCCAGCAACAACCAGCGCGGCCAACGCCTGCGCCAGATTCCCGGCATGACACCCAACCTGCTCACCCTGCCCGCCGGCTGTGCCTTCGCGGCGCGCTGTTCGCGCGCCACGGCGCAATGCGGCCAGCAGCCCGCCATCACCGACGTGCTGCCCGGCCATCAGGTGCGCTGCTTTCATCCGTCGCGCCAACTGGGCGAGGTGACGGCATGAGCCAGACGACGATTCCGGACACCCGCGACGGCGCCAACGCGGCGCCGCCTTCGGGCATTGCAACCGGCGATGGCGCGCACGCCGCTGCCCATCCCGCCGCGCTCGACGCCGGGGCCGGAGACGCCGCCGCGCGCACGGCCGGCAACGCCACCCCGCTCATCGACCTGCGCCAGGTCAGCAAGCGCTTTGGCGAACGCCCCGTCGGCGCCGCCGGCCGCGCCTTGCAGCGCCTGGGCCTGTCCAAGCCGCCCGCCATCACCCGCGCCGTCGATCATGTGGACCTGGTGGTGCGCCCCGGCGAAGTGGTCGGCCTGGTCGGCGAGTCCGGCTGCGGCAAGTCCACGCTGGGCCGCATCGCGGCCGGCCTGCTGACGCCGTCCGGCGGCGAGGTGCTGATCAACGGCCTGCGCCCCGCCGACATGACGCCGGCCCAGGCCCACGCCGCGCGCCTGAAGGTGCAGATGATCTTCCAGGACCCGTACGCCAGCCTGAACCCGCGCCTGCGCGTGGACGAGATCGTCGGCGAGGCCGCGCGCATCCACGGCCTGGTCGGCAACGGCGACTTCGACGACTACGTCAGCGCCCAGCTGCAACGCGCCGGCCTCGACCCGGCCCTGCGCCAGCGCTATCCGCACCAGTTCAGCGGCGGCCAGCGCCAGCGCATCGGCATCGCCCGCGCCCTGGCGGTGCAGCCGTCGATGCTGGTGTGCGACGAGGCCGTGGCCGCGCTGGACGTGTCGATCCAGGCGCAGATCCTGAATCTGTTCATGGACCTGCGCGAACAGCTCAACCTGACGTACCTGTTCATCAGCCACGACCTGGGCGTGGTCGAGCACCTGTCGGACCGCGTGGTCATCATGTACCTGGGCCGCGTGGTCGAGACGGCGCCGGTGGACGAGGTCTTCCGCCGCCCCAACCATCCGTACACCCAGGCGCTGCTGGCCGAGATCCCCAACCTGAAATCGCGCCACAAGACCTTCACCGCCATCAAGGGAGAGATTCCCAGCCCGCTGAACCCGCCCGGCGGCTGCCACTTCCACCCGCGCTGTCCGCATGCGATGGCGCGCTGCAAAACCGAGGTTCCCACCCTGAAGGGAATCGCCATCAACCACCTGAGCGCCTGTCACCTGAACGACATGGCCTGAAAGAAGTTCCCCCTCACCAAGGACCCCGAACATGAAACGCCTGATTCTCTCGACCCTGACCGCCGCCATCCTGGGCGCGTCCGCCGCGGCCTCGGCCGACAACCTGTCGATCGGCTTTGCCGATCCGCTGTCCTCGCTCGACCCGCAACTGAACAACCACGCCGGCGACCGCTCGGTGGCCCTGCACTTCTGGGACCTGCTGATCGAGAACAAGTGGAACAAGCTGCAACCCGGCCTGGCCGTGAGCTGGAAACCGCTGGACAGCACCACCTGGGAATTCAAGCTGCGCGAAGGCGTCAAGTGGCAGGACGGCACGCCGTTCACCGCCGACGACCTGATCTACTCGTACACCCGCGCCCGCGCCGTGCCCGGCAGCGTGGCCACCTACGCCGGCTACCTGCGCACCATCGACACGATGACCGCCAAGGACCCGCTGACCCTGATCGTCAAGACCAAGGCCCCCAACCCCGACCTGCCGCTGAACCTGGCGTCGGTGCACGTGGTCAGCAAGCACGTCGGCGAGAAGTCCACCACCGAAGACTACAACTCGGGCAAGGCCATGGTCGGCACCGGCCCCTACAAGTTCGTGTCCTACACCCCCGGCGACCGCGTCATCATGGAACGCAATGACGGCTACTGGGGCGAGAAGGCCACCTGGGACAAGGTCAACTACCGCTACATCAACAACGCCGCCGCCCGCACCGCCGCGCTGCTGGCCGGCGACGTCGACGTGATCGACAAGGTCTCGGTGTCCGACCTGGCCAAGCTGCAGAAGGCCGCCAACATCTCGGTCTACCCGTACGACGGCCTGCGCGTCATGATCCTGCAGCCCAGCTTCAACCCCGCGCCCAACCAGTACATCACCGACAACAACGGCAAGCCGCTGGACAAGAACCCGCTGCTGGACGTGCGCGTGCGCCAGGCGCTGAACCTGGCGATCAACCGCAAGGCCATCGCCGACCGCATCCTGCAGGGCGCCGCCACCGAAGCCAACCAGTGGATGCCCAAGGGCACCTTCGGCTACAACCCCGACGTCAAGGACATCCCCAATGACGTCGAAAAGGCCAAGAAGCTGCTGGCCGAAGCCGGTTTCCCCGACGGCTTCAAGCTGACCATGCACGTGCCCAACGACCGCTACCCGCAAGGCCCGGAAACGGCCCAGGCGGTGGCGCAGTTCTGGACCCGCATCGGCGTCAAGACGCAAGTGGAAGTAGTGCCGTGGGCCGTGTACTCGGGCCGCGCCAACAAGAACGAATTCGCGGTCAGCATGCTGGCCTGGGGCAACGGCACGGGCGAAGCCAGCTACGCGCTGGTCAACATCCTGGCCACCGTCGACGCCAAGAAGGGCCTGGGCGCCTCCAACTGGGGCCACTACAGCAACGCCAAGGTCGACGCCGCGCTGGACCAGTCCACCTCGGAATTCGACGTGCCCAAGCGTGAAGCCATCCTGCGCGACTCGGTCAAGATCGTGTCCGATGACGTCGGCATCATTCCGCTGTACCACTACAAGAACATCTGGGCCACCAAGAAGGGCCTGAAGGTCACCCCGATGACCAGCGACCGCACCGCCGCCATGATGGTCACCAAGGACTCGGGCAAGTAAGGGGCGCATCATGGTTCCTACCCTGAGCATCCAACCCGCCGACGCGCTCATCGACGTGCCCCGCCAGATCCGGGTGGAGCACGTCGCGCCCGGCCAGACGGTGGAGATCACCGCCCTCACCCGCCGCAACGGCGTGCTCTGGCAGAGCCAGGCCGCCTTCGTCGCGGGCGAGGACGGCGTGGTCGACCTGAGCCGCGACGCGCCCGTCTCGGGCGACTACGGCGGCGTCTCGCCCATGGGCCTGATCTGGTCGCAGTCGCCCGTGGACTCGCCCAGCCGCGAGCACTTCAACCACCCGGTCACCGAGGCGCTGGTCACCGAAGTCGTGGCGCGCGCCGCCGGCGCGCAGAGCATCGCCCGCTTCACCCAGCGCCTGGCGGCCGACGGCGTCACCCGCCAGGAAGTGCGCGAGGAAGGCCTGGTCGGCACGCTCTACCTGCCGCCCGGCGCCACGCCCGGCTCGCATCCCGCCGTGCTGATCCTGAACGGCTCGGGCGGCGGCATCAACGAACCGCGCGCCGCGCTGTACGCGTCGCGCGGCTACGCCGCCTTCGCCCTGGCCTACTTCAAGGCGCCGGGCCTGTCGAACTACATCTCCAACACGCCGCTGGAGTACTTCCAGACCGGCCTGCGCTGGCTGCGCAAGAAGGTCCAGCCCAAGCACGACTTCGTCGCCATCAGCGGCCAGTCGCGCGGCGGCGAACTGGTGCTGCTGCTGGGCGCCACCTTCCCCGCGGAAGTGTCGGCGGTCGTGGCCTACGTGCCCGGCGCCGTGGTCCACAGCGGCCAGAACGCCTGCGACCCCAAGATCGGCCGCGAAGGCCCGACCTGGCTGCTGGGCGGCAAGCCCCTGCCGCACGTCTGGGAAAACAACCGCACCGCCACCTGGGCGCCGTTCGACGAAGGCCCCTCGCCGCATCGTCATGAAAAGGCCATCCTCACCGCGCTGCAGGACCCCGACGCCGTGGCCCGCGCCCGCATCAAGGTCGAGGACATCCAGGGTCCGGTAATGCTGCTATCCGCCACCGACGACGGCTCGTGGCCGTCCAGCCTGTATTCGAAGATGGTGCAGGACAAGCTGGCCGAGGTGCGGCATCCGTATCCCGTCCAATGGCTGGACTACGAGAACGGCGGCCACTCGATCCTGTTCCCCTACGTGCCCACCACGCAGCTGGTCTACGCCCACCCCGTGTCCGGCAAGATCAGCACCAGCGGCGGCAACCCCAAGGACAATGCGCGCGCCGACCAGGAGTCCTGGGAAGGCGTGCTGAAGTTCCTGGACGCCGCGGTCAAGGCGCGCGGCCAGGCCGCGCCGTCCGCGGATCGCGCCCAGGCCGGCGCGGCCGCCACGCCCGGCAACGCCGGTTGAACGACATCCAAGGAGACTTTCCCAATGGCACAAGCACCCATCGTCTATGACGCCGCCCGCGACCTGGTGGACCAGCTCGTCGGCCTGAAGGCCGACAGCGCCGCCTACGCCGTGCGCCACCAGCGCGACAAGGTCGCCGCCGCCACCCAGGGCAGCTACGACGCCCTGTTCGACCCGGCCCTGCCCGGCCTGACGCTGGCCGAGCGCCTGCTGGTCGCGCTGTACGCCGCGCGCCTGACGCCGTCGCCGGCGCTGGCCGCGCACTACCGCCAGCGCCTGGTCGAGGCCGGCACCAGCGCCGCCGACATCCAGGTGGCCGAGTCCGGCAAGCCGGCGGACGCCGCCGACCCGCGCCTGGCCGCGATCCTGGAATTCACCCGCAAGCTGATCGAAAAGCCCGTCGAAGGCGACGAGGCCGCGCTCAAGACCCTGCCGGCCGCCGGCGTCTCCACGCCTGCCGTGGTCACGCTGTCGCAACTGGTGGCGTTCCTGTCGTACCAGGTGCGCCTGGTCGCCGGCCTGCAGGCCATGCAGGCGCTGGCAGCCAAGCCCGCCGCGGCCGGCACCCCGCCCGCGCCCTTCCCGGCCAACACCGCCGCCACCGAACCCGGCGCCGTCATCAAGGCGCACGGCTTCACCAACGAAGTGCTGGAGTGGAAGGCGTGGCTGGACGTGGTCCAGGTCGACAGCGCCACGCCCGAACAGATCGCGGTCCTGGAAGAAAGCCACCCCAAGGCCAAGGTCTCGGATTACTACCTGTTCCTGGTGCACCAGCCCGAGATCCTGCGCCAGCGCTCCACCGCGTTCAACGCCATCATGTACGCGCCCGGCGGCCTGTCGCGCGCCGAGCGTGAACTGGGCGCGACCGTGGTGTCGCGCGTCAACGGCTGCGTCTACTGCGCCTCGGTGCACGCGCAGCGCTTCGAGCAACTGGCCAAGCGCAATGACGTGATCGCGCAGGTGTTCGAAGACCCGGCCACCGCCGGCACCACCGCGCGCGAACTGGCGATCGGCAAGTTCTCGATCCAGATCACCGACGCGCCGGCCTCGGTGGATGCGGCCAGCATCCAAGCGTTGAAGGACGTGGGCCTGAGCGACGGCGAAGTGCTGGACCTGCTGCATTCGGACGCGATCTTCGCGTGGGCCAACCGGTTGATGTTGAACCTGGGCGAGCCGGTGGTCGTGCAGGTCTGACGATCGCGCGCGAACCGCGCCGAGTCGTACCTGGACAGGCCGCGTTTTCGCGGCCTGTTTGCTTTTCGGCTCGCGGTTGACGCCCTTCTGCGCAGGCGGCTGACGACGCAGCGGCGTGCCGGCTGAACCGCGCACCCCCCTACTTCTGCCGCGCCTCCACCCGCTGCGCCAGCAGGTCGTAGAACAGCCGCGCCACCGGATTCAAGGTCTTGCCGCGCGGATGGATCAGCCCGATCGTGCGGCTCACGGCGGGGTTGCGCAGCGGCACGCTGACCAGCGTGCCATGGTCCTCATCCGGCATCGCCAGGCGCGGCACTACGCCCACGCCCAGGCCCGCCTCCACCATGCTGACCAGCGCCGGCACGTGCTGCACCTCGCAGAAATGGCGCGGCCGGCTGCCGCTGTGCACCAGCGCCTGGTCCATCAGGAAACGATTGCCGCTGCCCTGCGCCAGGGTAATGTACGGATGCGCCTCCAGATCGGCCCAATCCACCGACTTGCGTTTGGCCAGCGGATGCTTGCGGCTCACCGCCGCCACGAACGGCTCTTCCAGCAGCGGCTTGAACTCGATTTCCGCATCATTGGCGCCGATGTAGGTCAGCCCGAAGTCCGCGTCGCCGCGCGCCACCGCCGTCAGCACCTGCGAGGACGACTCGTCGATGATGCGGATGCGGATGCGCGGATAGCTGGCGTGGTATTCGCGGATCACATCCGGCAGGAAATACGCCACCGCCGACGGCACGCAGGCAATCGTCACCATGCCCGACAGCCGCTCGGCCACGTCGCGGATGCCGACCAGCGCGCTCTCCAGCTCATTCAGCACGCTGCGGGCGCGCGGCACAAAGCCGCGGCCGATGGTGGTCAGCTCGACCTTGCGCGTGGTGCGCGTCATCAGCTGCACCCCCAGCGCCGCCTCCAGCTTGTCCACGCGGCGCGACAGCGCCGACTGCGACAGGTGCAGCGCCTCGGACGCCGCGCGAAAACTGCCCAGGTCGGCCACCGCCAGAAAGGCGCGCAAATCGGCAAGGTCGAAATTCATGCGTTTTCATCAAGAATTGAACGAATTTTTGCACTTTACTCGATTCCGGGCGCGGGGCACGATGTCTCCCAGCCGCAACCAATAGCGGCCTGAACAGGAGACCCGCCCATGAAGCCGTTACGGAGAGCCTGCCTGCGCACCGCGCTGGCGCTGGCCGCCGCCCCCTTGTTGTCGTCCGCCCCCTTCTCGGCCCACGCCGACACTTGGCCGCAACGCCCCATCCGCCTGCTGGTGCCCTACGGCCCGGGCGGCAGTTCCGACGTGGTGGCGCGCGCCGTCGCGGTGGAAATGTCGCGCGACCTGGGCCAGCAGGTCATCGTCGAGAACAAGGGCGGCGGCCAGGGCAGCATCGCCACGGTGGAAGCGGCGCGCGCCCGGCCCGATGGCTACACGCTGATCCTGGGCCACGTCGGCACCCTGGCGGTGAACCCGACCATGATGCCCAACCTGTCGTATAACCCGCGCCGCGACTTCGCCCCGATCATCCTGCTGGCCAAGCTGCCCATGGTGTTCGCCGTGGGCGCCAAGGTGCCGGCCGCCACCCTGCCCGAATTCGTGGCGCTGGCGCGCGCCAGGCCCGGCGTCCTGAACTACGGCTCGGCCGGCAACGGCAGCGCCGGCCACCTGGCCTTCGAAATGCTCAAGACCGCCGCCGCCATCGACGTGGTGCACGTGCCGTACAAGGGCACCGGCGCCCAGGTCACCGACCTGCTGGCCGGCAACATCGACGCCGCCGCGGCCGGCATCCCCGGCCTGCTGCCGCATGCGCAGGCCGGCAAGATCAAGATCGTCGCCGTCGGCTCGGCCCAGCGCCTGCCAATCCTGCCGGACGTGCCCACCGTGGCCGAGCAGGGCTACCCCGGCTTCGAAAGCTCGCAATGGTTCGGCCTGCTGGCCCCGGCCGGCACGTCGCAGGAAGCGATCTCGCGCCTGCAGGCCGCCGCCCAGCGCGCCCTGCAGACCGACGCCGTGCGCCAGCGCCTGGCCCATGACGCCGCCGAGCCTTCCGGCGCCGGCCCGGCCGAATTCGCCGCCTTCATCGACGCCGAAGAGCGCCGCTGGAGCCAGGTGGTGAAAGACGCCCGTCTTTCCGCCGAATAAGCCCCCTCTTTTTTCACACAAGGATTGCTGATCATGGCCGCCACTGCTGGCTCCCCCTCCCTCGTCCCGGAAACCGAACTGCGCGCGCTTGGCGTGCGCGCCTTCGAAGGCCTGGGCCTGCCGCGCCAGGACGCCGTCGACGTGGTCGACATCCTGGTGCTGGCCGATCTGTTCGGCCTGTCCACCCACGGCCTGTCGCGCATCGAATCGTATGGCGAGCGCCTGCAGGTCGGCGGCATCAACCGCCAGGCCCGCATCCGCGTGGACAGCCCTGCCCCCGCGCTGCGCCTGGTCGATGGCGACAACGGCGTCGGCCCGCTGGTCGGCATGCACGCGCTGCGCGCCGCCATGCAGGCTGCCAGCGAATGCGGCGTGGGCCTGGCGTTCGCCCGCCAGAGCAACCATTTCGGCCCGATCTCGCCCTACGGCCTGATCGCCGCCGAGGCCGGCTACGCCAGCATCATCGGCAGCAACGCCACCACCACCATCGCCCCCTGGGGCGGCACCGACGCGCGCGTCGGCAACAGCCCCATCGGCTTTGCCGTGCCGAACCCGGACGGCGCCCACTTCCTGCTCGACATGGCCATGAGCGTGGTCGCCCGCGCCAAGATCCGCAACGCCCTGAAGGCCGGCCAGGCCATCCCCGACACCTGGGCCACCGACGCCCAGGGCCAACCGACCACCGATCCCAGACAAGCGCTGGACGGCTTCCTGCTGCCGATCGGCGGCCACAAGGGCTACGGCCTGGCGCTGATGGTGGACCTGTTCGCCGGCCTGCTGTCCAACGCCGCCTACCTCACCCACGTCAAATCCTGGGTCGACGCGCCCGACGAACCGCAAAACCTGGGCCACTTCTTCCTGCTGATCGACACTCGCCGCCTGGGCTCGACCCAATGGCTGGCCGAACGCATGAACGACTTCGCCGCCATCCTGCACGCCAGCCCGGCCGCCGACCCGGCCCGCCCCGTGATCCAGCCCGGCGAGATCGAACTGGCAAAGCTGGCGCGCCAGCGCGCCCACGGCATCGAAGTGGCCGCGGACGTCCTGGCCCTGCTGCGCCAACACGCCGGCCAGGGCTGAGCCAGCATCCCGGAGGAGACCGACAACATGAAGAACATCGCCCGACTCACCCTGGTCCTGGCGGCGACCCTGGCCGCGCCGCTGGCCCGCGCCGCCGACTACCCCAGCCAGCCGATCCGCCTGATCGTGCCGTACGTGGCCGGCGGCGCGGCCGACATCACCGCGCGCGTGGTCGCGGCCCGCATGGCCAAGACCCTGCAGGGCACCATCGTGGTCGAGAACAAGCCCGGCGCCAACGGCATGATCGGCACCGACTTCGTCGCCAAGGCCGCGCCCGACGGCTACACCCTGCTTCTGGACGCCAGCGGCCCGCTGGTGGTCAACCCGTCGCTGTACAAGAAAACGCCCTATGACCCGCTGAAGGATTTCGCCCCGATCAGCCAGATCACCAGCTACCAGTACGCGCTGGTGGTGCCGCGGCAATCGCCCGCGCGCAGCATCGACGACCTGCTCGCCGCCGCCCGCAAGAAACCCGGCGCGGTCACCTATGGCTCGGCCGGCCTGGGCGCCGGCGGCCACCTGGCCGGCGAACTGCTGGCCCTGCGCACCGGCACCCAACTGACGCACGTGCCCTACAAGGGCAACGCCCAGGCCCTGACCGACGTACTGGGCGGACAACTGTCGTTCACCTTCGACACCACCGTCACCGCCACCCCGCACATCCAGTCCGGCAAGCTGCGCGCCTATGCCGTCACCGGCCCGCGCCGCGCCTCCAGCCTGCCCGACCTGCCCACCATGCAGGAACTCGGCTACAAGGACTTCGTCATCACCCAGTTCCAGGGCCTGCTGGCGCCCGCCGGCACCGATCCGCGCATCATCGCCACCCTGCATGACGCCGTGGTCCAGGCGGTGAAAGACCCGGAAGTGGTGCGCAAGCTGGCCACCGAAGGCGGCAACGAAATCATCGCCGGCACGCCCGAGGAATTCACGCGCCAGCTGCGCGACGACCTGCAACGCTACCGCCAGCTGATCAGCGAAGCCCACATCACCGCGGAGTGACCCCATGTACCAGATCGACATCCTGATCCAGGGCTACCCGGGCCGCGCCGTCTGCCATGGCGGCCTGGGCTGGAGCACCAGCACCCTGCTGCGCTCGGACCGCCACAGGATCCTGGTGGACGTCGGCGCGTTCGGCGTGCGCCACCTGCTCGGCCGCCACCTGGACGCCTGCGGCGTCGCGCCGGCCGACATCACCGACGTCGTCCTCACGCACGCCCACTACGACCACGCCGTCAACTTCACGCTGTTCCCCAACGCCACCGTCTGGATCGGCGCGCGGGAACTCGAATGGGCCGCCGCGCAGCCACCGGGATTCAACCCGCTGCCCGAACTGTACGTGCGCGAACTAGACCAACTGGACCGCGTGCGCCGTATCGACGACGGCGACGCCTTCCTGCCCGGCATCACCGCCATCGCCGCGCCAGGCCATACCCCCGGGCATCTGCTGTTCTACGTCGATGACCCGCGCCAGCCCATCCTCTTCACCGGCGACGCCGCCAAGAACCGCGCCGAGCTGGTCTCGGGCCAGGTGGCCGACACCGCCGACGCCGACGCCAGCCACGCCAGCCTGGAACGCATCTGGGAATGGTGGCGCAAGCGGCCCGATACCCTGCTGGTGCCGGGACATGACTTGGGCATGAAGCTCGACGCCCATGGCGCGCCGGTCTACGTCGGCGAACGCCGCGCCGCGATCAATGCGTGGTTCGGGGACGATCTGGAGCCGCAACGGATCGACCTGTGCTGTGCGCCGGGTGCGGGGCGGTACAGCGTGTGAGTTGGCTGCCACCACCTTTGAATTTCCCACCGTCCTTTGCCATGACCACCATGACCGCGATTTCCAACACTACCGCCCGTTCGGACGCCCACGCGCATTCCGGCACCGCCAACATCCCCGCCGACATCATCCAGGCCTTCACCCCCACCGGCGTGCTGCGCGCCACCATCAACCTCGGCAACCCCATCCTGGCCACCCGCGACGGCAGCGGCGCGGCCGCCGGCGTCTCCGTCGACCTGGCCCGCGCCTTCGCGCAGCGGCTCGGCGTCGCCCTGGAACTCATCGTCCTGGACAGCGCCGGCAAGGCCGTCGACACCGTCAGCCAGGAAGCCGCCGACATCGGCTTCTTCGCCATCGACCCCAAGCGCGCCGCCGGCATCGCCTTCACCGACGCCTACGTCCTGATCGAAGGCGCCTACCTGGTGCGCAACGATTCGCCCCTGCGCGAGATCGCCGAGGTCGACGACCCGCGCCACCGCGTCACCGTCGGCCTGGGCAGCGCCTACGACCTTTACCTGACGCGCGAACTGCAACGCGCCGCCATCACCCGCGCCGCCACCTCGCCCACCGTGGTTGACACCTTCCTGCAGACCGGCACCGACGTCGCCGCCGGCGTGCGCCAGCAACTGGAAGCCGACGCCCTCCGCCTGGGCGGCCTGCGCCTGCTGCCCGGCAGCTTCATGACCATCCGCCAGGCCATGGGCCTGCCGCGCGGGCGCGGCGAAGCGGCGGCGCGCGTCCTGGCCGACTTTGTCGAAGACATGAAACGCAGCGGCTTCGTGGCCCAGGCCCTGGCCCGCCACGGCATCGACGGCGCCGCCGTCGCGCCGGCCGCCGGCGGATAACCGCCGGGTAGTCGGCCGACCCGCGCACGGCTCAACGCCAAACAGGCCCGCCCTGTCGGCAGCCGGACGGAAAGCCAGCGGTTTTCGTTAAAATGACGCTTTCCGCCTATTCATGCGCCCCGCCCCACGCGGGGCGCATTGCCTTACCCCCATGTCCGACAAAACCCACGACATCCGCCCCGGCCAGTCGATCGAACTGCTCAAGGCCCTGCACATCCTGACCCGCGACGGCAAGATGAACCAGGACAGCCGCCGCAAGCTCAAGCAGGTCTACCACCTGTTCCAGTTCATCGAACCGCTGCTCAAGGACGTCCAGCAACAGCGCGGCGCCGTCACCCTCGCCGACCACGGCGCGGGCAAGTCGTACCTGGGCTTCATCCTGTATGACCTGTTCTTCAAGGAACAGCCCGACGCGCTGAAGAACGGCTCGCACATCTACGGCATCGAAACCCGCGAGGAACTGGTCAAGTCATCGGAAGAACTGGCCAAGCGCCTGGGCTTTGGCGGCATGTCGTTCCTGAACTTGTCGGTGGCCGAATCCATCACCTCCGACAAACTGCCCGCGACCATCGACGTCGTCACGGCCCTGCACGCCTGCAACACCGCCACCGACGACGCGATCCATTTCGCGCTGGAGAAAAAGGCCAAGTACATCGTGGTCGTGCCCTGCTGCCAGGCGGAAGTGGCGTCGGTGCTGAGGAAGAACAAGGCCAAGGCGCTGGCCGATCCGCTGGCGGAGATCTGGCGGCATCCGCTGCACACGCGGGAGTTTGGCAGCCAGATCACGAACGTGCTGCGGTGCTTGCAACTGGAAGCGCACGGGTATCAGGTCAGCGTGACGGAGCTGGTGGGGTGGGAGCATTCGATGAAGAATGAGCTGATCATTGCGCAGTACAAAGATCTGCCGCGTCGGAAACCGGCGGACCGGCTGACGGAGATGCTGGATCGGATTGGGTTGCAGGAGTTGAAGGATCGGTTTTTCCTGCCGCAAGCGGCTTGAGAATTGAAAAAGGACCCTGTGGGGTCCTTTTTGTTTTGAACGCTCGTCTCGGATAGGGATGAGAATGTCACTCTTGGCATTGCTGCCAATGTGCGTCACGCCCATACTCATCTTGCGATCGCAACAACGATCGTCCGGATTGACAGCCGGAATGACCTTGGGCGGACAGCCGCTGCAATAGCGGCGTTTTCATGTTCGTAGGCTGACGCACGTCCCTCCTATGGGCGAGCCTAGGCTGGGGCACGTTCGCGTGCGCCGGTTTCCCTTGGTCATCGGTCTGTCAACCCGGCCTTGCGCTCGCCCACCCCGACTGACAACGGGGGCGTGGGCTTAACGACTGAGGCAGCCGCGATGAACGACCACTCCTACACCCTTGACCGCTGGGCCACGCCGGATGATCCGGAGAGCGTCCCTATTCGATTTGCTGATCTTCGGAAGATTGAACGGGCTTGCCAGGGAATCTGGGCCATCGCCCGGATTGTGGGGAACAGCGCGACGGAACCCGAGAGTACCGGGGCGGAACCGCTGGAACCGTGGATCAGCGCCAACTTGCTAGGCGGGATTGAGAGCCTCTGCGATCACATTGCGGATCTTGCAGAGACGGCTATGGACGGGGCGCATTTGGAGCTTAGGGTAGCAATGACGGAAGGGTCATTGCATTGATTGGCGCGGTTGCGGTGTGCTTGGCGCCATCGGGATGCCAGCACGTCGCCAGAGTGGGCAATCGACAGGATGCCGGGCCATCAGCCGCGCCACCGCCAGCGCTGAGCTATCGCTCAATCCCCCGAGCTTCTACGCAACCGATCGGTCGAGGCCTTGTTCAGGCGCTTCGCTTCCGCTTCTGCGTAGTCTTCTTCGCCTTGTTCATACTTGCCGTCGTACATGCAGCTACTGCGGTTCCACCGGCATTCGTTGGTCAGGGAACAGCCGGAACTCAGCGCGGCGAGAAACAGAACGACACCGCAACGGCCTAGGGTTTGAATCGACATGGGGCTCCTTGGTTGTCGGGGTAGTGTACGGGATGGGGATGAGGGGTGACGGGCGACTCGCTTAATTCTTACTATTTCTCGGCAGCACCTACAAAATACTGGGTTCATCGATCCACTGATTAACGAATCGTGACTGTAGCCTCTTACACCTCGACGTATGTGTGTTGAAAAATCGAAAAAAC
>ERZ1739169.36-NODE-36-length-53688-cov-15.953107_pt1 | contig 53688 bp, 49 predicted proteins | sample MGYA00581756_ERZ1739169 | MGnify/ENA primary metagenome ERZ1739169 (study PRJEB40789, sample SAMEA7425667) | Salamandra salamandra | biome: salamander skin | place: Germany | collected 2020-03 | study: cvxcv | reverse complement strand
CACACTCAACCGACGCTGTTCATATGGATGTAGACGAGTGATAGCACTAATATCCGTCTCCTATCACTTTTATCTTCTATTATTTACTCATACACCTACCGCCGAACCCACGACTCTAGCGTGCCCTCTTTCCCTACTCCGCGCTCCTCCGAGCTCTACACTATCGCCTACCCTCTTCCCCTACCCGCCGCTCTTCCGATCTCGTTGCGCAGCCCCCGGCGCGCCGCGCTGACCCTGCATCTGGCCGCCGCGTTCCTGGCGGCCGGGGCCTTGCCCGCCCACGCGCAACAGATGGCCTCGGAACGCCCCGCGCAAGCGCCCGCCACGCGCAGCTACGACATCCCCGCCGGTCCGTTGCAGGCGGCCCTGGCGCGCTTCTCGGCCGAGGCGGGCGTCTATCTCGCCAGCGCCACCGAACTGGTCGACGGCAAGCACAGCCCCGGCCTGAAAGGCCGCTTCGGCGCCGCGGACGGCCTGGCCGCGCTGCTGGCCGGCACCGGCCTGCAAGCGGTTGCCAACAGCCAGGGACAATATGTGCTGAAGGCCGCGCCCGCCGCCAATGGCGTGGCCACGCTGCCGGCCATCGCCGTCAGCGGCGCGGCCATCGACCCGGTGGCCCAGCGCCTCAATCCGCCGACCACGGTCGCCTCGAAGATCCCGTTGTCGCAACGCGAGATTCCGCAGACCATCAGCGTCATCACGCAGCAGCAGATCCAGGAACAGAACCTGCAATCGCTGGACGAGGCCATGAAGCGCACACCCGGCGTGATGGTGCTGCAAAGCGACGCCGACCGGGTCCAATACTATTCGCGCGGCTTCCCCATCAGCTCGATGGTGGTGGACGGACTGCCGGTGGTGATGAACTCGGACATGTCGTCCACCGCCGGCACCAATGCGCCCAGCCTGGCCATGTACGAACGCGTCGAAGTGCTGGACGGTCCAGCCGGCCTGTACGGCGGATTCGGCAGCGTCGGCGGCGTCATCAGCCTGGTGCGCAAGCGCGCGCCATCGGAATTCACGGCCTCGGTCTCGACCACCGCCGGCACCCGGGACAACTTCGGCGGCCAGGTGGATATCGGCGGCCCGCTGAACGCATCCGGCACGGTGCGGGGGCGCTTCGTGGCCGCCGCGCAGCGCAAGGACCTGGAACTGGATTCGACCTGGCGCAAGGACCAGTCGTACTACGGCACGCTGGAGGCCGACCTGTCCGCCGACACCTTGCTGCGCGCGGGCGTCAGCTACAGCCAGCGCGATTCCAACGTCGGCTGGGCCGACAAGGCGCCGCTGTACGACGATTATTCGGTGGCCGGCAAGCGCAACGATTTCTTCGGGGCGTCGTGGAATCACGACCGCTACGCCAACACCAATGTGTTCGCCAGCCTCGAACACAAGCTGGGCCAGGACTGGAAGCTCACCGCGACCGGCAGCTTCGACCACAACACGGCGCGGGTGCTGTCCGGCGAGCTGTTCGGCAACGTCGACAAGGCCACCCACACGGCCACCTTCGGCACCACCAACACCGACTACTACGAGGACAACCAGAGCTACGACCTGAACGCCACCGGCAAGTACACGCTGCTGGGCCGCCAGCACGATCTGGTGATCGGCGCGAACTACAGCCGCATGTACAACTACGGCACGAGCTACTACGGCACCGACAACCTGTTCAACTTCCAGACCATCGACATCTGGAACTATTCCTACGCCAAGCCGAGCTGGAGCGGCTTGCCGGAACATACCTCCAAGGGCGCGGTGGTGCAGCGCCAATACGGCATCTACGGCAATACGCGCTTTCACCTGACCGATGCCCTCACCGCCATCGTCGGCGCGCGGGTTTCGTGGTGGGATACGCGCTATCAGCAGGACCAGACCTACAACCCGTTCGGCAACGCATCCAGCAGCGATGCCTACAAGAAAAAGGTCACGCCCTACGCCGGGCTGGTGGCCGACGTCGACGACGCGCATTCGGTCTATGCCAGTTACTCCACCATCTTCCAGCCGCAGGCGCTGCGCACGCCATCCGGCGAGCTGCTCAAGCCGATGGAAGGCGAACAATTCGAAGTGGGGGTGAAGGGCAACTACCTGGACGGCAGGCTGCAGACATCGGCCGCGCTGTACCAGATCACGCAAAGCAATCGCGCCCTGCCGACCGATGACACCGGCCAGTTCTTCGCGGCCGCCGGCAAGGCGCGCTCGCGTGGCCTGGACCTGCGCGCCTCCGGCCAGATCACGCCGGGCTGGACCGTCATGGCCGGATATACCTACAACGACAGCAAGTACCTGGACGAGGCCAGCCTGGATACCAGCGCCTCGGCGTTCTCGCAGATCGCCCCCAAGCACCTGTTCCGGGTCTGGACCAACTACCGCCTGCCCGGCGACCTCAGCCGCTGGGAAGTGGGCGGCGGCATCAATGCCACCAGCAAGCTGTTCAGCGGCAGCGGAGCCACCACGGTCACGCAGAGCGGCTTCTACACCGCGGATGCGCGCATCGCCTACAAGATCGATCCGCACATGACGGTGTCGCTGAACGCCACCAATCTGTTCGACAAGCACTACTACATGCCGCAGAGCCAGGGCGTGGTCTTCGGGGAAGGGCGGCGGGTCGCGCTGACGTTGCGCGCCGACTTCTGACGCGGGCCCTGCGCCCGGGCCTGCGGGATATCCACAGGCCCGGCCGGGCCAACCGTTCAGCGCGGCAGGGACGAGGGCGCGTGTTGCGCGCTGGCGGCGCCGGGGGCGGGCAGGTCGGCTTGCCCCGCCACGGCTGGCGTGGGCGCGGCCAGCGCGACGATGGCCAGCGCCAGCGCGACGCCCGCGGCGGTGGCGGTGCGGATCAATCGTTCGCGCAGATCGGGAGACAGACGCATGGTGTTCCTTGTGGATAAGTCGCGGGCCGGCCTAGAACGGCGCGTCGCCTTCGATGGTGGTGCGGTACAGCTTGCGGCGCAGGTGGTCGGGCGTGCCGCCGGCCAGGTGGATCAGCGAGCGGTTGTCCCAGAACACCAGGTCGTGCGGCTGCCAGCGGTGGCGATAGATGTGCTCGGGCCGCACGCTGTGCGCGAACAGCTCGTCCAGCAGTTGCCGGCTCTCGTCCTCCGGCAGGCCTTCGATATGGGTGGTGAAGCCTTCGCTGACGAACAGCGCGCGGCGGCCGTTCTCGGGATGGGTGCGCACCACCGGGTGCGACACCGCCTGCACCTGCGCCACCTGTTGCGCGCTCAGGTTGGGGCGCCAGTTGCCTTCCTTCTGCAGCTGGCCGTACTTGGCCAGGTACGAATGCACCGCGCGCTTGCCCTCGACGGCGTTGCGCAATGCGGCGGGCAGGGTGTCGTAGGCCAGGTGCATGTTGGCGAACAGCGTGTCGCCGCCTTGCGCCGGCAGTTCCTGCGCATGCAGCAGCGAGCCCAGACTGGGCAGTTCCTTGTACGAGATGTCCGAATGCCAGTACTTGCCGGCATCGCCCAGGCCGACCGGCTGGCCGTTCTCGATGATGTTGGAGACGATCAGGATCTCGGGATGGTTGGCCAGGTGGAACTGGTGCAGCACGTGGATCATCAGGCGGCCGAAGCGGCGGCTGAAGTCGATGTGCTGCTGCGGCGTGATGCGCTGGTCGCGGAACACCAGCAGGTGGTGGTCCAGGTGCGCCTGGTGCACGCGCTTGAAATCGGCGGACGACAGTTCACGGCCCAGGTCCAGGCCGATGAGCTCGGCGCCCACGGGGCCCGCCAGCGGCCGCAGCTCGAACGCCTGCGCGGCCGGGGGCGGCGGGACGGGGGCGGCCTCTTCGCGCCGCACGGCGTTGCTCTGGGACATCGGTCACTCCGGTTAGCGTCGCGGCGTTGGCGCCGGCGCTGCGGTCCATCCGCGGATGGATCAGGAATGACCGATTATGGAAAGCGCGCCTTGTATCTCAAACGAAGTTATCGGCGTTTGAACAAAGCCTGGCGTCATATAGAAAAACCGCCCGGGAGACCGGGCGGCTGGTGTGGCATCGCGCATAAGCATATCGCCACAGTGTATGAAGCGCGGTGGCGCGCTACTTGTGCCTGGGCAGATAGGCCTCGACCAGCTTGACCCAATACGTCGCGCCCACCGGCAGCAGCGCGTCGTTGAAATCGTAGTTCGGGTTGTGCAGCTGGCACGGCCCCATGCCGTGATAGCTCTCCATGCGGTGGTCGCCGTCGCCGTTGCCCAGGAACAGATAGGTGCCGGGCAGGGCCTCCAGGAAGAACGAGAAGTCCTCGGCGCCCATGAAGGGCGGCATGTCGCGCACCACGTTCTCGGCGCCGAAGGCGTCCTCGGCCACCTGCGCGGCAAACGCGGTTTCCTTGTCCCAGTTCACCAGCGGCGGATAGGCGCGCACGAAGTCCAGCGTGCCGCTGCCGCCGTACACCTGCGGCAGCGTGGTGGCGATGCGGCGCATGTCTTCCTCGATCTTGTCGAGCACCTCGACCGAATAGGTGCGCACCGTGCCGCGCAGCACCGCTTCGCCGGGAATCACGTTGTAGGCGTCGCCAGCGTGGATCTGCGTGATCGACAGCACCGCCTGCTCCAGCGGGTTCTTGCTGCGCGAGATGACCGTCTGCAGCGCATGCACCATGTCGGCCGCGACGATGATCGGGTCGACCGATGCATGCGGCTGCGCGGCGTGGCCGCCCACGCCCTTGATGACGATGTCCCAGCGGTTGCTCGACGCCATGGTGGGGCCGGCGCGGAAACCGAACTGATTGACCGGCATGCCGGGCATGTTGTGGATGCCGAACACCGCGTCACAGGGGAATTTGTCGAACAGGCCGTCCTGCATCATGGCGCGCGCGCCGGCGTTGCCGCCTTCCTCGGCCGGCTGGAAGATGAACACCACGGTGCCGTCGAAATCGCGATGCGTGGACAGGTATTGCGCCGCGCCCAGCAGCATCGTGGTGTGGCCATCGTGGCCGCAGCCGTGCATGCGGCCGCTGATGGTGGACTTGTGCGCGAAGCGGTTGTGCTCGGGCATGGGCAGCGCATCCATGTCGGCGCGCAGGCCGATGGTCTTGCCGCCGCTGCCGCCACGCAGCACGCCGACCACGCCGGTTTTCCCCAGCCCGGTGTGGACTTCCAGCTCCCATTGCCGCAGGCGCTCGGCCACCAGGTTGGAGGTGCGCGTTTCCTGGAAGGCCAGTTCGGGATGGGCGTGGATGTCACGGCGCAGTTCGGTCAGTTCACCGTGGGCGCGTTCGATTTCGGCGAGGGTTTTCATGGCGGAAGGTAGGCGGAAAGGAAAGAAGAGAACGGATGTCGTATGACAGGGTACCGGGAAATTCTCGCGCCCGTCGCCGGCCGCGTCCAGCGTTGTTACGGATTGGCGTCAGGCCGGGTCGTTCAGATGGCAGGCGCTGAACTGCATCGGCGCGACCTCGCGCAGCAGCGGCCGCTCGGTCTTGCAGCGCGGCATGGCCTGGGGACATCGCGGATGGAAGGCGCAGCCGCCGGGCGGATCCAGCGGCGACGGCAGCTCGCCCTTGATCGGCTGGTAGCTGCGGCGTCCCGGCGTGAGCGTCGGCAATTCCTTGAGCAGCGCCTGCGTGTATGGATGGTTGGCGCGCTGGAACACCGTGTCGGTCGGCGCCAGCTCGACCACGCGGCCCAGGTACATGATGGCGACGCGATCCGAGATGTGGCTGACCACGCTCAGGTTGTGGCTGATGAACAGGTACGTCAGGTCCAGCTCGTCGCGCAGCTTCTCGAACAGGTTCAGCACCTGCGCCTGGATCGACACGTCCAGCGCCGCCACGGCCTCGTCGCACACGATCACCGAGGGTTTCAGCGCCAGCGCGCGCGCGATGCCGATGCGCTGGCGCTGGCCGCCCGAGAACTGGTGCGGATAGCGCTGCGCGAAAGCCGGGTCGAGCCCCACCTGGCGCATCAGGCCGGCGACATACTCGGCCTTGTCGCGCGCGCGGATCAGGCCGTGCGCCACCGGCGCCTCGCCGATGATCTCGCGCACCCGCATGCGCGGGTTGAGCGAGGCGTAGGGGTCCTGGAAGATCATCTGCACGCCCAGCTCGTAGGCGCGCCGCTGCGGGCCCGCCATGGCCTTCACGGCCTGGCCCTGGTAGTGCACTTCACCGGAAGAGGGCGGCAGGATGCCCGAGACGATGCGTCCCAGCGTCGACTTGCCGCAACCGGATTCACCGACGATGCCGATGACCTCGCCCGGCTGCACGTCCAGGTCCACGCCGGCCACGGCGTGCACCACTTGCGTCTTCAAACCCGCGCCCAGCAGGTTGGCGATGCGGCCGGCCAGGTCCACGTGTTGCGTGAAGCGCAGCTCCACGCCGCGCAGCGACAGGATGGGGGCGGCGTTGCGATCGGCGGCGTTCATTGGACCTCCGGCGCGCCGGCATGCCAGCAGCGCACCCATTGCGACGGGCGCACTTCCACGGGCTGCGGCTCGGTCATACAGGCCTCGCTGGCGCGCGGGCAGCGCCCGCGGAACGCACAGCCCTGCGGCAGGTTGAGCAGCGACGGCGTCATGCCGGGAATCGGCACCAGCGGCCGGCCGCGCGATTCCGGCGTCGGAATCGAGGCGATCAGGCCGTGCGTGTACGGATGCATCGGATGGCTGATGACGTCGCGCGTGCTGCCGGTCTCGACCACGCGGCCGGCGTACATCACCGACACGCGGTCGGCCAGGCCCGCCACCACCGCCAGGTCGTGCGTGATCCACACCAGGCCGGTGCCGGTCTCGCGGCACAGCTTCTGCACTTCGAACAGGATCTGCCCCTGGATGGTCACGTCCAGCGCCGTGGTGGGTTCGTCGGCGATGATGACGCGCGGTGAATTCAGCAGCGCGATCGCGATCGCCACGCGTTGCCGCATGCCGCCCGACAACTGGTGTGGATAGGTCCGCAGGCGTTCCTGCGGCGACGGGATGCCGACCATCGTCAGCGTCTGCAAGGCGCGTTCACGCGCCTGTTCGCGCGATACCTTGTGGTGCGCCTGCACCGCTTCGATCATCTGCGTATCGACGCGCAGCACCGGGTTCAGCGTCATCATCGGGTCCTGGAAGATCATGGCGATCTCCTGGCCGCGCAACTGCCGCCAGCGCGCCGGCGACGCGCCGCGCAGGTCCTCGCCGTTCAGACGCAGTTCGCCCTCGACGATGCGGCCCGGTTCATCCAGCAGGCCCATCAGCGAGAAACCGGTGATGCTCTTGCCCGAACCCGATTCGCCCACCAGCCCCAGGATCTCGCCTTCGGCCACCGTCAGGTCGACGCCATCGACCGCCTTCACTACGCCATTGCGGGTGAAGAAATGCGTCTTCAGGCCCCGCACATCGAGCACCGGCGACTTGTCCACAGCTTGCGTCTGCATCGCGTCCGCCCTCAATTCGCGTGGCGCGGGTTGAGCACATCGCGCAGGTGGTCGCCCACCAGGTTGATGGCGATGATGGCCAGCGCCAGCGCGATGCCGGGGAAGAACGAGATCCAGTACTGGCCCGACAGCAGGTACTCGAAGCCGTTGTAGATCAACATGCCCAGCGACGGCTCGGTCACCGGCACGCCCACGCCCAGGAACGACAGCGTGGCTTCCAGCGCGATGGCGTGCGCCAAGTCGATGGTGGCGATCACGATCAGCGGCGGCATGCAGTTGGGCAGCACGTGGCGGAACAGCACCCGCCCCCACGACAGCGACATGCAACGCGCCGCCTCGACGTATTCCTTGCCGCGCTCGACCAATGCGGCGCCGCGCGCGGCGCGGGCGAAATAGGCCCACTGCACCACGATCAGCGCGATGATCACCTTGTCCACACCCTTGCCCAGGATCGCGAGCAGCATCAACGCCACCAGGATCGCCGGGAACGACAACTGGATATCCACAATGCGCATCAGCAGCGCGTCGATGCGCCCGCCGAAGTAGGCCGCGATCAGGCCCACCGTGGCGCCGATGCCGAACGCCGCCAGCACCGATACGGTGGCCACCAGCAGGCTGGTGCGCATGCCGTACAGGATCGCCGACAGCAGGTCGCGCGCCTGGCCGTCGGTGCCGAGCCAGTAATGGATGCTGCCGTCGCCGCTTTCGCTGCCGGGCTTGAGCTTGGAATCCATGATGTCCAGCGTCGCCAGGTCATACGGATTCTGCGGCGCGATCCACGGCGCCAGCAGCGCCGCGCCGACGATCAGCACCAGCATCACCAGGCCCAGCGTGGCCAGCTTGCTGGCGAAGAAATCGCCCAGGAAGCGGCGCCAGGGCGTCTGTTCCTTGGCGGCGGCGGTCGGCACGGTGGTGGTCGCGGGGGCGGTCATCGGCGGCTATCCAGGCGTACGCGGGGATCCAGCACCGTATAGATGATGTCCACCACGAGGTTCAGCATCACAAGGAAGAACACGATCAGCAGCAGGTACGCCACCACCACCGGCCGGTCCAGGTTGATGATGGAATCGATCAGCAGCTTGCCCATGCCGGGCCACGAGAACACCGTCTCGGTCACCACCGCGAAGGCCATCACCTGGCCGAACTCCAGGCCCGCCACGGTGACCACGGGGATCAGGATGTTCTTGAGCAGGTGCACGCCCAGCACGCGCTTTTCCGACAGGCCCTTGGCGCGCGCGAACTTGATGTAGTCCATCGGCAGCGCCTCGCGCGTGGCGGCGCGGGTCACGCGGATGATCATGGCGCACTTGGCGAAGGCGATGGTGGCCGCGGGCAGGGCCAGGCTCAACCAGCCATCCAGCGTCAGCACGCTCAACTGCAGCGAACCGATGCTGACGGTCTGGCCGCGGCCGCCGGCCGGCACCCAGCCCAGCATCACCGCGAACACCATGATGAGCATCAGGCCGACCCAGAAGTTGGGCAGCGAGAAGCCCAGCACCGATCCTGTCATGATGACGCGCGAGCCGGCCGCCTTCGGCTTGAGCCCGGCCAGGATGCCCAGCGGCACGCCGATCAGCACCGACATCAGCATGGCCACACAGGCCAGCTCGACCGTGGCCGGCATGCGCTCCAGGATCAGGTGCATGGCCGGCTCGCCGGTCAGGAAGCTGTTGCCGAAATCGCCGCGCACCGCCTGGCCCATGAAGATCAGGTACTGCCGCCACAGCGGCAGGTCCAGGCCGAGCGAGGCGCGGATGGCGGCGCGCTGCGCCTCGGTGGCCTCCGGACTGGCCAGCATCGATACCGGATCGCCGACCATGTAGATGCCGGCGAAGACCAGCGCCGACATGACCAGCATGACGACGATGGTTTGCAGCAGTCTTCGTACGATTGTCGCTAGCACGTCATACCGCCCGCTGCGCGCATTACTTCTTCAGCGTTGCGAACTGCGCCAGCGTGACCTGGTCGGGACGGCCCTGGTAGCGGATGTCGTTCTTCATCGCCCACACCGACAGCTCGAAGTGCACCGGCAGCATCGCGAAGTCGTCCATGGCGATGTTGCTGGCCTTGGACAGCAGCTCGGCGCGCTTGGCGTCATCCATGGTGGACGAGGCTTCCTTCACCAGCTCGTCCATCTTGGGATTCGAGTAGCGGCTGCGGTTGGTGGTGCCCAGGCCCGCCTCGGGATTGCGCGTCACCAGGAGCGAGGTCAGCGCGTTCGACATCTCGCCGCTGGTCACCGACCAGCCGGCCAGGTAGGCCGAGAACGCGTAGCTGTCGCGGTTCTTGAAGAACACCGGCGGCGCCATGGCGTCGACGCTGGTCTTGACGCCCACGCGCGTCCACATCGAGGCGATGGCCTGCGCCACCTTGGAGTCGTTGACGTAGCGGCCCGAGGGCGAGCCCAGCGTGATCGAGAAGCCGTTCGGATAGCCCGCGTCCTTCAACAGCGCCTTGGCCTTTTCCACGTCGGCCTTGGGCGCCTTGGAGTGTTCCTTGCTCGACCCGAACATGGGGTAAGGCAGCAGGTTGCCGGCGGGCAGCGCCACGCCGCCCATCACGCGCTCGACCAGCGCATCGCGGTTGATCGCCAGCGACAACGCCTCGCGCACGCGCTTGTCCTTCAGCGGGTTCTTGTCGGTGCCCTGGATGCCGGGCGAGGGCTCGGCGTACTGGTCCAGCGCCACGTACACCACGCGCACCGACGGCGTCTCTTCGACGTACAGCTTCTTGTCGCCCTTGAGCTTGGGCAGGTCATCGGTCGGGGGATCCTCGATCATGTCGACGTCGCCGGCCAGCAGGGCCGCCACGCGCGCCGCGGCGTTGCTGATAGGGCGATAGATCACCTTGTCCCAGGTAGGCTTCTTGCCCCAATAATTTTCATTGCGCGCCAGCACGAATTCGGCGCCGCGCTTCCACGACACGAACTTGTACGGGCCGGTGCCGATGAGGCCGTCGCCGCTGTTCAATTCCGTGGTGGTCTTGCCTTCGGCCGCGGGGCCGGAGGCGGCCTTCTTCGACATGATGGGCAGCTGCGCCAGGTTCACCAGCAGGTTCGGCGCCACTTCCTTGGTGGTGATGCGCAGGGTCATCGGATCCACCGCTTCGGCCTTGGCCACCGAGCCCAGGTACAGCGTGAACGGCGACGGGCTGTTCGGCACCTTGGGCACGCGGTCATAGGTGAAGACCACGTCCTCGGCGGTGAACGGCGAGCCGTCGGAGAACTTGACGCCGGGCCGCAGCTTGAAGGTCCACACCTTGCCGTCAACGGTCCAGGATTCGGCCAGCGCCGGCACCGGCTTGAGCTGCGCGTCGGTGGCCACCAGCGTGTCGAAGATGGTCTGGGAGATCTGGGTGTTCGGCGTCAACGCGTGATACTGCGGATCCATCGACGATGGCTCGGTCTTCAGCCCGAACACCAGGTCGCGCGCCAGCGCCGAATTGAGGGTGCCGAAGGCCAGCAGGACCGCTACCGAACCACAGGCCAACACACGCGAAAACCGAGATGCCATCATGATCTCCCAGGGATGTTTCGGGTTTTAAACCTCTGGCGCACCTTAACCAGCAAACAAGGCCCCGCGCAACAGTTATATTCCCCTATTGTCCTTGCCTCGCGTTGTCCCCGATATGTCCGTTCATGCTCCCATCGCCGCCATTGCCACCGCCCCCGGAAGAGGCGGCATCGGCGTCGTGCGCGTTTCTGGTGCGGACCTGTCCGAATTGGTGCGCCGCCTGTTCCAGCGCGAACTCACGCCGCGCCACGCGCACTATCTGCCGTTCAAGGCGGTCGACGGCGAACTGCTCGATGAAGGCATCGCGCTGTACTTCAAGGGGCCGCATTCCTACACCGGCGAGGACGTACTCGAACTGCAAGGCCACGGCGGCCCCGCGGTGCTGCGGCGCGTGCTCGACAGCTGCCTGGCGGCGGGCCGCCACCTCGGCCTGCGGCTGGCCGAACCGGGTGAGTTCACCCGCCGCGCCTTCCTCAACGACCGCATGGACCTGGCGCAGGCCGAGGCCGTCGCCGATTTGATCGAGGCGTCCTCGGTGGCCGCCGCGCGCGGCGCGATGGCCTCGCTGTCGGGTGAATTCTCGGCGCGCGTCAACGACCTGTCCGACCGCATCATCCACCTGCGCATGCTGGTCGAGGCCACGCTCGATTTCCCCGAAGAGGAAATCGACTTCCTTGAAAAGTATCAGGCGCGGCCCACGCTGGAAAAGCTGGCCGGCGACCTCGGCCATCTCATCGCCCAGGCGCGCCAGGGCGTGATCCTGCGCGAAGGCCTGCACGTGGTGCTGGCGGGGCAGCCCAACGTCGGCAAGTCCAGCCTGCTGAACGCGCTGGCCGGCGACGATGTCGCCATCGTCACGCCGATTGCGGGCACCACGCGCGACAAAGTGGTGCAGCAGATCCATATCGACGGCGTGCCGCTGCACATCGTCGACACCGCCGGCCTGCGCGAAACCGAAGACACCGTGGAAAGCATCGGCATCGCCCGCAGCTGGCAGGAAATCGAACGCGCCGACGTCATCCTGCACCTGCAGGACGCCACCCAGCCCGGGGATGAACTGGATGCGCAGATCACCGCACGCCTGCCGCCGCGCACGCCGGTGCTGAAGGTTTTCAACAAGGTGGACCTGTTATCCACAGCGTTTACGGCCGGCCCCGGCGAGCTCGGCATTTCCGCCAAGCGCGGCGCCGGCCTGGACGCGCTGCGCGCCGAGCTGCTGCAGATCGCCGGCTGGAATCCCGGCGCCGAATCGCCCTGGCTGGCGCGCGAGCGCCATCTGCATGCGCTGCAGGAGGCCGCCGAGCACCTGGCGCTGGCGGCCGAACACGCCGAACAGGACGACCGCGTGCTGGACCTGTTCGCCGAGGAACTGCGGCTGGCGCATGACAGCCTGTCGAGCATCACCGGGAAGTTCACCAGCGACGACCTGCTGGGCGAGATCTTCTCGAGCTTCTGCATCGGGAAATAGCGTTCCCATGACCGCAACCGGCGCGCCCCACCGCATCCGTCCGGCCACGGCCGACGACCTGGCCGAGGTAGAGCGCATCGTCCACGACGCCTACCGCCATTACGTGGCGCGCATCGGCGCCACGCCGGGACCGATGCGCGACGATTACCGCGCGCGCATCGCGCAGGGACAGGCGCAGGTGCTGGAGGACGAAGGCGGTATCCAGGCCGTGCTGGTCCTGGTGCGCGAGGCGGACTGCCTGCTGCTCGACAATGTGGCGGTGTCGCCCGGCGCGCAAGGGCGCGGCTATGGCCGCGAACTGATGCAGTGGGCGGAAACCATCGCGCGGCAGGCGGGCTATCCGCGCATCCGGCTGTACACGCAGGAAGCGATGAGCGAGAACATCGCCATCTATCAGCGCTATGGCTATGTCGAGACGCATCGCGCCGAAGAGATCGGCCTGAAACGCGTATTCATGACGAAGCGCCTGGATTGACCCCTCCAATTAAGTGAGCAATAGCTCACTTAATTGACGAAACCCGGCATCAATGATTTCCGTGGAAAAATATGTGAGCTTTTGCTCACCCCTATTTTCAAGCAGTTTTTAGACAAAATTCTGATCAGGAATCCCGCGACCTGTCCGCGGGAAGCGCCGGCGCCGACTTCAACGTCTCGCGCGCAATTCGATTGCTGGCCAGCGATTTCGCATACACCGAATCCGGCCGGATGCGTTGCGCGATCACGAAGCCGGTGATGCACGCCAGCATCAGCGGCAACATCACCTCATAGCTCAACGTCATCTCGAAAATCATCAAGATCGACATCAGCGGCGCATAGGTCGTGGCCGCCAGCAGCGCCCCCATGCCGACCACAGCATAACTCGACACCGCCGACAGGTCGCCAGCGGGAAACAACGCATGCAGGCCGGAGCCATACAGGGCCCCGACCGCCGCGCCCACGAACAGGGTCGGCGTGAACACGCCGCCGATCGCGCCGGAACCGACGCTGGCGCCGGTGGCCACGATCTTGAACAGCAGGATGGCCGCCACCGCCTGCCAGGCCCATTCCGTGTGCAACATGCTGTTGACCACGCTGTAGCCGTTGCCCCAGACCTCGGGCTTGAACACCGACAGGGCGCCGACCACCAGTCCGCCCAGCGCCATCTTGGCCCACAGCGGCAGGGTCAGACGGCGGAACAGGGCCTTCGACCCATCGAGAAACCGCAGGAATTGCGGCGCCACCATCCCGGCGATCAGGCCCAGCCCCAGGTAATTGACCACTTCCCAGCCGGACACGAACTCGAACGGCGGCATATGGAAGACCGCGTCGTAGTGCAGGATCTGGCGCGTCACGATGTTGGCGACCACCGACGACACCACCAGGGGCACCAGCGTCGCCGAGGAAATGGCGCCGTAGACGATCTCGGAAATGAACAGCGCGCCGGCGATCGGCGCGTTATAGGCGGCCGTGATCCCGGCGGTGGCGCCGCAGGCCACCAGCAGCCGCAGATGGCGGGGCGGCAGGACCAGGTAGCGGCCCGACAGCGACGAGAACATCGCCGCCAGCTGCACCATCGGTCCTTCACGGCCGATCGAAGCGCCCGAACCGATTGAAAACAAAGAAGAAATGCTGCGCGCCACGGTCTGCCGAAAACCGATCACGCCGCGGCCGATGGCGATCGCCTCCATATAGTCGGCGGCGCCGCGCGGCGGCAGGCGCCGGGCGGCCGCCTGCAGGATCAATCCGGCAATCGCGCCCCCGGCCGCCGGCAGCAGAAGGCGTTCCCAAGGCGACAGCCCACGCGCCAGCGACACCATCCCGTGCGGCGAATCGACCCCGCCCAGCACCATCTGGATCCAGCCCAGCAGTTCCCGAAAAATCACCGTCGCCAGCGCGCCGGCCAGTCCCATCAAGGCGGCCGCGCACAGGGTCGCGGGCAGATTGTCGGCCAGCAAACGGCCCCTCAGCCAGGTCGCCCAGGCCGGTTTTTTGATTCTGAGTTGTCGTGCCATGGGCGGGATTCTACGGCGGAAACCTGCTCACTTTTTGTTCAGCGCAACGTCAACCCCAGAGAGACGCCACCCCTCACATAGCCGGTTCCGGCAACGCCTCCAGGGGCCTTTACGGGCCTGGAAAGGGGCGAAAACCAGGGTAGGCAAGGGGCGTTTTTTCGGGGTAAAAGTGCCGCTTCCCGACCCGGTTCGGCAGAACAGGGCTGTGGATAACTCCTAAGGCGGCAGGTTGTGCACATTGTGTGGAGGCAAGTTGAACAAGCGGGGGTTTTCGGTGGGCTCCCAAATCTTGTCCAACTTCGACTCTTTTCCCACACAGAGTTCTTGCACAGCCAAAAACGCTCGCAACCTGATGAAAAAAAACAGGTTTCCAAGGTTAAGGTAGTTATCCACAGGCCTTATTAATCATTAGTCTTTATATAAAGAGAAATACAGGGAAAAGACAAACATGCTTTCTCCTATCTCCCAGCCACGCCCCCGCGGACTCCGTCCATGCGCATCCTTCTCATAGAAGACGAAGCCGAACTTGCTCGCTGGCTTGCAAGAAGCCTGGCCCGGCATGCGGGCTTCGTGGTCGACTGGGCCGATGACGGCCTGGTCGCCGAAAGAAGACTGGCGGTCGAAGAATTCGATGCGGTCATCCTTGACCTGGGACTGCCGGGCATGGATGGCCATACCTTGCTGGCGAAGATTCGCGCGCGAGACGACCGTACGCCGGTGCTGGTCCTGACCGCGCGCGATTCACTGGCCGAAAAAATCGGGACGCTTCACGAAGGCGCGGACGATTTCCTGCCGAAACCGTTTGTTGTGGAAGAGTTGGAAGCGCGTTTGATCGCACTGGTACGCCGCAGCCGTGGCCGCGACCATCCGCGACTCACCCTGGGAAACCTGGTTTTCGAGACTTCCGCGCAAAAATTCACGGTCTCCGGACAGGCTTTGCAGTTATCCCCACGTGAACACGCGGTCCTGCGGGTGTTGATCCAGAAAAGCGGCGAACCGATCAACAAGCAGCAGATCCTGGATCGGATCGTGACCGACGATGCCGACATCAACCTCGAGGCCATCGAGGTGCTGGTGCACCGGTTGCGCAAAAAATTGGCGGAAACCGGCGTGCAGATCACCACCATGCGCGGCATGGGCTACTGCCTGGAGAACGCTGTTGACAACTAGTTTTCCGGAAAAAACCCCGGTTTCCAGGAAAAAAAGCCGCAACCGGACCCTGAAAACGCAGTTGCTCTGGTGGTTGATCCCGACCCTGGTGCTGGTGATGGTCGGCGCGCTCTGGCTGTCCAACCACCAGCTGCGAAACCAGGTCGATATCGCCTATGACCGGTCGCTCGCTGGCGCGCTGCGCGCGATCGACCACAACATATCCACAGCCAGCGGTGGATTAGCCATGGAGCAGCCGTACCTGATGCTGGAATTTTTCGAGCTGACGGCCAATGGCAGCGTGTTCTACCGCGTGGCCACCGAGGACGGGCTGGCCGAAATCGGCCATCCCGGGCTGCCCATGCCGACCCAGCCGCTGGAATCTGGCGAGGCCCAGTTTTTCTATGCAACCTACCTTGGCACCCCGGTACGGGTCGCCGCGCTGGCGCGGGCGATGGATCCGCCGCTCTATGCGAACAAAGGGGGACGGGTTATCGTGCAGGTCGCCGAAGGCCTGGAGAGCCGCCAGGCGTTCCTGCACCAGGTGCTGGTGCGCTCGGTGGAGCGCGACCTGGCCGTGATCCTGATCAGCGTCCTGGTGATCGTCCTGGGGGTTTTCATGGCCCTGCGCCCCCTGCAGCGCCTGAAGCAGGAAGTGGAAAGGCGTTCCGCGGACGATTTAAGCCCCGTCAGCGCGTCGGAGATGCCAGGTGAGGTCCTACCCCTGGTTGCGGCCGTAAACCTCCACATGGCCCGCTACGCGGCTCAGGCGAGGGTCCAGAGCCAGTTCCTGGACGACGCCTCGCACCAGTTGCGCACGCCTTTGTCGGTTTTGCGGACCCAGACGGCCTATGCCCTGCGCGAAACATGCCCCCAGGAGGTCCGTACAGCCCTTCTGGCGATGCAGGAGGGGTTGGACAGGGCCGTACGCACCACCAACCAGATGCTCGCCCTGGCGCGCGCTAAGGACGCTTCCCTGCCCGAAGCCGGTTTCGCGCCCGAACCGGTCGACCTGGCCGAGCTGGCCCACGGGGTGATCCGCGGCCTGCTGCCGACCGCCCGCGCCCGCCAGCTGGACATCGGCCTGGAGGCCGAGACCGGGCCGGTCCTGGTCAACGGCGCCGACTGGCTGTTGCGGGAAGCGGTCAGCAACCTGGTCGACAACGCCATCCGCTACACCGCCCCCGGCGGCATGGTCACGGTGCTGGTCCGCCACCAGGCCGACCAGGCCTGGCTCACGGTGGAAGACAGCGGTCCCGGCATGTCGGCCGAGGATATCGCCCGCGCCGGCGTGCGTTTCCGCCGCGGCGCGGCCGGCAAGAACAAGCCGGGCGCCGGACTGGGACTGGCCATCGTCGGCACCATCGCCGAACTGCTGGGCGCCCGCCTGGCGCTGGAGAACCGGATTCCGGGGCCAGGCCTGCGCGCGTCGCTGGTGTTTTCCCTGAAAACGGCCGCGGATGTTGCGTCGCACCAGGAAAACGGCGATTTTTGAAAGCTTTTGGAAAGCTTCGATTTTGTACGGTGGCATCCGCTGGACCCGGACCGGCGTCACGCCGCCGGAATCGCCAGCCATGCCTAGACCTATAAATTCGGAGACGCAAGAAATGCAGACCAGCCTGAAGCTGCGCCTGGCCGCCGTCGCGGCCCTTGGCGCGATCACCCTGTCCTTGGGCGCCGCCCACGCCGCCGACGAGCCGCGCCGCCCCGAGTGCATCGCCCCCGCCCAGCCCGGCGGCGGTTTCGACCTGACCTGCCGCCTGGCCACCGAAGGCCTCAAGCAGAGCGGGGCGCTCAAGAGCGCCATGCGCATCGTCTACATGCCGGGCGGCATCGGCGCCGTGGCCTACAACAACATCGTGGCCCAGCATCCCAACGAACCCGGCACCATCGTCGCGTTCTCGGGTGGCTCGCTGCTCAACCTGGCGCAGGGCAAGTTCGGCAAGTACAACGTCGACGACGTGCGCTGGCTGGCGGCCATCGGCACCGACTACGGCGTGGCCGTGGTGCGCAACGATTCGCCCTACACCGACCTCAAGGGCCTGATGGAGGCCTTCAAGCAGGACCCGACCAAGATCGTGCTGGGCGCCGGCGGCACCGTGGGCAGCCAGGACTGGATGAAGGCCGCGCTGACCGCCAAGGCGGCCGGGGTCGATTTCAAGAAGATGCGCTTCGTGGCCTTTGAAGGCGGCGGCGAGGCTGTCACCGCCCTGCGTGGCGGCCACATCCAGGCCTACATGGGCGATGCCGCGGAAGCCTTCACCATGCTCGAGGGCGGCGCCCCCATCCGCGTGCTGGCCGTGTTCAACGACCAGCGCCTGCCGGGCAAGCTGGGCACCGTGCCGACCGCCAAGGAGCAGGGCTACGACATCGTCTGGCCCATCATCCGCGGCTTCTACGTCGGCCCCAAGGTGTCGGACGCCGACTACCAGTTCTGGGTCAACGCCTTCAACCGCGTCACCGAGGCGCCCGAGTTCGCCAAGCTGCGCGAACAGCAAGGCCTGTTCCCCTTCAACAAGACCGGCGCCGACCTGGACGCCTACGTGAAGCAGCAGGTCAAGCAGTACGCCGAACTGGCCGGCTCCTTCGGCCTGGTCAAGAAATAGGCCGCCCATCATGAACGATCGAATCCTGGGCATCGCGGCGTTGCTGCTGGCGGCCTTCATGACCTGGGCGGGGTGGGGCATCGAAGCCCCGTTCGCCTACGAACCGGTGGGGCCGCGCGCCTTCCCGCTGCTGCTGGCGTTGATCATCGGCCTGTGCGGATTGCGGCTGGCCTACAAGGGCGGCAACCCGGTGGAGCCCAATCCCGCCGGCGCCAATGGCCGCATCGCGCTGATGGTGGCGTTCGCCGCCGGCTACGCCTTCCTGTTCCAGTGGCTCGGCTTCGTCATTGCGACCGCGCTGATGACGGTGTTCGTCGGCCGCCTGTTCGGCGGCGGCTGGGCCAAGTGCGCGCTGGGCGGCGTGGTCATGAGCGTCTTCTTCTTCGTGTTGTTCGACAAGGTGCTGGACGTGGTCCTGCCCGGTGGCTTGCTGGAGAACCTGGTATGAGCGGAATCCTCGATCATCTGTCGATCGGCTTTGGCGTTGCGTTCTCGTGGACCAACATCCTGGTGGCCGCGATCGGCTCGTTCTTCGGCACCATGGTGGGCGTGCTGCCGGGCCTGGGGCCCATCAACGGCGTGGCGATGCTGATCCCGATCGCGTTCGCCATGAACCTGCCGCCCGAGACCGCGCTGATCCTGCTGGCGGCGGTGTACGTGGGAGCGGAATACGGCGGCCGCATCACCTCGATCCTGCTCAACGTGCCGGGCGAGGCCAGCGCCATCATGACCACGCTGGATGGCTATCCGCTGGCGCGCCAGGGCCTGGCCAACGTCGCGCTGTCGCTGTCGGCGTGGTCCGCGTTCTTCGGCGCCATCGTGTCGGTGGTGGGCATCATCCTGCTGGCGCCGCTGCTGGCCAAATGGGCGCTGGCGTTCGGTCCGGCCGAGTACTTCGTGCTGATGATCTTCGCGTTCTGCTGCCTCACCAGCCTGCTTGGAAAGCAGCCCATCAAGGGCGTGCTGGCGGCCATGATCGGCCTGTCGATCTCGGTCATCGGCGTGGACGCGAACTCAGGCGTATACCGCTATACCTTCGACTCCGTGCACCTGGCCGATGGCATCGATTTCGTGGTCGTCGTGATCGCGCTGTTCGCGGTCAGCGAGATGCTGGAGATGCTTGAAAAAGTGATGGCGGGCCACAGCGTCGAGGTCAAGCCCAGCGGCCGCAAGCTGTTCAACCTGAAGGAGCTGGCGTTCACCTGGTGGAGCGTGGTGCGCAGCGCGCTGGTGGGCTTCGGCGTCGGCGTGCTGCCGGGCGCCGGCGCCAGCGTGGCCGCGGCCGTGGCCTACTCGCAGGAAAAGCGCATCATCGAAGCCAAGGATCCGAACGCCAAGTTCGGCAAGGGCGACATGCGCGGCCTGGTCGCGCCGGAAGCCGCCGCCACCTCGTCGGCGATCGGTTCGTTCGTGCCGATGCTGACGCTGGGCGTGCCGGGCTCGGGCACCACCGCGGTGATGATGGGGGCGCTGACGCTCTACAACATCACGCCCGGTCCGGTGCTGTTCGACACCAAGCCGGAACTGGTGTGGGGCCTGATCGCCTCGCTGTTCGTGGCCAACGTGCTGCTGTTCGTCATGAACGTGCCGATGGTGCGGCTGTTCTCGAAGGTGCTGTCGGTGCCTGGCTGGCTGATGGTGCCGGGCATCCTGTGCATCAGCTATATCGGCGTGTATGCCATCAACGCCGGCACGTTCGATCTGCTGCTAGTGACGGGCATTGGCGCGATCGGCTACTTCCTGCGCAAGTTCGGCGTGCCGATGGCGCCGCTGGTGCTGGGCGTGGTGCTGGGCAACATGATGGAACAGAACCTGCGCCGTGCCCTGTCGATGACCGACGGCAACGTGTCGGTGCTGTTCGCCAGTCCCGTCGCCATCACGTTGTGGACCGCCGCGATCGCCGTGGTGGTGGTGCCGCAGATCCTGCGCCGCGTGCGCCGGGCCAGGAAGGTTGCCGCCGAACCGGTGTGACGGGTTCCGCGCCGCGGCCCCGCCGGCACGGGGCCGCGCGGCGTCGGAGCATGTCACGCCGGAGGTTGTTCAGGAGCGCCGCGGCGCTCCTTTTTTTCATCTCTACATCCGTGGTCGAGACAAAAGAAAAGCGCCCCGATGGGGCGCTTTGTCGTGATGCGCGCGGCGCGTCGTCAGACCTGCGCCAGGCGCTCCAGCGCGGCATCGAGCGTGGCGTCTTTCTTGGCGAAGCAGAAGCGCACGATGCGATGGTTCGATTCGGCCGCGTCGGGCTTCTGGTAGAAGGCCGAAACGGGAATCACCGTAACGCCGTGGCGCACCGTCAGGTCGCGCGCGAAGTCCGCTTCGTTCTGCTTGGAGATCTCGCTGTAGTCGGCCAGCAGGAAGAACGTGCCGGGGCTGGGCAGCGGCTTGAAACGCGTCTTGGCCAGGCCTTGCGACAGGCGGTCGCGCTTGGCCTGGTAGAACGCCGGCAGCTCCAGGTAGGGCTTGGGATCGCGCATGAATTCGGCCAGCGCGAACTGCATCGGCGAGGGCACCGTGAACACCATGAACTGGTGCACTTTGCGCAGCTCGGCGCTGAGCTGGCGCGGCGCGCAGCAGTAGCCGATCTTCCAGCCGGTGGTGTGATAGGTCTTGCCGAACGACGAGATCACGAACGCATGTTCGGCCAGCAGCGGACGGCGCGCGATGCTGGCATGCGGCTTGCCGTCGAACACGATGTGTTCGTAGACCTCGTCCGACACCAGCAGCACGCCGGTGTCGCGCACGATGGCTTCGAGCGCGTCCAGGTCGCTGTCGTCCAGCACGGCCCCGGTGGGGTTGTGCGGGAAGTTCAGCATCAGCAGGCGGGTCTTGGACGTGATGGCGTCGCGCACGCGCTGCCAGTCGATGCGGTAGTAAGGATCCTCGGCGGTGGGCGCGCGCAGCGGCACCGGCACCGCGGTGCCGCCGGCCAGGCGGATGGCCGGCAGGTAGGAGTCGTAGCAGGGCTCGATGACGACGACTTCGTCGCCGCTGTTGACCGCGGCCAGCACGGTGGCCATCAGCGCCTCGGTGGCGCCGCTGGTGACGGTGATCTCGGTTTCCGGGTCGTAGGCGCGGCCATACAGGGCCTGCGTCTTGGCGGCGATGGCTTCGCGCAGCGGCGCCACGCCGGGCATGTAGGGATATTGGTTATGGCCGTCGGCCATGGCCTTGCTGACCAGCGCGCACAGCGCGGGATCGGGATCGAAGTCCGGAAAGCCCTGGCCCAGGTTGATGGCCTTGTGCTCGATGGCCAGGCGGCTCATGACGGTGAAGATGGTGGTGCCGACGTCGGGAAGTTTGGATCGGATCATGGTGGACGCGAAGTGGAACGCTGGGTGTGCAAGAGAGTTTTCGTAAGTATCCCACTAACTCATAATTCGGTTTTCTCATGAGCTTATAGGCGTGGGCGGTATCGTGGTTCAAAACATGTTGTGGAGGGTCGTCGGCGGCCTGGCGATCGCGTTGACGGGCGCCTTGCTGGCGCTGTGGATGCATTTGCCGTTGCCGTGGATGCTGGGGGCGTTGCTGCTGACGGCGGCGGTGCGCATCGCGGGCGGCGGCACCGTATGCCCGCGGCCGGCGCGCAATGCCGGGCAGTGGGTCATCGGCACGTCGCTGGGCCTGTATTTCACGCCGCAGGTGATCGGGCACATCGGCAGCAATGCCGGTCCCATCATCGTCGGCATGCTGTTCGCGCTGGGGCTGGCGTTCATCGGCACCGCGATCCTGCGGCGCTATACCGATGCCGATTTCAAAACGGCCTGGTTTTCGTCGGCCATGGGCGGCGCCAGCGAGATGGCCAGCCTGGCGGAACGCCATGGCGCCCGCATCGATCGCGTGGCCACGGCGCACAGCGTGCGCGTGCTGATGGTGGTGATGACGGTGCCATTCATTTTCCAATGGTGGGGCGTGGCGGGCATCGATCCCACGGTGCCCGGGCCCAGGACGGTGCACGGCGCCGGCCTGGCCGCGCTGGTCGCGCTCACCTGCCTCGGCGGCCTGTTCTTCATGAAGCTGCGCCTGCCCAATCCGTGGGTGCTGGGGCCGATGCTGGTGGCGATGATCCTGACAGCCAGCAGCATCGAGTTGTCCGCGTTGCCGGACTTCGTGCCGAAGGTCGGCCAGCTCTTCATCGGCTGGTCGCTGGGCGACCGTTATCGGCCGGATTTCTTCCGCGCGGCGCCGCGCTTCATCGCGGCGGTGGCGGTGTTCACGGTGATCGCGCTGGCCTTGGCATTCGGCCTGGGCGCGCTGTTGTCATTGTGGTCCGCGGCGCCGGTGCCGACGCTGATCCTGGGCACCACGCCGGGCGGCATCGCGGAGATGGCGATCACGGCCAAGGTGCTGCAGCTGGGCGTGCCGGTGGTGACCGCATTCCACGTGTCGCGCATGGTGTTCGTGGTGATCGTGACCGGGCCGATGTACGCGTTCCTGGCGCGGCGGCAGGCAAATTCCGCGTAGCGGTATTGAGCTTCCAGTCAGAAAAATACGACACATTGGGGAAAACAACTATATGAGTCTGTAATGCGGGATGAGTATGCTGATTCCGCAGTTGATTCAAGCAGCGCGCGGACTTGTTCTGCCGCTTTTGCGGCAAGCGAGAACGCAGCACCAACGCAGGTATCCCTACCGGTCGTTCAGTTCTCACGGCGTCCTTGATTCATTGCATTTCGTTAATTACAGGACGCTAGGAAAATGGCTCAGAAGGGCAAAGTCAAGTGGTTCAACGCTGACAAGGGTTACGGTTTCATTACGCCGGATGCTGGTGGCACCGACGTGTTCGCACACTTTTCCGCCATCCAGGGCCGCGGCTATCGCAGCCTGAACGAAGGCCAGGAAGTCGAATTCGAAGTCAAGGATGGTCCGAAAGGACCTCAAGCGGCCGAAATTCGCCCGCTCTAAATCGGGAAATCCCAATTTCCCGTCCGCCAGGCCTGGCCTGGCTACAACGCCCCAGAACCTCGCGGTCTGGGGCGTTGTTTCATTTGCGGCGCGGGTTTTCTTGCCCGGCTATTTCCGTGATGTTAGTGCTCACTAACATATCCTCGAGCGTTGGATAAGTTTGTGGATAATTATTTTCGGGCATGTGCATAGCGCTGCGCAGTAATGAAGCACGCTGCGTTTGCGCCGGGGAGTTTTGCACAATTTTCGGAAAGATCCGCAGGCGGAACGCTGCGCTCGACTCGTCACCGGCGCCCGCATGCCGGCCAGGGCGCGTTTCATGGGAAACCGCGTGTTTCCCTAGGAAAACCGGGCGTTTACGGCATTTTTTCGTCTGCCTGGCCGGGCTGAATCTGGCGCTGGCGGAGCAGCATTGATGCTCGCCATGACGCATTTTTATCCATTCGCGTCGCGGTTGTTCACAAAGATATCCCCATCCCGGTTATGCACAGAATGACACCTTGGATAGCCAAAAGGTGGGGGCTCAGCCTGTGGATAGAAATGGGGATAGCGAATCGGAAATGGGTTTGCGAGGATCGCCCGACGGTGCACTGCCGTCGAGTTTGACGCCGGGAACGCCATGTTGTGGATTTCATGTGAAAGCGGATTTGCTCCCGGATTATGTGCCGGCGAGTTTTCCACAGTCGGGTCGCCGCGTCCGCGGTTGGCGTAGAGGCGTGTCAGCCGAAAGGATGATGGCGCGAAACTTCCAGGACGGGCAAGATGATTCTCCGATCAAGCGTCGCGCCTGGACTTGTGTGTTGTGGCGCGATGCATCCGCCGGCGGCGAGGATAAATATGTGAATAAGTCGCCGATGCCTGCTTAAGGCGCGGTTGGACTTTTGCCCCGGTTTGAAGTTCCCCGTGAAGTTCAGGGGCAATGTCTCACTCGCGTGATCGGAATGTTCAGGAATATGGCTTTTCCGTGCTCGCGCCCGGCTCCGCGTTTTGGCCGCGCTTATCGAACCGATAGCGGCAGCTTATCCACAATCTTTTCCACTGTTTTTCCCGCCTGCCACCGTATCGTCCCGGGTATACCTGCCGGGCGGATCGCAGACGTTGCAGGCATGGCGATTCAGTTCTCCGGCCCATGCTTTCCCAGGCAGCGCGTTGCGAATTTGTGTGGTTTCCGCAATCTGGGTAATTCCCCGTCGAGTCGGTTCAGAGCCACATTCTCAGCCTCCCCGTTGGCGGCAGCGTCAAGTTATCCCCAGAGTTGTTCCACGTGAAACCGGGTCCGCGGAGGCGTTCGAGCTTGTGGATGCTTTTGTGCATAAGGTGCTGGTGAGTCTGCCTTGTCTCGGCTTTGTGCCGGCGAGCCTGATTTCCATTCATGCCTTTGCCCTGGCTGTGCGCCGACAGGATTCTGCTTGCGGCCGATTGTTCCGGTGACGCGGGGAGGGAGGGTGGCGGCGGGAACCGACTGCTTCGGGCTTGCGACCTGGACGGTCTAAGCGGCAACGGCGCCGGATTCGGCATAGGCGTTTAGTGTTTCAGTTGAATGACGGGAGACATTCAAGATGAAGGGCTGCGATGGCGGTGGTGAAGATTGTGAGATTCGATGCGTGCAGACTGGCCCGGAGCGATATGCTGTTTCACGTGGAACAGGAAAAATTCGGGATGTTTTGGGGGTAGGGGTAGGGTAGGGGTGATAAAACCCAAATTTTCCCGCGTCGATGAACTATCCGAATGGCCGGGCGGCAGCACTTCTTTTCCTATGTTCTTGGAGTGACTCGGCCGAGATTCTGGAGCTGACGGGCTGGCAGGAACGGGTTTTCAAAGCGAGTAGGCTATAGAGGCGACGTATCTCACGTGATGTTCCACGTGGAACATCAACTTGGACTTGGTGGCCCAGCTACTAATTGGCATCGGTTCAAAGGACTCTCACCCGGCATGTTCCACGTGAAACATCGGATCAGGACGTCGGCAGGGGGAGGGTATGACTATGTCTAGCCGGTGTGCAGGCTGACGTATTCCCCTGAGCAAGGTCCTCAAGTGAGCGATGTTTCACGTGAAACATTGGCCTCCAGCGGGAGGCACAGGGCGAATGAAGGGCTGTTGGCCGTCGAGGCATCGATAGATATCCTGGCCCGAATCTTCGATAGACCCAGATCAATTCCCTCCACAGACAGGCGCGCAGGCATGTTTCACGTGAAACATAGGAGGAAGGCCAAGGTCGAACGAGGGAAGGGTAAAGACTCACGAAGCACCCAACCTGGGCCAACCCAAGACCTGAATGCACTTGATGAATGGTATTGGACAGTCAGTCCGACCGGGGCACACTGCATGTTTCACGTGAAACATCGCCAGGTCCGGGCGTAGCCACAGGATGTTCCACGTGAAACATCCCCCTAACAGCGGCAGATGCCGACATATTCAAACGTCGATCGAGTCGCCCTCGTTGCCAATTTGCACACGAGGCTGAGTGTTACTACCTGCATTGCTGCACCGAACCATGTTTCACGTGAAACATGCACCCCCTGCCTCTATAATGAGCACCGAACGCTCTCTTATCTCCCCATCATGGATTATCCCCGCGAATTCGATGTCATCGTCGTCGGTGGCGGCCACGCCGGTACCGAAGCGGCGCTGGCTGCGGCACGCACTGGTGCCCAGACGCTGCTGCTGACTCACAACATCGAGACCCTAGGCCAAATGTCCTGCAATCCCTCCATCGGCGGGATTGGCAAGGGCCATCTCGTCAAAGAAGTCGATGCCCTTGGCGGCGCCATGGCGCTGGCGACGGACGAGGCGGGGATTCAGTTTCGTATCCTGAACGGCTCCAAGGGCCCGGCCGTGCGCGCTACCCGCGCGCAGGCGGACCGGGTGCTGTACCGCAAGGCCATCCGTGGCCGCCTGGAGAACCAGCCCAACCTCTGGTTGTTCCAGCAGGCGGTGGAGGATCTGATGGTGGAGGGCGACCGCGTGGTCGGCGCCGTTACCCAGGTCGGCCTGAAGTTCCGGGCGAAGACGGTGGTCCTGACCGCCGGCACGTTCCTGAACGGCCTGATCCACGTGGGACTGCAGAACTATTCCGGCGGCCGCGCTGGCGACCCCCCGGCGATTTCCCTGGGGCAGCGCCTCAAGGAACTGCAGCTGCCGCAAGGCCGCCTGAAGACCGGCACGCCGCCGCGCATCGACGGCCGCAGCATCAACTACAGCATCCTGGAAGAGCAGCCGGGCGACCTGGACCCGATTCCGGTGTTCTCGTACATGGGCAATGTGGCCATGCACCCGCGGCAGCTGCCGTGCTGGATCACGCACACCAACGCCCGCACCCACGACATCATCCGCGGCGGCCTGGACCGCTCGCCGATGTACAGCGGCGTCATCGAGGGTGTTGGCCCGCGCTACTGCCCGTCGATCGAAGACAAGATCCACCGCTTCGCCGACAAGGAATCGCACCAGGTCTTCCTGGAACCGGAAGGTCTGGACACGCACGAGGTCTATCCGAACGGCGTTTCCACCAGCCTGCCTTTCGATGTGCAGCTGGACCTGATCCATTCCTTGCCCGGCCTGGAAAACGCGCACATCCTGCGCCCCGGCTACGCCATCGAATACGACTACTTCGATCCACGTGGATTGAAGAGCACGCTGGAAACCAAGGCGATCTCCGGTCTGTACTTCGCCGGCCAGATCAACGGCACCACCGGCTACGAAGAAGCCGCGGCCCAAGGCCTGCTGGCCGGAGTCAACGCCGCCCTGTCGTCGCTCGGCCGCGACCCCTGGACGCCGCGGCGCGACGAGGCCTACCTCGGTGTGCTGGTGGACGACCTGGTCACCCGCGGCGTGACCGAGCCGTACCGCATGTTCACCTCGCGCGCCGAATACCGCCTGAGCCTGCGTGAAGACAATGCCGACCTGCGCCTGACCGAAATCGGCCGCCAGCTCGGTATCGTCGACGACGCCCGCTGGGACGCGTTCAACCGCAAGCGCGATGCTGTCGCCGCCGAAGTCGAGCGCCTGAAGTCGTCGTGGGTCAACCCGCGCGTGCTGCCGCTGGAAGTGGCCGAACCGCTGCTGGGCAAGGCGATTGAACGTGAGTACTCACTTGCAGACCTGCTTAAACGGCCCAATGTTTCCTATGAAGCGCTGATGGCCGCCCGCAACACCGACGGCACGCTGCTGGCCGGTCCGGGCGTGGTCGAGGACGAGGTCCTGGCCGAGCAGGTCGAGATCCAGGTCAAGTACGCCGGCTACATCGCCCGCCAGCAGGACGAAGTACAGAAACAGATCGCGCACGAACAACAGCCGATCCCGGCCGACGTCGACTACGACGCCGTGACCAGCCTGTCGTTCGAAGTGCGCCAGAAACTCAAGACGCATCGGCCCGAAACCATCGGCCAGGCCGCCCGCATTTCGGGCGTGACGCCGGCGGCGATCTCGCTGCTGCTGATCCACCTGAAGCGCCTGCACTACGGCTCGCGCAAGCAAGCCGCATGAGCGCCCATCCCCAACCGGCCGGCGCGGACATGGCCGGCCGCCTCTCGCATGCCTTCGAGCAGCTCGGACTGCAGGCGGACGCCGCCGCGGCCGCCAAGCTGCTCGACTACCTGGCGCAGATGCAGCGCTGGAACCGGACCTACAACCTGACCGCGATCCGCGATCCGCAGCAGATGCTGGTGCAGCACCTGTTCGACAGCCTGGCCGCCGTGGGGCCGTTCAGCGAAGCGCTGGGCGCGCCCGGCACGCCAGCCAAGGTCTACGACGTCGGCTCCGGCGGCGGGTTGCCCGGCGTCGTCCTGGCGGTCATGCGGCCCGAATGGTCGGTGACCTGCATCGACGCCGTTGAAAAGAAAACCGCATTCGTCCGGCAGATGAGCGGCGCGCTGGCGCTGCCGAATCTGCAGGCGCGCCACGCGCGCATCGAAACGCTGGAACCCGCCGGCTGCAACATTGTGACGTCGCGCGCATTCGCCTCCTTGGAGGATTTTGCGATGCTCGCGGGCAGACATGTGGACAACGGTGGTACCCTCGTCGCCATGAAGGGCAAGGTCCCGGATGATGAAATCCAGGCGCTGCACGCGCGTGGGGAATGGCAAGTCGACCATATTCAGCCGCTCCGGGTGCCGGAGCTGCAAGCAGAACGCTGCCTGATCTGGATGCGCCGCAGTCAAGGAACCCTATGAAGAACTTACCCCCCAGCTCGACCGCCCGCGTTTTCTGCATCGCCAACCAGAAGGGCGGTGTCGGCAAGACGACCACCGCCATCAACCTGGCGGCCGGGCTGGCCACGCACAAGCAACGCGTGCTGCTGGTGGACCTGGACCCGCAAGGCAACGCCACCATGGGCAGCGGCATCGACAAGAATTCGCTCGAGTCGAACCTGTACCAGGTGCTGATCGGCGAAGCCACCATCGAGCAGGCGCGCGTGCGCTCCGAGTCGGGCGGCTATGACGTGCTGCCCGCCAACCGCGAACTGTCCGGCGCCGAGATCGACCTGGTGCAGATGGATGAACGCGAGCGCCAGCTCAAGGCCGCCATCGACACCGTCGGCAGCCAGTATGACTTCGTGCTCATCGATTGCCCGCCGACGCTGTCGCTGCTGACGCTGAACGGCCTGGCGGCCGCGCACGGCGTCATCATTCCGATGCAGTGCGAATACTTCGCGCTCGAAGGCCTGTCCGACCTGGTCAACACCATCAAGCGCGTGCATCGCAACATCAACGATGACCTGCGCGTCATCGGCCTGCTGCGCGTGATGTTCGACCCGCGCATGACCCTGCAGCAGCAGGTGTCGGCGCAGCTCGAATCGCACTTCGGCGACAAGGTCTTCAAGACCGTGGTGCCGCGCAACGTGCGGCTGGCCGAAGCGCCCAGCTATGGCATGCCCGGCGTGGTGTACGACCGCGCCTCGCGTGGCGCGCAGGCGTACATCTCCTTCGGCGCCGAAATGATCGAGCGCGTCCGCGAACTCAACAAGTAAGCCGCCCGCATGTCCGCCGTCACGCGCCTGTCCCCGGACTCCACCCATACCCGCACGCCGCCCGTCGACGTGCGCGACGCGTTGCGCGTGCGGCTGGAAGAGGCCGCGCTCAATGCCACGGCGGTGCGCGCGCAGGTGCTCTACGACGGCTGGCTGGTGCGTTTCGCGCCGTCGTCCGCCAAACGGGTACGCAGCATCAATGTGCTGGGGTTATCCACACGTCCGCTCGATGAGCGGCTGGCGTATTGTTCAACGTTGTACGCGCGCCATGGCCTGCCCATGGTGCTGCGCCTGACCTCCCTCGGCCCCGATTTCGCCCTGGATGCCGAACTGGCGTCGCGGGGCTACCTCCTTACCGAAGAGACCCGAGTCATGAGCATGCCGCTCGCCCCCAGGCTGGCCGCCCGGGGCGATCTGCTTTTCAGGACAGTGGACGCTGCCCGCTTCGCGGCGGCGGTCGGACGCATGCGCGATTCCCGGCCCGAGCACATCGCCGAGCATCAGGCGCGTCTGGAGGGGCTGGCTGTGGATATCTTGCCGGTGCTGGCGTTCGACGCCGCTGGCGAATGCGTGGCGGGCGGCATGGCCGTGCGGGATGGCGATCTCGCGGGGCTGTTCGACATCGTGACGGACCCCGCGCAGCGGCGCAAGGGGCACGCCGCGATGTTGGTCGAACATCTGCTGGCCGTGTGCGTCGAAGACGGCGCCACCACGGCCTATCTGCAGGTGGAGCCGCAAAACACCGCCGCGCGCGCTTTGTATGGCCGCTACGGTTTCAAAGACTGTTATGCGTATTGGTACCGCCTGCCCGCCGAGCAGGCGGCCGCCTGAGCTTCGCTCGGGATACCAAAAACAGAAGGAAAGAGGATCTAACTATGGCCACCAAGAAACCCAAGGGATTGGGTCGCGGACTTGACGCTTTGCTGGGCGCCGACGCGCCCGCCATCGACAACATCGGCAAGGCCCCGGCCAAGCCCGAGGGTCTGCCGTCCACCCTGCCTGTTTCGAAGATGCGGGCCGGCAAGTATCAGCCGCGCACCCGCATGGACGAGGGCGCGTTGGGCGAGCTGGCCGAGTCGATTCGCACACAAGGCATCATGCAACCCATTCTTGTGCGCGCGCTGGGCGATGCGCCCGGCCATTACGAAATCATCGCGGGCGAACGCCGTTTCCGCGCCGCGCAGTTGGCCGGCCTGAAGGAAGTGCCGGTGCTGGTGCGCGAAGTCGCCGACGAAAACGCGGCCGTCATGGCGCTGATCGAGAACATCCAGCGCGAAGACCTGAACCCGCTGGAAGAGGCGCATGGCGTGCGCCGCCTGCTGGACGAATTCGGCCTGACCCACGAGCAGGCCGCCCAGGCCATCGGCCGCTCGCGCTCGGCCACCAGCAACCTGCTGCGCCTGTTGAACCTGGCTGCCGCGGTGCAGACCATGCTGCTGGCCGGCGACGTCGATATGGGCCATGCGCGCGCGCTGCTGGCGGTGGACGCGGCCACGCAGATCCAGCTGGCCAACCAGATCATCGCGCGCCGCCTGTCGGTGCGCGAAGCCGAAAAGCTGGTCGCCAAGACCGCCAAGGAAGCCGAGAGCGCCGCCTCGCCCAAGAAGAAGGCCAACGGCGTGTCGCGCGACCTGACGCGCCTGGAAGAGGCGCTGTCCGACCATCTGGGCACGCGCGTGGCGCTGAAGGTCGGCGCCAAGGAAAAGGGCCAGATCGTCATCGACTTCCATGGCTGGGAACACCTGAATTCGCTGCTGGAACGGCAGGGCCTGTCGGGAGTCGTCGATGCCTGAGCAGGCATTGCCGGTCGTCGCGGTCCTGGCCACCGGCGGCACCATCGCCGGCGCGCAGGCCGACGCCACTTCCGCCGGCTACAAGTCGGGCTCCTTCTCGGTGGGCGACCTGCTGGCCGCCGTGCCGCAGCTGTCGACGCTGGCCGACATCCGCGCCGAACAGGTCGCCAACGTCGGCAGCCAGAACATGACGCATGACGTCTGGCGCGCGTTGGCGCGCCGTGTCGATGCGCTGTGCGCCGATCCGTCGGTGGCCGGCATCGTCATCACGCATGGCACCGACACGCTTGAAGAGACCGCGTACTTTCTCAGCCTGGTGATCCAGCAGGACAAGCCGGTGGTGCTGGTGGGCGCGATGCGCCCGGCCACCGCGCTGGGCGCCGAAGGCCCGGCGAACCTGTACAACGCCGTGGCGCTGGCGCGCCATCCCGACGCGCGCGGCCGCGGGCCGCTGGTCGTCATGAACGAAGACGTGCACTACGCCCGCGAACTGCAGAAGATCGCCAGCGCCGGCATCAACGCCTTCGCCTCGCCCAATCGCGGTCGCGCCGGCGTGATGCATGGCGGCACGCCGTGCTTCTATTCACGCAACACCACCACGCACACGACACAAAGCGAGTTTTCACTCGCATTGCTGGAAAAGGCCGGCTGGCCGCGCGTGGATATCGTTTATGCGCACGCCGACCTGCAAGGCGACGTCATCGATTTCATCGCGCGCCAGGCCGACGGCATCGTGCTGGCGGGCGTGGGTGACGGCAACGCCACCGACCTGGCCATCGACGCCCTGACCCGCGCCGCCGCCGACGGCGTCGCGGTGGCGCGGTCCAGCCGCACCGGCAGCGGCTTCGTCGCGCGCGCCGTCGAGCTGGATGACGCGGCGCTGGGTTTCGTCGCCGCCGGCGACCTGAATCCGCAGAAGGCTCGCGTCCTGCTGATGCTGGCGCTGTGCGTCACGCGTGAACCCGCGGCGCTGCAGCGCTGCTTCGATCGCTACTGAGCGGGGCCCACGGCGGCATTCAACGGGGCTGTCCCCGCGATGCCGCCGCTACGGATTGGGCGGCGCGTCCGCGCCGTGCGCCAATCCCAGGCTGGTGCGCAGCATGTCGTAGACCTGCCGCGTCAGCGGATTGATCAGATCCCGCCTTATCCACAGGAAGTACGTCACGTCCGGCAAGGGCGGCAGGCCTTCCTTTTCCCCCAGCACCCGCATTTCCGGCGCCAGCAGTTCGACGCTGCGCGCCGTCACGCCCAGGCCCGCGCGCAGCGCGGCCTTGATGCCGACCAGGTTGGGCGCCACGTAGTTGGTGTGCCAGCGCACCTGCGCCTGTTCCAGCGCGGTCAGCGCCAGGCGGCGGAAGATGCTGGGCTCGTCGGCCAGCACCAGCGGCACCGGCGCGTTGATGTCGTGCACGTAGTCGGCCGAGGCCAGCCACACCGTGGGCGAGGTGCGCAGCGCCACGCCTTCGAATTCCTGGTCGAAGCGGGTCGAGATGGTCAGGTCCAGTTCGCCGGCCCGCAGCGCATCCATCAGGAACGGGCTGCGGTCGGTGCGGATCTCCAGTTTCACGCGCGGCGCCGAGCGCGCGATGTGGGTCAGCAGGGTCGGCAGGATGGTGTCGGCCACGTCCAGCGGCGCGCCCAGCCGCAGGTCGCCTTCCAGCGGCGCGTCCTGCAGCGCGCGCAGCGCTTCATCGTTGATGGCCAGCATGTGGCGCGCATATTCGACCAGGCGCCGTCCATGCGTGGATAAGGCCTTGTTGCGCCCCTGTTTCTCGAACAGCGGCAGGCCGATGGCCGCTTCCAGCCGCTGCATCTGCTGCGTCACCGCCGACTGGGTCTTGTGCAGCCGATTGGCCGCTTCCGAAAACGTTTCATGGCGCGCGATCGCGGTCAGCGTGCGCAGCAGGTCCAGATCGAGATTGCGCATGGGAGCGGTGGGTCCAAAGTATTAGCAATGCTTATGGAATATTAAGGCAAATTAAATTGTTGGCGCCTCTTTGCGGCGATACAGTGACTGCAATAACTCATGAAACAAGAGGGAAAGTCACTGTGAGCACCACGCACCCCCAGCAGCAGGGCATCGATAGCGCCATCGGAAATATTAAAAATACTTTAGGAAATAAGGGCCTGAACCGCGACAGCCTGAAGGCCGTGCTGGACGAGCTGATCGGCCTGGCCGGCCATACCGACTGGTGGGCCCAGGACCGCTACCCGGCGCCGGAAGAGGGCGAGCGCCAGGCGCGCTACCTGATCGGCGAAGACGCCGACAAGAGCTACGCGCTCTACCTGAACGTGATGCGCCCCGGCAAGCAGATCGTGCCGCACAACCACACCACCTGGGCCTGTATCGCCGCCGTGGAAGGCGTGGAATACAACTACGTCTACGACCGCACCGACGACGGCTCGGTGCCGGGCGTGGGCCACCTGGAAAAGACCGGCACCGTGGTGGTGGGGCCGGGCGCCGGCATCGCGCTGATGCCCGACGACATCCACGCCGTCGAGATCCAGGGCGACAGTGTCATCCGCCATTTGCACATGTATGGCCGCGCCCTCGAGACGCTGACCGAACGGCTCGCCTTCGACCTGGCGGCCGGCACCTGCAAAGTCATGCCGATCGGCGTGCAGACCCGCCGCTGACCATCATGAACAAGCCCCTGCGGCCCGCGACGCGCCTGCTGCGCGCCGGGCGTCCCCATGCCGGCTGGGTCAACACCCCGGTCACGCGCGCCAGCACGTTTGTGTTCGACAGCGTCGCGGCCTGGCGTGACACCCGCGCCCGCCGCGAACAGGAACGCCTGCCGTCGTACGGCGCGCGCGGCACCGACAGCACGCACGCGCTGGAAGACGCGCTGGTCGAGCTGGAGCAGGGCCATCGCGCGCAGCTGTATCCCACGGGGCAGGCCGCCATCGCCGTCGTGCTGCTGGCCTATCTGCGCGCCGGCGACCACGTGCTGGTGACCGACGCGGTCTATGAACCGGTGCGCCGTTTCTGCGCCGAGCACCTGGCGCGGCTGGGCATCGAATTCACCTTCTATCCGCCGGACGGCGCCGGCCTGGCGCAGCTGCTGCGCCCCAACACGCGCATGATCTATGCCGAGTCGCCCGGCTCGCTGACCTACGAGATGCCGGACCTGCGGCAGCTGGCCGACCTGGCGCGGCGCCACGATTGCTGGCTGGCTGTGGATAACACCTGGGCGTCGGGATTGCTGTGCCAGCCGCTGGCGCTGGGCGCGGATATCTCGATCCTCGCCGCCACCAAGTACCTGGGCGGCCACGCCGACGTGATGATGGGCGCAGTCGTGACCAATGCCCGCGCCTGGCGCGCGCTGGAACGCGCCAGCATCGACTTCGGCCAGACCGTCGGCGCGGACGACGCCTACCTGGTGCTGCGCGGCATGCGTTCGCTGCCGCTGCGCATGGCGCAGCACGCTCGCAGCGCCCTGCGCGTGGCGCAGTGGCTGCAGGGCAGGGCGGAAGTGGCGCGCGTGTTGTGCCCGGCCTTGCCCGACGATCCCGCGCATGCGGTCTGGCGGCGTGAATGCTCGGGCGCCAATGGCCTGTTGACGCTGGAATTCGCCGCCGGCATCGCCGACGCCGACATGGAGCGCGCCATCGACGCGCTGCGCCTGTTCGGCATCGGCGCCTCCTGGGGCGGCTTCGAAAGCCTGGTGATTCCCGTCAATCTGGCCAAGGCGCGCGCCCTGCCCGTCGCCGCGCACGGCGCCATGTTGCGCCTGCATATCGGCCTGGAGGATCCGGACGACCTGATCGCCGACCTCGAACAGGCATTCGACCAATTGCGGCCGAGCCTGAAGGCCCTGAACTCCCATTCCCCCGATTCCCTGCGGATTTAACGATGCATTCCCATTCCGACCTGAAACTGGCCGATATTGACTCGCACACCCTCAAGGGCTGGCTGCATGACGGCGGCGAGATTGCGCTGCTGGACGTGCGCGAGCATGGCCAGTACGGTGAGTCCCATCTGTTCTACGCGGCCCCCGTGCCGTTCAGCCGGCTCGAGGCCGACATCGCGCGCCTGGCGCCGCGCCGCGACGTGCGTCTGGTGGTCTACGACGAAGGCGGCGATGACGACGTCGCCGCGCGCGCGGCGACGGCCCTGCGCGCCCTGGGCTACACGCGGGTCTATCGCCTGGCCGGCGGCATCGCGCAATGGCAGCGCGATGGCTATGCCGCCTTCGCCGGCGTCAACGTGCCGAGCAAGACCTTCGGCGAACTGGCCGAAGAAGTTTTCCACACCCCGCGCATCAGCGCCGCCGAGCTGGCCGAGCGCCAGCGCCGCGGCGACGACCTGATCGTGCTGGATGGCCGGCCCTACACCGAATACCAGAAGATGAGCATTCCCGGCGGCATCTGCTGCCCGAATGGCGAGCTGGCGTTGCGCGCCCACACGCTGGCGCGCGACCCCAACACCACCATCGTGATCAATTGCGCCGGCCGCACGCGCAGCATCATCGGCGCGCAGACGCTCATCAACCTGGGCGTGCCCAACCCCGTCTATGCGCTGGAGAACGGCACGCAGGGCTGGTATCTGGCGGACTTCAAGCTGGACCACGGCGCCAGCCGCCGCTACGACGACGCCGTTGCCGCCGCGGACCTGCCCGACCTGGCGCAGCGCTCGGCCGGCCTGGCCCGCCGTCATGGCGTGCCCGAGGTGAACGCCGCGCAGGTGCGTGAATGGCTGAACGACGCCAGCCGCAGCACCTTCCTGTGCGACGTGCGCAGCGCCGAGGAATTCGCGCGCGGCTCGCTGCCTGGCGCCCAGCATACGCCCGGCGGCCAGCTGGTCCAGGCCACCGACCAATACCTGGCGGTGCGCGGCGCGCGCATCGTGGTGTTCGATGGCGAAGGCGTGCGCGCGCCGGTGGTGGCCAGCTGGCTGCGCCAGATGGGCTGGGACGCGAGCGTGCTGCGGGAAGGCGTGGCCGCCGACCTGCAGGCGCCGGTCGCCCCGGCGGCGGAGCCGGCGTTGACGGTGCTCGACGACGCGGCGCTGGCCGCCGCGCTGGCACAAGGCGCGCAGCTGGTCGACATCCGTTCCAGCATGCGCTATCGCGCCCAGCACATCGACGGCGCGCGCTGGTCGGTGCGGCCGCGTTTCGCCGACCTGGCGCTGGATCCCGCGCGTCCGCTGGTGCTGCTGGCCGACGAACGCGCGCTGGCCGCGTGGGCCGCGGCGGATCTGCGCGCGCTCGGCGTGCGTGACGTCAAGGCCAACCTGGGCACGCCCGCGGGCTGGGCGGCGGCGGGCCTGGCGCTGGCGGCCACGCCGGCCGAACCGGCCGATGCCGATTGCATCGACTACCTGTTCTTCGTGCATGACCGCCACGACGGCAACAAGGCCGCGGCGCGTCAGTACCTTGCCTGGGAAACCAACCTGGTCAAGCAGATCGACGCGCGCGAGCGCGCCGCGTACCGCTTCCCGGCCGGGTGACCGCCGGGGCTGAATGACCCTCGCGGCCGCCACGGCGGCCGCGCCCAACGCTTCATCCGATCAGCACGCCCCGGCGCTTTCGCCGGCGGGGCGCGGACGGTTCATGGCGAACCGAAATGCAATGGACGGCCGAGCATCCGGCCGCCAACCACAAGGGGAAATACCGATGAACAAGCTCAACCTGCAGCACGCCTGCAAGACCGCCGCGGCCCTGGCCTGCCTGGCGTGGGGGATGAATGCCCACGCCCAGGCGCCGGCGCCATTGGCCGACTATCCCAAGCAGGCGATCACCGTGGTGTCGCCGTTCCCGCCCGGGGGCGGCAATGATGGCGTGGCGCGTCTCATCGCGCAGGAACTGGGCGCCCTCATCGGCCAGAGCGTGGTGGTGGAAAACCGCTCCGGCGCGGGCGGCAACGTCGGCACTTCGCAGGTCTCGCGCGCCAAGCCCGATGGCTACACGCTGGTGATGTCGCAGACCAGCGTCATGGCGGTCAATCCGCGCCTGTACAAGAACGTCGGCTTCGATCCGCTCAAGGATTTCGTGCCGATCTCGCAGATCACCTCGGCGCCGCTGGTGCTGGTGGCGCGCAGCGAAAGCGCCTACAAATCGCTGGGCGACTATCTGGATGCCGCGCGCAAGCAGCCGGGCGTCATCACCTACGCCACGCCCGGCAACGGCACCATGAGCCATCTGATGGGGGCGCTGCTGTCGCAGAAGGCCAACGTGAAGCTGGTGCACGTGCCGTACCGCGGCGCCGCGCCCGCCATCACCGACCTGATGGGCGGCACGGTCGACATGCTGATCACCTCGCCGGCCTCGGCCGAGCCGATGGTGGCGGCCGGCAAGCTGCGCATCCTGGCGCTCAGCCATGAAAACGGCATCGGCATCTTCAAGGGCGCGCCCACGCTCGGGCAGTCCGGCATGGACGGCATCACGGCCGACGACTGGTATGGCCTGTTCGCGCCGGCCGGCACGCCGCCCGAACGCGTCGCCTATCTGGCGCAGGCCGTGGCGCAGGCGATGAAATCGCCCAACGTCATCGCCAAGATCCAGGCCGGCGGCAGCCAGCCCGTGGGCAGCGCGCCCGACGCCTTCGGCAAGCGCCTGCAGCAGGACACCGCCTACTGGGCCGACATGGTGAAGGTGGCCGGCGTGTCGGTGGATTGACGCCGGGCTACACCACCAGCAGCTTGCCTACGGCGGCCTTCACGGCCGCGTAGGCGGGCTGCTTCTGTGCATTGGTGTTGGTGACCAGGTGATCGATGCGGTTCACCTCGCAGTACGACACCCGGCTGCACAGGCCGATCTTGCTGAAGTCGGCCAGCAGGATGCGCTGCTTGGCGTTGGCCGCCATGGCGCGCGCCACCTCGGCTTCGCGCAGGTCGTAGCTCGTGGCGCCGCATTCGGCATCCACGCCCACCGGCGATAGCAGCGCCACGTCGGCGCGGTAGCGGTGGATCTCGGCGATGGTGATGTCACCGGCGGTGGCGCACACCGGCCCGCCGACCGAGCCGCCCAGCATGATGAGTTCATTGGCGCCGTTGCCGGCGGCGCCGACCTTGAGCGCCACGTCGAACGAATTGGTGATGAGGGTCAGGCCGCTCAGCTTGGCCAGCTCGTCGGCCAGCATGCTGGTGGTGCTGCCGGCGTCCAGGAACAGCGTCTGGCCGCTCGTCACCAGGCCGGCGGCGGCGCGGGCGATGGCGCGCTTGTACTTGACCCGGGTGTGCACGCGCTCGGCGATCGGCGGCTCGCTGTGCACCGGCACCGCGCCGCCATGCACGCGGCGCAGTTCGCCCATCGCTTCCAGTTCCAGCAGGTCGCGCCGGACGGTCTCCCGCGATACCCCCAGTTCGCCGACGATACGGTCGGTCGATACCTGCTGCAGGGAAGACAGCAGGGCGCGGATTCTCTGATACCGCTCTTCTTGCCACATATCGGATGCTTCCTAATCTCTATTTGCGGCGCCGCGCCGGCAGCGCGATCAACGCGCGCATCGCCAGCAGCGAACCACCCACGACCAGCATGATAAGCGTCGAATAGGCCGCCGCCTGCGAGACGAAGCCCGCTTCGTCCAGCCGCAGTACGGAAACCGGCGCGACGCTGACCGACGGCGTGACCAGGAAGATCACCGCCGACAGCGTCACCATGGACCGCATGAACAGGAAAAAGAACACGCCCAGCACCGTGGCGGCGATCTGCGGCAGCACCGCGTCGCGCAGCACCTGCAGGGTGCCGCCGCCCAGGCAGCTCACCGCTTCTTCCAGCGCCTGCGGCACCGCGCGCATGCCGGTCATCATCGTCAGGAAGCCCTGCGTGTGATAGTGGTAGAAGTTGCACAGCGCGATCAGCGCGGCGCTGCCATACAGCGCGTAGAGCGGATTGGCGGGCGAGTTGAAGGCGAAGATATACGACAGCCCCAGCACCAGCCCCGGCACGCCCACCGGCAGCACCGACACCAGGTACACCAGCTTGGCCCAGGCGCGCGGAATGCGGCAGACGCCGAAGGTCAGGAAGAACAGCAGCAGCACGCCGCCGGCCGCGGCCGCCAGCGACAGGTACAGCGACGTCCACAGCGGCGCATAGCCGCCGCTGACGGTGATGTCGTAATGCTTCAGGGTCCACTCCATCCGGTACGGCCACAGCCGCATGAAGCTGGCGAACACGACGGTGCCCACCGTCACCACGATGGTGCTGGCGCACAGCAGCACGCCCGCCGTGAACGCCAGGTCGCGGCCGCGCGCCGGCTGCGGCGTGACGCGCAGTCCGCTGGGCGAGGCGGCGCCGAACTGGCGTTGCGACGCCACCCGTTCGATCTGCACCGAGATCAACGAGGGCAGCAGCAGCAGGATGCCGACCACCGAGCCCATGCCGAAATTCATCTGGCCCGACACTTGGCTGTAGATCTCGGTGGCCAGCACGCGGTAGTTGCCGCCGATCACCGCGGCGTTGCCGAAGTCGGTGATGGTGATGACGAACACCACGAACGCCGCGCTCAGCAGGCCGAACTTGCAGTTGGGCAGGGTGATGTCGAAGAACTGCCGCAGGCTCGACGCGCCCATCACCTCGGCCGCGTCGTAATAGCGCGCATCGGTGTTGCGCAGCGCCGCCTGCAGGATCAGCACCGCCTGGGGCAGGGCATAGAACACGTTCGAGATCAGCAGGCCCCAGAAGCCGTAGATATCGAATTCCCACCCCGTCCAGCGATGCACCAGGCCGTTGCGGCCGAGCAGGAAGATCAGTCCCAACCCCTGCACCAGCGACGGCGCCAGCAGCGGCAGCACCAGCGCCAGCTTCACCAGCGCCTTGCCGCGCATGCGGCTGCGGTCCAGCCCGAAGGCGATGGCAAAGCCCAGCAACAGGCTGACGGCGGTGGTGGCCGCGCTCATCGTCAGGCTGTTGGCGGTGGCGGTCAGGATGCCGCGAGTGGCGAATACCTCGGCGTAGTTGCCCAGGCCGATGCCGCCGTCCTTTTCCACCAGGCTGCGCCAGCCGACCGTGGCCAGCGGATACAGGAAGAACAGCGCCAGTCCCGCCATCGGAATGCCGACGCAGGTCCATAGCAGCAGGCGATCCAGGGAGGCCGGCGAGCGGTTGGCGCGAGACGACGTGGCGGCGCCGATACGAACCGTGTTCATGCCTTGGCCTCCGCGCGTGCCGACGTGGCGGACGCAGTCATACGCGGACCCAGGCGCACTGTTCCGGCGCCATGTCCAGGCGCACCGGCGCGCCCTGCGACAAGCCCGCCGCGCCCTGCTGCTCGACCAGCAGCTCGCGGCCCTGCCACGCCACCCGCACGCGCGTCAGGTTGCCCATGAAGGTCATCTCGCGCACCCGCCCCGGCCCGCGCGCATCGGCGGCGATGCGCAGGCTTTCCGGCCGCAGGCAGGCCTCGAAACGCTCGCTGGCGCCATCGGGCCGGGTCGCCAGCAGTGCCGGCATGGCCTCGCGCACCCAGTCGGTCGGCAGCAGGTTGCTCAGGCCGACGAAGTTGGCGACGAAGCGCGTGCGCGGCCGCAGATACAAGTCGGACGGCGAACCCACCTGCTCGACGCGGCCGTCGTTCATGCACACGATCTTGTCGGCCAGCGTCAGCGCCTCCTCCTGGTCGTGCGTCACCATGATGGTCGGGATCTGCAGGCGGCGCTGCACCTCGTGGATCTCGGCGCGCATGTCGGTGCGCACGCGCGCGTCCAGCGCCGACAGCGGTTCGTCCAGCAGGATCAGCGCCGGGTCCACCGCCAGCGCCCGCGCCAATGCCACGCGTTGCTGCTGGCCGCCGGACAGCTGGTGGGGATAACGCTGTGCATAATCCGGCAGCTTGATCAGCGCCAGCAATTCACGCACCCGCGCCTCGATGCGCTCGCGGCTCTCGCCGCGGATGCGCAGGCCGTAGCCGACGTTCTCGGCCACGGTCATGTTGGGAAACAGCGAATACGACTGGAACACGATGCCGAAGCCGCGCTTGCGCGCTGGCAGCGCCGACAGGTCGCGTCCGCCCAGCGTGATGGCGCCGCTGTCGAATGGCAGCAGGCCGGCGACGATGCGCAGCAGGGTGGTCTTGCCGCAGCCGCTGGGGCCCAGCAGGCAGACGAATTCGTGTTCGCCGACAGACAGGTCGATGCCTTCCAGCGCCACCGCGCCGTCGAAGGTCTTGCGGATCCCGCGCAATTCCAGGTACATGGCCACTCCAGGCGGTGGCGTGGCGGCCGGCGGCGCCGGCCGCGCGCGCCGTCAGCGTTTGATGGTGTCCTGCCAGGTCTTGATGGTGGCGTCGCGTTCCGCCGCCGATTTCTGGAAGTCCACGGGGTACAGCACGGCGGTCAGGTCCTTGGGCAGCCCGGCGGCCTCGGCCGCCTTGTTGGGGGCGGCGCCCGGAATCGTCACCAGTTCCTTGTACTTGCTGTACAGCCCGCCGGCCTGCGCCGACAGCGTCCAGTCGAGGAAGCGCTTGGCGTCCGCGGGATTCTTGGCGGTCTTCATCAGGCCCGAGGCTTCCAGCTCGTAGCCCACCCATTTCGACGGAATCACCATCTTCACCGGGAAGCCTTCCTCGATCGATTGCATCGCCGGGAACGCGAACGACACGCCGATCGCATACTCGCCGGCGCGTGCCATCTTGCAGGGGCGGGAACCCGACGGCGTGTACTGCGCCACGTTCTTGTCCAGGTCCTTGAGCAGCGCCCAGCCCTTCTCGGCGCCCAGGCCCTGCAACAGCGCGACGATCTGCAGATAACCGGTGCCGGATGCGGCCGGGCTGGGGATGACGATCTCGCCCTTGTAGACCGGCTTGGTCAGGTCTTCCCACGAGGTCGGCATCGGCAGGTTCTTGGACTTGAGCCGGTCGGTGTTGACACAGAACGCGGCCACGTAGCCGGTGGCGGCGAACCACTTGTTGTCGGCGGCCTTGTATTGCGCCGGCAGTGCGTCGATGCCCTTGGCCGCATACGGCTCCAGCAGCTTCTGCAGGCGCGGGTCCAGCATGTTGCTGACGGCGAAGCCCCAGATCACGTCCTGCTGCGGATTGCCGGCCTCGGCGATCAGGCGCGCGCCCAGGTCGCCGGTGGACAGGCGCAGCACGTTCACCTTCACGTCCGGCAGGGCGGCGTTGGCGGCCTTCAGGTAGGCCGCGATCTCGTCTTCCTCCAGCGCCGTGTAGACGGTGATGGCGCCGGCGTGGACAGCCTGGGCAAAACCTAGGGAAATTACTGCAACCACAAGACCAAGCTTCTTCTTACATTGCATGATGGGACTCCGGAAAGGAATACACGGCAACGGCGATGAGCTGCTTTTCTGCGGACGGCGGGGCGGTAAGGTTGCGCGAGGAAACGTTGCGTTTCCCGGGTTGCGTTTTTAGGTATATTTGCAAATTTGTGGCAACGTGTCTAGACTGGAAAAACCCGAATCGCATGGGTATTTCCGCGCCGCGCCACGCCTCGGAGCTCGTCATGCAAACTTCGCCGCCGCTTAATGCGCAGCAATTGGCCGCGTTTTCCTCGTTCGCCCAGACGCTGGCGGACCAGGTCCGGCCCTTGTCGCGCCAGTGGTTCCGCCACCCCCTGACGGTGGAGACCAAAGCGGATGAAAGTCCCGTCACCCGTGCCGACCGCGAGGTCGAGGAAGCGCTGCGCGCGGCCATCGCCCGCGAGTATCCGGATCACGGCATCTTCGGCGAGGAATACGGCGCCAGCCATGCGGAGGCCGAGTGGGTGTGGTCGCTCGATCCCATCGACGGCACCCGCGCCTTCATCTCCGGCAATCCCCTGTGGGGCACGCTGCTGGGCCTGCTGCACCGCGGCCGCCCGGTGCTGGGCCTGATCGACATTCCCATGATGGCCGAACGCTGGCTGGGCGTTGTCGGTTCGCCCGCGCGCCTGAATGGCGAACCCTGCCGCGCGCGCCAGTGCACCGGACTGGACCAGGCGATTCTCTACGCCACCTCGCCCGACATCTTCCAAGGCGCCGACCTGGACGCGTTCGAGGCGCTGGCGCGCTCGGTGCGCATGCGCCGCTATGGCGGCGATTGCTACAGCTATGGCCTGCTGGCCAGCGGCCATGTCGACCTGGTGGTCGAGGCCGGCCTGCAGCCGTATGACTATCTGGCGCTGATGCCCGTGATCGAAGGCGCGGGCGGCGTTATTACCGATTGGTCGGGGCAGCCGTTAGGCCTCGCGTCGCAGGGCCGCGTGATCGCGGCCGCCACGCCGCAGCTGCATCGCGAGGCGATGCGGATGCTGGGGGCGGCCGTGACCTGAAACACCGCGCCCCGCGACCCCGCACGTCAACGCAACGCTTCAGCCACGACAAGGTGAACGAGCCATGCATGCACTAGGGGTAGCAACGGTGGAAGACGCGGAGCGGCTGGTCCAGGCCAGCACGCTCTCGCATATCAAGATCGGCCTGTCCGACGTCGATGGCGTCATGCTGGGCAAGTATGTCAGGCGCGACAAATTCCTGGCCGCGCTGCGCGGCGGGCTGGCGTTCTGCGACGTAGTGTTCGGCTGGGACCTGGACGACCAGCTCTACGACAACACCAAGTACACCGGCTGGCACACGGCCTATCCCGATGCCAAGCTGCGCATCGTGCCCAGCACCTGCCGCCGGTTGCCGCTGGAGCAGGGGCCCGGCGGCGAGGACATGCTGCTGTTCCTGGCCGAGTTCGAAGGCCCCGCGGCCGACATCTGCCCGCGCCGCCTGCTGCACCGCACGCTGGACCGCGCCGCCGGCATGGGCTTCGAGGTCTACGCCGCGCTCGAATACGAGTTCTTCATGTTCCGCGAGACGCCGCACTCGGTGCGCGCCAAGCACTACCGCGACATGGAGAACTGGACCCCCGGCAACTTCGGCTACTCGGTGCTGCGCAGCACGGTGCAGGGCGATTTCTACCGCAAGCTGCTCGACATGTGCGAGCGCATGGACATGCCGATCGAGGGCCTGCATACCGAGACCGGTCCCGGCGTGCTGGAGGCGGCCATCGCGGTCGACCAGGCCGCCGCCGCCGGCGACAAGGCCTTCCTCTTCAAGACCTTCACCAAGGCGCTGGCGCAGCAGAACGGCCTGATGGCCACCTTCATGGCGAAGTGGTCGCACGATCATCCCGGCCAGAGCGGCCACATCCACCTGTCTCTGCGCGACCGCACCAGCGGCCGCTCGGCGTTCTACGACGAGTCGCGCCCGCACGGCATGAGCGCGACGCAGGAAGCCTTCATGGCCGGCGTGCAGCGCTACCTGCCCGAATTCATGGCGCTGTACGCGCAGACCATCAACAGCTATTCGCGCCTGGTGCCGGGCTACTGGGCGCCGCTGGACGCGACCTGGGGCATGGAGAACCGCACCACCGCATTGCGCCTCATCCCGGGCAGCGACAAGTCGCAGCGCGTCGAAGTGCGCATCGGCTCGGCCGACGCCAATCCGTACCTGGCGTTGTCCGCCGCGTTGGCGTCAGGCCTGCACGGCATCGAACAGGGTCTGAGACCCGAGCCGATGGTGCAGGGAAACGCCTACACGCAGCAGTTTCCCGACCACCTGCGCCTGCCCACCACGCTGTGGGAAGCGGCGCAGCGCCTGCGCCAGTCGGAGGCCGCGCGCGAGCTGTTCGGCGCCGCCTTCGTCGAACACTACGCCGCCACGCGCGAATGGGAAGAACGCCAGTTCCGGCGCCACGTCACCGATTGGGAGCTGGCGCGCTACTTCGAGATCATCTGAACACCGCCGCTTCACTCATCCACCACGCAAGCACAGGGTCGCCATGACGCAGGAACTCATCACCATCAGTCCCATCGACGGCCGCGAAGTCGTGCGCCGCCCCTACGCCAGCGAGGCGCAGGTCGCGCAGGCGCTGGCCGACGCGCAGGTCGCGCAGGGCGCGTGGCACGCGCTCGGCATCGAGCAGCGTGGCCGCATCCTGTCCGAGGCCGTGACGCGCTTTGTCGCGGGCAAGGCCGAGATCGCGCGCGCCATCACGATCCAGATGGGCCGTCCCCTGCGCTACACGCCGGGTGAAGTCGATGGCTTCGAAGCGCGCGCGCGCCACATGATCGGCATCGCCGCCGAAGCGCTGGCGCCGGTCCACGTGCCGGAGATCGCGGGCTTCACGCGCTTCATCAGCCGCGAGCCGATCGGCGTGGCGCTCACCATCGCGCCGTGGAACTATCCGCTGCTGACGGCGGTGAACAGCATCGTGCCGGCGCTGATGGCCGGCAACACCGTCATCCTCAAGCACTCCGACCAGACGCCGCTGTGCGCCGAGCTCATCGGCCGCGCCTTCAGCGAGGCCGGCGTGCCGCATGGCGTGTTCCAGTACCTGCATGCGAACCATGACATCGCGCAGCGGCTGATCCGCGCGCCTGAAATCGGCTACGTGTCCTTCACCGGGTCGGTGCGCGGCGGCCAGAGCGTGGAGCAGGCCGCGGCCGGCCGCTTCATCGGCGTGGGCCTGGAGCTGGGCGGCAACGATCCCGCCTATGTGCGCGCCGACGCCAACCTGGCGCACGTGGTCGATACGCTGGTCGACGGCGCCTTCTTCAACTCCGGCCAATCGTGCTGCGGCATCCAGCGCATCTACGTGGCGCGCGCACGCTACCAGGACTTCATCGATCGCGCCGCGGCGCTGACCCGCGAGTACGTGCTGGGCGATCCGTTGCGGCAAGACACCACGCTGGGTCCGGTGGTGCGCACGCGCGCAGCCGACGAGGTGCGCGAGGTCATCGCCGAGGCGGAATCGCGCGGCGCCCGCAACCTGGTCGATGCCGCGCGTTTCGACGCCGCGCGCGCCGGCACGCCGTACGTGGCGCCCGCGCTGCTGACGCAGGTCGACCACCGCATGCGCGTGATGAATGATGAATGCTTCGGCCCCGTGGTTGGCGTGATGCCCGTCGACAGCGATGAAGAGGCCGTGGCCCTGATGAACGACAGCCCCTATGGCCTGACCGCCGCCGTCTTCACGCAGGACGAAGACGCCGCCCTGCATCTCGGCCGCCAGTTGCGCACCGGCACCGTCTTCATGAACCGCTGCGACTACCTCGATCCCGCGCTGGCGTGGACCGGCGTCAAGCAAACCGGCCGCGGCGTTTCGTTGTCGCGCGTCGGCTACGAACAGCTCACCCAAGCCAAATCCTTCCATCTGCGCCGCACCGCCTGAGCGCGCGACCAGGAGCCGACATGACTGTCCCCAGCGTCAACTGGAACTATCCCACCGCCATCAAGGCGGGCCCCGGCCGCATCAAGGAATTGCCCGACTGGTGCCGCGAACTCGGCATGGCGCGGCCCTTGCTGGTCACCGATCCCGGCCTGGCCGCGCTGCCCATGATCGCCGACGCGGTGCGCGGCTGCCGCCAGGCCGGGCTCGAATGCGGCCTGTTCCACGAAGTGAAGGGCAACCCCACCGGTCGGAACGTGGACGATGGCGTGGCGCGTTATCGCGAAGGCCGCCACGATGGCGTCATCGCGTTCGGCGGCGGCTCGGCGCTGGACGCGGCCAAGGCCATCGCGCTGATGGCCGGGCAGAAGCGTCCGCTGTGGGATTTCGAGGACGTGGGCGACAACTACCTGCGCGTGAACGTCGCCGGCATGGCGCCGGTGGTGGCGGTGCCGACCACCGCGGGCACGGGCTCGGAAGTGGGACGCGCCTCCGTCATCACCGACGAGGCGGCGCAGGTCAAGCGCATCATCTTCCACGCGCGCATGCTGCCCGCCATCGTGATTCTCGACCCCGAACTCACCGTCGGCCTGCCGCCGCGCATCACCGCGGCCACGGGCATGGATGCGCTGTCGCACAACCTCGAAGCCTACTGTTCGCCGTTCTTCCATCCGATGGCCGCCGGCATCGCGCTCGAAGGCATGCGCATCGTCAAGGAATACCTGCCGCAGGCGGTGGCCGATGGCGCGGACCTGCAGGCTCGCCAGCAGATGCTGGTGGCCTCCAGCATGGGCGCCACCGCGTTCCAGCGCGGGCTGGGCGCGATGCACGCGCTGGCGCATCCGCTGGGGGCGCTGTACGACGCGCACCACGGCATGCTCAACGCCATCCTCATGCCCTATGTGCTCAAGGCCAACCAGCACGCGGTCGCGCCGCGGCTGCAGGCGCTGGCGCGCTACCTGGCCTTGCCTGACGACAGCCCCGGCGCCGTGCTCGACTGGGTGCTGGCGCTGCGCGAGACCGTCGGCATCCCGCACACCCTGGCCGACATCGGTATCGATGACGCCGAGGCCGAGCGGGTAGGGCGCATGGCGAGCGAGGATCCGTCGGGCGGCACCAACCCCGTCGCCTACACGCCGGACCAGTACGCTGAACTTTTTCGTGCAGCCGTTCGCGGAATCTTGTAAGCTTCGCCCCCTCTGCGCGGAAACGCGGCAGGAAGAGCAAAAGATTTGAATATTTTTCGTCCCAGGCGTTTGACAGCGGATTTGAAAGTGTTCATAATCTCAAGTTCTCCGCTGGAGGGGTGCCCGAGTGGTTAAAGGGGGCAGACTGTAAATCTGTTGGCCTTGCGCCTACGTTGGTTCGAATCCAACCTCCTCCACCAGAGACCCAAACCTGAATCCAGGCGATGTTTGCCTGGATTTTAAAATGTAGGCCTAGGGAACTGGGCGGCCTTCGCAACGAAAGCGGTAAGTTCTCCGGGCCTTGATTTTGAAAGTCTGGGAAAAGTAGTGAGGTGGTGAAAGGACAGCCGCGGGTGTAGCTCAATGGTAGAGCAGAAGCCTTCCAAGCTTACGACGAGGGTTCGATTCCCTTCACCCGCTCCAAGCAGTACACATGCCCATGTGGCTCAGTGGTAGAGCACTCCCTTGGTAAGGGAGAGGTCGCGCGTTCGATCCGCGCCATGGGCACCACAAATTCCAAAGTCTTATCTTCAGTCAGCAGCTTCAGTCAAAAGCGCAATCCAGGTCAGGAGTCAGCCATGGCAAAAGGCAAGTTTGAACGTACCAAGCCGCACGTGAACGTGGGTACGATTGGTCACGTTGACCACGGCAAAACGACGTTGACGGCGGCGATCACGACCGTTCTGTCGAGCAAGTTCGGCGGCGAAGCCAAGGGCTACGACCAGATCGACGCGGCTCCTGAAGAAAAGGCACGCGGCATCACGATCAACACGGCCCACGTCGAGTACGAAACGGAATCGCGCCACTACGCGCACGTTGACTGCCCGGGCCACGCTGACTACGTCAAGAACATGATCACGGGCGCCGCCCAGATGGACGGCGCGATCCTGGTCGTGTCGGCCGCTGACGGCCCGATGCCGCAAACGCGTGAACACATCCTGCTGAGCCGCCAGGTTGGCGTGCCGTACATCATCGTCTTCCTGAACAAGGCCGACATGGTTGACGACGCCGAGCTGCTCGAGCTGGTGGAAATGGAAGTTCGCGAACTGCTGAGCAAGTACGACTTCCCGGGCGACGACACCCCGATCGTGAAGGGTTCGGCCAAGCTGGCGCTGGAAGGCGACAAGGGCGAACTGGGCGAGCAAGCGATCCTGTCGCTGGCCCAAGCCCTGGACACCTACATCCCGACGCCCGAGCGTGCCGTTGACGGCGCGTTCCTGATGCCGGTGGAAGACGTGTTCTCGATCTCGGGTCGCGGCACCGTGGTGACCGGCCGTATCGAACGCGGCATCATCAAGGTCGGCGAAGAAATCGAAATCGTCGGTATCGTCCCGACGGTCAAGACGACCTGCACCGGCGTGGAAATGTTCCGCAAGCTGCTGGACCAAGGTCAAGCCGGCGACAACGTGGGCATCCTGCTGCGCGGCACCAAGCGTGAAGACGTCCAGCGCGGCCAGGTTCTGGCCAAGCCGGGCTCGATCACCCCGCACACGGACTTCACGTCCGAGGTGTACATCCTGTCCAAGGAAGAAGGCGGCCGCCACACCCCGTTCTTCAACGGCTACCGTCCCCAGTTCTACTTCCGCACGACGGACGTGACGGGCACGATCGACCTGCCGGCCGACAAGGAAATGGTTCTGCCGGGCGACAACGTGACGATGACCGTCAAGCTGCTGGCCCCGATCGCCATGGAAGAAGGTCTGCGTTTCGCCATCCGTGAAGGCGGTCGTACCGTCGGCGCCGGCGTCGTCGCCAAGATCCTGAAGTAATTCGGATCACTTAAGCAGCACACAACCAGCGGGGGCGCCTGCCGCCCTCGCCCCTCGTTCTTTAGGAAACGCCATGAAAAACCAAAAGATCCGTATCCGCTTGAAGGCTTTCGATTACAAGCTGATCGATCAATCGGCCGCTGAAATCGTCGACACCGCCAAGCGCACGGGCGCCGTTGTCCGCGGCCCGGTGCCGCTGCCCACGCGTATTCGTCGTTACGACGTGCTGCGTTCGCCGCACGTCAACAAGACGTCGCGTGACCAGTTCGAAATCCGCACCCATCAGCGCCTGATGGACATCGTTGATCCCACCGACAAGACCGTTGACGCCCTGATGCGTCTGGACCTGCCGGCCGGCGTCGACGTCGAAATCGCGCTGCAGTAAGGCGTATCGCGAGTCCGCTACCTTCGCCAGTGGACTTGTGAAGAATGGCCGCAATCCTTCGGGACTGCGGCCATTTTGTTTTTGCGCCACAGCCTGGTGGGCGGCGGGCGGGGCCGGCGGCCTTTTACGCTAAGTGCTTGTACTGCCTGGAAAAAACATGCTAATATGCCAAGCTTGCCATTTTGTGGCAGGTCTAACTATGGTGAGGCGCGCGCAAATCCGGGATTTTCCGGGCGAGCAACCCCAAGCCAGGTTGAACATAGTCGTAGGGCAAAGGCCGTTACCTTTTGCCTGATTAGCCCCGACCAATCGCAGTCGGGAATGGAGAAAACGATGTCGAATTCGACACCCACGCCCGCCGCTCATCGGCTGGGGCTGGTGGGTCGCAAGGTCGGCATGACCCGCATTTTTACCGAGGAAGGTGAATCCATCCCGGTGACCGTGCTGGACGTGTCGAACAACCGCGTGACCCAAGTTAAGTCGCTGGAAACCGACGGCTACGCCGCGATCCAGGTGGCTTATGGCGCTCGTCGCGCCTCGCGCGTGCCGCAAGCACAAACGGGCCACTACGCCAAGGCCGGCGTTGAAGCCGGTAGCATCCTCAAAGAATTCCGCCTTGATCCCGCTCGCGCCGCTGAATTTGCGGCCGGTTCCGTGATCGCCGTGGAATCGGTGTTCGAAGCCGGCCAACAGGTCGACGTCACGGGCACCACGATTGGTAAGGGCTTTGCCGGTACCATCAAGCGCCACAACTTCGGCTCGCAACGCGCCTCGCACGGTAACTCCCGTTCGCACCGCGTTCCCGGCTCGATCGGCCAAGCTCAAGATCCGGGCCGCATTTTCCCGGGTAAGCGCATGGCGGGTCACCTGGGTGATGTCACCCGCACCGTTCAAAACCTCGACGTCGTTCGCGTTGACGTTGAGCGCGGCCTGCTGCTGGTCAAGGGCGCTGTCCCCGGCCACGCTGGCGCCGACATCGTCGTGCGTCCGGCCATCAAGGCCCCGGCCAAGAAGGGAGCGTAAGTAAATGGATCTCAAGCTCCTGAACGACCAAGGTCAGGCCGCGACTTTCAGCGCGCCCGACACGATCTTCGGCCGTGACTTCAACGAAGCGCTGATTCATCAGATCGTGGTGGCTTTCCAAGCCAATGCCCGTGCCGGCAACCGCGCTCAGAAGGATCGCTCGGAAGTCAAGCACTCGACCAAGAAGCCCTGGCGCCAGAAGGGTACCGGCCGCGCTCGCGCCGGTATGACCTCGTCGCCGCTGTGGCGTGGCGGTGGTCGGATTTTCCCGAACTCGCCGGAAGAGAACTTCAGCCAGAAGGTCAACAAGAAGATGTACCGCGCCGGGATCCGCTCGATCCTGTCGCAGCTGGCTCGCGAAGACCGCATCGCCGTCGTCGAATCGTTCGATCTGGAATCGCCCAAGACCAAGGCTGCCGCTGCAAAGCTGAAGAGCCTGGGCCTGGACTCGGTCCTGATCATCACCGACAACGTTGATGAAAATGTTTACCTCGCCACCCGCAACCTGCCGCACGTTGCCGTTGTCGAGCCCCGTTATGCCGATCCGTTGTCGCTGGTCCACTACAAGAAAGTGCTGATCACCAAGCCGGCCATCGCTCAACTCGAGGAGATGCTGGGATGAACGCTGAACGCTTGATGCAAGTCATTCTGGCTCCGATCGTGACCGAAAAGGCCACGTTCGTCGCTGAGAAGAATCAGCAAGTCGCTTTCCGTGTCGTGGCTGACGCTACCAAGCCGGAAATCAAGGCTGCCGTCGAACTGCTCTTCAAGGTGCAGGTCGAGTCCGTGCAGGTCCTCAACCGTAAGGGCAAAGTCAAGCGCTTTGGCCGATTCGTTGGCCGCCGTCGCAATGAGCGCAAGGCTTACGTCTCGCTCAAGGACGGCCAGGAAATCGACTTTGCGGAGGTGAAGTAAATGGCCCTCGTAAAAGTTAAGCCGACTTCGGCTGGCCGCCGTGGCATGGTGAAGGTTGTCAGCCCGAACCTGCACAAGGGTGAGCCCTACGCGCCGCTGCTGGAAAAGAAGACCCGTGGTTCGGGCCGTAACAACAACGGTCACATCACGATCCGCCACCGTGGCGGCGGTCACAAGCAACACTACCGTGTCGTTGACTTCCGTCGCGACAAGGATGGCATCCCCGCGAAGGTCGAGCGTCTGGAATATGACCCGAACCGTACGGCGCACATCGCTCTGCTGTGCTACGCCGACGGCGAGCGTCGTTACATCATCGCTCCGCGCGGCCTGGAAGTGGGCGCCACGCTGATCTCGGGCGTCGAAGCCCCGATCCGCGCCGGCAACACGCTGCCGATCCGCAACATCCCGGTGGGTACGACGATTCACTGCGTCGAAATGCTGCCCGGCAAGGGTGCCCAGATGGTCCGTTCGGCCGGCGCTTCCGCCGTCCTGCTGGCCCGCGAAGGTACCTACGCTCAAGTGCGTCTGCGCTCGGGTGAAGTCCGCCGTGTGCACATCGAGTGCCGTGCCACCATCGGTGAAGTCGGTAACGAAGAACACAGCCTGCGCCAAATCGGCAAGGCCGGTGCAATGCGTTGGCGCGGTATTCGCCCGACGGTTCGTGGCGTCGCCATGAACCCGGTCGATCACCCGCACGGTGGCGGCGAAGGCCGTACCGGTGAAGCACGCGAACCGGTCAGCCCGTGGGGCACCCCGGCGAAGGGTTTCAAGACCCGTCGCAACAAGCGGACGAACAATATGATCGTCCAACGGCGCAAGCGCAAGTAAGAGGCGAACACTATGTCACGTTCGATCAAGAAAGGCCCGTTTGTCGATGCTCACCTGATCAAAAAGGTGGACACGGCCGTCGCGGGCAAAGACAAGAAGCCGATCAAGACCTGGTCGCGTCGCTCGACGATCCTGCCCGAGTTCATCGGTCTGACGATCGCTGTGCACAACGGCAAGCAGCATGTTCCCGTTTACATCAACGAGAACATGGTCGGTCACAAGCTGGGCGAGTTCGCGCTGACCCGTACGTTCAAGGGTCACGCCGCGGACAAGAAGGCGAAGAGGTAAGCGATGGAAACTACTGCCATTATCCGTGGGGTTCACATCTCCGCTCAAAAGACGCGTCTGGTTGCGGATCTGATCCGCGGTCAGAAGGTCGGCCGTGCGCTCGAGATCCTCACCTTCTCGCCGAAGAAGGCCGCCGCCATCCTGAAGAAGGCTGTCGAGTCCGCCATCGCCAACGCCGAGCACAACGACGGTGCCGATATCGACGAACTGAAAGTCACCACGATCTTCGTGGACAAGGCTCAGTCGATGAAGCGCTTCTCCGCTCGCGCCAAGGGCCGCGGCAACCGTATCGAGAAGCAGACCTGCCACATCACGGTCAAGGTCGGAGCTTAAGGAGTCACGATGGGTCAGAAAATTCACCCCACTGGGTTCCGTCTCGCGGTCACCCGTAATTGGTCCTCGCGTTGGTTCGCCGACGACAAGGCCTTCGGCAGCATGCTGGCCGAAGACATCCGCGTCCGCGAGTACCTGAAGAAGAAGCTCAAGAGCGCCTCCGTTGGTCGCGTGATCATCGAGCGTCCCGCCAAGAATGCCCGCATCACCGTCTACTCGGCTCGTCCGGGCGTGGTGATCGGCAAGCGCGGCGAAGACATCGAAAGCCTGAAGGCTGATCTGCAGCGCCTGATGGGCGTGCCCGTGCACGTCAACATCGAAGAAATCCGCAAGCCGGAAACCGATGCTCAACTGATCGCCGACTCGATCTCGCAACAGCTCGAGAAGCGCATCATGTTCCGCCGCGCCATGAAGCGCGCGATGCAGAACGCCATGCGTCTGGGTGCCCAAGGCATCAAGATCATGAGCTCGGGCCGTCTGAACGGTATCGAAATTGCTCGCACCGAGTGGTATCGCGAAGGCCGTGTGCCGCTGCACACCCTCAAGGCCAACATCGACTACGGCACCTCCGAAGCCCACACCACGTATGGCGTGATCGGCATCAAGGTCTGGGTCTACAAGGGCGACATGCTGGCCAACGGCGAACTGCCGCCGGAAACCGCCGCCCCGCGTGAAGAAGAACGTCGTCCGCGCCGCGCTCCGCGTGGTGATCGTCCGGACGGTGCTCGCACCGGTCGTCCGGGTGGTCGTGGCCGTGGTCCCCGCAAGGCGGACGCTGCTCCGGCGCCTGAAGGAGAATAACCATGCTGCAACCCTCTCGCAGAAAGTATCGCAAAGAGCAGAAGGGCCGCAACACCGGTCTGGCGACCCGTGGTACCCACGTGTCGTTCGGCGAATTCGGTCTGAAGGCCACCGGCCGTGGCCGTCTGACCGCTCGCCAGATCGAAGCCGCTCGTCGTGCCATCAACCGTCACATCAAGCGCGGCGGCCGCATCTGGATTCGCATTTTCCCGGATAAGCCCATCTCGCAGAAGCCTGCCGAAGTCCGTATGGGTAACGGTAAGGGCAACCCGGAGTACTGGGTCGCCGAGATTCAGCCCGGCAAGGTGCTCTACGAAATGGAAGGGG
>ERZ1739169.35-NODE-35-length-54587-cov-32.057379_pt1 | contig 54587 bp, 54 predicted proteins | sample MGYA00581756_ERZ1739169 | MGnify/ENA primary metagenome ERZ1739169 (study PRJEB40789, sample SAMEA7425667) | Salamandra salamandra | biome: salamander skin | place: Germany | collected 2020-03 | study: cvxcv | reverse complement strand
TCGCCTGAACCTGTCCAAACCCTTGTGGAACAAGGATTTGGTGGAGCCGAGGGGAATCGAACCCCTGACCTCGTCATTGCGAACGACGCGCTCTACCAACTGAGCTACGGCCCCGTTTCCAGTGCTGGATCGGGCCCCAGGCGAGGTCGGGACATAAGAGGGGCGCGGGCGCGGTGTCAACGGGCTTGTGCGCGCAATGGGCGCAGGGGCGACGCCTGGATTGTCGGGCGGCGGGCGACAGTCTAGAAGCCGGTTTCGCTCTAGGGAGACACTTCATGGGTTACGCCATCGTCTGGCTGATCAACACCATCATCAGTCTGATGATCTGGTTCATCATCGCGCAGGCCATCCTGAGCTGGCTGGTGGCCTTTGACGTGGTCAACTACCGCAATCGTTTCGTCTATTCGGTCGGCACCTTCCTGGACCGGATCACCAGCCCGCTGCTGGAGCCGTTCCGCCGCATGATCCCCAGCCTGGGCGGCATCGACATCTCGCCCATCGTGGTGATCCTGCTGCTGCAGTTCGTCACCGTGCTGTTCAACCGCTCGGCGGCGCCCGCTCTGATCGCCATGCTGGGCTGAGACGCAACCGCCGGGCGCGCCCGGCGGTCCGGACCGGGGTTCGCAGCGACACGAAAGGGTCGGAATCTGACCTTGGGGCGCCGATGGCCCCTTGCGCCGCGCTCGCACCTTCCTAAGGTGCCCGCCCCGACCATTTTCGACCACGGTTCATGAGCACGATCTCCACAGTCGCCGTCATCGGCGCCGGACAGATGGGCGCAGGCATCGCCCACGCGGTGTCCCTGGGCGGTTATTCTGTCCGGCTTTATGACGTGAACGCCCAGCGCCTGCCCTTGGCCCAGGGCGAGATCGCGGCCAGTCTTGCGCGTCATACGGGCCGCGGTCTGATCGCCCAGGCCGACGCCGATGCGGCCCTGAAGCGCATCACCGCCGTCACCACCATCGCAGACGCCGTCACGGGCGCAGACTTGGTGATCGAGGCGGCGCTGGAGGACGAGGCGGTCAAGAAGGGCGTCTACGCCCAGGTCATTCCGCATCTGGGGCCGCAGACGCTGCTGGCGTCCAACACCTCCTCGATCTCGATCACCCGTCTGGCCTCGGCGACGGACCGGCCCGACCGGTTCGTGGGCCTGCACTTCATGAAGCCCGCGCCGGTAATGAAGCTGGTGGAGATCATCCGCGGCATCGCCACCTCGGCCGAAACCCATTCCGCCGCCGTCGCCTTCGCCGAGAGCCTGGGCAAGACCACCACCGACGCCGAGGATTTCCCGGCCTTCATCGTCAACCGCATCCTGGTGCCGATGATGAATGAGGCGATCTTCGCCCTGTATGAAGGGGTCGGCAACGTCGCCTCCATCGACAAGGCCCTGCGTCTGGGCGCCAATCATCCGATGGGGCCGCTGGAGCTGGCCGACTTCATGGGGCTGGACGTGGTGCTGGCCATCATGAACGTGCTGTACGACGGCTTGGCCGACAGCAAATACCGGCCCTGTCCGCTGCTGGTGAAATATGTCGAGGCGGGGTGGCTGGGCCGCAAGAGCGGGCGCGGCTTCTATGACTATTCGGGCGAAACCCCGGTGCCGACACGATGAGCGGCCGGTTCGAGAGCTATGAGGATCTGCCCGGTCAGGCGCGGATCGTCGAGCGTCCGGGCTCTGTCTTCACGATCGCCGCCGCCCTGGCCGGGGCCGCCTGGCCGCCGCTGATCCTGACCCTGCCGATCTGGCCGCCCAGTTCATGGATGCCGGGCTGGGAGCTGGACTGGCGGCTGATGGTGCTGGTCATCGGCCTGACCGCCGCACCGCTGGGCCTGTGGCGGGTGCAGGTCGAGCGTCGCCGCAACGGCAGGCCGGGTTCGCGCCTGGGCGTGGTCTGGCGCTTCATGCTGTTCGGCGGACTGCTGGCGGCGGTGCTTCAGGTGGTCATGGCCCTGGCCCTGACGGCGCTGGGCGCGATGGCGTCGGGCAACGTCATGCAGGCCCTGGGCGCCGCGGAGACCACTCTGCTGATCTTCGGCGTGGGCGCCCTGCCCCTGTCGATCATCGTCGGCATCAGCTACGGCCTGTGGGCGGGCCTATGCGCGGCCTTCATCGCCTTTGAGGCCAAGCCAGTGGTCAAGGATCGCCTGGGATTGATGCCCAGGACCTGAATAGAACGGGCGAGGCTTGGGGGATCCGATGTCTGACGCAGCTGGAATTCAGGCCCTGTCCCCGGTCGCGCCGCGTCTGCGCATCGCGTCTCTGGACGCAATGCGGGGGCTGGCGATCCTGGGCATACTGGCGGTCAACGCCTCGGCTTTCTCATTGCCCTTCATGGCCTATGGCGAGCCTGCGCTAAGCCCGTTTGCGCTGGTCGGCGCCAACGCCGTGGCGCGTTGGGCGGTCGAGGTCTTCTTCGAGCAGAAATTCCTGACCCTGTTCGCCCTGCTGTTCGGGGCGTCCCTGTATCTGGTCGGCGGCGAGCGCAGCGATGCGGCGCGCGGGCGTCTGTTGCGGCGGCGCCTGTTCTGGCTGGCGGTCATCGGCCTGATCCATGGTCTGGCCCTGTGGTACGGCGACGTGCTGCTGCTCTACGCCTGGTCCGGTCTGTTCGTGATGCTGATGCGGTCGATGTCCGCCCGGCGTTTGATCGCCATCGGCCTGGGGGCGACGCTGGTGATGGGGGGGCTGCACGCGGTCATGGCCTGGCTGGCGGTGTCGGGTCCTGAGGCTTTGGTCAATGAGATGCAGGACGGGGTGCCCGGTTTCGACGTCGCCGCCGTTCAGGCCTCCATCGCCGCCTATCGCAGCGGCTGGGGCGCGGCCATGGGGCAGAACCTGTCGGCCTGGCTGTTCGTCCAGGGCATGAGCGTGACCGTGTTCGTCTTTTCGACCATCCCGCTGATGATGCTGGGCATGGGGCTGTTCAAGTCGGGCTTCTTCGGCGGACAGGCCTCGACGCGGACCTATCTGGCTGTGGCCGCTGTCGGCGCGGCGATGCTGGCCCTGTTGGGCGGGCTGAAATGGATCGAGGCCATGGCGCCTGCGGGCGGCCATCCGACCGGCGGTCTGGCGGATGCGGCCATGGCTTTCCCGATCCTGATCACCCTGGGTTACGCCAGCCTGATCATCCTGTTGACCACGCGCGGTCTGGACTGGGCGACGGCGGCGTTGAGGCCGGTGGGGCGGATGGCCTTCACCAATTATCTGACCCAGACCCTGATCATGACCACCCTCTTCTACATGCCGTGGGGGCCGCGCCTGTTCGGACAGGTGGATTATGTCGGTCAGTGGGGCGTGGTGGTCGTCGTCTGGGCGGTGCAGCTGATCTGGTCGCCGCTGTGGCTGGCGCGGTTCAGCATGGGGCCGCTGGAGTGGGTGTGGCGCTGCCTGACCTACGGCCGCCGGGTGCCGATTCTAAAACAGGGCTGAGAGCGCTTTTATCGCGCGCGGTTAGCGACTAACTGAAGGCATGGCCGCCCCGGATACTCCCGCCGAAACCTTCAAGCGCGCGCTGGGCCATGCCGCCCGCGCCCTGGCTGAACAGCCGGAACTGGAAGTCGTGTTCGGCTCCGACGGTCCGAAAATGGTTGGCGGCGTCCTGACCCTGCCCCATCCGCCGCGCGATCCGTCCGGGCCTGAAAGCGCGTCGCTGCGCGGTCAGGCCGACCGGCTGGCTCTGCGCCTGGCCAATCATGATCCGGCAGTCGATGGGCGGCTGCGCCCGACCGACAGCAAGGCCGCTGAGGTGTTCGAGGCCGCCGAACAGGCGCGGGTCGAGGCGGTCGGGTCCGAGTTTCTGGCCGGGGTGCGCGGCAATCTGGACGCCGCCCTGGTCACGCGCCTGGAGCGGACAGGCGCCCTGCGCATCAACGAGCCGGAGCGGGTGCCGGTGTCCGAGGCCGTGGCCCTGCTGGTGCGCGAACGGCTGACCGGACGGCCTGCCCCGGACGGCGCCAGGGCCATGCTGGATCTGGTGCGCGCCAATATCGAGGCCAAGGCGGGCGAGAAGCTGGACGCCCTGGCCCAGACGGCAGGGGACCAGGCCGCCTTTGCCCTGAAGCTGCGCGAGGTGCTGCGCGCACTGGACCTCGATCCCGCGGACGGGCGCGGCGAGGACGCGTCCGAAGATCCCGGCGACGAAGAGCCGGACCCCCAGGATCCTGCGTCTGACGACGATCAGGATGAGGAAGAAGAGGAGGACGGCGGCGAAGGCTCGCAGTCGATGGAGGGCGACGCCGACGATCAGTCGTCGGAGGATGAACGCGAGAGCCGCCCGGAAGGCGCGCCCGCCGACCCTGACGGCCAGGCCTCCGACGAAGGCCCCGAACTTCAGGAGGGCGAACAGCCCAACCGCCAGCAGACCGCCGACGACGGCCGGGCCGTGGACGCCTACCGCGTCTTCACCACCGCCTATGACGAGGTGGTGGACGCCGCCGACCTGTGCGACCCGATGGAGCTGGACCGGTTGCGCGCCCTGCTGGACGGGCAGTTGGCGGTGCTGTCCAGCGTGGTCTCGCGCCTGGCCAACAAACTGCAGCGCCGTCTGCTGGCCCAGCAGAACCGATCCTGGATCTTCGATCTGGAGGAGGGGATGCTGGACACCGCCCGCCTGACCCGGATCGTCACCGACGTCACCGCGCCCCTGTCGTTCAAGGCCGAGAGCGAAAGCCCGTTCCGCGACACGGTGGTGACCCTGTTGCTGGACAACTCCGGCTCCATGCGCGGGCGTCCGATCATGGTCGCCGCCGTCTGCGCCGACATCCTGGCGCGGACGCTGGAGCGGTGCGGGGTCAAGGTCGAGATTCTGGGCTTCACCACCCGCGCCTGGAAGGGCGGGCAGAGCCGCGAAGCCTGGATCAGCGCGGGCAAGCCCGCCAATCCGGGCCGCCTGAACGACCTGCGCCACATCATCTACAAGGCCGCCGACGCGCCGTGGCGCCGGGCCAAGAAGAACCTGGGCCTGATGATGCGCGAAGGCCTGCTGAAGGAAAACATCGACGGCGAGGCCCTGCAGTGGGCGCACGGGCGTCTTTTGGCCCGCACCGAGCAGCGACGCATCCTGATGGTCATCTCCGACGGTTCGCCGGTAGACGACTCGACCCAGTCGGCCAACGCCGCCCTCTATCTGGACAAGCACCTGCGTCAGGTGATCGCCGAGATCGAGGATCGCTCGCCGGTCGAGCTTCTGGCCATCGGCATCGGTCACGATGTGACCCGCTGGTACCGCAAGGCCCTGACCATCGTCGATGTGGAGCAACTGGCCGGGGCCATGACCGAGAAGCTGGCCGAACTGTTCGAGGCGGACACCGCCGCCGGGCCGACGCGGCGGTCGTCCCGGAAACGCGCCGCGTGAAAAGGATTCGCCGTCTGACGGCGGTCTGGGCGGCCCTGACACTGACGGCCTGCGCAGCGTCGCTGGGACCGCCGCAACCCTATCCTCTGGTCACGGACGGATGGACGCCTGCGGTCGTGCAGTTGCGCAGCGTCGGTCTGGGCCTGCCGGGCGGGGCGGTTTTGGCGGAGGGGGTGACCTATGCGGGCGGGCTGTCGATCATCGCAGATCCGACCTCGCCGGTTCACAGCCTGTCGGACCTGAAGCTGACCGGCGACGGCAAGGTGGTCATGGTGTCGGACGTGGGCGATCTGGTCATCGCCGACCTGCGGCTGGATGGGCAGGGGCGTCTGGTCGGGCTGGACCATCTGCGCACCCGCCGCCTGACGCTGCAGAATGGTCAGCCCATCACCGACAAGCGTGACGGCGACGCCGAGGGCCTGGCCCTGACCCCGGACGGCGACCTGCTGATCAGTTTCGAGCGGAACCATCGGCTGTGGAATTACGGCCCCCTGTCGGCCATTCGGTCCGACCCGCAGGCCTTGCGCATTCCCGATTTCGACTTCGCCGAGAACGACGGGATGGAGGCGGTGTCGATCACCGCCGACGGGTGGCGCATCGCGGGCGAGGCGGGCGGCCTGTGGGACTGCACGCCTGCGCGTTGCGTGGTGGTGACCCCGCCGCCGCAGACGCCGGTTCCCCTCAGCGGCTGGCGCATCACCGGCATGGACCGCGATCCGTCGGGCGAAGGCTGGTTCGTGGTCGAGCGCCGCTATCGCGCGCCCATCGATCTGCGCGCCCGCATCCGCCGCCTGTCGCTGGACGGGTCGCTGGGGCCGGTGCTGGTTGAGTTGAAGCTGCCGGGAACGACGGATAATTTCGAAGGCGTCGCAGCCGAGCGGCGGGGCGACGCGACGCGGCTCTACATCCTGTCCGACGACAATTTCAATCCGATGCAACGCACCCTGCTGCTGGCCTTCGACCTGCGCTGAACGAACGTCCGGCGCATGAGGGAGGGATTGACGAGCGGAAACCTACGCCGCCCCCGGCCATTGGCTGTTTTCAGGCTCGCCTTCGGCGGGCAGCAGGGCCTTGACGAAGGCGTCGCGCCAGATGCCGACGTCGGTGGCGCGCACCACCTGCATCAACGCCTCCCATTTGCGGATGCGCTCGTCCAGCGGCATGGTCAGGGCCTTGTGGATGGCGTCGGACAACTCCTCGCGGCTGTAGGGATTGACCAGCAGGGCCTCGCCCATCTGCTCGGCCGCGCCCGCGAACCGCGAAAGGATCAGCACGCCGGGATCTTCCGGGTTCTGGGCGCAGACATATTCCTTGGCCACCAGGTTCATGCCGTCGCGCAGGGGCGTGACCAGGCCCACCCGCGCCGCGCGGTAGATGCCCGCCAGCTGGTCGCGGCGATAGGTGCGGTTCAGATAGCGGATGGGTTGCCAGTCCATGTCGCCAAAGGCGCCGTTGATCCGCCCGGCCAGGGCGTCCAGCCGCGCGCGGATGTCCTGGTAGGAATCCACGTCGTCGCGTGAGATCGGCGTCACCTGCAACAGGAAGACCTCGCCCCGCATCGACGGATTGTCCTGCAGGAACTGCTCATAGCCCAGCAGCCGCTCCTCCAGCCCCTTGGAGTAGTCCAGCCGGTCCACGCCGACGATCATCTTGCGGAAGGCGGCGGAGGCGGCCATCCGGTCATAGGTCCGCGCGCCCAGCGTCGAGTTGCGCGCCGCCAGGAAACCTTCGACGTCGATGCCGATGGGGAAGACGCCCGTCTGGACCCGGCGTCCGAAACACTCCAGCCCGCCGTCGCCGAACAGTTCGCCCCGCGCCTCGCTGACCACATAGTCGGTGAACAGGTCGCTCCATTCCTGGGTGTGGAAGCCGATCAGGTCGAAGTCGAACATGGATTCCACCAGGCGCCGGTGGTGGGGCAGGGTGACCAGAAGCTGGCGCGTCGGCCAGGGGGTGTGCAGGAAGAAGCCGATCCGGTTGCGCACGCCCAGACGGCGCAGGTCCCGCGCCATCGGGATCATGTGATAGTCATGGATCCAGATCATGTCATCGGGCTGGATCAGGGGCGCCAGAACCTCGGCGAAGCGGCGGTTCACCCGCTCATAGCCCTCGCCGTACGACCGTTCGTACTGGGCCAGATCGGTGCGGTGGTGGAACAGAGGCCACAGGGTCTTGTTGGCGTAGCCGTTGTAATATTCGTCGACGTCGTGCGGCTCCAGATCGACCAGGGCCACCGTGACCCCGGCCCGATCCTCGATCTTCACCTCGCCGGTCCATTGTTCGACGGTTTCGCCGGACCAGCCGAACCACAGGCCGTCGTATTTCCGAAGAGCCGCAGACAGGGCCATGGCCAGGCCCCCGGCGGACCCGGCGGCGGGGTCCCTGGGTGCGGATACGCGGTTCGAAACAACGATCAGGCGGCTCATCTACTCACTGCTGGCGGCGTCCCCAGCCCAGGGACGGAAAAAGGCGGTTCAGATCTTAACGCACGTCGGTCCAGGATCGGCTCAACAACACGGCGCAATTGATGATGCCGACCAGGGAATAGGTCTGCGGATAATTGCCCCACAGCTCCCCGTCCTCGATGGAGATGTCCTCGCTGAGCAGGCCCGCCGCCGTGCGACGGCTCAGCATCTCCTCGAAGATGGTGCGGGCCTCGGCGGCGCGCCCGTTCTGCAGCAGGGCCTCGATGAACCAGAAGGTGCAGAAGTTGAAGGCCGTCTCCGGTTCGCCGAAATCGTCCGGCTCGACATAGCGGAACAGGAAGGCGCCCTTCTTCAGGTCGCGTTCGATGGCGTCGAAGGTGGCCACCTGGCGCGGATCGTGCGCCTCCAGGAAGCCCAGGTCGGTCATCTGCAGCAGCGAGGCGTCCAGTTCGCGATTGCCGAAGCTGGCGGCGAACCGCCCCTCGTCGGGCAGGAAGGCCTCGGCCTCGATCCGTTGACGGATGATGGCCGCCCGCTCGCGCCAGATCTCGCCGCGCGGCTGCAGGCCCAGATGGTCCGCCGCCTTGGCCAGACGGTCGCAGGCCGCCCAGCACATGACCGAGGAATAGGTGTGGACCCGCGCGATGGTGCGGAACTCCCACAATCCGGCGTCGGTCTGGTCATGCATGGCGAAGGCGCGCTCGCCGACCTTCTCCAGCGCATGGAAATCCTCCACCGTGCCGGGCCGCAGCAGCCGCTGGTCATAAAAGGCCTGAACCAGCGGCAGGACGATCTGTCCGTACACGTCGTGTTGAAGATGCTCGTGCGCCTGATTGCCGATCCGCACCGGCTTCATGCCGCGATAGCCCGCGACGCTCTCGATGATGCTTTCACCGATGCCGGGCTCCAGGCCCACGCCATAGACCGGCTGGACGTGGCCGCCCGCCGCGTCATCGACCAGGTTCCTCAGATAGCCGAGATAGTTCTCAAGAATGTCCACCGCGCCCAGCCGGTTCAGCGCCCGCACCGTGTAGTAGGCGTCTCTGATCCAGCAGTAGCGGTAATCCCAGTTGCGCCCGCTCTCGGGGAACTCGGGCACCGAGGTGGTCATGGCCGCGACGATGGCCCCTGTCTCCTCATAGGCGCAGAGCTTCAGGGTGATGGCGGCGCGGATGACCGCGTCCTGCCAGTCCAGCGGCAGATACAGGGTCTGAACCCAGCTCTGCCAATAGTCCACCGTGCGGTCCAGCGCGGCCTGAACCCCGGTGCTGATGTCCTGATCATAGCCCTCGTCCGGGCCGAGGAAGAAGTAATAGGGCCGCTCCAGCCGGATCGTCCGTTCATTGAGAATGTGCGAGACCGGGCAGTCGGTGGTCAGGCGAAAGACGATGTCCGGGCAGATGAAGCGGATGTGGTTCGAGCCCGAGGTGTGGGGCGCGGCCCTGGCGCCCCAGTCCGTCGATGGGCGCAGCCTCATCCTGACACGCGGCGTGCCGTTCAGCGGCCGGACGATCCGCCCGAAGGCCAGCGGGCGATAGGTGCGGGCGTGTTTGGCGTGGCGGGGGGCGAAGTCGATGATCTCGACCGCCGCGCCGTCTCTGGCGGTCAGCACGGTGCGCAGCACAGGGGTGTTGCGCACATAGGCCTGGTCGACGCTGACCTGATCCTCCAGTTCGACGGCCCAGAAGCCGTGATCGGGCGTGTCGCCGTTCATCAGGGCGGAGAAGACCGGATCGCCGTCCACGCGCGGGGCGCAGGCCCAGACGAAGCGGCCTTGCCGGTCGATCAGGGCGCTGATGGCGCAGTTGCCGATGGGCCAGAGATCCAGATTGGGTTTCATGCTCGCATTCAGGCTCACGTCTGGGCCTCGGCGAGTGCTTCCAGCCAGGTCAGGACGGCGTCGACGTCGTCCAGCCCGTAACGGGCGGCGGTCGGGCGGACGGGGCCGACCAGAACGCCGTAGCCGCCCAGGGCCTTGGCGGCCTCGAATCCGTCTTCATCGGTCACGTCGTCCCCGACCATGACGGGCAGGGCGTCTTTGAACGGCGCCTCGCGCATGAAGGCGGTTAAGGCCGTGCCCTTGGTCGCGCCGGGCGTCTTCAACTCCAGCACCATATGGCCGGGCTGCAGCGTTAGACCGGTTTCGATCTGCAGGCGGTCGGCCAGCGCCTCGGCGGCGCGCGCCTGATCGGGGGCGCCGCGATAGTGGAGCCCGGCGGAAACCCCCTTGTCCTCGACGATCATGCCCGGACGGTGCGCAGCGAAGGCCTCAAAGGCCTCAAGCGCGTAGGCGACGCCGTCGTCGGCCGGTTTTCGCTCCGTCTCGCCGTCATGACGCCGTCGCTCCAGCCCGTGCACGCCGGAGGCGGCGGTCAGGGCATGGTCGGAAATCCGGTCGATCTCGGCGATGGTGCGGCCGCTGATGATGGCGACGCGGCCCCCTAGACGAAGGTCGAGCGCCTTCAACGCGGCGGTGCGGCGGGCGACCGGCCCGACCTCTCCCGGCGTCGGCGCCAGGGGGGCCAGAACGCCGTCCATGTCCAGGAACAGGGCCATGTGGTCTCCCCGTACAGGCGGTGCAGGCAGGATGAGGTCGACGGTTCCGGCGCGAGACGGCATGAGGCTTCGGCTCTTTCTTTTGTTCCCCGGTGTTGCAACGCGCCAGACCGGCAAAGGTTGACCAGAAAGCGACAAAGGCGTCTGAAAAGGACGAGTTGCGCGCCACGCGCGGGTGGGGCAATGGCCGCAACCTCGAACAAAGGAGAGCCCGACTACGGGCCTGTCGCCAGATGACCGAGATCGAACATTCGTCGCCGGACGCCATCGCCGTCATGACCGAACGGGCGCGCGAGGTCGTCAAGCTGAACATGGAGGCGCTGGAGGCGCTGGAGCGCTCCATCGACGTCTCCATCGCCCGCGCCGTCGATGTGATCATGAGCCGCCCCGGCTATGTGGTCGTCACCGGCATGGGCAAGTCGGGCCATATCGGCGGCAAGATCGCCGCGACCCTGGCCTCGACGGGCACCAATTCCTTCTTCGTCCATCCGGCGGAAATGAGCCACGGCGACCTGGGGATGCTGCGCCCTGACGTGACGCTTCTGGCCATCTCCAACTCCGGCGAGAGCCGCGAACTGCGTGATCCGCTGATCTATTGCCAGCGCAACAACATCCCCGTCATCGCCATCACCCAGCGTCCGACCAGCTTCCTGGGCCGCAACGCCGCCGTCTGCCTGACCATGCCCAAGGTGGCGGAGGCCTGCCCCAACGGACTGGCGCCGACGACCTCGACCCTGATGACCCTGGCGCTGGGCGACGCCCTGGCCATGGTGCTGATGGATAGGCGAGAGTTCACGGCCATGGACTTCGGCCTCCATCATCCGGGCGGCACCCTGGGCATGAGCCTGCAGAGCGTGCGCGAGTGGATGGGCGACAACGCCGCCGCCCCCGCCAGCGTGCCTCTCGGCGCCAGTTTCAGCGAAGTCGTCTCCGCCGTCACCGAGGGGCGCAAGGGCGCCGTCGCGGTTCTGGATGAGGCCGGTTCGCTGGTCGGAATCGTCACCGATGGCGACCTGCGCCGCGCCTTCCAGCGCGACATCAACGGCCTGACCGCGGCCGACATCATGGGCGCCAATCCGATCACGGTGGACACCAATGCGCGGATGAGCGACGTGGTCGATCTGCTGACGGCCAACAAGATCTCCAACCTGTTCGTGGTGGAGGAGGGGCGCCCCGTCGCCATCGTCCACATCGCCGAACTGATGCAGGCGGGCTACGTCGCCTGACCGCGTGACCATGAGAATCCTCTACGACGCCAGCCGGTTGATGAGCCGGGCCGACCGCTCCGCCCCCACCGGGGTGGACCGGGTCTGTCTGGCCTATGCCGAATGGTTGTTGTCGCGCTCTGACGTGACGACCATCCCCGTCCGGGGGCGCAAGAACCGGCTGGTCACCGTCGACGGCGACTGGTTCCGGCGCTTCGTTGTCGATCTGCGCGCGCGCTGGAACGGTGCGGTCAGCAGCCCTGACGATCTGGCGCATGAGGCTCGGTTGCTGCAGGCCCTGACGGCGCCGGACCGCCCCGCCGCCTCGGTCATCGGCGCCCCGCCCGCGCCCGCGCCGGAAAAGCCCGCCGACAAGACCCGGGTCTTGAAACAGTTCTTCCGCTCCAACCACGCGCAGCGTCTGCCGGGTGCCGACCTGTATCTGAGCGTCGGCCACACCACCCTGCATGAATCGACCGCCCTGCAGGAACTCGAGGCTGCTGGCGTCGAGCGGGTGATCCTGATCCACGACCTGATTCCGATCACCCACCCCGAGTTCTGCCGCCCTGGCGATGGCGACAAACACTATGCCCGGGTGGCCAACACCCTGCGCTACGCCAGCCGTGTGATCGTCAACTCGGCCTATACGGGCGATGAGCTGAGGGCCTTTGCGTCGCGAGAGGGGCTGCCCCAGCCGCCGATCCATGTCGCGCACCTGGGCCTGGAGCCCGTCTTTGTCGCGGGCGAGGCCATACAGGCGTCACGACCCTATTTCGTCCATGTCGGCACCATCGAGGCGCGCAAGAACCTGGCCCTGCTGCTGACCCTGTGGCGCAGGCTGGAGGAGCGGATGGGCGGCCAGACGCCCTCGCTGGTCCTGATCGGGCGTTACGGCTGGGAGAATGAGGCGGTGCTGGACCATCTGCAGCGTACACCCAATTTGCGCGGGGTCGTGCATCAGGCGGCCAATCTGTCGGATGTGGTTCTGGCGCGGTTGATGCGCGGTGCGCAGGCGGTTCTGGCGCCCTCGTCGGTGGAGGGGTTCGATCTGCCCGCCGTCGAGGCCTGCGCCATGGGCCTGCCGCTGATCGCCTCGGATATTCCGCCGCATCGTGAACTGACCCCCCACGCACAGATGGTCGATCCGCTGGATGGACTGGGTTGGCTGAACGTGATCCAACAGGCCGCCTCTGTCCCGCCGCCTTCCTCGTCCAGATATTCGGCCCCGACCTGGCCGGGGCATTTCCAGATCGTAGCCGACGCCATCGGCCTGAAACCCGTTTCGCCTCTGGCGAGCAGGGGCAAAGACTTGTAATCAATCCGCGAACGAGGGCTTTTCAGCTTCATGACGCGCACCATTCTGCCGCTTGCCATCGTCGCCATTCTGGGCGGCTGTTCCACGCTTCCACGCGACGGACCCTCCGGCGCCTCCATCGATTCCGGCGCGACGACGGCCCAGGCCCTCGGCAGCTACGCACTGGTGCCGCTGACCTACGAAGTGACCGAGCGGATCAAACATGTCCCGCCGCAGTTCTTCGGCACCCTGGCGTCGGCCTCCAGCGAACAGCCCGTCGACATCATCGGCGAGGGCGACACCTTGGCCGTTTCGATCTACGACCCTTCGGGCTCTCTGTTCGGCGGCGGCGGGAGCAGCAATAGCCGCTCGGCCGGCATCGAGGGTGGAAGCCAGGCCCTGCCAGGCGCCGTCGTGGATCGCAGTGGTTCGATCTCCATTCCCTTCGCCGGGCAGGTTCATGTCCAGGGTCTGACCTCGACCCAGGCCGCCGCCGCGATCCGCCGCGCGCTGGTCGGCAAGGTCGCCAATCCGCAGGTCATGGTCGCCATTGCGGGCAATGTCTCCAACAGCGTCAATGTGCTGGGCGACGTTCGTCAGCCGGGCCGCGTGCCGGTCGGCGTCAACCGCGACCGGATTCTGGACGTCATCGCTGCAGCGGGCGGTTCGGCGCGCTCCACCGACGACCTGACCATCTCGATCCAGCGCGCAGGCCAGACCTATACGGCCCCCCTGTCGGCCGTGACGACCGAGTTCGGTGAAAACGTCCGTCTGCAACGGGGCGACGTGATCAATGTCCAGTACAAGCCGCGCCGTTTCTCCACCTTCGGCGCCCTGAACGCCGTGGCGCAGGTCGATATGCCTGCCGGTCCGATGACCCTGACCGGGGCCATGTCCAAGGTCGGCGGTCTGAACACCAACGCCGCCAACGCGCGGCGTGTCATGGTCTTCCGTTTTGAGCGTCCGGAAGTCGCTCAGGCTCTGGGGATCAATCAACCCGCGACGCCGCGAGGCGTGCCGGTGGTCTATGAGTTGAACTTCGCCGACGCCGCCAATGTCTTCGCCGCCACCAACATGCAGGTCATGCCGGAAGACGTGGTCTATGTGCCGCTGGCGGGCGCCGCCGAGATGCGGAAATTCTTCGAAGTCGTTCAGAGCATGACGCGGGTCGTCTATGACATCTCGGTCACCAGCACCCTGAACAACAACTGATCCCATGGCCTGGCGCGACCTGTTTTCCGGCCTGACGGGCGGCAGGCGCGCCAAGGATCAGGGCGCGGATCACGATCCCTTCACCCGCCCCGAAGCCGTCGAGGCGACGGAGCCCGATGGTCTGGCCCTGGCTCTGGATGAGATCGAAGCCGCAGCGCTTGAGGTCTATGCTTCAAACGGCCTGCCGGACCAGCCGGGCCACTACCGCCGCGCGCCGAACGAGACGGAGTGGCGGTTCCTCGGCGCGCATCTGGCACCCGAGGCGCGGTTCGCCCTGGCGCTGGAGCATCCGCCCGAACAGGGTTGGCGGTTTGCGCGGCTTCAAGACCTCGGGGCTCGGTCGGATCGGGCGGACGTGCGCGAGGCCTCGCGCCTGCTGAACGACGTCGCCGAGTTTCGCCTCGCCCGCCGGGGCGTTCTGACCCAGGATCACCTGTTGATGGCGATGGAGCTTGGCGGGGCGTGGCGCGCCCTTCAGGACGCCAGGGCCATCCGAACCTCGCAGTTGAGCCTGTCCGTCCCCCGGAAGCCTCGCGCCAGACGCGACAAGCCCGTTTCCGAGGCGTAGGAACAGCGCCTCCCCGAACGCCAGAGCTTTCTCCCATGTCCGACACGCCCGCCTATCCGCCCGAAACCCAGCCCGTCGGCCGCATCGTCGCCATGCCGGCGGACACCAACCCCGAGGGCGACATCTTCGGCGGCTGGCTGCTGGCCCAGATGGACCTGGCGGGGGCGACCCCGGCGTTCGAACTGGCCTGCGGGCGGTGCGCCACGGTGGCGCTGGACGGCATGGTCTTCCACCAGCCGGTCTCGGTCGGCGACGAGGTCAGCATCTACGCCGAGGTCATCCATGCAGGCCGCACCTCGATCCGCGTCAGCGTCGAGGCCTGGAAACGCGCGCGCGGCCAGCCGCAGGTCGCTTCTGTGCGGGTGACGCAAGGGGTGTTCACCTATGTCGCCATCGACGAAAACCGCAAACCCCGCGCCCTGCCCGGCAAGGAGTGAGGCCGCGCTGACTGCGGCGATCAGGCCATAGGGGCGCGACAAACCTGACCGTGCAGGTCGGAAATCTTGACCTTCTCATGGGGCGGGCTTACCTCCCGCTCATGGCTATTCGTCGCATCCTCACCATTGATAACGCCGCCGATCTGGCGATCCTGAAGCAGGTCTCCAAGCCCGTCGCGGCTGTGGACGATGCTGTCCGCACCCTGATGGATGACATGCTGGACACCATGTACGACGCGCCGGGCATCGGCCTGGCCGCCGTTCAGGTGGGCGCGCTGGACCGGGTCATCGTCATGGACCTGGGCGACAAGGACGGCGTGGTCTGCGAGACCGAGGAAGAGGCCGCCGAGAACGCCGAGGCGCGCAAGAACCCGCGTTTCTTCGCCAATCCGGAAATCCTCTGGTCGTCGGACGAGCTCTACACCTACGAAGAGGGCTGCCTGTCGATCCCGGAATATTTCGACAAGGTGGAACGTCCCGCCCGCGTCCGTATTCGCTATCTGAACCGTGCTGGCGAACAGGTGGAGGAAGAGGCCGAAGGCCTCTACGCCGTCTGCATCCAGCACGAGATGGATCACCTTAACGGCGTGCTCTTCATCGACCATCTGTCGCGGCTCAAGCGCGAGCGCGCCGTGACCAAGGTCAAGAAGGCCGCCCGAGACAGGATCGCCGCATGAGCCGCCGCCCGCCCCGCCGCAACGCCTCCGTCGTCATTGACACCAACGGCCGCCGTCGCCTGACGCGCAGCCAGAAGATCGGCGTGGCGGGCGTGGCCACCGTCGCCGGGATCGCGCTGCTGGGCGTGGTCGCGGGGCTGCTGCTGGATCGGCTGCTCGATTTCGACGACGCGTTGGACGCGGGCGGCGAATGGGATGAGGGCGGCGGCGTCTTCACCCGCTGGCAGTAGGCGCCGCAAACTAAATTCAAGAGGGAGCATGATTCACGCTCCGGCCTGAACCGCGTAACGGTTCCGTCCGAAACGATCATGCTCTAAAGGCGTGCCCATGCGCCTTGCCTTCATGGGAACTCCCGATTTCGCCGTGCCGTCTCTGGCCGAGCTCATTGCTTCGGGCCACGAGATCGTCGCCGTCTATTCGCAGCCGCCGCGCCCCAAGGGGCGGGGTCAGAAACTGACGCCGTCGCCGGTCCACGCCTTTGCCGAAACCATGGGCCTGCCGGTCTTCACGCCTGAGACCATGAAGGCCCAGGACGCCATCGAAACCTTCCAGAGCCTGGACCTGGATGCGGCCTGCGTCGTCGCCTATGGCCAGATCCTGAAGCCCGCCGTGCTGGAGGCGCCGCGTCTGGGCTGCCTGAACCTGCATGGATCGCTTCTGCCCCGCTGGCGGGGCGCCGCCCCCATTCAGCGCGCCATCATGGCCGGAGACGCCCAGACCGGCGTCCAGATCATGCAGATGGGCGAGGGGCTGGACGAAGGCCCCATCCTGCTCAGCGAACTGATGGACATCCGCCCTGACGACACGGCCGCCAGCCTGTCCGAACGCATGGCCCATGTCGGCGCCGCCCTGTGGCCCCGCGCCCTGGCCGCCATCGAGCGCGGCGGCGTCACGCCCAGCGAACAGGCGGGCGAGGCCACATATGCGCGCAAGATCACCCCGGCGGAGGCCCGCATCGACTGGACCCGTCCGGCGGCAGAGGTGGACGCCCATATCCGCGGCCTGTCGCCCTTCCCCGGCGCCTGGTTCGAGGCCCCGTCTGAGGCTGGCCCCGTCCGGGTCAAGGCCCTGCTGTCGACGCTGGCGGACGGGGCGGGCGCGCCGGGCGCCGTTCTGGACGACGCCCTGACCGTGGCCTGCGGAAGCGGCGCGGTGCGCCTGATCCGCGTTCAGCGCGAGGGCAAGGCGGCGCAAAGCGCGGATGAGATGCTGCGCGGCTTTCCCCTGCCTGCGGGGACGGTGCTCGGCTGATGCCGCGCTACAAGCTGACACTGGAATACGACGGAACGGCCTACAACGGGTTTCAGGCCCAGGACGGCCAGCCGACGGTGCAGGGCGCGGTCGAGGACGCCATCGCCGCCTTTTCGGGCGAACGCATCCGCATCGCGGCGGCGGGACGAACCGACGCCGGAGTCCACGCCACGGCCCAGGTCATCCATGCCGATCTGGAGCGCGACTGGCCGGTCGCGACGGTGTTGAACGCCATCAACGCCCATCTGATCAAACAGGACGTCTGCGTCCTGGCGGCGGACTATGCGCCCGATCCTGAGTGGCACGCGCGGTTTTCGGCGACGGGCCGGGGCTATCTGTACCGCATCCTGAACCGCCGCCCCCAGCCGGTGCTGGAGCGTGACCGCGTCTGGCACGTCAAGAAGACGCTGGACGCCGAGGCCATGCATCATGCGGCCCAGGTGCTGGTGGGCCACCACGACTTCACCACCTTCCGCGACGTGGGCTGCCAGTCCAGGTCGCCGGTCAGGACGCTGGACGTGGCCCGTGTCAGCCGTTTCGGCGAAGAGGTGCATCTGGTGTTCCAGGCCCGCAGCTTCCTGCACCGTCAGGTCCGCTCGATGGCCGGGACGCTGGTGGAGGTGGGTCTGGGCCGCTGGAGCGCCCATGACGTCAAGGCGGCGCTGGAGGCGAAGGACCGTGCGCGGTGCGGCCCCGTCGCCCCCTCGGCGGGGCTCTATCTCAGCGGCGTGCGCTACGACTAATGTTCGTCATTCCGGGGCGTCCGAAGGACGAACCCGGAACCCAGGTGGATATCTCCTGCGCCTGATGCCGTTGGCGCCGCGACTGTAGCCCTGGGTTCCGGGTTCTTCGCTGCGCTCAGCCCCGGAATGACGAAAACAGAGGCGTATCAGCCGTTCTGCTGGACCAGAACCTCGGCGATCTGAACCGCGTTCAGAGCGGCGCCCTTCCTCAGATTGTCGTTGGAGACGAACAGGGCCAGGCCGTGTTCGACCGTCGGGTCGGGGCGCACGCGGCCGACGAAGACCGGGTCCTTGCCGGTGGCGTACAGCGGGTTCGGCACGGCCGTCACCACCACGCCCGGCGCCTGACCCAGCAGTTCCAGCGCCGCCTCGACCGAGATCGGGCGATCGAACTCGGCGTTGATCGACAGCGAATGGCCCGAATAGACCGGCACGCGCACACAGGTGCCGGACACCGGCAGGCCAGGGATTTCAAGGATCTTGCGGCTTTCGTCGCGCAGCTTCAGCTCTTCGTCGGTGTAGCCGTCTTCCGACAAGGTGTAGTTCAGGGCCACCACATTGTTGGCGATCGGCACGACCCACTTCTCCACCGCGCCGAAATCGACCGCGCCGCCGTCGCGGGCCAGGGCCGCGCCCTGATCCACGGTCGCGCGGCTCTGGGTTTCCAGCACACGGATGCCCTCGACCCCGCCGCCCGACACGGCCTGATAGGTCGAGACGGTCAGACGCTTCAGGCCCGCCGCCTCATGCAGGGGCTTCAGCACCGGCATGGCGGCCATGGTGGTGCAGTTGGGGTTGGCGATGATGCCCTTGGGACGGTCGGCTAGGGCGTGAGGGTTCACCTCGGCGACGACCAGCGGAACGTCCGGGTCGCTGCGATAGGCGGACGAGTTGTCGATGACCACGGCGCCTGCGGCTGCGACCTTGGGGGCCAGGGCGCGCGAGGTTTCGCCGCCTGCCGAGAAGAAGACGATGTCGAGACCGGCGTAATCCGCAGTCGCCGCATCCTCGACCACCACCTCGGCGTCGCCGAAGCGGATGGTCTTGCCCGCCGACCGGGCCGAGGCGAACAGGCGCAGCGAGGCCAGCGGGAAGTTCCGCTCAGCCAGGAGGCCGCGCATCATCTCGCCGACAAGGCCGGTGGCGCCGACGATACCGACATGGGGCGGATTGGACGGGGAAAAGGTCATGGAAGGCGTCTCCTGGGAAGGTGGGAGGCGCGGGGCGTACGATCCGGCTGGATCGCCCCGCGCGTCGGCGGGGCTTGGGATCGAGGTTGTCGCTTAGACCTTGCGCACACCCGAAACCGCCCCGCCGAGGCAGGTGGTTTTCGTGGTAATGGTTTTGGTCATGAGCATGGACACGGCGACGCTCTCTAAGGGCGAGAAACGGTCGTGTAAACAGCTTGTCGAGAAAGAATCGACGTTAGAAGCCGCGATGTAGGCTTGCTGGCGCAATAAAGCCGCCGTCCTGCTTGTCATCCGTCATCCTCGGGCTTGACCCGAGGATCGGAGCTTCAGCCGCAATGTGCGTGATCCCGGCGCACAGCCCAACCAACGCCCGGTCCTCGGGTCAAGCCCGAGGATGACGGGACAGGAACGTCGTGTGTCAGACCTTCGACAGGATCAGGGTGCCGTTGGTGCCGCCGAAGCCGAAGCTGTTGGACATGACGTGGGTCAGTTCGCCGTCGTGACGCTTGCGCAGGATGGGCATGCCCTCGAACGCCGGATCGAGGGTTTCGATGTGGGCGCTTTCCGACGCAAAGCCGTTCTGCATCATCAGCAGGCAGTAGATGGCTTCCTGAGCGCCTGCGGCGCCCAGCGAGTGGCCCGTCAGCGACTTGGTCGAGGAGATCATCGGCAGGTTGTCGCCGAAGACGGCGCGAACGGCCTCCATCTCCTTTGAATCGCCCACCGGCGTCGAGGTGCCGTGCGGGTTCAGGTAGTCGATTTTCGGATTGCCGGCCTGCTCCAGCGCGATCTTCATGCAGCGCTGCGCGCCCTCGCCCGAGGGGGCGACCATGTCATAGCCGTCGGCGTTGGCGCCGTAGCCCGTGACTTCGGCATAGATGGTCGCGCCGCGCGCCTTGGCCCGCTCGTATTCCTCCAGCACCACGATGCCCGCGCCGCCTGCGATGACGAAGCCGTCGCGGTTGACGTCATAGGCGCGCGAGGCGACCGAGGGCGTCTCGTTGAAGTTGGACGACATGGCGCCCATGGCGTCGAACATGTTGGACATGGACCAGTCGATGTCCTCGCAGCCGCCGGCGAAGACCACGTCCTGCTTGCCCCACTGGATCTGCTCGACCCCCGCGCCGATGCAGTGGGCGCTGGTCGCGCAGGCCGAGCTGATCGAATAGTTGATGCCGCGCATCTGGAACCAGGTCGACAGGACCGCCGAGGGGCCCGAGGCCATGGCTTTCGGCACCGCGAACGGGCCGATGCGCTTGGGCGCGCCCTTTTCGATGGTCGTCTGAGCCGCCTGCAGGATCACCTGGGTCGAGGGACCGCCCTCGCCGACGATCAGGCCGATGCGGTCGTCCTTGATCTCGTCCGCCGACAGACCCGACGACTTCAGCGCCTCTTCAAAGGCGATGTGGGCCCAGGCCGTGCCATTGGCCAGGAAGCGGGCGGCGCGACGGTCGACCAGTTCCTCCCACGGGCCGATCTTGGGCGGCGCCCAGACCTGGCTGCGGAAGCCGTATTTGGCGTGATCGGCTGCATGAACGACGCCCGAACGGGCTTCGCGCAGCGACTGGGTGACCTCTTCGGCGCCATGGCCGATGGAGGATACGATGCCCAAGCCGGTGACGACGACACGACGCATGGTGTTTCCTTCTGATGCTTCTCGACCCAGGGGGTCTTCCGCCTTGCTGACGGTATATAGGCGCTTAGGCGGCCGTCGGCTCGTCTTTGGCGGCGCCAAAGAGTCCGACCCGCATGTCGTTGCAGGTGTAGATGACCTGGCCATCGGCCTCCAGCACGCCGTCGGCGATGCCCATGACCAGCTTGCGGTTGATCACCCGCTTCAGGTGGATCTTATAGACCACCTTCTTGACGTCAGGCGTCACCTGGCCGGTGAACTTGACCTCGCCGACGCCCAGCGCGCGGCCGCGGCCCGGTCCGCCGATCCAGCCCAGGTAGAAGCCGACCAGCTGCCACATGGCGTCCAGGCCCAGGCAGCCGGGCATCACGGGGTCGCCGATGAAGTGGCACTGGAAGAACCAGAGCTCGGGATTGATGTCGAGTTCCGCCTCGACATAGCCCTTGCCGTGGTCGCCGCCGTCCGAGTTGATCGTGACGATCCGGTCGAACATCAGCATCGGCGGGGCGGGCAGCTGGGCGTTGCCTGGACCGAACAGCTCGCCGCGGCCAGAGGCCAGCAGGGCCTCATGATCAAAGGACGAGGGGTATTGGGACTGGGTCAAGGCGCTTCCGTTTCGTAGAATATCAAAGCGCGGGTTACACGACCGCGCGGTTTGGCTCAACAGGGGGGCTTAAGGGCGGGGGGTCAGCCGCGTCCGGTTCCAGCCGGACGGTTGGCGTTGCACAGGGCGCGTTCCTGGGTTCCGAACACCGATCGCTGCGCCACCCAGCCCTCCAGCCGTCGCGCCCGCACCCGGCACCAGCCGTCCTCGCACTCGTCCAGCGACACCAGAGCGCGGGGCGACAGGCGGGCGCGCACCGAGGCGGTGTCAGAGCGGCCCGAGCGGATCGGCACCTCTTCTTCCGTCGTGTTGAACACCGAACGACGGCCCGACGAGACAGTGCGGTGGATCCAGGCCACGGCGCCGTCCGGGTCGCAGATCTTGCGCCATTCCGCCGTCTCGGCGATGACCTGAACCGGCAGCCCGGCGGCGCGGTATTCCCACAGGATCGGATAGTCCAGCCCCGGCCCCTGGCGCGCGCGGACGTGCGAGGATTTCAGCGAAATCCAGCGCGGCACCTCCAGCCCCGTCGGCGTGGGGCGGCCGTCGGGCATGGACTGACCGGCGCTGGTCAGGACGCCCAGACCCCCGAACAGGGCGATGACAGCCCCGGCGACGACGATGCGGCGCCAGAAGCTTTGGAAGATGGCGGCGGCTTTGCTAGACACTGTATGGAACGACCCGTCGCGCGGGCCTCGATCCATTAAATCGCCGCCCGCAAACCAAGGCCTGCAATGTCCGCCTCCAAGCTTAAGGTCGTATTAACCAGACGCCTGCCGGACGCGGTCGAGACGCGGATGCGCGAACTTTTCGACGCCGAGCTGAACCTGAAGGACCAGCCGATGAACCGCGCGGCGCTGGAGGCCGCCGTCCAGCGGGCCCAGGTTCTGGTGCCCACCATCACCGACAAAATCGATGCCGACCTGATCAATGGCGCGGGCGAGCAGTTGAAGATGATCGCCAACTTCGGCGCGGGCGTGGACAATATCGACGTGGACGCCGCCGTGGCGCGCGGCATCATCGTCACCAATACGCCGGGCGTCCTGACCGAAGACACCGCCGACATGGCCATGAGCCTGATTCTGGCTGTCAGCCGCCGTCTGGTCGAGGGGGCGCAGGTGATCGCCGACGGCCGGTTCGAGGGCTGGACCCCGACCTGGATGTGCGGGCGCAAACTGTGGGGCAAGCGGCTGGGCATCGTCGGCATGGGCCGGATCGGCCAGGCCTTGGCCCGTCGCGCCAAGGCCTTCGGACTTCAGGTCCATTATCATAACCGCAAGCCTGTCTCGGCCCTGATCGAGGAGGAGTTGGGCGCGACCTACTGGGACGACCTGGATCAGATGCTGTCGCGCATGGACATCATCTCGCTGAACTGCCCCGCGACCAAGGACACGCACCACCTGTTGTCGGCCCAGCGACTGGCCAAGCTTCAGCCCCACGCCATTCTGGTCAACACCGCGCGCGGCGAGCTGATCGACGAAGCGGCTCTGGCCCAGGCGGTCGCCATGCGCGCCGTCTCAGGCGTCGGTCTGGACGTGTTCGAGAATGAGCCGGACATCCACCCCGGCCTGCTGGGCCAGCCCAATGTCGTGCTGCTGCCGCACCTGGGGTCTGCGACCCTGGAGGCGCGTCAGGACATGGGCGACCGGGTCATCGCCAATGTCATGACCTATCAGAACGGCCACCGCCCGCCCGACCGGGTCATCCCGGCGATGTTCTAACCGGCGCTCAGCAGTTCAGCCGCCGCCGGGAAACGCTGCGCCAGCCGCGCGGCCCAGTCGGCTCTTTGCGGCAAGGACTTGTGGATCTCGCGCCGCCTGTGCTCGACCATGGCCGCCGCCTCGCGATGGGCGGGCCAGTCCATCAGGAAGCCCAGCCCTTTTTCGAAATCGGCTTGGGTCGCAGCATGGGCCAGGGCGCGGTCCAGCGCTTCCACATCATCAAAGTCCGGCAGGCGCGCCAGATAGTCCTTGAGCACAGGCGCCGACAGCTCGTGCTGGAACAGCTCCCAACGCAGGGTCTGAGCCTCGTCCTTACGCCCTTCGGCGTCCAGAACGGCGATGGAGGCGGCCTCCCACGCCGGGGTCAGGCGCGGCGGGCCCGCGTTGGGCGAGCGTCCAAAGGTCCATAACCGGTTCGAAGCCGCAGGCGTCAGCGCCGCCTCCAGCGCCTCGCGCGCCTCGACGATCCGGCCAGCCGCGACCAGCCGCTGGGCGACGGCGGCGGCGAAATCAGGCGCGCCCCGCTCTTCCCGGCTGACCAGCGACAGCCACAGGTCCAGGTCGCCCGCGCGGTCGGCCAGCCGCCGCATGACCGTCCGCATCCCGCGCGCATCGGTCTTGGCGTCCAGATGGTCGATCAGGCCGCGGGCCAGGTCCGGCGTCAGGGCGTCGTCCGCCAATGCGATCCAGCGGGCGTATTCCAGCGGCTGGCGGGTGACGGCCTGGGCCAGCAACTCCAGCGCCCTGTCGTCCGCCGACATGGCCTTGGCCGCGATGCGCCACAGGTCGGGGGCGGCGTCCTCGAAGGCGGCGGCGACCTCGCCCTTCTGGTCCTTGACCCGCGCGGCCAGACCGCGAAACAGATCAAGCCAGCCGATCATCCGCTCCAGCCCTGCTGACGGGGTGGCGGGCGCCAGACCATCGACGATCCCGCGCCGCAGGATGTCGAGATCGCGCAGCAGGTCGGGACGTTTGCGCCACGACACCCGCGCCCGGCTGGTCGCGATGGTCGTCAGCCGCTTGTCCAGCTCCAGCCCCAGCACCTCGGGTCCGGCCTCGGCGGCCATGACCAGCCGCAGACGGCGTTTCAGTATGGGGTCGCTGTCCGACGCCTCCATCAGCAGTTCGGCGATCCGATCCGCGCCCAGTCCGGCCAGATTGGCGGCGTTCAGGCGTTTGGCGGCGACGGGACGGCGGGCCATGCCTAGGCGCCGCAGACGGGACAGGCGGGCTCGGCGGCGATCTTCACCGTGCGCGCGGCGGCGCTGAGGCCGTCATACAGCATCAGCCGCCCGGTCAGGGGCTGGCCCGCGCCGGTGATCAGCTTGATCGTCTCCAGCGCGGCCATCGACCCGATCACCCCCGCCAGCGCCCCGACCACGCCGACGCGCGAACAGGTCTCGGCGTCCGGCGGAACATCCGGCACAAGGCACTGATAGCAGGGCCGGCCGGTGAAGACCGCGACCTGTCCGCTCCAGCGGCCAAGCGCGCCGGAGACCAGGGGCTTGCCCGCCGCCACGCAGGCCGCATTGACCAGATGGCGCGTCTCGAAGTCGTCGGTCCCGTCCAGCACGATGTCGAAGGCGCCGATCCGTGCGGCGGCGTTGTCGGCGGTCAGGCGCTCAGCGAAGGTTTCGATGGCGACATGGGGGTTCAGGGCCGTCAGGCGCGCCGCCCCGGCCTCGACCTTGGGTTGGCCCGTTTCGCCGGTCGAAAAGATGATCTGCCGCTGCAGGTTCGACAGGCCGACCGTGTCGTCGTCGATCAGGCCCAGGGTTCCGACCCCCGCCGCCGCCAGATACAGGGCCGCAGGCGCGCCGACCCCGCCCGCGCCGACGATCAGCACCCGCGCCTTCTTCAGCGCCTGCTGCCCCGGCCCCCCGATCTCGGACAGGACCAGATGGCGGGCGTAGCGTTCGACTTCGTCTTCAGAGAAAACCATGCCCTTCATCTAGCGACGCCCGGCCTGGGAAGCGAGGCCCCGGCTTGGCGGGCAGGGTCAGGCGATCGGGCTTGCGGTCCGATGCGCCTCGGCCATCAGCTGCTCAAGCATCAGTCCGGTCTTCTGGGCCGTCAGACCGGCGCAGATCAGGCGATCCAGCGCAGGCGTGGCGTCGATCCGCGACATGGGGCTGTCGGGAAACAGGCGCGCATCGACGGGGCGGTCGGCCAGGATGCGGATATCGGTGTGACGGCGGTCGGCGCGGATGCGGTTCAGCGTGCGGTCCAGATCGACCCGCGCGCCCTCCATGACCTGGAAGAACCGACCGTGGCGACGCAGCAGGGCGCTGGTGACGTGGTCGCGTCGGTTGTTCGCGTTCGACACGCCGATGATGTCGATCAGCGGCAAAAGCCCTTCAGCCGCGGCGCCGACGGCGTCGCTGGCGAAAACAAGGCGAAACAGACTCATGGGTACTCGTACGCTTGAGCGCCAACTGGCGGACGATCCTGCCCTAGAGATGTATCATTAACGGAATACGACCGGGCGGTGACAGGACGCGCTCAGACCATTGGGCTCAGGCCGCCAGGGTCAGATGGTCGCACATCAGCAGGCGTTGCAGGCCGTCAGCCGACAGGTGGCTAAGGCGGCGTCCCTGCAGCAGGGTCTGGGCCTGATCCGGGCTGAGCGCGCTGAGGCGGACGGGGTTGGCGGTCTGGCGTTTCAGCACGGGGCGATCCTGCAGAACCCGCAGGTTCCGGTGCCGGGGATCGCGCGCCACACGGGCCAGAAGCCGGTCCACGTCCACGCGCTTGCCCTCGATCATCTGGGCGGCCTCGCCGTCATGAAAGATCAGGGCGCTGGTGATCTCGTCGCGCTGGTTGTTGCGCTGACATACGCCCAGAATTTCGGCCACCGAGCGCATGGACTGTCCGGCGCCAGCGACAAGTTCGCTTACAAAAACAACGCGGAACAGCAATTTAACGCCCTCTGTGATCGTTATCAGCGATGATGTTTGCTCTTTTTCACCAAAAATGGGGTGAAAGTGAGACGGTGTTATGCGAGTTTGCGGCGGGTCTGGGGCTCAGGGGCCGCGACGTTCAGCGCCGGACTTGATGCGCGGGCTTGGGCGGGCCATCTGGCGGACATGACCCAATCGCACGCTTCCAACTTCCCCGACTGGCACGGCACCACCATCCTGGCGGTGCGCAAGAACGGCCGCACCGTCATCGCCGGCGACGGCCAGGTCTCGATGGGGCCGACCATCGTGAAGGGTTCGGCGCGCAAGGTGCGGACCCTGGCGGGCGGCAAGGTTCTGGCGGGCTTCGCCGGGGCCACGGCTGACGCCCTCACCCTGATCGAGCGGCTGGAGGCCAAGCTGGAGCAGTATCCGGATCAGCTGGCGCGGGCCTGCGTCGATCTGGCCAAGGACTGGCGCACCGACCGCTATCTGCGCCGCCTGGAGGCCATGCTGCTGGTGGCGGACAAGTCGTCGATCTTCACCGTCACCGGCGTGGGCGACGTGCTTGAGCCGGAGTACGGCGTCGCCGCCGTGGGGTCGGGCGGCAACTACGCCCTGGCCGCCGCCCGCGCCCTGAGCGACGACACCGAACTGGACGCCGAGGCCATCGCCCGCAAGGCCATGAAGATCGCCGCCGAGATCTGCGTCTATACCAACGGCAATCTGACGGTGGAGACGCTGGAGGCCTGATCGGCCTTCAGGTCTTGGCCGGGGCGGGGCGGCCCAGGAAGCGCTGGGCCAGCCAGCGCCGCACCGGCGCGTCGAACAGCTTCAGGCTGGTCCAGGCGATCAGCACCGATCCGACGAAGACCCCCGCCCCGACCAGGGCGCCCAGCGCCAGCGGCGGCTTCGCGTCCACGACCCAGCCGGTGTAGATGTAGATCAGCGGATAGTGGGTGATGTAGATCGGATAGGACAGGTCGCCGAAGAAGCGCGCGACGCGGACCGACACGCCGTCGACCTGTTTGTCGCCCGCCCCGATGGCCACGATCAGCGGGAACAGCAGGATCACGCACAGGGCCTCGTACAGGCCGTTGACCCACAGATGCTCCGCCCCGCCGAAACGCGGCAGGGACAGGCCAACGACCAACAGCAGACTGGCGACGGCAAAGGCGTGATTGATGCGGATGCGCCGTCCCACCCGGAACAGCAGAACCCCGGCGCAGAAGGGGAACAGCACGCGCGTCAGGCCGATGCGCACGCCCTCGGCATCCAGCGCCCAGCCGCCGATCAGGTCGCCCCGTCCGCCGAACACCGCCAGATGGATCAGAGCCAGACCCGCCAGCGCCACGACCACGCCCAGCGCCCGGTTCGACAGTTTCCTAAGACCCAGGGCGTACAGCAGGTTGGCGACATATTCATAGAACAGCGACCAGGCCGGGCCGTTCAGCGAATAGATTTCGCCCCAGCCACGCACGTCCATGGACTTGGGTTGGGGGATCATCAGGGCGCTTAGGATTAGCACTCCAATCACCTGCCAGGCGGTGGTCGACGGGAACTTGGGAAAGATCGAATAGTCCTGGAACACGAACAGGGCCGCGCCCAACAGGCTGCCCAGGATCAGCATGGGCTGAAGCCGGATCAGACGCCGCTTCAGGAAGTCCGCCACCGACATCTGGCCCCAGCGGTCGTCATAGGCATAGGCGATGACGAAGCCGGACAGTAGGAAGAAGAAGTCCACCGCCAGATAGCCGTGGTTGATGATCTGCCGGTGCGCATCGCCGCCAGCGTGCGCCTCCAGCACATGAAACGCCACCACGATCAGGGCGGCGACCCCGCGCAGACCGTCCAGAACGGCGTAATGGGTCTTGGCGGCGGGCGCGGCAGGTGCGGTCATGGAACGCGGATCATCCCCAACGAAGGGTGATCTTGTGAACGTTCTCATTCGGCTTGGCAATATGTCGCAGCACGCTGGTTTCTGATGCGCAAACGGGCGGAGACGGATCGCCCGTCTCCGCCCGTTCGGACGTTGCGTTCAGGGTGTCGGGATCAGAACCGGGCGCGCAGGCCCAGCACGAGGTTGCGGCCCCGCAGCGGCGCCAGATCGCTGATGAAGGAGGCGTGGTTGAACGCCAGTTCGTTCAACAGATTGGTCCCGCGCACATAGATCTGCGCCTCGGTCGGTCCCAGGTCGAAGTCATAGGCCGCCGTGGCGTTGATCATGTTGTAGCCCGGCGTCGTCGTCTCATAACTGGCGACGCGATCCTGTTCGAACACCCGCACATATTCGACCGAACCGGACCACGGTCCCTGGATCAGATCGGTGCGGGCGCCCAGACGACCGGCGGGAATGCGGGGCAGGTCGCCGCCGTCGTCCAACTCGGCGCGGACATAGTCGCCGAACACCGTCGCCGACAGATTGGGCCTGAAGCGATGGGTGGCCTCGGCCTCCACCCCGGTGAAGGTGGCGTCGTGCTGGGCGTAGCGGATCAGGCGGAAGTCCTCGAACCGGTCCAGGGTGTCGGCGTAGATGTAACCGTCATAGGCATAGCGATAGGCGCTGACGCCGAAGGTGGTCTGGCCTTGCGTCTTCTTGATCCCGGCCTCCAGAGAAACGACGCTTTCGGTCTTCAGGTCCACCGATCCTAGCTCATAGGTGTTGGTCGCCAGGTGCACGCCGCGCGCGTAGAGCTCCTGGATATTGGGCGCGCGCTGCGAGCGGGCGGCCGAGAGCGACAGGACATAGTCCGGGGCGAACCGCCAGTTGGCGCCGATCGAGGCCGAGAAGGGCTGGAAGTCGCGGTCGGGGCGTGAGGCGACGGCGACATCGCCGCGCGCGCCGGTCTTCTGCCATTCCTGACGCACCGCCCCTTCAAAGGTCCAGGCCCCCGCGTCGAAGGTCTCCAGCACGAACAGGGCGCTGGTCTCGGTGCGGCTGGGGCGGATGAAGGATTCCAGACCATCGGCGGCGAAGTCGCTGCGGGCGACCTGTCCGCCGATCACGCCGCGCAGGCGGCCGATGGGGGCGTGCTGCACCTCGACGCGGGCGTCATAGCCGCGATTGGTGAAGGTGGTGGTGATCTGACCGTCATCCCGTTCGTCGTGGGCGTAGTCGGTATAGCCGCCGCGGAAACGGATGCGCTCGACCCCCGCGAACGGATCACGCAGTTCGCCGCGCACGTCGGTTCGGCGGCTGACCAGATCGACGGTCGGGGCATGGCCATGGCCGTGCTCATGGTCATGATCATGGTCGTGACCGTCCTCGTCGTGGTCATGGCCGTGTCCGCCGCAATGCAGGTGCGTGCCGTGCGGGTGGCAGGATTCGTATTCATGGCTATGGCCCGGCAGGCCATAGGTGCTGTTCTGCTGGGTGTAGGCGACGCCCAGATAGCCGCGCGACCCGATCCAGGATGCGCCTAGTGTGGCGGTGCGGCTGTCGTTGGCGGATCCGTCCAGACGCTTCTCGCTCCAGTCAGGAACCCTGTAGTCGTCGGTCTTGCGCCGCGCCGCCTCGATGCGGACGGCGAAGCCGTTTCCGCCTGCGGTCAGGCCGGCCACCGCCGCCTCTTCATTGTCCGCCGAGCCGATGCGGACTTCGGCGGCGCCCTCTCCCCCTCGGGGCGGGATGGCGGTCGGGATCTTGCGGTCGATCAGATTGACCGCCCCGCCGATGGCGCCCCCGCCGTACAGCAGCGCGCTGGGGCCGCGCAGAATCTCGACCCCCTGCAGCAGCAGGGTCTCGACGCCGACCGCATGGTCGGGCGACACTTCGGAAGCGTCCAGCAGGGCCGACCCGCTGCTCAGCACCTTCACCCGCGGCGCGGTCTGGCCCCGGATGACCGGACGGCTGGCGCCCCCGCCGAAGGTGTCCGAACTGACGCCCGGCAGGCCGTTCAGGGTGTCGCCCAGCGTCGCCTCGCGCCGATGGACCAGATTGTCGCCGCTCAGCACCGCCACGCTGGACACGACCTGATCGCCAGAACGGTTCAGCGGGTCGGCGGTGACGATCACGTCATCGACCTTGGCCACGGCTGAACCAGACGGGGGCGCCGACTGTGGCAGGGGGGCGGCATGGGCCGTCGTGGTGATGGCCAGCGTCGCCGCGGCCGAGAGAAGCATGGTCTTTGTACGCATCGTCGCACCCCATTTTCGAAAGAGGGGTGCTGGGTATGTTATACAGTAACGATTCTCAAGAGGGTTTTTGAGCCGATGGGGAGAATTGGTTCGGAGCAAGATGTCGCAGGTGATCTTCAGGCGGGGTTTTGGCGCAAAGCTTCGGTCCGGAGAATTAAGGGGCTGATCGGCGGCTTGAGTTGCGGCGGCGTGGCCCTTGGCTTAATCGCGCGGCATGACTGATGAAGCCCCCATCCGCCCGCTCGCCCGCAATCCGCGCGGTTTCGCCGACAAGCGCGGGCGCGACCTGACCGCTGAACGCCGCATCGTGGCGCGCGTGTCCGAGGTCTATGAGCGCTGGGGGTTCGAGCCGCTGGAGACCCCGGCCTTCGAATATGCCGACGCCCTGGGCAAATTCCTGCCTGACGCCGACCGTCCCAACGAAGGCGTCTTCGCCCTTCAGGATGACGCCGGTTCGGACGAACCGGGCGACTGGATGGCGCTGCGATACGACCACACCGCGCCCTTGGCCCGGTTCGCGGCCCAGACCTGGGAGACCCTGCCCAAGCCGTTCCGCCGCTACGCCTATGGTCCGGTCTGGCGCAACGAAAAGCCTGGCCCCGGCCGTTTCCGCGAGTTCTGGCAGTGCGACGCCGACACCGTCGGCTCCGACCGGCCTGAGGCCGACGCCGAGATCATCGCCATGGCGTGCGAGGGTCTGCGCGGCGCCGGGCTGGATGCAGGTCAGGCCCAGATACGCGTCTCGAACCGCAAGCTGTTCGACGGCCTGTTCGACGCCGGCGGAGTGACCGAGGCGGGTCAGCGCCTGACCGCCCTTCGCGCCATCGACAAGTTCGACCGTCTGGGCTGGGACGGCGTGGTCCAGTTGCTGGGCGAAGGCCGCCTGGATGATTCCGGCGACTACACCAAGGGCGCCCAGCTGCCCGCCAAGGTGACGGCGGCCATCGAGGCCTTCCTGGCTTCGGCCAACACCCCCGGCCTGACGCGGGCCGAGACTCTGGACGCCGTCGCCCGTTCCGGCGACCTGGGCGCGGCGGGCGAGGCGGCGCTGAACGAACTGGCCGCCATCGACCGGGCGCTGAACGCCATGCAGGTCGCCCAGGACGCCGTGAAGTTCGATCCGACCATCGTGCGTGGTCTGGAATATTACACCGGCGCCGTGTTCGAGGCCGAACTGCTGCTGGACACGGTGGACGACAAGGGCCGCCCGGTCCGCTTCGGCTCCATCGGCGGCGGCGGCCGCTATGACGATCTGGTCGCCCGCTTCACCGGCCAGAGCGTGCCCGCGACCGGCTTCTCCTTCGGCGTCTCGCGTCTGGCCTCGGCCCTGCGTGCGGCAGGTCGGGGCGCAGAGGACGCGGTGCGCGGCCCCGTCGTGGTCATCGTCTTCTCCGAGGACGACATGGGCCACTACCTGACCGCCGTCGCCGAATTGCGCGCAGCGGGTGTGGCCGCAGAGCTGTACCTCGGCCGCGCAGGCATGAAGGCGCAGATGAAATACGCCGACCGTCGCGGCGCGCCCGCCGTCGTCATCCTGGGCGGAGACGAGATCGCGGCGGGCGAGGTGACCATCAAGGATCTGGACGCCGGTCGCGCCGCCGCCGCCGGGATCACTGACAACGACGCCTGGAAGGCCGAGCGTCCCGGCCAGATGAAAATCCCTCGCGCAGGCCTGGTCGCGGCCATCAAGGGCATTATCGAATAAGTTTCGATAATAAATCTGTCCCAAGATAGGTTATCGCTGATAAGTCGAAGAAAGTTCGATTGAGGGTGAACTGGTCGTTGACGGCCACGGGGGGCTTGGGCCAAATGAACTCACTCGAGGGCAAGCGTTGCTCAAGCGCGCAGCACTCGAAGGCGTTTCGGGGAGGAAACGTCCGCTCTTTAAAGAGCAAGATAGCCCGCTGCGATGTATCCCCCGCAGCGGGCTTTTCTATGCCTGGAATCCAGGCGCAACCGTGAAAACATCGAGAAATTGTCCAGGCGTCTGAAGGTCGGGGCCTCAGATTCTGCAGGAATTCTCCATGAAAAAAGGCCGGGGCGAACCCCGGCCTTTTTCCTTATCGACGAAGCTTCGTCCTACCAGAGACGGACGCGTTCGTCGGGCGTCAGATAGTATTTGGTGCCCGGCTTGACCTCGAAGGCGTCGTACCAGGCGTCGACGTTGCGCAGCGGGCCGATGACGCGGAACTGGGCGGCCGAGTGCGGGTCGGTGGCGACCTGCTGCTTCAACGCCTCGTCACGGTACTTCGACTGCCAGACCTGGGCCCAGCCGTAGAAGAAGCGCTGGTCGCCGGTCGTGCCGTCCAGAACCGGCGCCGGACGCCCGCCCAGCGACAGGTGATAGGCCTCAAGCCCCACCGCCACGCCGGAGGCGTCGCCGATGTTCTCGCCCATCGTGAGGCCGGGGTTGATGTGATAGCCCGCGATCGGCTCGTAGCTGGCGTATTGCGCGCCCAGACGCGCGGTCAGGGCCTCGAAATTGGCCTTGTCCTCGGGCGTCCACCAGTTGCGCAGAACGCCGTCGCCGTCGGACTTGGAGCCCTGGTCGTCGAAGCCGTGGCCGATCTCGTGACCGATCACGCCGCCGATGCCGCCGTAGTTGACCGCCGGGTCGCCGTTCGGATCGAAGAAGGGCGGCTGCAGGATGGCCGCCGGGAAGACGATCTCGTTGTTGGCCGAGTTGTAGTAGGCGTTGACCGTCTGGGGCGTCATGCCCCACTCCGCCTTGTCGACCGGCTGGTTCAGGCGCGCCAGCTGATAGTTCCACTGGAAGCGGCCCTGACGCTCGACGTTGCCGACCAGATCATCGGGGCGGATTTCAAGCGCGGAATAGTCGCGCCACTTGTCCGGGTAGCCGATCTTGACCGTGAATTTGCGCAGCTTCTCCTGCGCCGCCGCCTTGGTCTCCGTGCCCATCCAGCTCAGATTATCGATCCGGTGCGACAGGGCGGTGCGCAGATTGGCGACCAGTTCTTCCATCTTGGCCTTGGATTCGGCCGGGAAATACTGGGCGACATAGAGACGACCCGCAGCCTCGCCCAACGCGCCTTCGGCGAACGAGATGGCGCGTTTTTCACGCGTGCGCTGCTCGGGCTGGCCCGACAGGTCGCGTGAGTTGAACTCCCATGCGGCGTCCGAGAAACGCTTGGACAGATAGGGGGCCATGTCGTCGGCGGTGTGGAAGGCCTCCCACGCCTGCAGCAGGGCCACCGGGGTCTCGGCGTAGATGGCGGCGATCTTGGGCAGGGCCGTGTTCTGACGCACGATCAGACGCGGCGCGCCGCCCAGTTGGGCCGCGTCGAAATAGGGCTGCCAGGCGAAGCCGGGCGCGTCCTGCGTCAGGCTGGCGATGGTGTATTCGTTATAGGTCTTGTCGCGGTTGCGGTTCTCGGCGGGGCTCCAGTGCGCCTCGGCGATCTTGCTTTCCAGCGCCACGATCTGGGCGGCCGTCTCGGTCGGGTTGTCCCAGCCGATCATGCCCAGGATGCGCGCCACATAGGCCTGGTAGAGCTCTTTCTTGTCGGCGAAACGCGCGTCCAGATAATAGTCGCGGTTCGGCAGGCCCAGGCCCGACTGGCCGGTCGAGACGACGTAGGGGGTCGGCTGCTTGGAATCGATGGTGATGCCGGTGCCGAAGAAGGAGCCGCCGAACCGGCCGATGGTCTGGCCCATATGGACGGCCATCTTCTCGTGGGTGTCCGCGGCGCGGATGGCGGCCAGATAGGGCTGCAGGGGCTGGGCGTCCAACTGGTCGACGCGGGCCTGATCGATGTACGAGCGATAGGCGTCGGCGATCTTCTTCTCGTCCGTCCCGGCGGTCAGGTCGGTGCGCGCGGCCAGGCCCGTCACCAGTTCCTTCATGCGGTTGTCCGACAGTTCGCGCAGCAGGGCGAAGGAGCCATAGCTGGTGCGGTCCGACGGAATGACCAGTTTGTCGATCGCCGCGCCGTTGGCGTAGCGGAAGAAGTCGTCGCCGGGGTTCACCGAGGTGTCGCGACCGGCCAGATCAAAGCCCCAGGTTCCGTATTTGGGGGCGACGGTTCCCTGCCAGCCTGCGGCGGTTTCTTCGCCCGAGAAGATCGAAACCATCTCGCAGGCGTCGTCGATGCAGGCGTGGTCGTGACCGATGTCCTGGGCGAAAGCCGCGCTGGCGGGCAGCAGAAGGGCGCCGACAGCGGCCCCGATAAGCAGACGTTTCATCATTGGATCCTTGATGCCGTCCCCGAAATGGACGGGTCGGCGCGGACCCTAGACCGGCATCGGGGGGTGTCGCCTTAAAAAAAATTCATGAAAGGCCTGCGACGACTCGCCACAGGGGTGGGTTCAGGGTCAGATGCGTCTGAAGCGGAGGGCGGATGCACGGACACGGCGCGGACTACAAGGATCTGGTGGTTTTCCTGGCTGCGGCCGGGGTGATCGTGCCTCTGGTCAACCGGCTGAAGATCAGTCCGGTGCCGGGGTTTCTTGCGGCGGGCGTGGTGCTGGGGCCGGATGGCCTGGCGCGGTTTTCGGGTGCGCTGCCCTGGCTGTCCTGGATCACGATCCGCGAGCCGGGGCAGTTGGCGCAGCTGTCGGAACTGGGCGTCGCCTTTCTTCTGTTCATGATCGGGCTTGAGCTGTCGTGGGAGCGGCTGCGCGCCATGCGCCGTCTGGTGTTCGGCCTGGGCATGATGCAGGTGCTGGCCTGTTCGGTGGTCCTGGCGGGCGGCTTCATGCTGATGGGCCAGTCGCTGGCTGGGGCGGCGGTGCTGGGCATGGGGCTGGCCCTGTCGTCGACGGCGGTGGTCATGCCGGTTCTGGCCGAGCGCGGGCGGTTGAAGGGGACGGTGGGCCGTTCGACCTTCGCCATCCTGCTGGCGCAGGATCTGTCGGTCGCGCCGATCCTGATCACGGTCACGGTTCTGGCGGCGCTGGCCCAGCAGGGCGGAGGACTGGATCTGGACCCGGCTGTGCTGGGGCGGGCCCTGTTCACCCTGGCGCCCGCCGCCATCGGTCTGGGCCTGTTGATCCTGCTGGGACGGGTCGTGCTGCGGCCCATGTTCCGGTCGGTGGCCAAGGCGCGCAAGGTCGATCAGGGCGGCGAACTGTTCGTCGCCGCCAGTCTTCTGGTTGTGGTCGGCGCCGGTCTGGCGGCCCAGGCCAGCGGTCTGTCCATGAGCATCGGCGCCCTGGTCGCAGGCGTGCTGCTGGCCGAGACCGAGTTCCGGCGCGAGGTCGAAATCTCCATCGAACCCTTCAAAGGCCTGTTGCTGGGCGTCTTCTTCGTCGGGGTCGGCCTGGGGCTTGATCTGGACGCCGTCGCCGCCAATCCGTGGGGCGTCATCGGTCTGGCGGCGGCCATCACGGTGGTGAAGACGGGCGTGATCTTCATCCTGGCGCGACTGTGGGGCCTGGCCGCCCGCCCAGCGCTGGAGACGGCCCTGGTGCTGGCCCCTGCGGGCGAGTTCGCCTTCGTCGTCTTCGCCACGGGATTGGTGGAGGGCGTCGCCCCCTCGGCCCTGACTTCGACAGTCGCCCTGTCCGCCACCCTCAGCATCTTCTCGATCCCCTTCCTGGCGATGCTGGGTCAGCGCCTGACGCGCCGCCCTCGTCTGGAAGCGGCGGCCATGCCTGACGAGAGGGAGCTGCCGCAGCAGGCGGACGGCGCGGTCGTCATTGTCGGCTTCGGCCGGGTCGGGCGGCTGATCGGCGAGATGTTGAAGGTGCACGACCAGGCCTTCATCGCCGTGGATGCGGACCCGGGCATCGTCGCCGCCGGACGTCGTGACGGCTATGACGTCTTTTACGGCGACGCAGGCCGCGCAGAGATGTTGGTGCGTTGCGGTGTCCAGACCACCCGCGCCCTGGTCGTGACCATGGATGCGCCCGGCAAGGTGGACGAGGTGGTGCGCACGGCGCGTCAACTGCGCGACGACCTGATCCTGATCGCCCGCGCCCGCGACGACCAGCATGCAGCCCGGCTCTATACGCTGGGCGTCACCGACGCCGTGCCGGAAACCACAGAGGCCAGTTTGCAATTGGCTGAAAACACTCTGGTCGATCTGGGGGTGCCGATGGGACTTGTGCTTGCGTCGATCCACGAACGCCGTGATCAGTTCAGGCAGGTATTCCAGGCGGCGGTGTCTGATCAAAGACGTGACCGCCCGATGAGGGCCTTCAGGGTGTCCCAGAATAGGACGCGGGCAAGATTAGAATAGATTTGCAAACAGCTAAGCTTGTCTGGACCCAATTTTGTCATGGTTCCGTGATGGAAGCGATGCTTCTGTATTCGTCCCGTAGCGGACAAGCAGCATTTGTTTGCCTTGCCCTAGGTTGCGGACGCCCAATCCAGGGTCATCTTTGGGTGGCGTCTTTTGTGGCTAAACGTAGAGTAAAAGCCTGAATTTATGACCGATTCCACCGCACACGCCCTCGTTGAGCCTCGCCTGAACCGGCGTCAGGCCGCGAAGATCCGCACCCGTCAAAAGGTGCTGGACGCCGCCCGCTCGCTTTTTGCAGAGCGCGGTTATGAGCCGGCGACCATCCGCGACATCGCCAAGGGCGCAGGCATGTCCACCGGGGCCGTCTTCGCCAACTTCCAGGACAAGGCCGAACTGTTCGAAGCCGTTCTGACCGAAGACATGACGCGTCTGGCCGAAGTGGTCGAGGCGGGCTCCACGGTCGGCGACCCGGTCCGCAACCGTCTGGTCGAGGCCCTCAGCGCCGGTTACCATTCGTCGTTGGACCAACTTCCGCTGTTCCAGGCCATCGTCGCCCGCTCGTGGTTCCAGCCCCTGGCCGCCGAAATGCGCGCCCGCGCCGCGACCAAGAAGCTGCAGCTGGCCATCGGCGCCATCGTCCAGGACGCGGTGACCAAGGGCGAGCTTCGCCAGGACGCAGATGTCCGCCTGCTGGTCGAGCTGATCTGGGATTCCTACCTGTCGAACTATCGCCGCGCGGCGTACGACAACTGGGATGCGCAGGCTCTGTCGGAACACATCGGCAAGCAGATTGATGTGATCTTGGCCGGGGCTCTGGCCAAGTAAGATGCTCTAGCGACCAAAGACAAAAGGCCTCCCGCACGGGAGGCCTTTTTCATTTCAGCTCTTCCAGCGCAGGGTCGTCGGCTTGATCGGGTTGACGAAGGCGCGGCCCTCGGCTCGGCTTCTGGCCCATTCGCGTTTCAGCTGCTGGTACCATTTGGCCTGTTTATCGGCGTCGTCGATCCAGATCAGCGCTGGATCGTAGCGCAGGCCCTCGTTCTGCAGGTTCACCATCCCGCCGTCCTGTTTCAGAAAGGCGACCACCCCCATCCGCAGGAAGGGTTTGGCCAGTCCGAACACCCAGTGGTCGGACCAGAAGATCTGGGTGATGCGGGTCTTTGTGTCGGTCACCGGGGTCAGGCAGGTCAGGGCCAGAACCTGTTTTTCGCCGACCTGGATATGCTCCCAGCGGAAGCCCGGCAGGCGGAAGGTGATCTCGGTCGCGGGCGCGCCGCCCAGGATCTTGTACAGGCGGCTGTTCGACGATGGCGCGTGACGGACCATGGCCCAGCCATGGTCCGTCGGCGCAAAGGCCTTGGACTTTTCGTGCATCGAATGTTCGGACCGCCACCACCATTGCTGATGGACGTAGGGGCCGTGGGCGGGGTCCATCAGGCCGACGACGGCATGGTCGATATGGCTGTCGAAATCCATCCATTCGACCAGCTTGGCCTCACCGCCGACGACACCCGGGAAGACCGGCGGCGCGTGGTCCGGTTCTGATGGATTGCGCGCGTCCGACGCCATCCAGACGAAGACCAGGCCCTGCCTTTCGCGCACCGGATAGGAGCGGACGCGGATGCGGTTGGCCTCGAACGCCTGATCCTCGACCAGCGAAGGAATGGCCGCGCAGACCCCGTCGGTGCGGAAGCGCCAGCCGTGATAGGGGCATTCGACCGTCTCGCCCTCGCCCGGCTTCTCCACCAGCCTGCCCGCCGACAGGGGCGCCGCGCGGTGGGGGCAGATGTCGCGCATCGCATAGACCTGGCCCGCGCGCGTGCGGCCGATCAGGACCGGCTCGCCCATGATCTCATAGCGTTTCAGACTGGCGGGGGCGACGTCGCGGCCCAGGGCGGCGAAATACCAGGTGTCGGTGACGAACCCCTTGCCGAACGGCGAGGCCCCCGCCTTGGACGGGGCGGCCTCGGCTTGCGGGGCGGTCGGGTTGGCGGCGTTTGAGGCGTCGGCGGTCATGGGGGCTGTTTAACAGCGTGAGGGCGACAGCCATAGACCCCGCGGCGCCGGGTTCGCGTGCGCGCGACGTCTTCCCCGATGGGCCGGTGAACAGCTATGACGAGGGTGATAAGGCCGCTTGAGCGGTTTCAGGGAAGTCACGCCATGTTCCGCACCCTCGCCATTGCCGCCCTGTTGTCCGCGACGCCTCTTGCAGTTCCCGGCGCGGCGCTTGCTCAGGATGGACATGTGAACCACGCCGCCCACGGCCCCGCCGCCTTCTCGTCAGACAGGATCACGGTCCGGGTCGACGGCGACCTGGACGGACGCGACATCATCCTGATCCCTGGGCTCAGCTCATCACCGGACATCTGGCAGGGGACGGTGGATCATCTGACCGCGCAGGACGGCGTGGGCTGGCGCGTTCACCGCGTCCATATCCAGGGCTTCGCGGGCGCACCGGCGGGGGGCAACGCCCAGACCGGCGCAGCGCCCACGCTGATCGGCGCGCCCGCCGCCGAGGAGATCGCCCGCTACATCCGTGAACAGGGCCTGCACAAGCCCGCCGTCGTCGGCCATTCGATGGGCGGAACCATCGCCATGATGCTGGCCGCGCGCCATCCCGACAGCGTCAGCAAGCTGATGGTCGTGGACATGATTCCCTTCATGGGCGCGATGTTCGGCCCGCCTGGAACCACGGTCGAAACCGTGACCCCGGTCGCGGACCAGGTCTGGGCCGCCCAGGCCAACAGCCCGCGCGACGCCTATGTGGCCCAGGCGACCACGGCCATCACCGGCATGGTCAACAATCCCGAGCGCCGCGAAGAGGCGCTGGAGGACATGCGCACCAGCGACCAGAAGGTGTCCGCCGCCGCCTTCCGCGAACTGATCACCACGGACCTGCGTCCGGAGTTGTCCAAGATCACGGCCCCGACCGAGGTGCTGTACGTCAAGTTCAACCCGCCCCTGACGGCCGAACTGACCGACGCCATCTATCAGGCATCATTCGCCACCCTGCCGGGGGTGCAGCTGAAGCGGATCGACGACAGCGCCCACTTCATCATGTTCGACCAGCCGCAGACGTTTTATGTCGATCTGGACGCCTTTCTTTCGGCGAAATGACCGCTCACGTTTGCGTGAGATCGACAGGGCCGTTTCGGCGCTCCGTCAATCCAGCTACATAAACCCGAGACGAAACCCGCCTGAGCGCGGCATCTGAGGATATACATGGCGGGTCCACGGGCTGCAGGTGACGATCGGGGCGCAAAGCCGAAGCGGACGCCGTTGCAGAGGCTGTTCTACTGGGGCGCGGTTCTGGCCGTCTGGGGGGTGATCTTCCTGGTGGTCTTCTTCGCGGTTTTTGCGCGCGGACTGCCCGACACCTCCAGCCTGTATAATGTCGATCGCCAGCCTTCGATCACCTATCTGGACCGCAACGGCGCCCTGATCGCGACGCGGGGCACCCAGATGGCGCCGCCTGCCGATCTGGACGCCCTGCCCGACTATGTCCCGGCGGCCTTCATCGCCATCGAGGACCGGCGTTTCTATCACCACCCCGGTTTCGACCCCATCGGCATGAGCCGGGCCATGGTGCGCAACCTGCGCGCCGGGCGGGTGGTGCAGGGCGGTTCGACCCTGACGCAGCAGCTGGCCAAGAACCTGTTCCTGACCCCCGACCAGAACATGCGCCGCAAGGTGCAGGAGCTGATGCTGGCCGTCTGGCTGGAGATGAAATTCTCCAAGAAGGAGATCCTGGCCCTCTATCTGAACCGGGTCTATTTCGGCGCGGGCGCCTATGGGATCGAGGCGGCCTCGCAACGCTATTTCGACAAGTCGGCCAAGGATCTGACGGTCGGGGAAGCCGCGCTTCTGGCGGGCCTGCTGAAGGCGCCTTCGCGCTATTCGCCGGTGTCCGAGAGCGAGCGCGCCGCCGCCCGCGCCACCGTCGTCCTCAATGAAATGGAAGAGGCGGGCGTCATCACCGCCGCCCAGCGCGAACAGGCCGTGACCCAGCCGGTCATCGTCTCGCGCACCCTGGCGACCCAGCACGCCCAGTATTTCATCGACTGGCTGGACAAGTCGATCCGCGGCCTGGTCGGCGAACCGACCGAGGACATGGTGGTCGAGACCACACTGGACCTGACGCTGCAGACCGACGCCGAACGCGCCGTGCGCCGCATTCTGGACCGCGACGCCTCCAAGGGCGTGCAGCAGGCGGCCCTGGTCGCGCTGGACGGCGACGGACGGGTGCGCGCCATGATCGGCGGCGCCTCCTACGCCGACAGCCAGTTCAACCGCGCCGTCGATGCGCGGCGTCAGGCGGGCTCGTCGTGGAAGCCGTTCGTCTATCTGGCCGCCATGGAGGCGGGCTATACGCCCCAGACCCCGGTGGTCGATGAGCCGATCACCATCGGCAACTGGTCGCCCAAGAACTATTCCGGCGGTTACAGCGGCAATATGACGGTGGCCCAGGCCGTGGCCAACTCGACCAACACCGTCGCCGTCTCCATCGCCGACAAGATCGGCCGCGACAGCGTGGCTCGCGCCGCGCGCCGTCTGGGCATTCAGAGCCGCATCGGGCTGGAGCCGTCGATGGCTCTGGGCGCGGTCGAGGTCTCGCCCCTGGAGATGGCCACCGCCTATGACGCCTTCGCCAATGGCGGGCGCCGCGTGGACGCCTATGGCATCAGCCGCATCCGCACCCCGCAGGGCCGCGTCATCTATCAGCGCGCCAGCGGCCAGAGCGGTCAGGCGATCAACAACCCGCCGCTCTATTACATGAACCAGGTCCTGCGCGGCGTGGTCACGTCCGGCACCGGACGCAGCGTGGCCATTCCGGGCCGCGATCTGGCGGGCAAGTCGGGCACGACCTCGGACTACAAGGACGCCTGGTTCGTCGGCTACACCGGCGGTTTCGTCGCCGCCGTCTGGGTGGGCAAGGACGACAACACCGCCATGCGCGGCGTCACCGGCGGCTCGTCGCCCGCCGCCATCTGGCGCGGCTTCATGGAGGCGGCCCTGCCGCGCCTGAACGCGCCCAGCATCCCCAACGGCCCGCCCATGCCCGAAGGTTGGGCCGCGCCCGACCCGGTCGGTGATCTGATGAGCGGCCTGGGCGAGGGCGGCACGCCGGTCGAGCCCGTCGATCCGAACGCCGGCGAACCCTATGTTGACCAACCGGCGCCCCAATATCAGCAGCCGTCGCCGAAACAGCCGGTCGTGCGCCCGACCTCGCCCCAGCCCGGCTATCGCGACCCGCCGAACCAGCAGCCTGAAGGCCGCCCGGCGCCCGAACGCAAGCCGGACGCCCTGTTCTTCTGATCCGTTCCGCGCGCCTCCCTGTCAGAAAGCGACGGGGAGGCAGCGCGAAGAAACGGCGCTTGTTATCATCGCGTGTGACCGGCGGCGTATGTACGCTCGAACAATCGTGCGCCATGTTCGTAGATGGAAATATCGGTCTGAGATCATGCGCCAGGAGGCAAGGAGGATGCGTGTTGCAGTCAGCGAAGATGACCTTCGCGGTCATCTCAAGGAGTTTTTGCAAGAACTTCGCCAAGCAACGGCAAACTTTGATGCAGATAATCATTGGGAAGCAAAGCGTTGCGCGAGTGTTATCACGACGCTACTCAGCCGGTCGAAATCCAATACATGCCTACTTTCACGACTAGGCATGGATGAACGCAAATTGGTTTCATCATGCGACCCGACATCGCGGTGGTTAGATGGGGCTGATCTTCAGGTTAAGCGAGGGCTTTTTCTAGATGGCTACAGGCCTGCACTGGACAGCAGCTCCCTCGCTTTCGTCAGCATCGATGCTTGGTGGAACCAACCAGTCCTCCGAACCGGTGCAAGGGAGTTCTCACGGGGCGAAATTATTCGCATTGTACGCGATCAGGACGGTGGTGCGCATATCGACGGCACCCAGGACATCGATTACGCGGACCTGAAAACTAATCAGGCAGTTGTGGCTCGGCCTGTCGGTTATGGCGGCTTGTTTGTCGTGGACGCGGTGTTTCGTAACCCCGCGCTTTTCCTCATTCGGCAGTTCTGCCATGAGGTATTGAAGTCTCTCGATCCAGAATACTTATCGTACCCTAAAGCTCGGCCTAAGGACCATGTGATCGTTTGGGCTTATGCGACAGCCGTACCCGACACGTCCCAGGACTTGGATTATCGGGATACCCACGGAAGCGAGCTATGTCCGTGCGGCTCCAACATTCTATTTGCTTTCTGTCATCAACGGGGTCGCCCCGCTTCGACTTAGTATGGACGTAGAGTCCGCTTCCCACCCTTAGCCGAACTGCATCGAGTCCGCTTCGGCGCCAGGACACAAAAGAAGCGCGACCCTACCGCCCCACGGCGTGCAGCGCGCCGCCGTGGTCGCGCAGCCATTTGCGGTAAGGCTTGGGATCCCCGATCAGGCGCTCGACCACGGACCAGTAGGCGGGGCTGTGGTCGGCGTGGACCAGGTGGGCGACCTCGTGGGCGGCGAGGTAGTCGATGACCGGGGGCGGGGCCATGATGACGCGCCAGGAATAGCGGATGGTGCGGTTGTGCGGGCTGCACGAGCCCCAGCGCGATTTGGTGTCGGCGATCGACACCTTGACCGGCTTCTGGCCCAGGGTGCGCAGATGGTGCTCGGTGCGTTCCTCAAGCGTCTGGCGGGCTTCGCGTTTCAGCAGGTTCTCGACCCGTCGGGCATAGGCCTCGCCCTCGCCGCCCGAGCGGATGACGGTTCCGTCCTCGACCAGACGCGCCGCCCCTGCGCCCGGCGTGGCCTCAAGCTGAACCCGTCGGCCCCGCAGCGAGATGACCTGGCCCGGCTCCAGCGGGCGGCCCCTGGGCTGGACGGCCAGACGCTCGGCGATCCACGCGGCCTTGGTGCGGGCGAAGGCGACGGCCTGGGTCAGGCCGCGCTCGGTCGGGGCGATGACCACGGCCTCGCCCGCGCGCGCATCGATCCGCACCGACAGGCGCCGGGCGCGGGGATTGACGGATAGTCTCAGGGTCGGGCCGGAACCCGCCTCGTCAAGCGGCAGCCGCTGACCGTTGCGGTACGCCACTGATGGCCTCGTTCTGGGCGATGAAATCGCGGACGCGGGGATAGATCTCGTCTCGGAAGCGACGGCCGTTGAAGACGCCGTAGTGGCCTACGCCCGGCTGGACATAGAGCACGCGCTGGTTCTCCGGGACATTGGGGCAAAGGCCGTGCGCCGCCTGGGTCTGGCCGACGCCGGAAATGTCGTCCTTCTCGCCCTCGACCGTCATAAGGCCGATGTCGGTGATCCGGGTCAGATCGACCTTGCGCCCGCGATGCTCCAGCAGGCCGCGCGCCAGCAGGTGCTGCTGGAAGACGATGTCGATGGTCTGGAGGTAGAATTCCTCGGTCAGGTCCAGCACCGACAGATATTCGTCGTAGAATTCCTCGTGCTTTTCGACCCCGTCGCCGTCGCCGTGGATCAGGCTGTTGAAATAGTCCCAGTGGGCGTCGCGGTGCCGCTCCTCGTTCATCGACATGAAGCTGTAGAGCTGGACGAAGCCCGGATAGACGTTCCGACCGAACCCCGGATAGGGCAGGGGCACGGTGTGGATCATGTTCGACCTGAACCAGGTGAAGGGTTTTTCCTCGGCCAGCTGGTTGGTCACGGTCGGCGACAGGCGCGCGTCGATGGGCGAGCCCATGAAGGTCATGGAGGCCGGGCGGTTGGGATCATTGTCCTCGGCCATCACGGCCCCGGCCGCCAGAACGGGCGGACCCGGCTGGCAGACGCCGACGACATGGGCGCGGCCGCCGATCTCGGCCAGCATCAAGCGGACGTGGTCGATATAGTCGAAGAAGTCGAACCGGCCTTCCAGCACCGGAACCTGACGGGCATTGATCCAGTCGGTGACATAGACGTCGTGGTCCTGAAGAAAGGCCTCGACCGTGCCGCGCAGCAGGGTGGCGTAGTGGCCTGACAGGGGGGCGACGATCAGGACGGCGGGGGCGGCCACCGGCTTGCCCGCCCGTTTCAGGTCGCCGATGTTGCGCGCGAACCGGACCAGACGGCACCACGGGCTTTGCCAGATCACCTGTTCGGTGGTGCGGATCGGATGGCCGTCGGCGTGGATCGTCTCCAGCCGCCAGTCCGGCTTGCCATAGCGGCGGGTCACGCTTTCGAACAGTTCGGCCGAGGCATAGGCCGTGCGGCCGATGGCGGTGTCGGACGCCGGGTTCAGCGGCGAGGACCAGAACTGGCGCGCCATCTGGGCGCCGATGCGCCACGGCAGGGCCGACTGGTAAGCGAGTTCATGAAACGCGTAGAGCATGACTGTCCTGACGGCGGAGGCCGTTTGTGCAGAGCAGCATATAATGCGCAGGCCCGCAAAAGGTATTCACGGGCCGAAAACGGGCTCAGCCCCGATCCATCGCCTGTTCGATGATCCTGGTCGATTTGTCCGGACCCAGACCATAGGCGACGGCGGTGCGGAACCGGCCGTCCGGTCCCATCAGATAGACGGTCAGGCTGTGGTTCATCGTATAGCCCTCGCCTTCGCCGACCTTTTCATAGAAGGCGCGATAGGCCTTGGCCGCCTTGGCGACCTGCTCCGTCGTGCCCGTCAGGCCGATGGTCCCCTTGGGGAAGCCGTCTGACGACAGATAGTCCTTCAGCATCTGCGGCGTGTCGCGCTGGGGGTCGATGCTGACGAAGATGATTTGCAGGTCCTTGCCCTTGCCGCCCAGCTGCTGCTGCACAGCGGCCATTTCGGCCAGGGTCGTGGGGCAGAACTCGGGGCAGTAGGTGAAGCCGAAGAAGACCAGGCTCCATTTGCCGTTCAACAGGGTCTGATCGACCGTCTGGCCGTCCTGATTGACCAGTTGGAAGTCGCCGCCGACCAGCGGCTGTCCGGACGAGGTGACTTCGGCGCCGGGTCCGACGCGGTCGCGCCCGCTGACCACCACCACGGTGACGATGGCCAGGGCGGCGGCGATGGCGATACAGGCGCCTGCGAACAGCAGGATGGAACGGCGCGGCATGACGGCCTCTCACGAAACGGAACTTGCCGGTCTATAGAAGGACCGTGACCTCGACAGAAGCCCACATTGCGCCGCAACCCCCCGACCTTGACGGCTGGAGCGACGTGCCGCGCCGTGGCCGGGGCTTTTCCCTTCGCACCCTGATCGTTCTGCGCTGGCTGACCATACTGGGGCAGAGCGCGGCGATCCTGACCGCCTATGGGGTGCTGCACTTCCCCCTGCCGTTGTGGCCCTGCCTGATCGTCATCGCCATCAGCGCGGGCGTGAACGTGGCGGCGATGGCGCGCGTGCGGCGGCTGGAGTCCAGCCTGCCAGATGGACGCCAGACGGCGATCCATCTGGGTTTCGACATTTTCCAGCTGGGCGTGCTGCTGGGGCTGACCGGCGGGTTGGAAAACCCCTTCTGCCTGCTGCTGGTCGCGCCGGTGACGATCGCGGCGGCGGCCCTTCCGGCGCGTCAGGCCCTGTTGCTGGGCCTGCTGGCCCTGGTGGCGGTGGCGGTGCTGTTCTTCTGGTCCGAACCGCTGCCGTCGCGGCCCTATGAGCATTTCCACCTGCCGACCCTGTACCGGCTGGGCATGGCCATGGCCCTGGTGACGGGGGTGGTCTTCACCGCCGGATACGCCTGGCGGGTGGCGGCGGACGCGGAAAAGCTGGAGCTGGCCCTGGCCACGACCCAGGACGTGCTCCAGCGTGAACAGCGGCTGGCGGCGCTGGGCGGGCTGGCGGCGGCGGCGGCGCATGAGCTGGGCACGCCGCTGGCGACCATTCAGGTGGTGGCCAAGGAGATGAAGCGCGCCGCTCCGCCCGGCGGCGAGGTGGCGGAAGACGCCGACCTGATCCTGCAACAGGCCGAACGCTGTCGGGGCATTCTGGCCCAGCTGTCGCAACAGCCGGAGGGGGACGACGCCCTCTATGCCGATGTAGCGTTGAAGGCCCTGCTGGAAGAAGTGGTCCAGCCGCACCGAGGGTTCGATCTGGAGTTCGATGTCGCGGTCCGCACCCCGCCCGGTCAGCCCGCGCCGCGCGTGCGCCGGATGCCCGAGGTCGTGCATGGCCTGTCGACCCTGGTGGAGAACGCCGCCGACTTCGCCCGTTCCCGCGTGGAAGTGCGGGCTCTGGTGGACGCGGGCTGGATCGAGGTCGAGATTCTGGATGATGGTCCCGGCTTCGCCAGCGACATCCTGCCCCGTCTGGGCGAGCCCTATGTGACCAGCCGCCCGCACGGAAAGGCGCGGCGCGCCCTGGCCGACCAGATCGCCGCCGCCGCCCGCAGACGCCCGCCGGTCGAGGCGCCGATTGCGCCCAGTCAGGGCGGCATGGGCCTGGGCTTCTTCATCGCCCGCACGCTTCTGGAGCGGACCGGCGGCTCGGTCAGCGTGGGTCAGGGCCTGTCTCACGCGGACGGAAAACCCGCCGGACGGGGGGCGCGCGTCGCCGTTCGCTGGGCGCGCCCGGCGCTGGAAGTCGCCGAATGAGTGTGGTTTCGTGATTGGGTCTTAGCGTCGCAGGGGGAACCTTGCGCTTGACCCGCGCGCTGTCGGTCCCGACTTGAAGCGGCAGGAGAGAATAATGTCCGACCTAGAGACCCGTATCGCCGCCTTGCCCGACAAGTCCTTGCTGCTGCTGGACGATGATCAGGCCCTGCGCACCCGCATGGGCCGCGCCCTCGAAGCGCGCGGCTTTGACGTGACGACGGCGGAATCCGTCGCCGAAGCCACCGCCGCACTGCGCGACAAGGCCCCCGCCTTCGCCGTGCTGGACATGCGGCTGGAGGACGGCAACGGCCTGAAGGTGGTCGAGGCGGTGCGCGATCGTCGCGCCGACGCCCGCATCGTCATGCTGACCGGATACGGCGCCATCGCCACCGCCGTCGCTGCGGTCAAGGCCGGGGCCGTCGACTATCTGTCCAAACCCGCCGACGCCGACGACGTGGTCAAGGCCCTGCTGGCCACAGGCGAGGCGCCTGAGCCGCCGGAAAATCCGATGAGCGCCGACCGCGTGCGTTGGGAGCATATCCAGCGGGTCTATGAGCTGTGCGACCACAATGTCTCGGAAACCGCTCGCCGTCTGGGCATGCACCGCCGCACCCTGCAGCGGATTCTGGCCAAGCGCGCGCCGCGATAGGCTGCGCCTATCGCTCTCTGGTGTGTATCGTGAGGCCGGTGTCGAGTTAGGTTCAATCGACATTCGTTAGGACAGGCTTCCGGTTCGTCATTCCGGGGCTGAGCGGAGCGAAGAACCCGAACCCAGGGCCGCATGCGCAATGCGGGACGCGCTTCAAGCCTGAGACGTGCCGCCTGGGTTCCGGGTTCGTCCTTCGGACACCCCGGAATGACGTAGTGACGCCGACCGTCGATTGAATCTTAGTCCCGCATCGCCCGCCATGCGCCCAGGCGGGCAAAGGCGATGGTCAGGGCCTTGCGGCGCGCGGGCGCCAGAGGCGATGACGGGGCGTCGCGAAGGACGGCGCCGCCAAAGCCGTCGGCGACGATCAAACCGGGTTCCTCGGGCAGAATGTCTTGCGGAAACTCAGGCGCGACGGCGAAATAGAAGGCGTCGCAGAACGGGCCGTATTCATGCCATTTGCGGTCGACGCGGTAGTCGTCGACGCCCGACTTCACCTCGCAGATGACGATGTCGCCCTTGGGGCCAATGGCCATGACGTCGGCGCGCCGCCCGTTGGGCAGACAGACTTCCAGCAGGGGCGCATAGCCCATATCCATCATCAGCCGCGCCGCCCCGCGCGTGACGGACAGGGTGGTTTCGGGGCGGCTGAAGACCAGTTCGAGCGTGACGGCGGACATTTCGCTCTTATGTTCCGCTTGTGTTCCGCCCGCAAGCGTGGGGGCGGATCAGCGGATCAGGGCCTGGCGGTTGAGCGCCCATTCCTCGCGCGTCTGTCCCCACAGATTGGCGACGACATGGGCGAAGGGCTCGGGCAGGGCGGAGGGGCCGCGATTGCGCGAGCCCAGACGCTGGGCCAGGCGCGCCGAGGCGGCGTTGCCGTCCTCGATGGTGTGGATGACGTCGTCCCAGCCCAGCACATCGAACGCGTAGTCCATGCTGGCGACAGCCGCCTCCTGCGCATAGCCCTTGCCGGTGGCGTCGGGGTGCAGCGACCAGCCGACCTCCGCGCCGGGCCAGCCGTGCGGGCGCCACGGTCCGATCCGGCCCAGCCACAGGCCGGAGGATTTCTCGATCACCGAGAAGAAGCCCACGCCCGTCAGGCTCCAGGCCCCCGCCACGGTCGCCAGGATGCGCCAGGTCTCCGCCGGCGTCTTGACCCCGCCGATGAAACGGGTGGTTTCGGGATCGGCCTGGAACTCGGCCCAGCGCGGAAAATCCTCCAGCGTCGGCGGGCGCAGGATCAGGCGTTCGGTTTCAACCCGGATGTCGCTCACAACAGATACTCACGCTCCAGTTCGTAATGGCTGCCGTCGTCGGTCAGGACGCTGGAATAGAGGCCGAAGCGGTCGATGCGGATCGGCGGCGAATGCAGCAGATTATGTCCCGCCATCCAGGCCCCGATGCGGTCGGGATTGGTCTGGGGCTTCAGATAGGCCAGGGTGACATGGGGCCGGTATTCGCGCGTCTCCATGACCACACCCGCCCGTTCCGCCGCCTTCTTGCAGCGTCCGGACAGAACCGAGAGGGGGTCGTTCGGCGTCTCGACCCCGGCCCACAAGGTGTGGCTGCGGTGGTTGTCGCCAAAGGCGCCGACGCCTTTCAGAGTGATCTCGAACGGCCCGCCGCCGATGCGCGACAGTTCCGAGGCCAGATCGTCGGCCCGACGTTCGTCCATCTCGCCGTAGAAGCCCAGGGTGACGTGCAGGGCCTCCAGCGGCCGCCAGCGCGCGCCGGGAAGGCCGCTTTGGCGGCGTTTCAACGTATCCGTGACATCGTCCGGCAGGGTCAGGGCGGTGAACAGGCGAAGCATGCGACCGTTGGTAGCGGTGGGAACGTCCGTCTCCAAGTCCGGTTTTCCTTGCAGTCGGGGTCGTGCATGCCGATATTTGCGGCAACGATCCGGAGAAACCTCTTCGGACCATGGGAGAAAGTTCGTCGCCATGAGCGATTTCAACAACGGCTATGCCCGCCCGCTGCCGCAGACGGCCGACATGTCGATCGACGCCGGTCTGCGCGCCTTCATGCTGGGCGTTTACAACAAGCTGGCGCTGGGCCTCGTGGTCGCAGCGGCGCTGGCCTATACGACCGGCAACGTCCCGGCCGTGCAGCAACTGCTCTACACTGTCGGTCCCGACGGCCGCATGGGCATGACTATTCTGGGCATGGCGGTGCAGTTCGCGCCGCTGGTGCTGATCTTCGGTTCGATGTTCTTCATGAAGAACCCGACGGCCCAGGGGACCAGCGTCCTTTACTGGCTGGTCGTGGCCACCATGGGCGCCTCGCTGGGCTGGGTCTTCCTGGTCTATACGGGCGCCAGCGTCGCCTCGACCTTCCTGGTGACCGCCGCCGCCTTCGGCGCGCTGAGCCTGTACGGCTACACGACCAAGCGTGACCTGTCGCCGATGGGCACCTTCCTGATCATGGGCGTGATCGGCCTGATCATCGCCTCGCTGGTCAACATGTTCTGGCCGAACGGCGTCCTGTACTGGATCATCAGCGCCGCCGGCGTGCTGCTGTTCTCGGGCCTGATCGCCTTCGACACCCAGCGTCTGAAGATGAGCTACTACGCCCTGGGCGGCGACAAGAACGCCATCGGCGTCGCCACCAGCTATGGCGCTCTGAGCCTGTTCATCAACTTCGTGAACCTGTTCCTCTTCCTGCTGCGCTTCATGGGCGGCAACCGCAACTAAGGTCCGCCGCAAGACGGATCTGGAAAGGGCCCCTCGCGGGGCCCTTTTTCGTTTGCATGCAACCTAACGGCGCCTTCTTATGGTCGCAGCGCGGGTGGTGCGTTGCTGAGGTGAGACATGTTTCGACGTTTGCTGGCGCCGATCTTTTTCGCTCTCGCGATGACTGGGACTGCCCTGGCTCAGGATGCGCCGCCGCAGCAGGTTCAAGTCTGGTCTATCCCTGAGACGGTTCGTCTGGGACAGGCAATTTGGCGTCAGGACATGGCGTCAGCGCGCGCAACTGACGCTTTTCTGGCGGCCTATGCTGGCAAGCTCCCAGAAGGCCTGATTGGCTGGATCGTTGTGGAAGACGGGCGCAATCAGCGTGTTCGCTTTTTGGCGGGTACGATGGATGCGCCGCGAGCCTTCAAGGATGTGGTGGTGGACGATCACCTGCGCGCTGGGGCCGTGGTCGACGCTGCCGACCTCACACTCACGCCCGATGAGCTCGCGAGGTTTTCAGCACGGATGACGGCTGCGCTGGGGATTGGGACATTGCGTTGCTCGGCGCGATACAACCCGGTTATCCTGAAAAATCCGGACGGAGAGGGATGGCTGGTCTGGTTGCTGGCCTCGACGACGCAGCCGGGTCTGGTGCCTATGGGCGGCCACTATCGGTTCCATATCAGCGCAGACGGCAAGACGGTGGAGCGCCGGGAACAACTGTCGAGTAGTTGTCTGGATATGGATAGCAACCAGGTCCGGCAGGGCGGGCAGATCGCAGGCCTGTTCACCAACGTGATTGTCGCGCCTCAACCGCTGGAGATTCACGTGTTTCTGTCGCTGCTGAACCAGTTGCCGATCTACACGAGCGCAGGCGACAAACTGTGGGAAGTGAACGGCGCGCGAATTCAGCCAGTGAACCGCTGATCGGCGCTATTCCACCACCTGAAAGCGGCGGGCGTCGAAGACGCGCAGGACCTGAGGCAGGTCGCGGCCGCGGCGCAGGACCTGGCCGCCTTCGCCGATGACGGCCCACTGACCCTGGCGGGTCTGGAGCGCGGGGCGTTTTTCGATGCGGTAGGCGGGGGCGTCGCCGGTGCGGCGGAATACGGCGAACTCGGCGAAGTCCTTGTGGCCGGCCATGGCGTAGTCGCGCCATTCGCCCTGGGCGACCATGCGGCCATAGACCTTCAGGATCGGGTCCAGTTCGCGGCGGTCGAAAAAGACCGGCCCGATCTGCGGCCCGGTTTCGTGAGGGTTCATGCTCATGGTTTGAACTTAAGGGCGCGTTCCGCCAGCGCCAGTGGCGCCGGATAAATCGCCCCCGACACGAAATGGCCCCGTTTCGGTCCTTCGCCCGCCCGGTTGGCCGACGAAACAAGACACATCGGCTCGTCGGAGTTCGGAAGTGTCCGGATCCTGAACAGCCCCCCCAGCCCCCTGGATGTTTCCATTAAAGGGCTCCGGCGGCCGATGCTTCCTCCAAGCGAGCGCCCGCCCTGCCGATCCCTCCCCCTCCCAGGCAAGGCGGGCGTTTCGCTGTCTGGAGCCTGGTTTCGGGGTGCAGCCGTGTCCCCCGGCCGGAAGGGCCGGAGGAACGGGCCGGACTTTCCTCAGATCGTCAGCGTCAGCTTCTCGGTTTCGCCGTTGCGCGTCACCGTCACATCGACGGCGCCTGACGCGGACTGCAGCGCCCGGGCCGCCGCGCGGGAATCCTTGATCGTGGCGCCATTGATGCTGGTGATCAGGTCGCCGGCGATCAGCCCGGCCTGGGCGAAGGGCTGACCTGCCTCGACAGCCGATACTTGGGCGCCGCCGTCGGAATCCCGCACCGTCGCGCCATACGCGGCCACGGCGCTGACGCCGATGACGACGGGCGCTTCCGTCGTCATCTCGACCGGCAGGCTGACCGTGGCCTCGCGTCCGCCGCGCAGATAGACCACGCTGAGATCGGAGCCCGGCGCAGCGATGCCGACCGTGGCGTTGATCGAGCCGGCGTTGGCGACGGGGCGGCCCGCGATGCGGGTGATGACGTCGTTGTGGCGCAGACCCGCGCGCTCGGCCGGAGAGCCCGGTGCGACGTCGGCGACCACGGCGCCACGCACGATGCGCAGGTTCAGCTCACGCGCCCGTTCAGCATTCAGAGAGCCGAAGATGGCCCCGGTCGAGCCGCGCTTGACCTCTCCGTTCTTCCTCAGCTGGTCGGCGACATAGAGCATGATCCGCGTCGGCACGGCGAAGGCGATGCCGTCATTGCCGCCCCCGAACCCGCCCGACAGGATCGAGGTGTTGATGCCGATCAGGCGCCCCCGGCTGTCCAGCAGCGGTCCGCCCGAGTTGCCGGAATTCACGGCGGCGTCGGTCTGGATATAGTCCTCGACCGCATCGCCCAGGCCGGATCGGTTCAGGCCCGAGACCACGCCCATGGTCAGGGTCTGGTCCAACCCCAGCGGATAGCCGACGGCGAAGGCCAGATCGCCGGTGCGCAGGGTGTCGGAATCCACCGTCTGCACCTGACGCAGGTTCAGCGGGCGCCCGTCGGGCACGATCTTCAGCACCGCGATGTCGGTGGCCTTGTCCGCGCCGATCAGGGTGGCGTCGAACAGGCGCCCGTCGGTCAGGTCGATGGTGAACTTGCGCCCGCCCTCGACCACATGGTTGTTGGTGATCACAATCCCTTCGGCGGCGTCGACGATGACGCCAGAGCCCGAGGCGTAGGGCTTGGGATCGCCGCCGTCCGAACTGGGGCCGCGCGACTGTCCCAGGGTCGTCACCTGCACCACGGCGGGCAGGGAGCCTTCCAGGCCGGACGAGAAGCTGAACACGCCGCGTCTTGCGTCATAGGGCAGGCTGGCGGGGGCGGCCTGGGCCTGTGCGAGCACCTGAACGGGTGCGGCGGCGCCGAACACGGCGACGGCGACAGCGATGGACGAAACGGCCCTGAAGCTTAGCGGCATGAGCTTTCCTTTGATCGAATGCGGACCCTAAACCGAGAAATCCGTGCTGACGATGGCCTGTTTCGCTCTCTGGATTTGGGGGTTGCGCAAAAGCCGTTTCAGGGGGACGATTGTAATCTTGTATCACCGGAGTTTGATCTCATGAGCCAGACGACGATCGACCGCACCCGCTCGGGTTCGACGCCGTTCGCCCGGCTGTTTCGTGATCACCCGCGCGAGGTGGGCGAAACCTATTTCGAACATATGGCCGCCTCGTCCGCCTTTGGGTTCAGGCTGATGGGTCTGGCCTGCGCCGCCTTCGCCCATGCCTTGGTTCCGGGGGTGCACAAGTCGACCGTCTCCACCGCCATTCGCGGCATGGCCGCCGACATGGGCGGCCGTGCAGAGGAAGCGCGCGAGACGCGCATGCGCGACGCAGGCGTCTGGGACGTCGGGCTTTAGGAACCGTCCTTTTCCGCCCGGCCATGCAATCGCCGGGATCCGTGCTATATAGGCAGGCTCAACTGCATGCAGGATCGCCGCCTTGAGCATCACGCTCGACCTTTCGCGCGTCTCTAACGCGCCCGCCGTCAAGCCTCTCGTCAACCTGTCCGGGCTGACGCGCGAGGGTCTGCGTCAAGCATTGATCGACGCCGGTGTCTGCCCGCCTGAAAAGGCCAAGATGCGCGCCAGCCAGATCTGGGGCTGGATCCACCACTATGGCGTGACCGAGTTTTCGGCCATGAGCAATGTGGCCAAGGACATGCAGGCCAAGCTGGCCGAGCATTTCACCCTGGCCCGCCCCGAGATCGTCGAGCGTCAGGTGTCAAAGGACGGCACCCGCAAATGGCTGATCCGCACGGCGCCGGGCATCGAGGTCGAGGCCGTCTATATTCCCGACGTGGGCCGCGCTGGGGCCCTGTGCGTCTCGTCCCAGGTCGGCTGCACCCTGAACTGCACCTTCTGCCACACCGGCACGCAGAAACTGGTCCGCAACCTGACCACGGCCGAGATCGTGGCCCAGGTCCAGGTGGCGCGCGACGACCTGGAGGAATGGCCGTCGCCCAAGGAAGACCGCCGCCTGTCCAACATCGTCTTCATGGGCATGGGCGAGCCGCTCTACAATCTGGACCATGTCGCCGACGCCATCGACATCATTTCGGACAATGAGGGCATCGCCTTGTCGCGCCGCCGCATCACGGTCTCGACCTCGGGCGTGGTGCCGCAGCTGGATGCTCTGGGAACCCGCACGGCGGCCATGCTGGCGATCAGCCTGCACGCCACCAACGACGCCCTGCGCGACGTTCTGGTGCCGCTGAACAAGAAATATCCGCTGGAGCAGCTGATGGCGGGCATCCGGGCCTATCCGGGCCTGTCCAATGCGCGCCGCGTCACCTTCGAATACGTCATGCTGAAGGGCGTCAACGACAGCCCTGAAGAAGCCAGGGCGTTGCTGAAACTGATCGAAGGCATTCCGGCCAAGGTCAACCTGATCCCGTTCAACCCCTGGCCCGGCACCGACTATCAGTGCTCGGACTGGAAGACGATCGAACGCTTCGCCGCCATCCTGAACAAGGCCGGATACGCCTCGCCCATCCGCACCCCCCGCGGCCGCGACATCCTGGCCGCCTGCGGCCAGCTGAAATCCGAAAGCGAAAAGATACGGGCAAGTGCGGCGAGAAAAGCAGAGCAGGCCGCAGCTTAAAGGCCGCGCCGGCACTGGCTTGT
>ERZ1739169.34-NODE-34-length-55965-cov-16.283456_pt1 | contig 55965 bp, 50 predicted proteins | sample MGYA00581756_ERZ1739169 | MGnify/ENA primary metagenome ERZ1739169 (study PRJEB40789, sample SAMEA7425667) | Salamandra salamandra | biome: salamander skin | place: Germany | collected 2020-03 | study: cvxcv | reverse complement strand
CCGCTGTCCGAGCTGGTGGGGCGTCGGGTCGAACTGGCCGCGCTGTGGGGCGACGCCCGCGCCGACCGTGTCGCGCGCCGGGTGCGCGAGGCCGCCACGCCCGAAGGCCAGATGCTGGCTCTGCAAGAAGCGCTGACGGGCGATGCGCGGCGCCACGAGGCGCCCGCGCCGCGGGCCGCGGCCCTGTTCCGCTGGCTCGCGGCCGAGCCGCGGCCCGGCGGCCCTGGTCTCGACGACCGCTTGGAGATGAGCGAGCGCAGCCTGAGGCGCTTCAGTCACGACCATTTCGGCTATGGCCCCAAGATGCTTGAACGCATCCTGCGGTTGCAGCGCTTCATCGCGCTGCTGCGCGGTCCGGCGGGCCTGCCGCTGGCCCGGCTGGCCGCGGACGCGGGCTATGCCGACCAGGCTCACCTGAGCCGCGAGGTGCGGGCGCTGTGCGGCATGACGCCCTCGGCGCTGCGCGAGCAGGCGCGCGGCTAGTGGCGCGCGGCTAGCGGCGCACGTCCGGCGGCGCGCGGCTGTTGGCGTCTGGCCGTTTCGTTCAAGACGCGGTCGCGCGAATCGGGGATGATGCGGTTTTCTTCGATATCCGCGGGAGACACGCATGGGCGCCACCGGCAACAACCACCAGATCGACAACATCGAATTCAACGTCGCCGACATCGCGCGCAGCAAGCGCTTCTATGGCGACGCCTTCGGCTGGTCGTTCACCGACTACGGGCCGACCTACACCGAATTCACCGATGGTCGCCTGAAGGGCGGCTTCACCACCGGCGAGCCGGTGCGCCCGGGCGGGCCGCTGGTGATCCTGTACGCCGACGACCTGGCTGACGCGCAGCGCCGCGTGACGGCGTCGGGCGGCCGCATCAGCCGCGAGGCCTTCGATTTCCCCGGCGGCCGCCGCTTCCACTTCGCCGACCTCGATGGCTATGAACTCGCGGTCTGGACCGCCGTGGCCTGACGGCGGGGACGCGCGCCGGCATGAAAAAACCGCCGCCTTCCGGATCGGAAGCGCGGCGGTTTCGCATGGCGCGTCTGGCGGACGTTATTCCGGGAAGAATGCGTAGCGGATCACGAACAGGATCGCCACCAGCCAGGTGGCCGGATGCACGTCGCGCACGCGGCCCGTGGCGGTCTTGAGCACCACGTAGCTGATGAAGCCGAAGGCGATGCCGTTGGCGATGGAGTAGGTGAACGGCATCACCAGCGCGGTCAGCGCGGCCGGGGTGGCTTCGCAGACGTCGTTCCAGTCGATGTCGATCAGCTCGCGCATCATCAGGCCGGCCACGTAGAGCAGGGCGGGCGCGGTGGCGTAGGCGGGCACGGCGCCGGCCAGCGGCGAGATGAACAGCGCGGCCAGGAACAGCAGGGCCACGACCAGGGCGGTCAGGCCGGTGCGGCCGCCGGCCTGCACGCCCGAGGCGCTTTCGACGTAGGCGGTGGTGCTGCTGGTGCCCAGCATCGAGCCGGCGACGATGGCGGTGCTGTCGGCGAACAGCGCGCGGCCCAGGCGGTTGGGGCGACCCTCCGGCATCAGGCCGGCGCGCTTGGCCACGCCCACCAGCGTGCCGGTGGCGTCGAACACCTCGACCAGCACGAACACCAGGATGACGTGCACGAAGCCGGTGTGCAGCGCGCCCAGGATGTCCATCTTGAACAGCGTCGGCGCCAGGCTCGGCGGCGCCGCGAACACGCCCTTGAATTCGTTGTAGCCCAGCGCCATCGACAGCACCGTGACCACCAGGATGCCGATCAGGATGGCGCCGCGCACGCGCAGCGCGTCCAGCGAGGCGATGATGAAAAAGCCCAGGATGGCGAACAGCGGTCCCGGCGTGGTCAGGTCGCCCAGCGTCACCTTGGTGGCCGGATGCGCGACCACGATGCCGGCGCTCGACAGCGCGATAATGGCCAGGAACAGGCCGATACCGGCGGCGATGGCGCTGCGCAGCGAATGCGGAATGCCCTTGACCAGCCAGACCCGGATGCCCGAGATGGTCAGGATCAGGAAGATCACGCCCGAGATGAACACGGCGCCCAGCGCCTGCTCCCAGGTGTAGCCCATGGTCTTGACCACGGTGAAGGCGAAGAAGGCGTTCAGCCCCATGCCCGGCGCCATGCCGATCGGCCAGTTGGCGATCAGCGCCATCACCAGCGAGCCCAGCGCGGCGGCCAGGCAGGTGGCGACGAACACGGCGTTGCGGTCCATGCCGGTGGACGACAGGACGTCCGGGTTCACGAAGATGATGTACGACATCGTCAGGAATGTCGTCAGGCCGGCCACGATCTCGGTTCTCGCGGTCGTGCCGTGTTCACGCAGGTTGAATAGCTTCTCCAGCATTCTTATCCCCAGGGTGCTTGCAGGCTCGGTTTGTCGGGAGGGGGCGTTGCCGCCCTCGGTCATTTTGTAAACGGGCGTATTTTCGCATCAGTTGTAAACTCTGCCGCCATGATTATTCTCGGCTTTGAAAGCTCCTGCGACGAAACGGGCGTCGCAGCCGTCTGTACGGAACGCGGCCTGCTCGCGCACGCCCTGCATACCCAGATCGCCATGCACCAGGAATACGGGGGCGTGGTGCCCGAACTCGCCTCGCGCGACCATATCCGGCGCGTGGTGCCGCTGACCCACCAGGTGCTGCGCGAAGCGGGCCTGGAAATGTCGGACATCGACGCGGTCGCCTACACCGCGGGTCCCGGCCTGGCCGGCGCGCTGCTGGTGGGCGCCAGCGTGGCGCAGTCGTTCGCCTGGTCGCGCCACCTGCCGGCCATTCCCATCCACCACCTCGAAGGCCACCTGCTGTCGCCGATGCTGGCCGATCCGCGGCCCGAGTTTCCCTTCGTCGCGCTGCTGGTGTCGGGCGGCCACACGCAATTGATGCGGGTCGACGGGGTGGGGCGCTACGAATTGCTGGGCGAAACCCTGGACGACGCCGCCGGCGAAGCCTTCGACAAGTCCGCCAAGCTGATGGGCCTGGGCTATCCCGGCGGTCCGGCGCTGGCGCGCCTGGCGACGCAGGGCGATGCCACGCGTTTCGATCTGCCGCGCCCCATGCTGCACAGCGGCGACCTGGATTTCAGCTTCAGCGGCCTGAAGACCGCCGTGCTGACCCGGGTCAAGGCCGCCGAGCAGGACGGCGGGCTGGATGAACAGACCCGCGCCGACCTGGCCGCGGCGACCCAGGCCGCGATCGTCGAGGTGCTGGCCGCCAAGTCGATCCGCGCCTTGAAGCAGACCGGCCTGCGCCGCCTGGTGGTGGCCGGCGGGGTCGGCGCCAACCAGCTGCTGCGCGCCAAGCTGGCCGCCGCGCTCAAGCCCCTGAAGGCCCAGGCCTATTTCCCGCCGCTGGCGCTGTGCACCGACAACGGCGCCATGATCGCCTTCGCGGCGGCCGAGCGGGTCAAGGCGGGGCTGGTGACGCTGGACCCGGACGCCCACGGCTTCACCGTGCGGCCGCGCTGGGACCTGGCCGATATCGCCTGACCGAGACGGGCAATGAAAAAGGGGGCCGCAGCCCCCTTTTTTTCATCCCGCGCCGCGGCGGCCATGCCGGCCCGCCGGACGGGGCGTCACTTTTTCTTGCCGCCGATGCGGCTTTCGGTGCCTTGCACCAGGCGCGTGATGTTGGCGCGGTGGCGGTAGAACAACAGCACGCCGATGATGGCCAGGGCCACGCCCATGGCCGGCTGGGCATGCCAGGCCAGGCCCGAGCCGAACACGTAGTAGACCGGGGCGAAGAACGCCGCCACCAGCGAGGCCAGCGACGAGTAGCGGAAGAACACCGCGATGATCAGCCAGGTGGCCGCCGTGGCGACCGCCAGCCAGGGCTGGATGGCGACCAGCACGCCCAGGGCGGTGGCCACGCCCTTGCCGCCCTTGAAGCCCAGGAAAATCGGATACAGATGGCCCAGGAAGGCCGCCACGGCCACCGCGGCCAGGGGGGCGGGGGCGATGCCGGGGGCCAGCTTGACCGCCAGCCAGACGGCGAACCAGCCCTTGGCGGCGTCGCCCAGCAGGGTCAGGGCGGCGGCGGTCTTGTTGCCGGTGCGCAGCACGTTGGTCGCGCCGGGGTTCTTCGAGCCGTAGCTGCGAGGGTCCTGCAGCCCCATGAGTTTGCTGACCACCACGGCGAACGGCACGGAGCCGATCAGGTAGGCCAGCAGGATGAGCGCCGCGGTGAACGCCAGGGACGGTTCGGTGATCGCCATGTTCTAGAGGGGTCCGTTGTTATCGTGCAGTTGTCTCGGTGGCTGCGGATTCTACCCCGGTCGCCGGCCGGGCCGGGTACGGGTATGCGAGCGGGTCATCGGGGGACAGGTGGACGGGGACATGCCGGCGCCTTCCGCGGACGGTACAATCCAGCCGGTCCACCCGCGTTTTATTTTCTTTCGGATGCACAATGCGAATTCTGGTTTCGAACGATGATGGTTACTCGGCCCCTGGGCTCGAAGCGCTGGTCAAGGCGCTGGAAGGCCTCGGCGATCTGACCGTCGTCGCGCCCGAGACCAACCACAGCGGCGCGTCCAATTCCCTGACGCTGAACCGCCCGCTGTCGGTGCGCACCGCCTCCAACGGCTTCATCGCCGTCAATGGCACGCCGTCCGACTGCGTCCACGTCGCCCTGACCGGGCTGATGGACACGCGCCCCGACCTGGTGGTGTCCGGCATCAACAACGGCGCCAACATGGGCGACGACACGCTCTATTCGGGCACCGTCGCCGCCGCCAGCGAGGGCTACCTGTTCGGCATCCCGGCCATCGCCTTCTCGCTGGCCGAGAAGGGCTGGGAGCACATCGACTCGGCCGCCCGCGCCGCCCGCCTGGTGGTCGAGCGCCACCTGGCGCAGCCGCTGGCCGCGCCGGTGCTGCTGAACGTCAACATCCCCAGCCGCCGCTTCGACGACATGCACGGCTTCGAGGTCACCCGCCTGGGCAAGCGCCATCCGTCGCAGCCGGTGGTGCGCACCACCACCCCTTACGGCGACACGGTCTACTGGATCGGGCCGGTGGGGCAGGCCGCGGACGCCACGCCGGGCACGGATTTCCACGCGGTGGCGCAGGGCAGGGTGTCGGTCACGCCGCTGCGCCTGGATCTGACCCAGCACGGCCAGCTCGAAGAAATCCGGACCTGGGCGGAGCCGCTATGCGCCGACGCATAAGCCAGCCGGACGTTTCCCAGGCCGTGCCCGGGCGGCCCAGCCCGGTCCGCTACGACTCCGGACGGCTCAGTCCCGGCGTTACGCCGGCCAACAGCAATACCCGCATTTCGGCCGCCACCCTGCAAAGCCAGGCCAAGGCGCCGACGCCGGCTGCCGGCGGCAACCTGGGGCTCAATTCCGATCGCCTGCGCCAGGCCATGGTGCAGCGCCTGCGCGGACAGGGCGTCAGCGACGAGCGCGTGCTCAATGCCATGGCCGCGGTGCCGCGCCACCTGTTCGTCGACGAGGCGCTGGCCAGCCGCGCCTACGAAGACGCGGCGCTGCCCATCGGCCACTCGCAGACCATCTCGCAACCGTGGGTGGTGGCGCGCATGATCGCCGCCATCTGCGAAGACCGCACGCCCACCCGCGTGCTGGAAGTCGGCGCCGGTTGCGGCTACCAGGCCGCGGTGCTGGCGCAGTTCGTGCGCGAGGTCCATTCCATCGAGCGCATCCGCGGCCTCTACGAGCTGGCGCGCGAGCATCTGCGCGCCTTGCGGCTGACCACGCGGATCCGCTTGATCTACGGCGACGGCATGCTGGGCCTGCCCGGCGTGGCGCCGTTCGATGCTATCGTTGTGGCTGCCGCCGGCCTGACCATCCCGCAAGCGCTGCTCCTGCAGCTGGCGCCGGGTGGACGCCTGATCGCTCCCGAAGGGGGCTCGAACCAGCGCCTGGTGCTGATCGAACGCACGGGCGCGGCCAGCTGGAAACGAACTGAATTAGAGGCCGTGCGCTTTGTGCCGCTGCGTGCCGGAATACAATCTTGAGCAAACAGGAGAAACGTATGCTCAACGGGCAGTTGCAACTGACCGATATGACCCTTGGCGTGTCCATGACGCGCCTGCGCCGCCCGCTTTTCGTGGCTGGCGTCCTCAGCCTGGCCATCCTGGCCGGCTGCGCTTCCAAAGGCACGCGCGCGCCGGTCGTCGACCTGGCCGGCGGGCAACCGGCCGCCACCGCCCAGCCGGGCGGCAGCTACGTCGTCAAGCCGGGCGACACGCTCTACAAGATCGCTCGCGCCAACAACGTCGATGTCGAGAACGTCAAGCGCTGGAACAACCTCAGCGACCCCAACCAGATTTCGGTCGGACAGGTGTTGAAGATGTCCGGTTCGTCGGGCGGCGGCGCGCAACCCGCGCCCATCGCCAGCACCAAGCCGCAGCCGCGTCCGCTGGACCAGCCCGGCGACACCTCGGCCACCGCCACGGCGTCGCTACCGCCGCCCACGCCGACCCCGGCCGAGAACAAGCCTGTCACCCGCGCCGCCGATGCCGGCGTGATCAACTGGGCCTGGCCGGCGGGCGGCCAGATCATGCAGGGCTTCAACAACAACAGCAAGGGCATCGACATCGCCGGCGCGCTGGGCGACCCGGTCAACGCCGCGGCGGATGGCAAGGTCATGTACAGCGGCAACGGCGTGCGCGGCCTGGGCAACCTGATCATCGTCAACCACCAGAACGGCTTCATCACGGCGTACGCGCATAACCGCACGCTGCTCGTGAAGACCGGCCAGGACGTCAAGCGCGGCGCCAAGATCGCCGAAATCGGCCAGAGCGACACCACCTCGCCGCGCCTGCATTTCGAGATCCGCCGCCAGGGCACCCCCGTGGATCCGATGCAGTACCTGCCCGCCAAATGACGCCCACCCTGGTATTCGACCTCGAGACCATTCCCGACGCGGACGGCCTGCGCAAGCTCAACGGCTGGAGCGCCGACGTCCCCGACGCCGAAGTGGTCGAGCGCGCGCTGACCGCGCGCCGCGAGGCCGTGGGCCACGACTTCCTGCCGCTGCACCTGCACAAGGTCGCGGTGGTGGGCTGCGTGTTCCGCGACGACCAGGGCTTTCGCGTCAAGACGCTGGGCCAGCCCGACGATCCCGAAGCCGCCTTGCTGGCCGGTTTCTTCAAGACCATCGAGCGCTACACGCCCAAGCTGGTCAGCTGGAACGGCTCGGGCTTTGACCTGCCGGTGCTGCACTATCGCAGCCTGATCCAGGGCGTGCCCGCGCCGCGCTATTGGGACATGGGCGAGGAAGACCGCGATTTCAAGTTCAACAACTACATCTCGCGCTATCACTCCCGCCACACCGACCTGATGGACCTGCTGGCCAAGTACAACGGCCGCGCCAACGCGCCGCTGGACGAACTGGCCAAGCTGTGCGGCTTTCCGGGCAAGCTCGGCATGGACGGCAGCAAGGTCTGGGAGGCCTGGAGCCAGGGCCGCGCCGACGAGGTCCGCGCCTATTGCGAGACCGACGTGGTCAACACCTGGCTGGTGTATTGCCGCTTCCGCTTCCTGCGCGGCGAAATCGACCGCACCGCCTACGACGCCGAGATCGCGCTGGTGCGCGACACGCTGGCGGCCAGCGACGCGGCGCACTGGAAGGAATACCTGGCGGCCTGGGACGCCAGCTGAGCGATGCGCGCGGCGTGCGCGATAGGCGCGACGGACGGGGCCCGCTGGGCCCCGTTTTCATGTCCGGCGCAGGCGCAATCGACTGAAACATAGCTTGCGGGGACGAAACCCGGGTGAAACCGGGCGGATCGCACAATGGCCTCGCTTTCTTCACTTTCAGGAGACCTACATGTCCCGATTCGCACTCCGCTCCAACCTGGCTGCCCTGGCCATGGTCGCCGCCGCCGGCGGCTTGCTGGCCGGTCCCGTCATGGCGGCGGCGCCCGCCGACGGTGGTCCCGCCGCGATGCACGAAGGCCCCCGTGGTGGCGGCTTCCACAAGGGCATGCGCGACGGCCTGTGGATCCCGGGCCTGGGCCCCGTATCCAAGGCGCAGCTCGACCAGCTCAAGCTGGATGACAAACAACAAGCCCTGGTCAAGACCGCCCAGGACGGCCAACGCAGCCTGCACGAGGCCATGCGCGCCTCCGGCGGCCAGCGCCACGACCTGCTCAAGGCGCAACTGGACAGCGGCAAGCTGGACCCGCGCGCGCTGATCGAGCAATCCGACAAGTCGCGCGACCAGTTCGGCGCGCAGGCCAAGCAAGTCCGCGACCAGTGGCTGGCCGTGTGGGACAGCCTGAACGACGGCCAGCGCACCCAGGTGACCCAGATGCTCAAGGACCGCCAGGCCAAGATGCAGGAACGTCACGCCAAGATGGAAGGCCGTCACGGCAAGGGTCCGGGCAACGCCCCGGGCGCGGTGCCCCCGCCGCCGCCGGCCGCTCCGGCCGCCAACTGAGGCTCGCGCCAGACGGCGGGAGGATCCGCCGCCTGACGGCCGCCCAGCCCGGGCGGCGCCGCTCGACCCCGACCCGCCCGCGCGGGCCGGGGTCTTTCTTTTGTCCCGCGATCCATGACGGGGCGCCAGCCCCATTTTGATGCGCCGCCGCCTGCGCGCGCGGCGTGGCGCACCGCCTTGGTGCGCCCGATATGCCCGTTCAGCGCCGCGCCAGCCCGTTGAGACGCAATTGAAACCTGGCACGGACCTTGCTTGAAGGGGAGGGAGCCGGCATCCGCCGTTGCAGGACCGGCCCGATGGATGCGCCTTCGGCCTTCCTCCTCGTCAAATCCGATCAGGACATCGCACCATGAAGAAGACGTTGCTAGCCTTGCCCGTTGTGCTCGCCACTTGTCTCATCGCAACGGCGCAGGCCGAACCGACCGACCTGGGCGGCGGTTTCTCGCTCAGCGGCAATGCCACCATCGCGAGCGATTACCGCTTCCGCGGCTACTCGCAGACCGATTTCCGGCCGGCGGCCCAACTGGGCATCGACCTGACCCACAGCTCCGGTTTCTACCTGGGCAACTGGAACTCCAACGTGTCCAATTTCGTCTTCACCGACGGCAACCTGGAAATGGACTTCTATGGCGGCTGGAAGGGCGACGTCGGCGGCGGCTTCACGCTCGATGCCGGCGTGCTGCACTACTACTACCCGGGCTCCAGCTCGCCCAAGGGCGGCAACTACAACAACACCGACCTGTACCTGGCCGCGACCTACGCCAACTACACCCTCAAGTATTCCTACACGCCCAGCGACTTCTTCAGCACGCCCGACAGCAAGGGCACCTGGTACCTGGACGGCACCGCCAACTTCGACCTGGGCGATGGCTGGGGCCTGGTGGGCCACCTCGGTTACCAGAAGCTCAAGAACCAGGTCAACATGGAAGGCGATTCCATCGGCCACTACGTCGACTACAAGGTCGGCGTGACCAAGGACCTGAAGGGCTGGGTGCTGGGCCTGGCGGCGGTGGGCGCCACCAAGGACAACTGGCTGCCGACCAAGTACGGCCATCCGTCAGGCCGCCTGGGGGCGGTGTTCTCGGTGTCGCGTTCGTTCTGATTCCCATCCGTGGCGGCGTCCTGACCGGCGCCGGCTTTGGGGGGCTTGATGGAGACTGCCCGGCGGGCCGTCTCCGGCAAGTCCCCCTTTTTTTCGGGCGCGGGCGGGCCGCTGCCGAATCCTCTTACAATGCCGGGTTGCGTGAATTTTCTGGACTGCGTGAGATGTCTGACGTTTTGAGTATCGAATCCCTGGACCTGGAAGCCCGGGGCATCGCCCGCCGCGACGGCAAGGTCGTGTTCGTGGAAGGCGCCTTGCCGGGCGAGCGGGTCACCGCCACGACCGTGCGCCGCAAGCCGTCCTACGAAATCGCGCGGGTCGATCAGGTGCTGCGTCCGTCGTCGCAGCGCGTCGAGCCGCGTTGCCCCCATTTCGGCGTCTGTGGCGGCTGTGCCATGCAGCACCTGGAACCCAGCACCCAGGTGGCGATCAAGCAGCGCTCGCTCGAAGACACCTTCTGGCATGTCGGCAAGCTGCGTCCGGCGCGCGTGCTGGCGCCGCTGCACGGCCCGACCTGGGGCTACCGCTACCGCGCCCGCCTGTCGGTGCGCGTGGTGCCCAAGAAGGGCGGGGTGCTGGTGGGCTTTCACGAGCGCAAGAGCAGCTACGTGGCCGACATGCGCGAATGCCATGTGCTGCCGCGCCACGTCAGCGACCTGCTGATGCCGCTGCGCGCCATGATCGCGTCGATGTCCGCGCCCGACCGCCTGCCGCAGGTGGAGGTGTCGCTGGGCGACGGCGTGACCGCGCTGGTGCTGCGCCATCTGCTGCCGCTGACGGACAACGACATCGCCATCCTGCGCGCCTTCGCCGACAAGCACGGCGTGCAGTGGTGGCTGCAGCCCAAGGGCCCGGACACGGTCCACCCGCTGGTGCCCGAGCACCGCGACGCGCTGACCTACACCATGCCCGAGTTCGGCTTGCGCATGCCGTACCGGCCGACTGACTTCACCCAGGTCAACCACGCCATCAACCGCGCCATGGTGTCGCGCGCGCTCAAGCTGCTGGACGTGCAGCCGACCGACCGCGTCGCCGACCTGTTCTGTGGCCTGGGCAACTTCACGCTGCCGCTGGCCACGCAGGGCCGCGAGGCCGTGGGCGTCGAGGGCAGCAAGGCGCTGACCGACCGCGCCTACGAGGCCGCCGCGCGCCACGGGCTGGGCGACCGCACCCGCTTCGCCACGCTCAACCTGTTCGAGGTCGATGTCGAATGGCTGCGCGGCCTGGGTTTCTTCGACCGCATGCTGATCGACCCGCCGCGCGAAGGCGCGCACGCCGTCTCGCAGGCCCTGTCGCAATTGACGCCCGAGGAACGGCCGCGCCGCATCGTCTACGTGTCCTGTAATCCGGCCACGCTGGCGCGCGACGCCTCCATCCTGGTGCACGAGGGCGGCTACCTGCTCAAGAGCGCGGGCGTGATCAACATGTTCCCGCACACCGGGCATGTCGAATCGATCGCGGTGTTCGAGTCGCTGGACGCCGCCGGCGTGCTGGAAGTGCAGGAAAACGCCCGCCAGCGCGCGCTGCAGCAGGCCGCCGACGTCGCGGCCGCGCAAGCGGAGAAAGCGGCGGCGGCCGCCGAGAAGGCCGCGGCCAAGCAGGCGGCGACCGATGCCTATCATGCCCGGGTGGCCGCCGAGGCCGAGGCCGCGGCGCAAGGCCAGGCCTGACAAGACCAGGCGGGACGCGGCCGGGCAGGGACCTCGTCCGGCCTGGCGCAAAAAAAAAGGGCAAGCCAGATGGCTTGCCCTTGTTCTTACTGGGACCGCCCCAGGTTTTCAAGGATGGGGCAGTCGGGCCGGTCGTCGCCATGGCAGTTGTGCGCCAGGTGCTTGAGCGTGGCCGCCATGTCGCGCAGGGCGCAGGCCTTGCGCTCCAGTTCGGCCACGTGTTCGAGCGCGATGCGCTTGACGTCGGCGCTGGCGCGGCTGCGGTCGCGCCACAGCGCCAGCAGCTCGTTCATCTGCTCCACCGAAAAGCCCAGGTCGCGCGCGCGCCGCACGAAGCGCAGCGTGTGCAGGTCGTGCTCGCTGTAGACGCGGTAGCCCGAGTCCTTGCGCAGCGCCGGGCCGATCAGGCCGATGCTTTCGTAGTAGCGGATCATCTTGGCCGAGATGCCCGATTCCTGTGCCGCTTGTCCGATGTTCATGTGGGTTCTCCTGGTGGGCCGGCGCGTCATTGCGCGGCGCGCGGGCGGAAGGTCTTCAGGCGCAGCGCGTTGCCCAGCACGAACACGCTGGACAGCGCCATGGCGCCGGCCGCGAAGATCGGCGACAGCGACAGGCCGTAGGCGGGGTACAGCGCGCCCGCCGCCAGCGGAATCAGCGCGGCGTTGTAGGCGAAGGCCCAGAACAGGTTCTGGCGGATGTTGGCCAGCGTGGCGCGGCTGAGCGCGATGGCGTTGGGCACGCCGTGCAGATCGTCGGCCATCAGCACCACCGAGGCGGCCTCGATGGCGACGTCGGTGCCGGTGCCGATGGCGATGCCGGTGTCGGCCGCGGCCAGCGCCGGCGCGTCGTTGATGCCGTCGCCGACGAAGGCCAGCTTGCGGCCGCCGGCGCGCAGCGCGGCGATGGCCTCGACCTTGCCGTCGGGCAGCACCTCGGCGCGCACTTCATCGATGCCCAGCTGGCGCGCCACGGCCTGCGCCGTGTGGCGGTTGTCGCCGGTGATCATGGCGGTCTTCAGGCCCTGCGCGTGCAGCGCCGCGATCGCGTCGACGGCCGACGGCTTGACCGGATCGGTCACCGCGATCATGGCGGCGGCCCGGCCGTCGATGGCGACGTAGATCGGCGTCTTGCCCTCGTTGCCCCATTGCTCGGCGCGCTGGCCGAAGGCGCTGACATCCACGCCGCGCTCGGCCATCAGGCGGTCGGCGCCGGCCAGCACGCGCTTGCCGGCCACGCTGGCCTCGACCCCGGCGCCGGTGATGGCGGCGAAGCCTTCCGCCGGCAGCAGTTCGATCTGGCGTTCGGCCGCGGCCGCCACGATCGCCAGCGCGATCGGGTGCTCGGAACGCGCCTGCACCGACGCGACCCACTGCAGCACGTCCGCATCACGGAAGCCGGCGGCCGGTTCCAGTTCGGTCAGGGTCGGCTTGCCCAGCGTCAGCGTGCCGGTCTTGTCGAACGCCACCACCTGCACGTCGCGCAGCGTCTGCAGCGCGTCGCCCTGGCGGAACAGCACGCCCATGTCGGCGGCGCGGCCGGTGCCGACCATGATCGAGGTCGGCGTGGCCAGGCCCATGGCGCACGGGCAGGCGATGATCAGCACGGCCACGGCGTTGACCAGCGCATGCGACAGCGCCGGCGTCGGGCCGAGGAAGAACCAGGCCAGGAAGGTCAGGAGGGCCATGCCCATCACGGCCGGCACGAACCAGGCGGTGACCTGGTCGACCAGCGCCTGGATCGGCAGGCGCGCGCCCTGGGCCGCCTCGACCATGCGGATGATGCGCGCCAGCATGGTGTCGGCGCCGGTGTGGGTGACGCGCAGGGTGAAGCTGCCCGAGGTGTTGAGCGTGCCGCCGGTGGCCTGCATGCCGGGCTGCTTTTCGACCGGCACGGGTTCGCCCGTCAGCATCGATTCATCGACGTACGAGCTGCCCTCGATGATCTCGCCGTCCAGCGGGATCTTTTCACCGGGGCGCACCATCACGATGTCGCCCTTGCGCACCTGTTCGATGGCGATGTCCTGCGGCTGGCCGTCGCGCATGACGCGCGCGGTGCGCGGTTGCAGGCCGATGAGGCGCTTGATGGCCGCGCCGGTCTTGCCCTTGGCGCGCGCTTCCAGCGTGCGGCCCAGCAGGATCAGCGTGACGATCACCGCCGCCGCTTCGTAATAGACATTGCGGGCCGCTTCCGGCAGCCACTCGGGCGCGAAGGTCGCCACCACCGAGTAGCCCCAGGCGGCGCCGGCGCCCAGCGCCACCAGCGAGTTCATTTCCGGCGCGCGGCGCCACAGCGCGGTCAGCCCCTTGCTGAAGAAGTGGCGGCCGGGCCACGCCAGCACGGCGGTGGTCAGCACGAATTGCAGCAGCCAGCTGTTCTGCTGGCCAATGGTCGCCATGACCCAGTGGTGCATGGCGGGAATCAGGTGCGATCCCATTTCCAGCGCGAACACCGGCAGCGTCAGCGCCAGCGCGGCGATGAAGGCGTGGCGCAGGCGCTGCGCCTCGGCGTCGCGCGCTTCGGATTGGCGCTCGGCATGGTCGTCCTGCGCGACGATGGGGCGGGCTTCGTAGCCCATCTTGACGACGGCCTCGACCAGGGCGTCGGGTTGGGCCGCGGCCGGGTCGTAGGCCACCAGGGCGCGTTCGGTGGCCAGGTTGACCTGGGCCTGGGCCACGCCCGGCACACGGGTCAGGGCCTTTTCCACGCGCTTCACGCAGGACGCGCAGGTCATGCCTTCGATGGCAAGTTCGAGCTCGACGGAAGGGTTGGCAACGCTCATGGCAGTCTCGGTTGAGGTAGGAAGGCCCCAGTTTCATCCTTCCCATTGTGGGAAGGTCAAGGATTATTCTACGCTTGACCTTCCTATAATGGGAAGGTCTAAGCTGGGGTTGAGCTGGCACCGGAAGCGGTGCGGCAATCCCCCTGATCCCCACGGAGAACACCATGAGCATCGAATTCCAAGTCCTCGACATGACCTGCGGCCACTGCGTCAAGACCATCACCGGCGCGGTGACGGCGGCGGCGCCGGGCGCCAGCGTGGCGGTGGACCTGCCCACGCATCGCGTCACCATCAGCGGCACCGACCAGGCCGACAAGGTCGAGGCCGCGATCCGCGACGCCGGCTACGAGCCGCAGCGCGTGTGACGGCCGGCCGCCGCCGGGCGTATGATAGGCAACGACTGGCGGCGGTAATTTTGTTATTGCCAAAAACTATCAATCAATTAAGTTAATTAAATTTGAATAATTGATAGCTGCCGTTTATCATTCTTTCCATGGTGGTTAAACAACCCCGCTACCCCAAGGAGAGATTGAATGCTGCAAAACCGTGAAGGCCAACGTGTTCCCAACGTAACGTTCCCCGTCCGCGAGGGCAACACCTGGAAAAAGGTCACGACCGACGACCTGTTCAAGAACAAGACGGTCGTGGTCTTTTCGCTTCCCGGCGCTTTCACGCCGACCTGCTCGTCGACCCACCTGCCGCGCTACAACGAACTGGCCCCGGCCTTCGCCGCCGCCGGCGTCGACAGCATCGTCTGCGTGTCGGTCAACGACACCTTCGTCATGAACGAATGGGCCAAGGACCAGGAATCGGCCAACATCACGCTGCTGCCCGACGGCAACGGTGAATTCACCGCCGGCATGGGCATGCTGGTCGACAAGAGCGACCTGGGCTTCGGCAAGCGCAGCTGGCGCTACTCCATGCTCGTCAAGGACGGCGTGGTGCAGAAGATGTTCATCGAGCCCGAAAAGGAAGGCGACCCGTTTGAAGTGTCGGACGCCGACACCATGCTCGCCCACTTCGCCCCGACGGCCAAGAAGCCCGACCAGGTGGTGGTGTTCTCCAAGCCCGGCTGCCCGTTCTGCGTGGAAGCCAAGGCGCTGCTCGAAGACAAGGGCTATGCCCCGATCGAGATCCCGCTGGAGAACAAGGTCCGCGGCCGCGTGATCGGCGCCGTGTCCGGCAAGGGCACCGCTCCGCAGGTGTTCATCAACGGTTCGCTGATCGGCGGCCTGGACGACCTGAAGGCGCACTTCGCCTGATGCTGGCCGGGAAGGGGGCGCGCCGCGCTCCTTTCCGCGCCGGGCCGCCGCTGGCGGCCCGGCTCGCCGGTTTCCCTTTTTCCGCATCTTCGAGCGGCCCCGACCGGGCGCCGCGGGACGGCGTTCGTCCCGAGGGTGCGCAACAAGGCGGAATCCGCTTTCGACACTTTTGCTCCACGCTACACCCGGGGGATCCCACTCATGAAGACTCTGCACACCGATATCGCCATCCTGGGCGCCGGCACCGCCGGCCTGGCCGCCTATCGCGCCGCCAAGGCCGCGGGCAAGCGCGCGCTGCTGATCGAAGGCGGTCCCTATGGCACCACCTGCGCCCGGGTCGGCTGCATGCCGTCCAAGCTGCTGATCGCCGCCGCCGAAGCGGCCCACCAGGCGGCGCACACCGTGCCGTTCGGGGTGCACGTCGAGGGCGAGGTCACCGTCAACGGCGAAGAGGTGATGGACCGCGTCAAGCGCGAGCGCGACCGTTTCGTCGGCTTCGTGCTCGAGGGCGTGGAGAACATCCCGGCCGAAGACAAGATCCGCGGCTATGCCCGCTTTGAATCGGACACGGTGCTGCGGGTCGATGACCACACCGAGATCCACGCGTCCCGCGTGGTGATCGCGACCGGTTCGCGGCCGTCTGTGCCGCCGCCGTTCCGCGCGCTGGGCGACCGCTTGGTGCTCAATGACGACGTGTTCGCCTGGGATGACCTGCCGCGCCGCGTGGCGGTGTTCGGCCCCGGCGTGATCGGGCTGGAGCTGGGCCAGGCGCTGGCGCGGCTGGGCGTCGAGGTGCGCGTGTTCGGCGTCAGCGGCAGCCTGGGCGGCATCAGCGATCCGCAGGTGCGCCACAGCGCCCGCAAGATCTTCCAGCAGGAGTTCTACCTGGATCCGGATGCGCGCGTGCTGGAAACGCAGCGCGTCGGCGACGAGGTCGAGGTGCGCTACGTGGCGCTGGACAACACCGAACGCACCGAGCGCTTCGACTACGCGCTGGTGGCCACCGGCCGCCGTCCCAACGTGGACGGCCTGGGCCTGGAGAACACCTCGCTGCAGCTGAACGCGCAGGGCGTGCCGCTGTTCGACCGCGACACCATGCAGGCGGGCGAGTCGGCGATCTTCATCGCCGGCGACGCCAACGCCGACGCACCGCTGCTGCACGAAGCGGCCGACGAAGGCCGCATCGCCGGCGAGAACGCCGCGCGCTACCCCGAGGTGCGCCAGGGCCTGCGGCGCGCGCCGCTGGCGGTGGTGTTCTCGGACCCGCAGATCGCGCTGGCCGGGCAGGGCCATGCCCGCCTGACGCCGGGCACCTTCGTGACGGGCGAGGTCGATTTCGGCGACCAGGGCCGTTCGCGGGTGATGCTGAAGAACCGCGGCCTGCTGCACGTGTACGCCGATATTGCCAGCGGCCGCTTCCTGGGTGCGGAAATGGTCGGCCCCAGCGCCGAGCACATCGGCCATCTGCTGGCCTGGGCCGTGCAGCAGGAGCTGACCGTGGCGCGCATGCTGGAAATGCCGTTCTACCATCCGGTCATCGAGGAAGGCCTGCGCACCGCGCTGCGCGATGCCGCCGCCAAGCTGGCGCGGGCGCAGGAGGCGCTGCGCCAGGTGGAAGCGGAAGACGCCGCGGCCTGAGGGTATCAAGGCGTGGAAAAGGCTGCCCTTTTGGGCAGCCTTTTTTGCGTCCTGGGCCGATGCGCGGAAGAGGGCGGCCCGGCTGACGGGGCGCCAGGCCTCGGGGCGACGGAGGAACCGTGTGGATTTCTTGTCACGCCAGGAAATTTTATAGATAATCTATAAAACTTGATCAGGCCTCGCCCATGAACACTCCCGTCATCACGCTGGACGGCGCGCATCTGCGTGCCGAGGACGTCGTCGCGATCGCCCGCGACGGCGCGACTGTCACGCTGGCCGAAGCCGCCCGCCAGGCCCTGGACGCGACCCGCGGCTACATCGAATCGCACTGGCTCAACGACGCCGCGCCGCTGATGTACGCCTTCAACACCGGCGTGGGGGCGCTCAAGAGCCAGCGCATCGCGCCGGCCGAGATCGCCACGTTCCAGGCCAGCCTGGTGCGCTCGCATTCGGCGGGCACGGGCGAGCCGATGCCGGACGAGGTGGTGCGCGCCATGATGGCGTTGCGGGTGAATGCCTTCGCCAGCAACCATTCCGGCGTGCGGGTCGCGATCATCGACCGGCTCATCGCCATGCTCAATCACGGCATCACGCCGGTGGTGCCGTCCAAGGGCAGCGTCGGCGCCAGCGGCGACCTGGCGCCGCTGGCCCTGATGAGCGGCGCCCTGATGGGCCTGCCGGAATCGCGCGTCACCTACCGGGGCGAGGCGATGCCCGCCGCGCGCGCCTTCGAGCAGGCCGGCATGGCGCCCACGATGGACGTGCAGGCCAAGGACGCGACGGCGTTGATCAATGGCGCGACCGCCTCGCTTGCCTATGCGGTGCTGGCCGCGCATGACGCGCGCGAGCTGCTGGGCAGCGCCACCGTGTCGATGGCCATGACGTTGGAGGCGCTGCGCGGCGAACTCTCGTGTTTCGAGGATCGCGTCATGCTGGCGCGCCCGCATCGCGGCCAGCGGCGGGTGGCCGCGGCGATCCGCCTGCTGGTGGCGGGCAGCCGGCGCTGCACCGAGCCGGCCCGGCAGGTGCGCCTGCGCGGCACGCCGGGGCTCGATCCGGCGCAGGCCGGCACGCCGCACGCGCCGCCGCTGGCGCCGCGCATCCAGGATGTCTATTCGCTGCGTTGCGTGCCGCAGGTCTACGGGCCGGTGCTGGACGCGCTGGACTACGTCGACGGCATCCTCGCCACCGAAATGAACAGCGCCACCGACAATCCGCTGATCTTTCCGGAAGACGCGGGCTACGCCATCGTCTCGGGCGGGCACTTCCACGGGCAGTACATCGCCCAGGCCATGGATCTGCTGGCGCTGGCGGTGGCCGACCTGTCGGCGATCTGCGACCGCCGCAGCGCGCGGCTGGTCGATCCGGCCTGCAACTTCGGCCTGCCGGCCAACCTGATCGCGCGGCGGCCCGGCATCAATACCGGCTTTTCGGTGGCGCAGAGCATGGGGACCGGACTGGTGCTGGAAAACATGGGCCTGTGCGGCCCGGCCAGCGCCACCAGCCTGCCGGCCAAGGGCAATACCGAAGACCACATCAGCAACTCGTGTTTCGCCGCGCGCCGCACCCGCACCGTGGTCGAGAACACCCAGGCGGTGGTGGCCGTCGAACTGCTGCTGGCCGCGCAGGCCCTGGATCTGGCCGAGCCCGACCTGGCCGCCTATCCGGTCGGCGCGGGCACGGCCGCGGCCTGGGCGGCGGTGCGGGCGGTGGTGCCGGCCATGCTCGGCGACGACCGCTGGCTTCATGACGACCTCGCGCAGTTGCGCGCGCGGGTCGCGGACGGCAGCCTGGCCGCCGCCACGCAGTCCGCCTGCGGCCCGCTGTGGCAGGCGCGGGAGGCGGCATGACCTTGGCCCACGGCGCGTCGCGCGACGATGACGACACCTTGCCCGGACGCATCGCGCGCACGCTGGTCGAACGCATCATCACCGGCCAGCTGCGTCCCGGCGAGCGGGTGGGCCAGGACGCGCTGGCGGCCGAGTTCGGCGCCAGCCATGTGCCGGTGCGCGAGGCGTTCCGCCGGGTCGAGGCGCGCGGACTGCTGGTGAGCGAGCCGCGCAAGGGCGTGCGGGTGAGCTCGCTGGACGAGGCCTCGATCGTGGAGATTACGCGCATGCGCGGCGCGCTGGAATCGCTGGCCCTGCGCCACGCGATGGCGGCGATGAGCGCCGGCGACCTGGCGCGGGCGCAGGCCGCGATCGACGCGGGCGAAAAGGCGCGCGACATGCGCGACTGGGAGGCGGCCAACCGCGCCTTCCACGAGGCGCTGTACCGGCCGTGCGCGATGCCGCGGCTATTGGCGACGATTGACATGCTGCATGAATCGCGCACGCGCTACATGCATGTGACGGCATCGTGCGTGGCGTGGGATCCGGGCTCGCAGCGCGAGCACCTGGAATTGCTCGACGCGGTGCGCCAGGGCGAGGTCGAGCGGGCCTGTCGGCTGCTCGAGGCGCACATCGAGGAGGCGGGCGAGATCCTGGTGCGCGGCCTGGCGATATGGCGCATGACCGTCGTGGGCGAGCCCTGAGCGCGGCGCTTGCGTCCACCATGAAAAAGCCCGGCCCCGTGTTTCGCGACACGGGGCCGGGCTTTTTTAAGTGCGGTGCTGGTCGGTGATCAGTCGTCCGACTGCTTCTTCGGCACGGGGAACGGATTCTCGCGGTACTGCAGCGTGAAGCTCGCGCGCTCGTCCTGGCCGAGTTCGCGCGCCAGGTAGGGCATGGTCTGCTTGAGGGCGTCGTGCAGCGTCCAGGGCGGGTTGATCAGGAACATGCCGCTGCCATGCAGGCCATAGCCGTCGATGGTGGCCTTCTTGACCGTGAGGGTGGCGTGCAGCCAGCTCTTGACCTTGAGGTTCTCGAAGTGGCGCGCCATTTCGCTGGCCTCGCGCCGCTGCACCAGCGGATACCAGACGGCGATGGTGCCGGTGGCGAAGCGCTTGACGCATTCCTTGACGGTGATCAGCGTGCGGCGGTAGTCGTTCTTGTCTTCATAGGACGGGTCGATCAGCACCATGCCGCGGCGCGTCGGCGGCGGCAGCAGGGCCTTGACGCCCTCGAAGCCGTCGTCGCCGTAGATGGTGGTCTGGCGCTGCGCGGTGCGGTCCATGTGTTCGAGGTTGCCGACCAGGGTGTCGATCTCGGTCGGGTGCATTTCGAACAGCCGCAGGCGGTCGGACGGACGCAGCGCGTCCAGCGTCAGCCAGGGCGAGCCGGGGTAGCGCTTGAGGCGGCCGTTGGTGTTGAAGGCGCGGATGCGGGCGACGTAGTCGGCCAGCAGGGGCGGCAGGTCGTCGCGTTCCCACAGGCGGCCGATGCCGTCGGCGAACTCCGAGGTCTTGGCGGCCCAGTCGCTGTCCAGGCTGTAGAGGCCGGCGCCGGCGTGGGTGTCGATGACCCAGTAGGGCGCGTCCTTGCGGTTGAAGTAGTCCAGGGTGTGGACCAGGATGGCGTGCTTGAGCACGTCGGCATGGTTGCCGGCGTGGAAGGCGTGGCGATAGCTGAACACGGGGCGGGGGCCTCAGGCGGCCGGCCGGATGGCGGCCAGTTCGTCGGTGAAAATGCCGTCGATGCCCCAGTCCAGCAGCAGGCGCGCGCGCTCGGGGTCGTTGACGGTCCAGGCGGCGATGCGGTAGCCGGCGGCGTGCACGGCGTCGATCAGTTCGCGCGTGGCGTCCTTCTGGTTGATGTTCAGGGCGACACAGTCGTACTTGACCAGGCGGTCGAGCCAGTCGGCCGGCACCTTTTCGACCAGCAGGGCGCGCGGCAGCTCGGGCGCGGCGTCCTTGGCTGCCTGCAGGGCTTCCTCGGCGAAGGACGACAGCAGCGGGGCCACGGCGGCGCCTTGCCACAGCTCGCGGGCGGCCAGGGCGACGGCGGCGCCGGTCTCGGCCTCGCGGCCGGGGCAGGGCTTGATCTCGACGTTGCTGGCGATGCCGTTGGCGACGGTGTAGCGGGCCACGGCGGCGAAGGTGGGCAGGGGTTCGCCGGCGTAGGCGGCGGAGTGCCAGCTGCCGAAGTCCAGTTGCGCCAGTTCGCTGAAGGTCTTGGCGGCGGCGGGACCGTGGCCGTTGGAGGTGCGGTCGACGTCGTCGTCATGCATCAGGACGAGGACGTTGTCGCGGCTGAGCTTGACGTCGTATTCGAACATGGTGAAGCCGTGTTCGGCGCCGACGCGCATGGCGGCGAGGGTGTTCTCCGGGGCCAGGCGGCCGCCGCCGCGGTGGGCGATGTGGCGGGAATAGGGCCAGGTGGGGAGGGATGCTGTCATTTCTTTTGATGCTTTGGGGGTTCTTTGGGGATAGGGTGCAAGGATACTCTGTTCTGGGGGGGCTTTTCCTGTGGGGGCGGGGGGATTCTTGCTTGGGCGGGGCGCGCGGTTCTTCTGGCGCGGCAGCGGGGCCGTGGGGCGGGGCCGGGGCTACGAGGCTTGTCCGACGCGTGCGCGCCGGACAGCGCGTCCTCATCCTCGTCGCCTGCGGCTCCTTCGGATTCCGTCGCGCGCGCCTCTACACGCCCCAGCCCCGCCCCACGGCCCCGCCGCCGCTCGCGGCGGTGAATGCTCGGGGCGCCGCCGGGGCGAGGGGCGTGCTTGGGCTTCGTGGGAAGGGGGGCGGGGGCCCGGAGGAGTTGCTGGCGCCCGTCCCGCGAGGCCGCCCTGCGCGGCCTTGCGGGACATACGTGGTGGTGGACGGGGGGCGGCTTATTTCGTCGGGGCCTTGTCCTGGGAGACGTCCATGATCATGCGGGTGGCCAGGTAGAGGCGGGGGACGATGGAGGGGATCTGGATGTACTCGGCGTCGTTGGAGTGGGCGCCGAAGCCGCTCAGGCCCATGCCTTCGATGACGGGGCCGCGGGCCTTGAGGGCGGCGAAGGCGGCGTCGGTGCCGCCGCCGCTGGCGCGGTCGACGACTTTCAGGGGCAGGCCCAGTTCCTGGTAGATGGCGACGCCGTGGTTGGCGAGGGCGCGCGAGGCGGGGGTGGCTTCGAGGGGCGGGCGGCGCACTTCGAATTTGACGCTGACCTTGGCCTCGGGCAGCAGTTTCTTCTGGATGCGTTCCTGCAGGGTGCGCTCGAGCGCGTCGAAATCGGACACCTTGAGGGCGCGGGCGTCGGCCTGGGCGGTGGCCTGGCCGGGGATGACGTTGCGGTTGGTGCCGGCCTGGGCCACGGTCCAGTTCAGTTTCAGGCCTTCTTCGGGCTTGGACAGGTCCTTGAGCTGCAGGATCTGGTGGGACAGCTCGGTGAGGGCGTTGACGCCGCCCTCGGGACGGGCGCCGGCGTGCGAGGTCTTGCCCTGCACGGTCAGGTAGGCCGCGCCGATGCCGCTGGTGGCCAGGGTCAGGCGGCCCTCGGCGCCGCCGCCCTCGAAGGAGAAGACCGCGTCCTGGTCGGCGCCCAGGCGGGTGATGGTGGCGCGGGCGCCGGGCGAGCTGATTTCCTCGTCGCCGTTGATCAGCACGGTGAGGGTGCCGTAGTCCTTGAAGTCCAGCTTCTGCAGCAGGGCCACGGTGTGCAGGATGGTGGCCACGCCATGCTTGTCGTCGGCGATGCCCAGGCCGTAGGCGCGGTCGCCGTCGATGCGGAAGGGCTGGTCCTTGAGCATGCCGTTGCGGTAGACGGTGTCCATGTGCGCGATCAGCATGATCTTCTTCTGGCCGCTGCCCTTGAACTCGGCGTGCACCATGGGGCCGACGCGCTCGGGCGTGTCGTCCAGGCGGAAGATGTCGGCGGGCTGCAGGATCTCGACCTTGCCGCCGAGGGCCTTGAAGCGCTCGGCGATCAGGGCGGCGATGCGCTCCACGCCCTCGACGTCCTTGCTGCCCGATTCGATGTTGACCAGGTCGCGCATGGTGTCGAGCATGGCCTGCTGCTGGCCCTGGGCGGCGTCGTGGACGGCGGCCACCGGGGCGGCCAGGACGGTGGCGGCGCCACCGAGGCAGGCCAGCGCGAGAAGGGCGCGAAGGGCGAGCGGACGTGAGGACGGGTACGGCATCGAAAGTCACCTCTGCATGAAAAAGGGGAAGGAAGGCGCCGGCCACGGCGTGGCGGCCCGAGGCTCACGATACGAGTGGGGACGGAAGGCGAAAACCGGGGTTTCCCGGGTTGACCGGGGCCGGCTTCCATGGGGGTGGAAAGCGTGTGCCGCGGGGCGCGCAAGGGCGTCGCGCGGGCCGATGTAAGCAGACGCTGCGGGAAGAATGAGAAATGCTAAAATCCGCCCGCTGACCCGGTTTGACCGGTATGGGAATAGGGCGAATGAGATTCGCCTTTTTTTATGCGTTTTCGTGCGGCCCGGGCGGAAGTCTCCCCCCGAGTGCGGCAACAGGGATTCCATGTTCGAATTTATTCGCAGCCACCGGCGCTGGATGCAGTTCATCCTGCTGCTTCTGATTGTGCCTTCCTTCTTCCTCGTCGGGATTCAGGGCTATGAGAGCTTCATGCGCAAGGAGCCTGAACTGGCGACTGTCGCCGGCCAGCCCATTTCCCGCGCGGAGTTCGACCAGGCGCACCGCAACCAGCTTGAACAGTATCGCCAGCGCCTGGGCGCGCAGTTCGACCCGGCGGTGATCGACACGCCGCAACTGCGCGAAGCGCTGCTGAACCAGCTGATCAACCAGCGCCTGCTGGCGAACGTGGCGGTGGACAACCGTTTCTCGGTGTCCGATGAAACGCTGCGCAACACCATCGCCGCGATCCCGGAAGTGCAGGACAACGGCCGCTTCTCGCCCGAGCGCTACCGCCAGGTGCTGGCGGCCCAGGGCATGTCGCCCACTTCGTTCGAAGCCGGCCTGCGCCGTGATCTGGCCGTGGCCCGCGTGCTCGAGCCGGTTGGCCAGTCGGCCAGCGCGCCGTCGGAAGTGGTGGCATCGCTCGAAACCGCCCTGACGCAGCAGCGCACGGTGCAGCTGCGCCGCTTCGCCGCCGCCGATTTCCGCTCGCAAGTGACCGTCACCCCGGCCGACATCCAGGCCTGGTACGACGCCAACAAGCAGCAATTGCAGATTCCCGAGCAGGTCCAGGTGCAATACCTGGTGCTGAACGAGGCCGCCGCCACCGAAGGCGTGCAGGTCAAGGACGAGGATCTGGCTTCGTACTACGAGCAGAACAAGAACCGCTTCGGCCAGCCCGAGCGCCGCCGCGCCAGCCACATCATGATCGAAGTGCCCGCCGGCGCCTCGGACGATGCGCGCAAGGCCGCCCGCGCCAAGGCCGAGGATCTGGCCAAGCAGGCCGCCGCCGACCCGGCGCAGTTCGCCGAGCTGGCCCGCAAGAATTCGCAGGACGCCGGTTCGGCCGCCAATGGCGGCGACCTGGGCTGGCTGGCGCCGGGCATGCTGTCCGGCCCGCTGGAAAAGGCGATCTTCAGCCAGTCCAAGGACCAGGTGTCGGGCGTGGTCGAAAGCCCGTCGGGTTTCCACGTGATCAAGGTCACGGATATCCAGCCGGCTTCGATCAAGCCGCTGGCCGAGGTCAAGAGCCAGATCACCGCCGAAGTGCGCAAGCAACTGGCCGCCGTGCGTTTCTCGGAAATGGCCAGCCAGCTGAACAAGCAGGTCTACGACCAGCGCGACAGCCTGCAGCCCGCCGCCGACGCGGTCGGCCTGAAGCTGCGCACCGCCTCGGGCGTGACGCGCGAAGGCCTGTTGCCGGCCGACCAGGCCGGCCCGGGCTCCGCGGTCGACAGCCCGGACGCCGCGCTGCTGGACAACCCGCGCGTGCGCCAGGTGCTGTTCTCGCCCGACGTGCTGCGTGAAAAGCAGAATTCCGGCGTGATCGAGCTGTCGCCCGACACCATGCTGGCGGTGCGCGTGGCCGCGGTCGAACCGGCCCACGTGCCGGCGCTGGACAAGGTCAGCGATTCGATCCGCGCCAAGCTGCTGGACGAGCGTTCGGCCGAAGCCGCCAAGAAGGCCGGCGAAGCCGCGCTGGCGGCCGACCAGGCCAACCCGGCCGCGGCGCCGGAAGGCTTCGGCGGTCCGCTGGTGGTGTCGCGCCAGGATCCCAAGAACCTGCCGCGCTCGGTGCTGGACGCCGTGATGCGCCTGCCGGCCGCCAAGCTGCCGGCCTACACCGGCGTGCAGTCGGGCGCCGATTACACGCTGGTGCGCCTGGAGAAGGTCGAGGCCGGCACGGTCGAGGCCGCCGACAAGGAACGCCTGGCGCAGCAATTGGCGGGCGCCTGGGGCCAGGCCGAGAACGAAGCCCTGGTGCGCATGCTGCGCGAGGAATACAAGGTGCAGGTGCTGCCGGCGGCCGCGGACGTCATCCGCGGCGGCGACGCCTCGCAGCAGGCGGCGGGCTGATCCGCCGCGTGGCGGGTCGCGGGCCGCTCAGGCCCGCGTCACTGCAGCAAGGGCCGCAGCGCCGGCCAGACATTGTCCAGTAATTGGGCCTGGGCATCCTCGTTGGGATGGATGCCGTCGGCCTGGAACATCGCCCGGTTCGTTGCGATACCTTCCATCAGGAAGGGCACGAGCCGGGCGTTTTCGTCTTTGGCGACCGTGGGGAACACCTGGGCGAAGCGCTGGGTGTAGTCGCGGCCGTAGTTGGGCGGGATCTGCATGCCGACGATGACCACGTCGGCCTCGGCCTTGCGCGCGGCTTGCGCCATGGCGCGCAGGTTCTGTTCCGTCATGTTCAGCGGCAGTCCGCGCAGGGCGTCGTTCGAGCCCAGCTCCAGCACCACCACCGCCGGCTCGTGCTGGCGCAGCAGGGCCGGCAGGCGCGCGACGCCGCCGCTGGTGGTGTCGCCGCTGATGCTGGCGTTCACCACCTTGTACTTCGGGTATTGTTCGGAAAGCCGCGCGGACAGCAGCGGCACCCAGCCGGTGCCGCGCTTGATGCCGTACTCGGCGGCCAGGCTGTCGCCCACCACCAGCACGGTGCGTTGCGCGGAACCCTGGGCCGCGGCGGCGGTCTGAGCGTGGGCGGGCGCCACCAGGGTGGCGGCGGCGAGCGTGGATATCAGTAGTGAACGGCGAATCAGGGGAATCAGGCGCATGGATAGCAAGAATTCGATCGAGGTGAAAGGGCTGGGCAAGCGGGTGGCCGATGCCGGCGGGACGCTGTCTATCCTGGAAGACATCGATTTTACGGTGGCGGCGGGCAGCGCCGTGGCCATCACCGGCAGCTCCGGGTCGGGCAAGTCCACTTTGCTGGGACTGCTGGCCGGGCTGGATGTTCCCAGCCAGGGCAGCGTGCGCCTGGCGGGGCAGGACCTGTTCGCCCTGGACGAGGACGGCCGCGCGCGCCTGCGGGCCAATCACGTGGGGTTCGTGTTCCAGTCGTTCCAGCTGCTGCCGAACCTGACAGCGCTGGAAAACGTCATGCTGCCGCTGGAACTGGCGGGCCAGCCGGCGCGCGAGGCGGCCCAGGCCATGCTCGAACGCGTCGGGCTGGGGGCGCGCCTGCATCACTACCCGCGCACCCTGTCCGGCGGCGAGCAGCAGCGCGTGTCGCTGGCGCGCGCCTTCGTGGTGCAGCCTGACCTGCTGTTCGCCGACGAACCCACCGGCAGCCTGGATGCCGCCACCGGCGTCACGGTCATCGACCTGATGTTCGACCTGCACCGCGAGCACGGCACCACCCTGGTGTTGGTGACGCACGATCCGCAGCTGGCGGCGCGTTGCAGCCGGCAGGTGGTGCTGGCGGCCGGGCGCATGGCCGCCTAGGCGGGATGCCACCGCGGCCCCGTGCGGCCTGCGCCCGCGACACCCGCCTGAAACAAAAACGCCACCCGAAGGTGGCGTTTTCATTTGGCTTGGACCTTTGGCGCGGACCTTACTTGGCCTTGGCCACGGCCTGGTTCCAGGCGGTGACCACGGCTTCGTACTCCTTGGCGGCCGCGTCCTGGCTCACCGGGAAGATCTTGATGCTGTTGAAGTCGGGCAGGGTGGTCAGGCTGGCCACCGCGATGTCGGTGCGCGTCGGGCGGCGGAAATTCTTCACCAGCTGCGCTTCCTGGGCCTCCTTGCTGAGCAGGCCGTCGTACAGCGCCTTGGCGGCGTCCAGGTTCTTGGCGCCCTTGATGATGAACATGCCTTCCGGCGCCAGGTAGCTGCCCTCGGTCGGGTAGACCAGCTTGATCTCCTTCTGGCCGCCGGCCACGTATTCCTGGGCGGCGTATTCCAGCGTCATGCCGACCGCGTATTCGCCGGCCGCCACGCCCTTGTAGGTGGTGCCGGACGAGGCCGTGACCACGGCGTTGGCGGCGATCTTGTCCAGGCCTTCCTGGCCGAACTGCTTGTACAGGCCGTAGACCAGCATGTAGGCGGTGCCGCTCTTGGACGGATCGGTGATGGCGAACTTGCCCTTCCACTGCGGTTGCATCAGGTCGGACCAGGTGGCGGGCGCCGCCAGGCCTTTCAGCTGGCGCTCGTTGACCATCAGCACCATGATGTGGACGTTGGTGCCGACCCACAGGTCGTCGGGGCCGCGGAACTCGGCCGGGATCTTGTCGATGTCGGCCGAGCGGTAGGGCTGCAAGTGCTGGCGGTAAGCGCCCAGCGTGCCGAAGCCGCCGCTCCAGAACAGGTCGCCGCGCGGGTTCTGCGCCTCGGCTTCGATGCGCTTCATCATGGTGCCGGTGCCGCCGGTGACCGGCTGCACGTTCAGCTTGGGCGACTGCTTCTTGACGGCGTCGAGCGCGGTCTCGATGGTCTCGGTGTTGTTGGACGAGTACAGGACCACGTTCTGCGCGTGCGCGGCGCCCGAGGCCAGGATGGCGGCCAGCAGGCCGGTTTGCAGGAAGTGTTTGAGGTGCATGGTGAGCCTTTGTGGATGCGGGTTATTTGCCGGAGAACAGCTTGATGCGGAACGCCTTGACCGACACGATGATGGGCAGCACGATCACCGTGACCAGCGCCGCGCCATAGGCCGAGGCCATGCCCAGGCGGCCGCCGTCGACCTGGCGGAAGATGGCGATCGGCATGGTTTCGAGGCCGCCGCTGTAGGCCACGATCGAGGCCGACAGCTCGGAAATCGTGGTCAGCCACATCAGGATGGCGGCCGAGATGATGGAGGCCTTCATGGCCGGCAGGATGACCTTGAAGAAGGTCATCAGCGGCGACACGCCCAGGCTGATCGAGGCTTCCTCGATCGAGTCGGGAATGTTGAACAGCACCGACGAGGCGTTGCGCACCGCGAACGGCAGGCGCCGCACCGCGTAGCACAGCACCATGATGCCGGAGGTGCCCGCCAGCACCAGCCAGCCGGTGTTGAAGGTCTGCACCAGCGCGATGCCTAGCACCGTGCCCGAGATGGTCAGCGGCAGCACCACGATGTAGTCCAGCACCTGGGTGAAGGCGCTGCGCTTCTTGATGGTCAGGTAGCTCACCAGCACCGCGAAGGCCACGCCCGTCACCGTGGCCAGCGAGGCGAACTTGAGCGAATTCAGGATCGGCTCGGGCGCGCCATGCAGGGCGCGCTGCATGCTGGCCAGCGACCACGAGCCCCAATGCATCACCGGTCCGCTGGTCTTGGTGAAGGCGGCGATGAACACCACGATCAGCGGCAGCAGCGACAGCAGGATCACCAGGCCGACGCCGCCGGTGTACAGCATCGCTTGCCACGACCGCACCCGGCGCGCCGCCGGCGCGCGGCCCTGGGTCATGGTGTAGACCTTGCGCTCGACCACGCGCTTCTGCACGAACAGCACGATGGCGACGATGGCGATCGACACCACCGACATGGCGCTCTGCAGCGTCGGGCTGCCGCCCATTTCGCTGACGAAGGTGTTGTAGGTCATCACCGACAGCAGCGGCACGCGGCTGCCCAGCAGCATGGCCAGCGCGAAGTTGCCGACCACCAGCGTGAACACCACCAGCGCGTTCACCAGCACCGCCGGCAGCAGCACCGGCACCAGCACCCGCAACTGCGTCATCAGCGGCGGCGTGCCCAGGCTCAGGCCGGCTTCCTCCAGCTGGCCGTCGAAGCCGCGCAACGCGGCCAGCACGCCCAGGTAGATGTAGGTGTAGTAGACCAGCGTCATCGAGAACACCATGCCGGTCCAGCCGTAGAACGACGGCAGCGAGATGCCCGCGTCGCCCAGCAGGTTGGTCAGGATGCCGTTGTTGCCTAGCACCAGCAGCCACGACTGGCCGACGATGATCTCGGGAATGACGATGGTCAGCACCGGCAGGATCGCCACCAGGTTCTTGAGCGGGAAGTCGTAGCGCGCCACCATGTAGGCGAACGGCACGCCCACCAGGATGGTGCAGGTGGTCACCACCAGCCCCAGCACCAGCGTGTTGCCGAAGGCCTCCAGGTATTGCGAGTCGGCCAGCAGGGCGCGGAAGCCCTCCAGCGAGAAGCCGCCGTCCTGGCCGGTGACGCTGTTGCTGAACAGCACCGCCAGCGGATACAGCACGAAGAACAGCAGCAGCGCCAGGCTGATTGCCGTCAGGATGCCCCAGGGCCACCATTTGATTTTCATGGCGTGGCGGTCCTCAGGCGTTGACGACGCGGCTGTCGGCGGGAATCAGCACCTGCACGGCCTCGCCGGGCTGGAACTGCGCCACCATGTTGCCCGCGTGCAGCTCCACGCGGATTTCCGAGCCGTCCTGCAGCGCGATGCGGTAGGCGGTCTTGAAGCCCAGGTACTGGCGCCGCAGCACCTTGCCGGGCAGTGTGTTGGGCACGTAGGGCGCCGGCGCCATCAGGGCCAGTTCCTCGGGGCGGGCGATCAGCACCGAGCGCTCGGCCAGCGCGGCGCTGCCGAGCGTGCCGTCAAAGCCCAGGCCGCACAGCTCGTAGCGCACGTGGCCGGCCGGCGCGCCGGCCAGGCCGCCGCGGGCCGGCACCGGGATCACGTTGGCCGAGCCGATGAAGTCGGCCACGTAGGCGTTGACCGGCGTGCCGTACAGGTCTTCCGGCGTGCCCAGCTGGGCGATGCTGCCGTGGTCCATGATGGCGATGCGGTCGGACATGGCCAGGGCTTCCTCCTGGTCGTGGGTCACGAACACGGTGGTGATGCCGGCCTCGCGCACCAGGTCGAGGATGACGTCGCGCATCTGCAGGCGCATCTTGGCGTCCAGGTTCGACAGCGGCTCGTCCATCAGCAGCACGCGCGGCCGGATCACCAGGGCGCGCGCCAGCGCCACGCGCTGGCGTTGGCCGCCGCTCATCTGCGCCGGATAGCGGTCGGCCAGCGCCGCCAGGCCGACCTTGTCCAGCGCCTCGTCGACGCGGCGCTTGATCTCGGCGCGGGCCACGCCGCGGGCGCGCAGGCCGTAGGCGACGTTGTCGAAGGCGGTCTTGTCGGGGAACAGCGCGTAGTCCTGGAACACCATGCCGATGTCGCGGCGGTGCGCCGACACGTGCGTGACGTCGTCCTGGTCGAACAGCAGGCGGCCGCCGTCGGGCGCGTAGAAGCCGGCGATGCAGCGCAGCAGGGTGGTCTTGCCGCAGCCGCTGGGGCCCAGCAGCGTGTAGAACGCGCCGTCGGGAATGTGCAGCGACAGGTCGCGCAGGACCTGTTGGCCGCCGAATGTCTTGATGATGCCGTCTACCGTGATCGATGCCATGAGAGCTTCCTGCCTGGGGTTGTGCGCATCATAGGAACCCCGCCGCGCCGCGACCAGCGGTGTTTTTTAAGAGCTGGCGTTAGTTTTTCTAAGAGGTCGGCGGCGCCGCAATCCCCTAGAATGCGGCTCATAGCCATGGCGCCGCCCCGCGCGGCGCCGGCAAAAAACAGACGACAAGGGAAATCGTGGGAACTAGCAGCAAAGCCTTGCGCCGGGGTGGCGCACGGGCGGGCGTCGCCTGAGATGGCGGGCCCGAGCCTGCCGCCGCTGAAAGCCTTGCGGGTATTCGAGGCCGCGGCGCGCCTGCGCAGTTTCACCGCGGCGGCCGACGAATTGAGCATCACGCACAGCGCGGTCAGCCAGCAGATCCGCATCCTGGAAGACTACGTCGGCCAGCCGCTGTTCGCGCGCGAGGCCCGCGGCGTCACGCTGCTGCCGTGCGCGCAGGCGTATTTTCCCGAGGTCCAGGCCAGCCTGGAGCGCATCGCAGCGGCCACCGCCAAGCTGCGCTCGCCCGGTCATGGCGGCGTGCTGCGCGTCAGCGCCACGCCGTCGCTCACCATGAAATGGCTGATTCCGCGCCTGTCGGCGTTCCAGGCGCTGCATCCGGGCATCGACGTGCAGCTGACCACGCAGGGCCGGTCGTTCCTGGACCGCGGCGACGAGGCCGGCAGCGACGTGCAGATCCGGCATGGCTACGTGGCGCACGCCGAGATGGCCTGCGTGCATTGCCTGGATGACTTCCACGTGCCGGTGGCCTCGCCGCGCTTCATCGAACGCAACCGGCTGGCCACGCCGACCGATTGCCTGGGGCATCCCTTGCTCAAGGTGGCGGGCGGCATGGATCACTGGCCGCGCTGGTTCGCGCTGGCCAAGGTGGACGTGCCGGCGCAACTGCCCGGGCCGGTGTTCGACCATCAATTCCTGTGCATGCAGGCCGCCATGAACGACCTGGGCATCGCCCTGGCGCCGTGGTGCCTGCTGCAGGACGACCTGCGCGCCGACCGGCTGCGGCCGCTGTTCCTGCAGCCGCGCCTGCCCAACGCCGGCGTCCATGCGCTGTTCCGCCCGGACGCGCCGGCGGCGGCCGCGGCGCGCCATTTCATCGACTGGCTGGGCCGCGAGGCCGGCCATCCGCTACCCGAGCAATAGAAGGATTGCCCATGCAAGATTTCCAGAGCGACGCCGGCCTGCACTGGCGCGGCATCGAACCGCCGCTGGCGCTGTCGGACTACAAGGTCATCGCCTTCGACATGGATTCGACCCTGATCGCCATCGAGACGCTGGACGAGATGGCCGACCTGATGGGGAAAAAGGCCGAGGTGGCCGCGCTGACGGAAGCGGCCATGCGCGGCGAGATCGTCGACTACAAGCAAAGCCTGCGGCAGCGCGTGGCGCTGCTGGCCGGCATGCCGGCCGAAGCGCTGGACGAGGTCTACGGCCGGCGCCTGACGCTCAACCCGGGCGTGGAGGCGCTGATCGCCGCCTGCAAGGCCGCCGGGCTGTTCTGCCTGCTGGTGACGGGCGGCTTCACCTGCTTCACCGACCGGCTGCGGGCGCGCCTGGGGCTGGACGACGTGCGCGCCAACGTGCTGGAGATCGAGAATGGGCGCCTGACCGGGCGGTTGCTGCCGCAGCCCTGGGGCGATCTGTGCGACGGCGAGGAAAAGCGCCGCAAGCTGCTGGAAGTGTGCGCGGCGCTGGGCGTGGGGCCGGAGCGCGCCATCGCGGTGGGCGACGGCGCCAACGACCTGCCGATGCTGCGCACGGCCGGCCTGTCGGTGGCGTATCACGCCAAGCCGGCGGTGCGGCGCGAGGCCAAGGTGGCGATCGACCAGGGCGGGCTGGACCAGCTGCTGCGCCTGTTCGCCGCCCGCGCCGCGTAAGCGGACGGCGCGCGGGCCGCGCTGTCCGCGGCCCGGTCCGACCCGCCTCAGGCGTTGATCAGGCCGGGGATCTTCACGTCCGGGTCGACATCGGCGTTGTAATCGACCCCGTCGATCTCGAACCCGAACAGGCGCAGGAAATCGCGCTTGTAGCCGGCGAAATCGGTCAGTTCATACAGATTGGACTCGGTCACCTGGTGCCACAGCGCCTGCACCTGCGCCTGCACGGCCGGGTCCAGTTCCAGGTAGTCCGCGCGCAACCGGCCCTCGGCGTCCAGGATCGGCGCCGCGCCGCACAGGCTGTCGCGATACAGGCCGTAGACCTGCTCGATACAGCCCTCGTGCGTGCCTTTTGCCTTCATGACCTTGAACAGCAGCGACAGGTACAGCGGCATCATCGGGATCGCCGAGCTGGCCTGGGTCACGACCGCCTTCAGCACCGAGACGCGGGCATCGCCGCCGCGCGCGGCCAGCTTGGCGCGGATGTCCAGCACCTTCTGGTCCAGGTCTTTCTTGGCGGCGCCGATCGAGCCGTTCCAGTAGATGTCGTGGGTGATCTTCTCGCCCAGGTAGGTGAAGGCGGTGGTGGTGGCGCCTTCGGCCAGCACGCCGGCCTCCAGCAGGGCGTCGATCCACATCTGCCAGTCCTCGCCGCCCATGACCGCCACCGTGGCGTCGATCTCTTCCTGGGTGGCAGGTTCCAGCACCGATTCCTTGATGACTTCCTTGTCGGTATCCAGGCCGCGCAGCGTGACCGCCTGGCCGACCGGCTTGAGGGTCGAGTTGAACACCGCGCCGCTGACCGGATGGGTGCGGCGCGGCGCGGCCAGGCTGTAGATCACCTGGTCGACCTGGCCCAGGTCCTGCCTGATGGCGGCGATGGTCTGGGTCTTGATGGCATCGGAGAAGGCGTCGCCGTTGATGCTCTTGGCGTACAGGCCCTCGGCGCTGGCGAACTTGTCGAAGGCGGCGCTGTTGTACCAGCCCGGGGTGCCGGCCTTGGCGGCCTCGCCGGGGCGCTCGAAGAACACGCCCAGGGTCTGGGCGCCACAGCCGAAGGCGGCGCTGATGCGGGCCGCCAGGCCATAGCCGGTGGACGCGCCGATCACCAGCACGCGTTTCGGCCCCCCCGCGATCGGGCCCTGGGCGCGGACGTAGTCGATCTGCTGCTTGACGTTGGCCTCGCAGCCGACGGGATGGGTGGTGACGCAGATGAAGCCGCGCACGCGGGGTTTGATGATCATGGAGACCTCGTTCTGGAAATGCCGGGAGGGTGCCGCGCGCAGGCGCGAGAGACGCCCGGCATTGTACGGGAGCCAACGGCGCCGGCCGCCGGGCAGCCCGGCCTGTGCGTGACGCGGATCAGGCCGCCGCGGCGGCCCGGGCGCGGCCGCGGCGCCATTCCACCAGGCCGATGCCGATGCCGCTGGCGCAGATGATGGCGATGCCGAGCCAGGTCAGGGGATCGGGGAAGTGGTCCCAGACCAGCCAGCCGACCGTGGTGGCGCTGATGATCTGCAGGTAGATGAAGGGCGCCAGGGTCGAGGCCGGCGCGCGGCGGTAGGCGGCGATCTGGAACAGGTGGCCCAGGCCGCCGGTGACCCCGGTGGAGATCAGCAGCGTCCAGTCCAGCGGCGTCAGCGCCTGCAGCACCGGCAGGGCGGGCGGCAGGATGAAGGGCAGGGCCAGCGTCAGGCAGCCGGTGCCGACCGCGCCGCTCCAGATCAGCGAGGTGAACGGATCGTCGCCGGCCACGCGGCGCGTGGCGATGAACTGGGCGGCGAAGCAACAGGCCGTCAGCAGGCCGAAGATGGTACCGACCGGATGCAGGCCGCCGCCCGGCCGGATGACGATGATGACGCCGATGAAGGCGATGCCCGCGGCGACGAAGCGCGACATGCGCGCCGGTTCCTTCAGGATCCAGGGCGCCAGCGACAGCACCAGCAGCGGCGCCAGGAAGTTGATGGCGGTGGCCTCGGCCTGCGGAATGTAGCTGAGCGTGGTGAAGAACATCAGCGTGGCCAGGAACATCGAGCCGCCGCGCAGGAGCTGTTCGCGCGGCTTGTTGCTGCGCAGGATGCCGACGCCCCGGGTCGGCAGCACCAGCGCCAGCACCAGCACCAGGTGCACGGCATAGCGGAACCACGACAGCACCAGCAGCGGCACGCCCGCGTTCATGACCCATTTGCCGCTGGCGTCCAGGCAGGACAGCGTCCACATCGACAGCACCAGCAACAGGATCCCGACGAGCGGGCCGCTGGCGGCGGGACGCGGGCGACCGGTATCGGCCGGGGACATGGACAGGCTCCTTGTGCGCTAGGGGGCCGTGGGCGGGGCCACGGGGCGGCTGACATGATACGCTCATCGCGGCAGGGGGAAAGGTTCATGATCGAACTACGCAATATAGAAACGTTTTTCTGGGTCGCCACGCTGGGCAGCTTCCGCGCCGCGTCCGACAAGCTCAACACCACGCAGCCGGCGGTCTCGCAACGCATCGCCTCGCTCGAGGCCGACCTGGGCGTGCGCCTGTTCGAGCGCGACGCGCGCGGCGTCAAGCTCACCGGCAAGGGCCACGAACTGCTGTCGCACGCCGAACGCATGCTGCAGGTGCGGCGCGACATGTTCGAGGCCGCGCGCGAGCAGAACGTGATGACCGGCACGGTGCGCATCGGCGTGGCCGAGACCATCGTGCAGACCTGGCTGCCGACGCTGATCGAACTGGTGCACGCCTCGTATCCGGCGCTGGTGCTGGAGATCGAGGTCGACACCACGCACGTGCTGCGCTCGCACCTGATGGCGCGGCAGATCGACCTGGCCTTCCTGATGGGGCCGGTGCTGGAGGCGCGGGTCGAGAACCTGCCGCTGTGCACCTATCCGCTGGCCTGGGTCGCCAGTCCCTTGCTGGACCTGGGGCCCGAGCCGCTGACGCTGGAGCGCATCGCGCGGCTGCCGATCGTGACCTATCCGTCCAACAGCGCGCCGTACCGCGTGGTGCGCGACATGCTGACGCGCGCCGGCGTGGTCTCGCCGCGCATGTACGGCAGCGCCTCGATGTCCATGGTGGTGCGGATGACGCAGGACTGCATCGGCACCAGCGTCATCGCGCCGGTGTTCCTGGGCAAGGAGCTGGCGCGCGGCGAACTGCGCATCCTGCGGGTCGACGCGGATCCGCTGCCCGAGCTGAGCTTCACCGCCACCTGGGTGCAGGGGCCCGACAGCCACGCGGTGCGCCTGATCGCGCAGATGGCGCAGAAGGTCGCGGCGCAGGCCGGCGACGGCGTGCCCGCTTAGTACGGCAATGCCGCGTCCGGCGCGCGCTGGCGCGGCCGATCCAACCTAGGTGTTTTCCCCAGCAGCGTGTGCGCGGCCGCGTCGCGGCGGCCGTGCGCGCGCCGGCCGCGCGTTGTCGCGATTGCCCGCCAGGCCGCATGGTTGCTGGCTTTGCGGCCGGTGGCGGGTTCCGCCGCCATGAGACCCAAGAAATATTTATACCCCCACATCGCAACTTACGATTGGACGCTGGACGCCCCTGACGCTGCAATGGCGGCACATCAAGAAGATCGCCTGCCTCGACAGGCTCCGGGGGAAATCGTTTGCTCCTCTGACGTACCGATTCTTACCCGCGCGCTCAAGGTAACGGGGACCCGCGCGCGCAGACCATCCCGCCAGCCAGGAGTTTTCGTCCATGAAGAAGTCGCTCGCTCTCGCCGCCGTCGCCGCCAGCCTGTTGGCCGGCGCCGCCCAGGCGCAAGACCTGCCCAAGACCCACCTGAAGGTGGTCGGCGGCCTGTCCAACCTGACCGCCTACAACGATTACGAAAAGCCGTTCTGGACCAAGACCATTCCGGACGCGTCCAAGGGCCAGGTCACGGCGGACATCAAGGGTTTCAATGAAATGGGCCTGAAGGGCCCGGAACTGCTGCGCCTGATGTCCACCGGCGTGGTCGAGTTCGGCACCGCCACGCTGTCGTACTTCGCCAGCGACAACCCGATCAACGAAGCCATCGACCTGGCCGGCCTGGCGCCGGACGTGAAGACGGCGCGCGAGGTGACCAACGCCTTCGAGCCGGTCTATGCGCGCCTGTACGGCGAGGGCAGCAACGTCAAGCTGCTGGGCATCTCCACCTATCCGGCGCAGGTGCTGTTCTGCAACGCCGAGATCAAGGGCCTGGCCGACATCAAGGGCAAGAAGGTCCGCACCAGCAGCCGCACCACCGCCGAATTCGTGGAAGCGCTGGGCGGCTCCAGCGTCACCATGGCGTTCGGCGAAGTGGTGCCGGCGCTGCAGAACAAGGTGGTCGATTGCGCCATCACCGGTTCGCTGTCGGGCTACTCGGCCAAGTGGTACGAAGTCTCGACCCACCTGGTGGCGCTGCCGATCAACTGGAACCAGCAGATCCACGCCGTCAACCAGAAGGCCTGGGACAAGCTCGACCCCAACGTGCGCACCTTCCTGCAGGCCAACGTCAAGACGCTGGTCGACAACATCTGGGACGCCGCGGCGCGCCAGACCCAGGAAGGCTATGACTGCAACACCGGCGCGGCGGCTTGCCCGTTCCCGGTCAAGGGCAAGATGGTGCTGGTGCAGCCCTCGGACGCCGACCGCGAACTGCTCAAGAAGGTGACCCAGGAAGCCGTGCTGCCCAAGTGGGCCGCGCGTTGCTCGGCGCAGTGCGTCAAGGACTTCAACGCCACCGTCGGCAAGACGCTCGGCGTGACCGCCAGCAAGTAAGCGCGACGGCGCGCCGCCGCTGGCGGCGGCGCGCCCGCGATTCATCATCAAGGCCGCATCCGGCCGCAGAGGTTTTTCCCATGACCCGAACCGAACACTTCCGCCTGCTGGGCGGGCTGCTGCGGCGCGCCGAGACATTCTCGCGCGTCGCGGTGTGGGCGGGCGGCGCGCTGACCATCGCCAGCGTGCTGCTCATTTCCTTCGATGTGCTGGCCCGCAAATTCCTGGGCTTCAACACCGGCGGCGCCGACGAGCTGTCGAGCTACGCCTTTGCCATCAGCACCTCCTGGGCGCTGGCCTTCGCCACGCTGCAACGCGCCAACGTGCGGGTCGATGTGCTCTACCAGAAGCTGCCGGTGCGCGTGTCGGCCGTGCTCGACTGGATTTCCATGGTGGCCCTGGCGGTCTTCATGGTGTTCCTGACCTATTACGCTTTTGAAGTGGTGCAGATGTCGTGGACCCAGAAGTCCGCCGCCAACACGCCGCTGGCCACGCCGTTGTGGATTCCGCAGGGCCTGTGGCTGCTGGGCCTGGCCTGGATGTGCATCACCGTGGCATTGATGCTGGCGCGCGCCTCGGCCGCGCTGGTGACGGGCGACATCGAGCTGGTCAAGGAAATCTGCGGCGTGCGCTCGGCGCAGGAAGAAGCCGACGAAGAAGCCGCCGCCGGCGAGCGCATGGTCAAGGGAGCCACGGCATGATCGCAACCGCCCTGACCCTGTTGCTGGTCCTGATCGGCCTGTCCATCCCCGTGGGCGCCGCCCTGGGAGTGCTGGGCCTGATGCTGGATCCGCTGTTCTCCATGCTGCCGCTGTCGCGCGCGATCGGCGAAGTCTCGTGGAGCACCAACAACGAATTCCTGCTGGTCGCCATTCCGCTGTTCATCATGCTGGGCGAAGTGCTGCTGCGGGCCGGTTTCGCCGAGCGCATGTACGGCGCCATGAGCCTGTGGCTGTCGTGGCTGCCGGGCGGCCTGATGCACGCCAACATCGGCGCCTCGACGCTGTTCTCGGCCACCTCCGGCTCCAGCGTGGCCACCGCCGCGACCGTGGGCACGGTGGCGATCCCGCAGATCCGCAAGTACGGCTACAACGAGCCGCTGTTCCTGGGCAGCCTGGCCGCCGGCGGCACGCTCGGCATCCTGATTCCGCCGTCGATCAACCTGGTGATCTATGGCGTGCTGACCAATTCGTCGGTGCCCAAGCTCTACCTGGCCGGCATCATCCCCGGCTTCGCCATGGCGGCGCTGTTCATGCTGACGGTGATGATCGCCTGCGTGGCCAAGCCGTCCTGGGGCGGCAAGAAGATCCAGGCCACCTGGGGCCAGCGCTTCGCCAGCCTGGTGCACCTGGCGCCGCCGATGGGCATCTTCCTGCTGGTGGTGGGCTCGATCTATGCCGGCCTGGCCACGCCGACCGAGGCGGCCGCGCTGGGCGTGCTGGGCGCGCTGCTGCTGGCCGCCTGGTTCCGCCGCCTGACCTGGACCATGTTGCGCGAGGCGATGGAAGGCACCATGCGCTCGACCGCCATGATCATGCTGATCGTGGTGGCCGCGAGCTTCCTGAACTTCGTCATGTCCGCCACCGGCCTGACCGACGCGCTGACCCAGTCCATCACCGGGCTGGGCCTGTCGCCGGGCTGGATGCTGCTGATCGTGATCGTGTTCTACCTGGTGCTGGGCTGCTTCATGGAGACCCTGTCGATGATGATCACGACGATCCCGATCGTCGCGCCCATCATGATCGCGCTGGGCTACGACCCGATCTGGCTGGGCATCATCATCATCATCCTGGTCGAGGCCGCGCTGATCACGCCGCCGGTGGGGCTGAACCTGTTCGTGGTGCAGAGCCTGCGCAAGAGCGGCTCGATGAGCGCCGTGATCGTCGGCAGCCTGCCGTTCGTGCTGGCCATGTTCGTGATGCTGGCGCTGCTGTCGTGGTGGCCCGACCTGGCCTTGTGGCTGCCGCGGGTGTTCGGCTAGCCCCTGTCTCCCTTCGGGCGCGGCCGCGTCGCCGCGCCCATTCCTCCCCGTTTTCCTCCGCAGGACTTTTCATGAAAGCCGTATTCCAGATCGAAGCCGATTCCCCCCGCCAGGTCGAGGTGGACTTCAACACCCTCATCGTGGCCGGCTGGGCCGGGCGCGACATCGCCGCCATCGAGCACCATATCGAGGAACTGGCCGCCATCGGCGTGCCGCGTCCCACCAGCGTGCCGCTGTACTACCGCATCGCCGACAACCAGCTGACCCAGGCCGAACAGGTGCAGGCGGTGGGCGGCGATTCGTCCGGCGAGGTCGAGACCTTCGTGTTCGCGGCCGACGGCGAGATGTACGTCAGCATCGCGTCCGACCACACCGACCGCAAGCTGGAGACGGTCAGCGTGGCCATGTCCAAGCAGGTCTGCGTCAAGCCGGTGGCGACGACGGCCTGGCGCCTGGCCGACGTGGCCGGTTACTGGGACGAGCTGGTGATCCGTTCGTACATCGTCGAGAACGGCGCCGAGGTGCTGTACCAGGAGGGCCCGCTGGCCTCGCTGCGCACGCCGCAGGACCTGATCGCCGGCTACACCGGCGGCGCCGCGACGCTGCCCGAAGGCGCCGGCATGACCTGCGGCACCGTCGGCGCCATCGGCGGCATCCGCCCGTCGGCGGAATTCACCATGGAACTGTTCGATCCGCGCCGCCAACGCAGCCTGCGCCACCGGTATCATGTCGAGATCCTGCCGGTGGTGGCCTGACGCCCGGCAGGCGCCCTGATTGCCATGACGCGCCCCGGCGGGGCGCGCCGGTCCAACACTTTTCATGCCGCCCCGCGGCCCCCTGGAACCGTATGCTTTCGACCCTGAATGACCTGACCGCCGCCCTGAACGACGGCCGCACCACTTCCGTTGAACTGACCGAGGCCGCCCTGGCGCGCGCCGCCGATCCGGCCGGCGAGGGCGCCCGCGCCTTCACCCGCCTGTACGCCGAGTCGGCGCTGGCCCAGGCGCGCGCCTCGGACACGCTGCGCGCCGCCGGCATCGTGCGCTCGGCCATCGAGGGCCTGCCGATCAGCATCAAGGACCTGTTCGACATCGAGGGCGAGACCACCATGGCCGGCTCGGTGGCGCGCGAGGGCGAACCCGCGGCCGACGCCAACGCCGAAGTGGTGCAGCGCCTGATCGCCGCCGGCGCGGTCATCATCGGCCGCACCAACATGACCGAATTCGCCTATTCGGGCCTGGGCATCAACCCGCATTACGGCACCCCGCTGAACCCCTGGGACCGCGCCACCGGCCGCATTCCCGGCGGTTCGTCGTCGGGCGCCGCGGTCTCGGTGAGCGACGGCATGGCGGTGGCCGCCATCGGATCGGACACCGGCGGCTCGGTGCGCATCCCGGCCGCGCTGTGCGGCCTGACCGGCTTCAAGCCCAGCGCCTGGCGCGTGTCGATGGAAGGCGTGCTGCCGCTGTCGGCCAACCTGGATTCCATCGGCCCCATCGCCGCCAGCGTGCGCTGCTGCGCCGAGCTGGACGCCATCCTGTCGGGCGAGGGCGGTCCGGTGCCCGAGGCGCTGCCGCTGCGCGGCCTGCGCCTGGCGGTGCCCAAGACGCTGGCGCTGGACGCCATGGACAAGCACGTGTCCGACACCTTCGCGCGCACCGTGGCGCGGCTGGTCGAGGCCGGCGCCCTGGTCGACGAGATCGCCATTCCGGAATTCGCCGAACTGGCCGGCATCAACGCCAAGGGCGGCTTCACCGCCGCCGAGGCCTGGGCCTGGCACCGCGACCTGATCGCCCGCGCCGGCAAGCGCTACGATCCGCGCGTGGTGTCGCGCATCATGCGCGGCAAGGACATGGGCGCCGCCGACTACCTGGACCTGCTGGACGCGCGCGAAGCCTGGGTCGCCGCCGTCGACCGCCGCATCGCCGGCTACGACGCGCTGATCCTGCCGACCACGCCGATCGTGGCGCCGGCCGTGGCCGACCTGACGGCCTCGGATGAAGCCTATTACGCCGCCAACGGCCTGATCCTGCGCAATCCCACCCTGATCAACTTCCTCGATGGCTGCGCGCTGTCGCTGCCTTGCCATGCCGCCGGCACCGCGCCGGTCGGCCTGATGATCGCCGGCAGCAACGGCGCCGACCGCCGCATCCTGGCGATCGGCCTGGCGGTCGAGGAACGGCTCGCGGGCTGAACCCGCGTCGGGGCCGCGCGCTGTCGCGGCCCGTGGCCGCCCGCCGTCGGCCCGTGGCCGGCAAGGGGCGGCCGTCCCGGCGCCGCGCGGGCGGGCGGGCAGGGCGGTGTTTTCCGCCATACCGGAACCGTCCCCCTGACGCTAACATCCAGGCTGGACATGCCGCGCAACGGGGCAGGATACGGGCGCCATGATAGATCTGCGCAATATCGAGACGTTTTTCTGGGTGGCCACGCTGGGCGGTTTCCGCGCCGCGGCCGAGAAGCTCAACGCCACCCAGCCGGCGATTTCCCAGCGCATCGCGTCGCTGGAATCGGACCTGGGCATCCGCCTGTTCGACCGCGACGTGCGCGGCATCAAGCTGACCGGCAAGGGCCAGGAGCTGCTGTCGCATGCCGAGCGCATGCTGCAGTTGCGCCGCGACATGCAGGAAGCGGCGCGCGCCAAGAGCGTGATGAGCGGCACCCTGCGGCTGGGCGTGTCCGAGACCATCGTGCACACCTGGCTGCCGACCCTGATGGAGTACCTGCACGACACCTATCCGGCGCTGATGGTCGAGATCCAGGTGGACACCACCACGGTGCTCAAGACCCAGCTGGCCTCGCGCCAGATCGACCTGGCGTTCCTGCTGGGACCGATGGAAGAGCCGCGCATCGAAAACCTGTACCTGTGCAATTACCCGCTCAGCTGGGTCGCCAGCCCCAAGCTGAAGGTGGGGCGCCAGCCCATCAGCCTGAAGCGGCTGGGGGAATGGCCGGTCATCACCTATTCGTCCACCACCGATCCGCACCGCGCGGTGCGGCAGCTGTTGCAGCAGGCCGGCGTGGACGCGCCGCGCATGTACGGCAGCTCGGCGCTGAGCGTGATCGTGCGCATGGCGCTCGATGGCATCGGCACCGCCGTGATCGCGCCGGTGATCCTGCGCAAGGAGCTGACCCAGGGCGAGCTGCGGGTGCTGGACGTCAAGGCGCCGGCGCTGCCGCCGCTGCACTACACCGCCTGCTGGATGCAGGGGCCCGACAGCCAGGTGCCGCGCACCGTGGCCGAGGCCGCCCAGCACATCGCGCGTGAAGAAGCGCTGCGCTATCCGGCAAAACCCTGATAAGGAATTCTGATCGGGGTCTATCGCAACATGTGATTAGACGCAGGGCCCGAGTTCCTGTGCAATGTCTCCCATACCAACACTGGCTCAAGGGGAATTGACATGGCATTGGATTCGGCGGCCCGCAGCAGCGTGGAACTGGCGCGCCGCGCAAGGCTCGACGCCCGCAGCGGCAAACTGACCGGCCCCACGGCGAACCTGGCTCCCGGCCACGTGCAGGCCAACCTGGCGATCCTGCCGCGCGCGCTGGCGGCGGATTTCCTGCATTTCTGCCAGCGCAATCCCAAGCCGTGCCCGCTGCTGGCCATGTCCGAGCCGGGCGATCCGTCCTTGCCGGACCTGGGCCAGGACATCGACATCCGCACCGACATCCCGCGCTACCGCGTCTGGCAGAACGGCGAACTGGTGGCCGAGCCGACCGACGTGCGCGACGTGTGGCGCGATGACCTGGTGTCGTTCCTGATCGGCTGCTCGTTCTCGTTCGAGGAAGCCATGCTGGACAACGGCCTGCCGGTGCGCCACATCGAGCAGGGCTGCAACGTGCCGATGTACCGCACCAACATCCCGACCCACGCCGCCGGCGTCTTCGGCGGCCCGCTGGTGGTGTCGATGCGGCCCTTGAAGGCCGCCGACGCCATCCGCGCCATCCAGGTGACTTCGCGTTTTCCCTCGGTGCACGGCGCGCCGGTGCATATCGGCGACCCGGCGTTGATCGGGATTGCCGACATCGACCGGCCGGATTATGGTGACGCCGTGGAGATCCGCGCCGGCGAGATGCCGGTGTTCTGGGCCTGCGGGGTGACGCCGCAGTCGGTGGTGGCGACGGTGCGCCCTGATTTCTGCATCACCCACGCGCCCGGGCACATGCTGGTCACCGATCTGGTCAACAGCCGCATGGCCATCCTGTAGGCCACGCTTCGATTCTCAGTCAACCGTCAGCGGAAAACCGCTAGAAATCACAGTCTTTACGTAGTCGCAGCACCGTTACAAAGCGTCCGCAGCCGGACGCGTCAGCAGCTTTGGTTTTGCCTCCAGAAAGATCCATGACAGGACAAGGGGAAAAGGCGACAAAAGTTCAAGATCCACCGCCCGCCGGACTAGCGACGGGCGGCGGGTCGCCGCAGGCCCGGATTTCCCGGGCCCGGGGCCGTGCGCCCCGCGTTTTGCATTGCTTTCACAGTGGAATTTCTCCAGGAGTCAGGTAATGAAGATGAAGCTCATTGCGGGTGTCGCCGCGAGTCTGGCGCTGTTGGCCGCCGCGCCGACGCAGGCGCAGGTCAAGACCGTGAAGATCGGCGCGATCTATCCCCTGTCCGGCGCGCTGGCGTCCACCGGCGCCGAGATCAAGGCCGCGGTGGAACTGGCCGTGGATATCGTCAATAATCCGCATCCCGAGCTCGAAGGGATCCCGCTGGCCGCGGGCGCCGGATTGCCGGCGCTGGGCGGGGCCAAGATCGAGGTGGTGTTCGGCGATTCGCAGGGCAAGCCCGAAGTGGGCCTGGCCGACGCGCAGCGCCTGATCGACCAGGAAAAGGTGGTGGCCCTGACCGGCGCCTACCAGTCGGCCGTCACCAAGACCGCCAGCCGCATCGCCGAGCAGCGCGGCATTCCCTACCTGAACGGCGAATCCAGCAGCCCGGACCTGACCGAGCGCGGCTACAAGTGGTTCTTCCGCACCTCGCCCAACGACGACACCTTCGTCGAGAACATGATGCAGTTCCTGGACGGCGTGAAGGGCACGCCGACCGCCAAGATCGCGGTGGTCTACGAGAACACCGACTTCGGCGTCAACACCTACAAGGCGGTCGAGAAGTTCGCCAAGCAGTACAAGCGCGAGGTGGTGGCCAACATCGCCTACAGCGCCGGCTCGGCCTCGGTCACCGCCGAAGTGCAGAAGCTGGCCGCGGCCAAGCCCGACGTGGCGATCTTCGCCAGCTACACCTCGGACGCCATGCTGTTCGTGCGCACCATGCGCGAAAGCAAGTACGCGCCGCCGGTGCTGCTGGCCAACGACGCCGGCTTCATCGACTCGCGCTTCGTGCAGGAAGTCGGTCCGCAGGTGCAGGGCGTGCTGACGCGCGACGTGTGGGGCAACGACGTCGCCGCCGCCAAGGCCGGCCTGAAGAAGATCAACGACATGTACAAGGCCAAGACCGGCAAGGACCTGAACGGCAACAACGCCCGTTCGATGCAGGGCGTGCTGGTGCTGGCCGATGCCATCAACCGCGCCGGCTCCACCGATCCGGAAGCGATCCGCAAGGCGCTGGCGGCCACCGACCTGGGCGAGTCGCAAGTGGCCATGCCCTGGGCCGGCGTGAAGTTCGATGACAAGGGCCAGAACACCAAGGGTTCCGGCCTGATCCTGGAACTGAAGGGCTCGTCCTACCAGACGGTCTGGCCGGAAAAGTACCGCACCGACAAGACGCTGCCCACGCTGCCGTTCTCCTGGAAGTAATCATCAGCCGTGGCGGGCCGCGGGGGCCCGCCACAGGAGCACTCCATGTTTGAAGCTCTCTCGGCAGGCCTGTTCAACGGCCTGATCTATGCCGCGGTGGCTGTGGGGCTGGCGCTGATCTGGGGCATCACCGACGTCATCAACTTCGCCCATGGCGAATTCCTGATGCTCGGCATGTATGCCGCCTATTGGCTATACACCCTGGGTCATATCGACCCCACGCTGTCGGCCCCCCTGGTCGCCATCGTGCTCGCCTTCGTCGGTTTCCTCACTTATGCGCTGATCATCAAGCGCCTGCAGAAAGGTCCCGCCATGGCGGTGATCCTGGCCACCTTCGGCCTGGGCCTGGTGCTGCGGCAACTGGCGTTCATCGCTTTCAGCCCCGACTACCGCAGCCTGCCCGACACCCTGGTGTCCGGCAGCGTCACGGTGGCGGGCATCTCGCTGGGCCGCCCGCAGGTGGTGACCGGCCTGATCGCGCTGGTGGTGGTGGCCGCGCTGTTCGTGCTGGTGTACCGCACGCGCTGGGGCCACGCCCTGCAGGCGGTGGCCGAAGACCGCCAGGTGGCGGCGCTGGTCGGCATTTCGCCCGACCGCGTCAACGCCCAGGTCTGGATGCTGGGCAGCGCCGCCGTCGGCCTGGCCGGCGCGCTGCTGACCACGTTCTTCTACGTGTTCCCCTCGGTGGGCACGGTATTCGGCCTGCTGGCCTTCGTGGCGGTCTGCATGGGCGGCTTCGGCTCGCTGCCGGGCGCCTTCATCGCCGGCATCCTGATCGGGATCATCGAGGCCATGACGGGCTACTTCGTGGCGCCCGCGCTGAAGACGGTCAGCGTCTTCATCCTCTTCATCCTGGTTCTCTGGTATCGGCCGCGCGGCCTGTTCGGGCGGTGGTGACATGACGACGACACAGAAAAAGGACGGCGCGGCCTCGGGCGTGCCGAAATGGCCGGTGGCCGTGGCCCTGGCGGCGGCGGTGCTGCTGGCGCTGGTGCCGCTGGTGGTGACCGACTCGTTCACCCTGCAGGTGCTGCTGCTGGCCATCATGTTCGGCGCGCTCGGCGCGTGCTGGAATCTGGTGGGCGGCTTTCTCGGCCGCATCTCGTTCGGCCACGCCGTGTTCGTGGGCGTGGGCGGCTACACCACCTTGCTGCTGCTGCATCACCTGAAGCTGACGCCGCTGCTCGGCATTCCGCTGGGCGGCCTGATCAGCGCGGCGCTGGCCTGGCTGGTGGGCGGGCCGACGCTGCGCCTGTCCGGCCACTATTTCGCCATGGCCACCATCGCGCTGCTGCAGATCGGGCTGCTGCTGATGATCAACTGGGACTGGGCCGGCGGCGCCGTCGGGCTGGAGGCGCCGATCGGCGACGCCGCCTGGATGCTGCTGTTCCGCAGCAAGGTGCCGTACTACTGGATCGCGGTGGGGCTGGCGTTCCTGACCTTCTGCGCCACGTACTTCCTGGTGCATTCCAAGACCGGCTTCTATTGGCGCGCCATCAACGGCGACGAGGCCGCCTCGCGCAGCCTGGGGGTGCCGGCGGATCGCTACAAGATGCTGGCGTTCGTGATGTCGGCCGGCATGACCGGCGTCTGGGGCGGCTTCTTCGCCATGTACGTGGGCTTCATCGATCCGGAGTCCATGTTCAGCCTGACGATGTCGGTGCAGGTGGTGCTGGTCGCCATCCTGGGCGGCGTGGGCACGCTGGTCGGCCCGTGGCTGGGCGCGGCGGTGCTGCTGCCGCTGTCGGAAGGCACGCGGGTGCTGTGGGGCAGTTCGGGCCTGGGCCTGGACCTGCTGATTTTCGGGTTGGCGATTCTGCTCGTCACCTTGTTCCTGCCAGGCGGTCTGGTGACATTGAGGAGGCGCCGTGGCTCTGCTCGACGTTAAGAACCTGACCAAGCGCTTCGGCGGCCTGGTCGCCAACAAGGACATTTCGCTGTCGGTGGACGCGGGCGAGATCGTCGCCATCATCGGTCCCAACGGCGCCGGCAAGAGCACCCTGTTCAACGGCCTGGTGGGCCATCACGAGCCGACCTCGGGCACGGTGGCGTTCGCCGGCGAGTCCATGATCGGCCGGCGGCCCGAGCAGGTCGCGGCCATGGGCCTGGTGCGCACCTACCAGATCCCGCGCAGCTTCGGCCAGATGACGGTGCTGGAGAACGCCATGGTCGGCGCGCTGCTGCGCCATCCGCGCCTGCCCGACGCGCGCCGCGCCTCGGCGCGGGTGCTGGAGCTGGTGGGACTGGCCGATCGCGCCGACACGCTGGCGGCCGAACTGAACGTGGCGGGGCAGAAGCGGGTCGAGCTGGCGCGCGCGCTGGCGACCGAGCCGCGCATGCTGCTGCTGGACGAAGTGGCTGGCGGCCTCAATCCGGCCGAGGCCATCGCGCTGGCCGAGATCCTGCGCGGCATCCACGCCGCCGGGGTCACGCTGATCATCGTCGAGCACGTGCTGGAAGTCGTGATGCGGCTGGCGCAACGGGTGCTGGTGTTGAACTTTGGCCAGATGATCGCGGAAGGGGCGCCCCAGGATATCGTGCGCCATCCCGCCGTGATCGAGGCTTATCTGGGGAGGAAGCACCGTGCCTGATGTGATGTTGAAGGTCGACAACCTGAGCGTGGCCTACGGCGGCGTGCAGGCCGTGCGCGACGTGTCGCTGGAAGTGCGCCAGGGGGAAATCGCCGCGCTGCTGGGCGCCAACGGCGCCGGCAAATCCAGCACGCTGCTGGCCATCATCGGTTCGGTCAAGCCCAGGGAAGGGCGGGTCGTCTTCGAAGGGCGCGACATCACCGGAACGCCGCCGGACCAGCTGGTCAAGCAGGGCATCGCGATGATTCCGGAAGGCGCGCGGGTGTTCGCGCGCCAGCCGGTCGAGCAGAACCTGCGGCTGGGGGCGTACACCGTGCGCGACGAACGCGTCTACCAGGAGCGGCTGGACAAGGTCTACGCGCTGTTTCCGCGCCTGAAAGAGCGCCGGGAGCAGCTCGCCGGCACCATGTCCGGCGGCGAACGGCAGATGCTGGCGATCGGCCGCGCCCTGATGAGCGGGCCGCGGCTGCTGCTGATCGACGAGCCCAGCCTGGGCCTGTCGCCGCTGCTGGTCGAGCAGGTATTCGACGCCCTGGCCGCGTTGAACCGCGACGACGGCCTGTCGGTGCTGCTGGTCGAGCAGAATATGACGCAGGCGCTGGAAGTGGCGTCGCGCGCCTACGTCATGCAGAGCGCGCGCATTGCGCTGTCGGGCGACGCCGCCGAGCTGGCGGCGTCGGACGAGGTGCGCAAGGCGTATCTGGGCATGTAGCGGGACCGCTTCCGGTAACGGCAAAGAAAAAGCCCGTCGCTCGCGCGACGGGCTTTTTGATATGCGGCCGGGGGCGGGCCGTAAGTCGCGAAGGACTTAGAAGATGTGGCGCATGCCCAGGCCGGCGCCGATCTGGCTGGTGCGGCCGGCGATTTCGCCGGTGACCGCGTCGCGGACCTTGTTGTAATCCACGGTGCCGTACACCTGGGTACGCTTGGACAGCGAGTACTCGGCCACGGCCACCAGGGCGTAGCGCTTGCCCTTGTCGCCGTCCACGACCACGTTCTTGCTCTGGTCGTAGTAGGCGGCGCCGGTGATGGCCCAGCGCGGGGTGGCCTGCCAGGTCACGCCGGCGAAGTAGCCGTTGTCCTTGCGGTCCAGGTTGGCGGTGGTGGTGCCACCCATGACGGCGTTGACCCAGCCGGTCTGATCGCGGCCGTTGAAGTAGCCGGCGAAGATCTTGGCGCTTTCGAACTGGTACGAGGCGCTCAGGTTCCACACTTGCTGACGCAGGTCGGAGTCGTTGGCGCCGAAGGTCTTCTGGAAGGCGCCGCCCAGGCCGAGCTGGCCGACCGTGTAGCGCAGGCTGATGCCCATCTGTTGGCCGGCGGCGCGGTCCGACCACTTGTCGCCGTTGGCCCATTGGGCCGCCACGGCCAGGTCGCCCAGCGTGTTCGAGTAGCGGAACGCGTTGTTGGTGCGCACGCGGCCCATGGCGGCGGGCAGCCACGAGTTTTCGTTGTAGTTACCGACCGTCAGCGGGTCGAAGTAATCGGCCATCAGGTCCTGGATCACCGTGTTCTGCAGACCCAGGGTCAGCGCGCCGATCTTGCCGCCATCCAGGCCGACGTAGGCCAGGCGGTTGAAGGTCTTGCTGGTGTCGGAGGCTTTGCCGTTCTGGACGTTGAAGCCTTGCTCCAGGCGGAAGAAGGCGCGGTTGCCGTCGCCCAGGTCTTCCGAGCCGCGCAGGCCCCAGCGGCTGTTCGAGATGGCGCCGTTGGCCATGGCGATGCGACTGCCATCTTGGCCGGTTTGACCGTCGCTGGTGTTGACGTAGCGGATGCTGACGTCGGCGATACCGTAGAGGGTGACGCTGGTTTCAGCGGAGGCGGCGCCGGCGGCCAGGCCGAGACCGGCTGCGGCGAGCGAGAGGGTGATGCGTTTCACGAAGGCTTCTCCTAATGTTTCTGTTCTTGGCATAAACCGGGCTTTTGGCTCGGCTGGATGCGCCTGGCGGTTCGCCTGGAGCGGGGCCGCTGCACCGACGCCAGGGTTGGCGCGGGTCCGGAGCATTGGCCCTGATTGCGTCCATGCGTCATCTTGGTGCGCACTGGAACGCCACGGGGATTCTAAAAAAGTTACGGCTTGTGTAGTGCGTTTATCTTTTTCGCGTTTTCCCTGGGTTTACAGAACGGCAAAAAAAGCGATTGTTGAAACAATCAGGCGATTGTTCCAAAAAAAACCCCGTTGCGAGAACGGGGTTTCGGGGGGCGCTACGCGATCACAGCGTCATGTGCAGCGGCAGCCACGTGGCGATGCCGGGCACCACGTACAACAGCAGCACGGCCAGGATCATCAGGAAGAACATCGGCAGCGAGGCGCGCGCGATGTAGGGCAGTTCCCGTCCGCTCATGCCCGACAGCACGAACAGATTGAAGCCCACCGGCGGCGTGATCTGTGCCATTTCCACAACGAAAACGATGAAGATGCCGAACCAGATCAGGTCGATGCCGGCGGCCTGCACGGTCGGCAGCAGCACGCCCATGGTCAGCACCACGATGGAGATGCCGTCCAGGAAGCAGCCCAGGATGATGAAGAACACCATCAGCGCCATGATCAGCCAGAACTGCGACAGGCCCAGGCCGCCGATCCATTCGGCCAGCGCCCGCGGCAGGCCGATGTAGCCCATCGCCAGCGTCAGGAACTGCGCGCCCGCCAGGATCAGGGCGATCATGCAGTACAGCCGGGTGGCGCCCAGCAGCGATTGCATGAAGGTGGCACGGTTCAGCGAGCCCTGCAGGCCGGACAGGATCAGCGCGCCGACCACGCCGACCGCCGCGGCTTCGGTGGCCGTGGCGATGCCGGTGTAGATCGAGCCCAGCACCGCGCCGATCAGCAGCATCACCGGGATCAGGTGGCGCGAACGCGACAGCTTCTCCTTGAAGGTCAGGCCGGGATCGGCCGCCGGCACTTCATCGGGGTTGCGGATCGCCCACCAGGCGATGTAGCCCATGAACAGCAGCGCCAGCAGGATGCCCGGCACGATGCCCGCGATGAACAGCTTGGCGATCGACACGTCCGCCGCCACGCCATAGACGATCATGATGATCGACGGCGGGATCAGCAGCCCCAGCGTGCCGGCGCCCGACAGCGTGCCCAGGATCTTGGCCTCGGGGTAGCCGCGGCGCGTCAGTTCGGGGATGGTCATCTTGCCGACGGTGGCGCAGGTGGCCGCCGACGAGCCCGACACCGCCGCGAAGATGGCGCAGCCGATGACGTTGGTGTGCAGCAGCCGGCCGGGCAGCCGGTTCAGCCACGGCGCCAGGCCCTTGAACAGGTCCTCCGACAGGCGGGTGCGGAACAGGATCTCGCCCATCCACAGGAACAGGGGCAGGGCGGTCAGCGTCCAGCTCGACGAGGCGCCCCAGATGGTGACGGCCATGGCGTCGCCGGCCGGCCGGCTGGAGAAGATCTCCATGCCGATCCAGGCGGTGCCCGCCAGCGTCAGGCCGACCCAGACGCCGCATCCCAGGAACGCGAAGATCGAGACGACCAGCAGGGTAATGACGAGAAGTTCATTCATGGGTTTGCTGCGAGGTGGCGGCGGCCAGGCCGCGAGAACGGCGAACCAGCTCATCGAGCAGGGCGACCAGGAACAGGACCGTGCCCACGGCCATGCTGAGCTGCGGAATCCACAGCGGCGTGGCGTCGTTGGACGTGGACATGTCGTTGAACTGCCAGGAGTCGTAGGCCAGCTTGACGCTGAAGAAGGCGAAGGCGGCGGCCATCAGGCAGCCGATCCCGAGCGCGAAGATATCCAGGCGGCGGCTGGCGGCCGGCGACAGCGCGTTCAAGACCAGCGTCACGCGGATGTGCTCGCCATGCTTGAAGGTGCTGGCCAGCGCCAGGAAACCGGCCGCGGCCATGAAATACCCGGCATAGGCGTCGGTGCCGGGAATGTTCAGGCCGAGCTGGCGCGCGACGATCGCGGCCAGCACCGCCACCAATACACCGATTGTGCACAGGCCGGCCAGCAGGCCGGCCGCGCCGTAAAGTCCATCCAGAAAGCGGCGCATGGTCGTATCACTGCTTCCGGTAGGCGTCGATCATGGCCTGGCCGTCGGCGCCGGCCTTCTTGAGCCAGTCATCCAGCATGCGCTTGCCGATCACCGACAGGCCTTCCTTGAGCTCGACCGTGGGCTTGATCGTCTCCATGCCGTTCTTGGCCAGCTCTTCCTGGTACCACTTGTTCTTTTCCTGCGACAGCTTCCAGCCGCGTTCCTCGGCCTGCGCGCCGGCCTTCTTCAGCGCTTCCTGGGTCGCCGGGTCGAGCGCGTCGAACGCCTTCTTGTTGACGATCACGGCGTTCTTGGGCAGCCAGGCCTGGGTGTCGTAGAACTTCTTGATGTACTCGTAGGTCTTGGTGTCGTAGCCGGTGGAGGCCGACGACATGTACGAGTCGATCACGCCGGTGGCCAGGGCCTGCGACAGTTCGGCCTGCTGCACCGTCACCGGCTGGGCGCCGACCAGTTCGGCGATCTTGGCGGTCACCGGGCTGTAGGCGCGCCACTTCAGGCCCTTCATGTCGCTGATCTGCTTGATGTCCTTGTTGGCGAAGATGCCCTGGGGCGGCCAGGCCACCGCGTACAGCAGCGTCATGCCCTGCGAATTCAGCTTCTTTTCCAGGAACGGCTTCTGCGCCTGGTACAGCTTGAACGAGGCGTCGTAGCCGGTGGCCAGGAAGGGCAGGCCGTCCAGTTCGTAGATCGGGTCTTCGTTGGCGAAGTTGGTCAGCAGGATCTCGCCGATCTGGGCCTGGTTGCCTTGCACCGCGCGCTTGATCTCGGGCGCCTTGTACAGCGAGGCGTTGTTGTGCAGCGTGATCTTGAGCTTGCCTTCCGACAGCGTGTCGACATCCTTGATGAAGGTCGTCAGGTTTTCGACGTGGAAGTTGCTGGCGGGGTAGGCGCTGGGCAGGTCCCACTTGGTCTGGGCCTGGGCACCGGCGCTGAATGCCACGATAAGGCTGCCGGTCAACAGCGAGAGCTTCTTGAACATGATGGTCCTTCTTTGCGAATGGGGAGTGCGGGGCGGGGCCCGGTGGGCATTGCGAAAAAAGAGCGCGGCGCGGCATGACGCCTAGCTGAAAAGCCGTGCCATTCTATGTTGCCAATTGGTCACAAAGTGCCTGTAAATGCGCGTTTACGGGTAATTCCTAGGCTGGCGCGCGCCGGATACTTGAAGATTGAACGAGTGTGCCCACGGGCCGGACGATATCTTGCGGCAAGGCTTTTTTCTTCTAAGATCTCGTCATCACAGTCGTGTCGCAGAGGGTCGTGTGAATTTCGTTTTTCGTCGTGACGAGTTGCTGGTCGAGGAAGCCACCAGCGTATTGCCGGACCTGGACGCCTGTGTGCGCGCCGGGCTTGGGGCCGATGCCTTGCAGCCGGTCTGGGCCGCGCCGGAATCGCCGGCCCGCGCCGCGCATGTCGAGCCGGGCATCGAGGCGCCGCACGGCTACGCCTTCAAGAAGCTGCGGTCCCTGTTCGGCGTGCTCGGCGAAGAGCGCATGGCGCTGGCCGGCCGCGCCTATCAGATCGCCGAATGGGCCCGCACCCATCGTTTCTGCGGCGCCTGCGGCACCGCCACCACCCGCGTCAGCGGCGAGTTCTGCCAGCGCTGCCCGGCCTGCGGCTTCACGGCCTATCCGCGCATATCGCCGGCCATGATGGTGCTGATCCGCAAGGGCGACAGCATCCTGCTGGCGCGCCACACCGCCAACGCCACCGGGCGCTACACGGCGCTGGCCGGTTTCGTCGAGCCGGGCGAAAGCATCGAGCAGACGGTGCATCGCGAGGTGCTGGAAGAGGTCGGCCTGAAGGTCGGCAACCTGAAGTACTTCGGCAGCCAGTCGTGGCCGTTCCCGCATTCGCTGATGGTGGCCTACACCGCCGAATACGTGTCCGGCGACATCCGCGTGCAGGAAGACGAGATCGCCCATGCGCAATGGTTCGGCCCGGGCGACCCGATGCCCGAGATCGCGGCGCGCATCTCCATCGCCGGTTCGCTGATCCGCGCGCACCTGCCGGCGGGCTGGGACGCGCCGTAGCGTCCAGGCTTGGGGCAGGCGTCTGTCTGGACGTCTGCCGCGAACGCCCTGGCGCGCCCGGGGCGGGGCCTGCGAACCTGGCCGGTGTGACTAGGGTATTCCCTCGAAACGAGGGTTTTTTTGTGTCCCTGATTTATTTTTTATTGATGAAATATAGATAAATTATTAGTATTTCGCGCAGATAAACTTGTTGCGCAGCCGTTATGACCTCCACGCTGATCGCCTCGTCGGCCCACCTGGCCGGAGGCAGCGCGCCCGATCTGTCCGAAGTCGAATTCGGCCTGATGATCGCCAGCCACGCCTTTGACCGCTGGACCGTGCGCTGCATGGCCGCGGCGGGCCTGCCCGACCTGACGCCCACCGACGTCATGGTGTTCCACCATGTGTTCCATCGCCAGCGCCCCAAGAAGCTGGCCGACATCTGCTTCACGCTCAATGTCGAAGACACGCACATCGTCAATTACGCGCTGAAAAAGCTCGACCGCCTGGGCGTGGTCAAGGGCGAGCGCGCCAGCAAGGAAGTGTTCTACAGCGTCACGCCCGAGGGCGCGGCCATCATCAAGCGCTACGGCGAAATCCGCGAGCAATGCCTGACCGCCGGCCTCGATGCGCCGGGCGGGGGCGGCCTGGAATTCAGCCGCCAGCTGGCGCACACGCTGCGCGCCCTGTCCGGCCTGTACGACCAGGCCGCGCGCGCCGCGACCTCCCTGTAACCGATACGCGGGGCCACGCCCCGTACCACAACCCGCACGCCGCGGCCGGCAGCGCCGTGGCGGCTTCTTGTACCCGAGGATGAATATGAAGTGGCAATTCTGGATTGATCGTGGGGGCACCTTCACCGACATCGTGGCGCGCCGCCCCGACGGCACCACCACCACCGCGAAGATGCTGTCGGAGAACCCCGAGCAGTACCGCGACGCGGCGGTGGCGGGCATCCGCAAGCTGCTGGGCATCGCGCCCGGCCAGCCGGTGCCGGCCGAGCAGGTCGAATGCGTCAAGATGGGCACCACCGTCGCCACCAACGCGCTGCTCGAGCGCAAGGGCGAACGCACGCTGCTGGTGACCACCCGCGGCTTCCGCGATGGCCTGCGCATCGCCTACCAGAACCGTCCGCGCCTGTTCGACCGCAACGTGCTGCTGCCGGAAATGCTCTACGAGGCCGTGGTCGAGGCCGACGAGCGCGTCGCCGCCGACGGCGAAGTGATCCGCGACCTGGACGAAGCGGCGCTGCGCCGCGACATGCAGGCGGCCTACGACAGCGGCATCCGCACGGTCGCCATCGTCTTCATGCACGCCTGGCACGCCACCGCTCACGAACAGCGCGCCGCCCGCATCGCGCGCGAGATCGGCTTCACCCAGGTGTCGGCCTCGCACGAGGTCAGCCCGCTGATCAAGTACGTCTCGCGCGGCGACACCACGGTGGTCGACGCCTACCTGTCGCCCATCCTCAAGCGCTACGTCGACCAGGTGGCCAGTGAGCTGCCCGGCATCCGCCTGATGTTCATGCAATCGAGCGGCGGCCTGACCGACGCGCACCGCTTCCGCGGCAAGGACGCCATCCTGTCCGGCCCGGCCGGCGGCATCGTCGGCATGGTGCGCACCAGCGAGCAGGCCGGCTTCGACAAGGTCATCGGCTTCGACATGGGCGGCACCTCCACCGACGTGTCGCACTACGCCGGCGAATTCGAACGCGAATTCGAGACCCTGGTGGCCGGCGTGCGCATGCGCGCGCCGATGATGAGCATCCACACGGTCGCGGCCGGCGGCGGCTCGATCCTGCATTTCGACGGCGCGCGCCTGCGCGTCGGCCCGGATTCGGCCGGCGCCAACCCCGGCCCCGCCTGCTACCGCCGCGGCGGCCCGCTGGCCGTGACCGACTGCAACGTGCTGCTCGGCAAGATCCAGCCTGATTTCTTCCCAAAGGTGTTCGGCCCCGATGCCGACGAAGCGCTGGACCGCGACGCCGTCGTGCAGCGTTTCGAAGCCATGGCCGACGAGGTCCGCGCCGCCACCGGCCGTGACATGACGCCGGAACAACTGGCCGAGGGCTTCCTCGAAATCGCCGTCGGCAACATGGCCGAAGCGATCAAGCGCATCTCGGTGCAGCGCGGCCACGACGTCACCGAATATGCGCTGACCGTGTTCGGCGGCGCCGGCGGCCAGCACGCCTGCCTGGTGGCCGACGCGCTCGGCATGACCACCGTGTTCGCGCACCCGCTGGGCGGCGTGCTGTCGGCCTACGGCATGGGTCTGGCGGACCAGACCGACATGCGCCAGAAGACCGTCGAAAAGGTGCTCGACGCCGCGCTGATGGCCGAGCTGCAAGGCGAGCTGGACGCGCTGGCCGAGCAGGCCGTGGGCGAACTGCGCCGCCAGCACGTGGCCGACAGCGACATCCAGGTGCAGCGCCGCCTGCACCTGAAGTACCGCGGCACCGACACCGCGCTGGACGTGGCCTATGCCACCCTGGAGCAGGCGCGCGCGGATTTCGAGGCGGCCTACCGCCAGCGCTATTCGTTCCTCATGCCCAACCGCGAACTGGTGGTGGAGACCATCTCGGTGGAAGCCACCGGCGGCGGCGAGCGCGTCACCGAGACGCCCGCCTCG
>ERZ1739169.33-NODE-33-length-56262-cov-31.557439_pt1 | contig 56262 bp, 61 predicted proteins | sample MGYA00581756_ERZ1739169 | MGnify/ENA primary metagenome ERZ1739169 (study PRJEB40789, sample SAMEA7425667) | Salamandra salamandra | biome: salamander skin | place: Germany | collected 2020-03 | study: cvxcv | reverse complement strand
CGTAGACACCGCCGACCCGCTGTAGGTCCGCCGCCTTTTTACACAGCCTCCGTCGATAAGAGACATCGCGTGCTTTCCGACGTGCAGACGTCGGTAGACCCGTCTCAGCCCTTCATCCGAACCCCGGGGCGAATGCGCCCGCCCATGATCCATAGCGGTTCAGGGACAGGTCGTGGGTCTCGATCTCGGGCTTGGCGCCGCCCAGCGTGTCGGCCAGGACGCGGGCGGAGCCGCAGGCCATGGTCCAGCCCAGGGTGCCGTGGCCGGTGTTCAGATAGAGGCCGGGCAGCGCAGTGGCGCCGATGACGGGCGTGCCGTCGGGGGTCATGGGGCGCAGGCCGGACCAGTAGCTGGCGCCCTTCAGGTCGCCGCCGCCGGGGAACAGGCTGCCGACCGACTGTTCCAGCGTCTCGCGGCGCAGGTGGGGCAGGCTGTTGTTATAACCGGACAGTTCGGCCATGCCGCCGACGCGGATGCGGTCGCCCAGGCGCGTGATGGCGACCTTGTAGCTTTCGTCCATGACGGTCGAGACGGGCGCGCGGGCGGCGTCGGTGATCCGGGCCGTGATCGAATAGCCCTTCACCGGATAGACCGGCAGTTTCAGGCCCAGCGGCGCGACCATCTGCGGCGAATAGGAGCCCAGGGCCACCACGACGGCGTCGGCCAGAAGCGTGCCGATGCTGGTGCGGGCGCCCACGACGCGGCCATTCGTTTCGGTCAGGCCGTGAATCTGGACGCCATTGTGGAAGACCACGCCCTGTTCCGCCGCCAGTTTCGCCAAGGCGTTGGTGAACAGGAAACAGTCGCCCGTCTCGTCGTTCGGCAGGCGCAGGCCGCCGACGAAGGGGACGTCTGACGCGGCCAGACCCGGCTCTGCAGCGATGCATCCTGCGGGGTCCAGAACCTCGCAAGGGACGCCCTGGGCGCGCAGGACATCGACGTCCTTGTGCACGTCGGCCAGCTGTTTTTCGGTGCGGAACATCTGCAGCGTGCCTTGCTCGCGTCCGTCATAGGCGATGCCGGTCTGGCGACGCAGCAGGTCCAGCTGGTCGCGGCTGTATTCGGCGAGGCGCACCATCCGCCCCTTGTTCAGCGCATAGCGGGCGTGGGTGCAGTTGCGCAGCATGGCCAGGGTCCAGCGGATCATGGCCATGTCCAGTTGCGGGCGGATGATCAGGGGCGCGTGGCGCATCAGCAGCCATTTCATCGCCTTGACCGGGATCGAGGGGGCGGCCCACGGCGCGGAATAGCCGGGCGAGACCTGGCCCGCATTGGCGAAGCTGGTCTCCAGCGCCGGGCCGCTTTCGCGGTCGACCACGACCACCTCATGCCCGGCCTGATTGAGATACCAGGCGGTGGTGACGCCGATGACGCCTGAACCAAGCACCAGAACCCGCATGTGACGCTTCCAAGTTAGTCTTGGCCCAAAGTTACCCTTGCGTCGTTCGATGATCCTGCCTGTTTGCGCAATGATCGGCGGCTGATAGAGGGTTTGCACAATTATCTGCGGTCAGAAGGCGGAAAATTGTGACCCTGCTCGATCCTGTCGATCAACGCATCCTGCAGCGCCTGCGCGCGGACGGGCGGATCAGCAATGCGGACCTGGCGTCTGCGGTCGGGCTGTCGCCGTCCGCCTGTCTGCGGCGGGTGCGTCGGCTGGAGGAGCGGGGCGTGATCCGGGGCTATGCCGCCGTCCTGGCCAATGATGCCGACGACGGGGTGGTGGCCTATGTCGAGATCACGCTGGAGAAACAGACCGACGACCATATGCGTCGCTTCGAGGCGGCGGTCAGGAACCACCCGGAAATCCGCGACTGTTATCTGATGGCGGGGGAGGCGGACTATATCGTGCGGGCCGTGGCGCCCGACATCGCCGCCTATGAGGTGATCCACAAGGACGTGCTGTCGCGCCTGCCCGGCGTGTCGCGCATCCACTCCAGCCTGGCGATCCGCAACGTGCTGGCGGCGGGGGGCTGAACCTCTTTCCCGCGACGGGGTTGAGGTGTGATGAAAAGCCTCAGCCTGCTGCCTTCAGTCCTTATCGGCGCCGTGGCCAGCGCCCGATCCATGACGCCCATGGCGGCGATTGCGGCGGCGCGCTTGGCGCATCAGGGCACGCCGGGACGGCTGGTGCTGCTGGATCATCCGCTGTTCAAGGTCGGCGCCTTGTTCATGGGTGTGGGCGAACTGCTGGGCGACAAGATGAAGTCGGCCCCGGACCGCACCGTGTTCCTGGGTCTGGTGGCGCGGGTGATGAGCGCAGGCATCGCCGGAGCGGCCCTGGCGCCGCGCGGGCGTGAGCGGTTGGGCGCGGGGCTGGCGGTCGGGACTGCCGTGCCGCTGGCCTATCTGACGCTGGCGGGACGCAAGCAGGCGATGGCGCGGATCGGCCAAACCCGAAGCGGGCTGATCGAGGACGCCTTTGTCGTGACCGCAGGCGCGGCGGTGGTGGCGATGGCGCTGCGCGGGCGGCGGTAGGTTTCACGCAAGGGAAGGCGGTCCTAGACACGCGGCTGCCCATGCCGATAGTGCGGCGACCATCTGACAGGAGTTGTTCCATGATCACCCGCATCCAGCCCGGCGCCCGCATGAGCGAGGCGGTGATCCATGGCGACACCATCTATCTGTCGGGACAGGTGGGCGAACCGGGCGATGACGTGATCGCCCAGACCAAGACCGCCCTGGCCGACATCGAAGCCCTGCTGGCCGAGGCGGGCAGCGACAAGTCGAAGATCCTGATGGCCCAGATCTGGCTGGCCGACATCGCTGATTTCGAGGCGATGAACAGCGTCTGGGACGCCTGGGTCGACACCGCCAATCCGCCCGCCCGTGCGACGGGGGAAAGCAGGCTGGCGGCGCCGGAGTATCTGGTCGAGATCATCGTCACCGCCGCAAAGGGCTGAAAGCCCGCCGGCAAAGGGCGGCAGACGGTTGACCGCGCGGTTTGCAGCCTGCAAACCGCCGCCCATGCTACAGAACCTCGAAACTCTCGCCCGCGAGGCCAAGTCCTGGCCGTTTGAGCAAGCCCGCAATCTTCTGGCCCATGTGCTGAAGAAACGGCTGGCGGAGGCCGAGCGCGCCGAGGCGAAGGCCCTGATCGACGCGGGCAAGGCCGACGAGGCCCTGGCGAAGTTCGAGGCCCTGCGCCGCCCGGTGATCCTGGAGACGGGTTACGGTCCGTCCGGCCTGCCGCACATGGGCACATTCGGCGAAGTCGCGCGCACGACCATGGTGCGCAACGCCTTCCGCGCCCTGACCGGCGATCACTGGAAGACGCGCCTGATCGCGTTCAGCGACGACATGGACGGCCTGCGCAAGGTGCCGGAAGGCGTGCCGAACCCCGAAATCCTGACCGAAGACCTGCACAAGCCCCTGACCGTGGTGCGCGACCCGTTCGGCACGCATGACAGTTTCGGCGCGCACAACAATGCGCGCCTGCGGGCGTTCCTGGACAGTTTCGGGTTCGACTATGAGTTCATGTCCTCGACCGAGACCTACAGGTCGGGGCGGTTCGACGCGACCCTGTTGACCCTGCTGGAGCGGTTCGACGCGGTGCAGGCCATCATGCTGCCGACGCTGGGCGAGGAGCGGCGCGCGACCTATTCGCCCTTCCTGCCGGTCAGCCCCATCACCGGCCATGTGCTGCAGGTGCCGACGCTGGACCGCAACGTCGAGAAGGGGACGATCACCTTCGAAGACCCGGCGGGCGAGCCGGGCAACCGCACCGAGGTTCCGGTCACCGGCGGCCATGTGAAGCTGCAGTGGAAGCCTGACTGGGCGATGCGTTGGGTCGCGCTGGACATCGACTATGAGATGTCGGGCAAGGACCTGATCGAGAGCGTGCGCGAAAGCTCCAAGGTCTGCCGCGCCCTGGGCGGCACGCCGCCGGAAGGCTTCAACTACGAACTGTTCCTGGATATCGAGGGCAAGAAGATCTCGAAGTCCAAGGGCAACGGCCTGACGATGGACGAATGGCTGCGCTACGGCACGCCTGAGAGCCTGTCGTGGTACATGTTCCAGTCGCCCAAGTCGGCCAAGTCGTTGCACTTCAACGTCATTCCGCGCGCGATCGACGATTATCTGGCCTTCATCGAAAGCTACAAGACGCAGGAGCCGGCCAAGCGGATCGACAACGCCGTCTGGTCGATCCATGCGGGCGATCCGCCGACCCACACCTCGCCGGTGTCGTTCGCCCTGCTGCTGAACCTGGTGGGCGTGGCCAATGCGTCCGACAAGGCGCAGCTGTGGGCCTATTTCGCCAAATATCTGCCGGACGCGACGCCTGAGAACGAGCCGCTGCTGGACCGGCTGATGGACCACGCGCTGAACTACTACGAGGACTTCGTGAAGCCCTCCAAGTCGTACCGCCTGCCGGACGACAAGGAGAAGGCGGCGCTGCTGGATCTGGCGGCGCGTCTGAAGGCTCTGCCCGCCGATACGACGGATGGCGAGTTGATCCAGAACGAGGTCTATGCGGTGGGCAAGGAACATGCGTTCGAGCCGCTGCGGGCCTGGTTCGGGGCGCTGTACGAAGTCCTGCTGGGCGCGTCGCAGGGACCGCGCTTCGGTTCGTTCGCCGCCATCTATGGCCTGCCGCAGACGATTGCGCTGATCGAGGCAGGCGCGAACGGCGAGCTGGCGAAATAGGATTGAGAAGGGCGGCGTCATGCCGCCCTTCGCTGCCGTCTCAACAAACATGAACCGAAAATAACGGCGAGGCTGGGGGAGCCTTCAGGTTGGGCTGTGCATTGTGACCTTCATCGACAACGCGATGACAGGAGACAGCCATGTCGAACAAGTTTCTGAATACGGGTCTGGCCACGGCTGCGGCTCTGGCCGCACTGGTCACCGCCGCCCCGATGGCGGCTCAGGCCCAGGCCAACGGCATCACCAACTGCGACGCCCCCGGCGGTCGTCAGACGGCCGGCGCCCTGATCGGCGCGGTGGTCGGCGGCGTGGTCGGCTCCAACCTGGCGCGCAATGAACGCACCGCCGGCACGGTGGTCGGGGCAGGCGCCGGCGCAGCGGCCGGTTCCTACATCGGCTGCAACCAGCAACGCACCCGCGCGGCGGCCAACGCCTCGCAGGGCGGCCAGTACCGCGCCACCTCCAATCTGCGCATCCGCAGCGGCCCCGGCGCCAACTATCGTCAGGCCGGCAGCCTGTCGGCAGGCCAGCCCTTCACCGTCGTGGGTTCGCAGGGCGAGTGGGTCCAGATCGCGGGCGGCGGGTGGGTGAACGCCCACTACGTCACGGCCAACTAAGGTCAAAAGTGGCGGCTGTCGGCGCGGTCGGGCTGTCCTGCCCCTCCAGCTTCGAACGCGCTGGCGGCCACAGCTCACGGTTCGCCGTTTGAGCACAAAAGCCCCGTCCGGTCCGCCGGGCGGGGTTTTCTACTGGCTGACCCACAGGATGCGGGCCATCCATTCGATATCGCTGCGGGGCACGATGCGGGGCGGATAGTCGGGGTTGATCGAGGACAGGGTGACGGCGCGCGACGTCAGTCCGGTCAGTTCCTTGGCCACAGTCTCGCCGGTGGTCAGGCGGACCGCGACGCGGTCGCCGCGGCGCACGCGCGTCTCCTGCTGGTCCACGATGACGCGGTCACCCTCGCGGTAGAGGGGGGACATCGAATCGCCGGTGATCTTGAGGCTGAACAGTGTGTCGCGCGGGCGCGGGAGTTCAGTCTGGTCCCAGCCGTCGCCGACGGGCAGGCCTGCGTCGTCGAAGAAGCCGTCCTGGCCGGCCTTGGCCAAACCCAGCAGGGGAATGGTCGCGGGAACGGGTACAGCGTCCTCAGCCAGTTCCGCAAACTCGGCCAGGGACACGCCGGTCGCCTGCAGGATCAGGGTGACGCTCTCGGTCGACGGCCAGCGGGGGCGAGGGGGATCGCCCGCATTGAATCGTTTGGATGGGTTGAAGCTGGTGGCGTCCAGACCAGCGCGTCTAGCCAGAGCTGACGGCGTCAGACCCTCGCGACGAGCAAGGGCGTCGACAGCTTTCCAGAGCTTGGCGTGAGACAGGGGCATCGGCGATTCCGCGATTGCGACGCCGACAGGATAGTTAGGAAAATATCCCTATTCAATGCCGCGCGAAGCCTTACGCTCCTGCCACGCCCAGAAGGTGCCGACGGCAATGCAGATCAGGACGCCGTAACCAGTGAGGTTGAGGATGGTGAAAAGCGAAGCGAGTGGTGTGCGCGGGTCGATCATCACCAGCGCGTTGCTCATAACGGACACCAGTTGGAGGGCGGCGGCCCAGATTGGACAAGTACGGCGCGATTTCCACGTCAGCGCTGCTAGGATGACAAGCATCGCGACGTCCAAGGCAAGAATGCCGTATTGGGCGGTCCCAATGTGCAGTGTGTACTGTGTCAGTAGAGAGGCCAACCAGCCTATGCTGTAAGCGCCTGCGCCGATCCGCTCAGGGTCATCGCCTTTAAGAAAGGCGAAGACGCATATTCCAATGACAAATACCGCACCGATCTGTGCGTACAGCGTGTCAAACATGCAAAATCACCCCCGCACTAATGCGAGGGTGATGATGCCCGAAATATGACCGGGCGGGAATAAATACCGCTAAGATTACGGTTATTTCACGCGACTGAGCGAAGGTGTTCAACCTCGGATTTGACTACGCGGGGCTTGGGGTCGAGCCAGTCGTCTGGCTTGTTGAGCGGTCCGACATTGTAGGTGCCGAAGCCGAGGCGACGGTGGTCCTTTTGCATTTCTGCGTGGCAGGCCACGATCGACTCGCGGGCGGCGGCGAGGGCCGCGATGGTTTCCATGGCCTTGGCCTGCGACGCCGTGGCGGCGACGGGCGAAAGCGACAGCGCCGTGCGGGCGCCGATGAAGGATTGAATCAGCGTCGTCGCCTGGGTGATGGCGGCGTCGATGGCATGCTCGGTCGCGTGCAGGTCACTGGCGACGCTGGCGACGACTTCAGTCCGGTCCATGAGAGGAGCCCCGTGTAAGGTTTACAACGAGTGAAGCTTTACCATCTATTAACCTTGTCTGGTAGTGACTTGTTAACCTTTTAGGCCGCAGCGAATCTAAACGCCACGTTTCTCAAAATGGCACACTCTGCAGGCTGTATAGGAATGTAGACGCGTATCCTTGGTGGTGGCGCTGCGCCGATTTCATCTAAGAGTTGTTGTCCAGCAGGAAGTGAGCGGTCAGGCTGGCGATCGGCTGACCGCGCTGCTCCTGCCAGGCCTCGGCCTGGACATGGGCGATTCGACGTCCGGCGCGGCTGATGCTGGCGCGGGCGAAGACGTCCAGCGGTCGGCCGGTGCGCAGATAGGCGACCGTGCCGTTGATCTGACGCGGCAGGCGGGCGCCGGGGAAAGCCAGCGCCACCTGGGCCATCGCGGTCATCTCCAGCAGGGCGGCGGTCGAGCCGCCGTGCAGGGCCGGCAGCATGGGGTTGCCGATCAGTTTGTCCGCAAAGGGCATGACCACGGTCAGTTCGTCGCCGCTGATATGGGTCTGCAGGTTCAGGAACCGGGCGTAGGGCAGGTGATCCAAAATGTAGGTCATGCCTTGGTCTCCGAACGCGTACGGGGCTTGTTCAACACATAGGCGGCCTGGGCCGCGGCGACCGGGTCGGCAGGATCCGTCTCGAACGCCCAGGCGCGGACGAAGGCGATGGTGGGGGTCAGACGGTAGCAGAGCCCCTGCGCCTTCAGATCCTCACGCGGCCGGGCGGCGCGCATATAGTCGATGCGCAGGTCCAGTGTGGCGATGGGCTGGAACTCGTCCATCACGGCCCAGACGGCCAGGCCGCCGACATGGTCGAGCATGGTGGTGACCAGGCCGCTGGCCAGGACGCCGGTGTCGGGATCGCCGACCAGATCTTCGCGCCACGGCACATGGATGCGGGGCTCGCCTCCATGCAGGCCGTCGAACTGGAAGCCCAATGCCTGGGTGTGGGCTGCGCCTGACGCCAGTTGCGGCAGGATGGTGGTGGAGAAGGTCTCGGTCATACGGTGAAACAACTCATGCAGCCTGATCCTGGGTTGTTCCTGTATGAAGGGGCGACCAGACGGCGTCGAGAGCGTTAGGTTCGTCATGATCCGCCCGGAAGACCTGCTGCATCCCACGCCTGCCGGCCTGTATTGCCCGCCGGGCGACTTCTACATCGACCCGGTGCGGCCTGTGGATCGGGCGGTCGTGACCCACGGCCACTCGGACCATGCGCGGGCGGGGCATGGGGCGGTGCTGGCGACACGACAGACGCTGGCGATCATGGCCGAACGCTATGGCGCGGACTTTACGGCCCGCGAACAGGCGGTCGAGTACGGTGAGCGGACGTCCTTGAATGGCGTTGATCTGCGGCTGGCGCCCGCGGGTCATGTGCTGGGCTCGGCCCAGATCGAGGTGCGTTGGAAGGGCCTGACCATGGTGGTGTCGGGTGACTACAAGCGCCGTCGCGACCCGACCTGCGCCCTGTTCGAGCCGATCCCGTGCCATGTCTTCATATCCGAGGCGACGTTCGGCCTGCCCGTATTCAACCATCCGCCTGCAGAGGAGGAGGTGGCGCGGCTGGTGCGGTCTCTGGGTCAGTTCCCTGAGCGGGCGCATCTGGTCGGCGCCTATGCGCTGGGCAAGGCGCAGCGGGTCATCAAGCTGTTGCGAGAGGCGGGATGGGATCGACCCATATATGTGCATGGGGCGATGGAGCGGCTGAACGCGCTGTATGAGCGCGAAGGGGTGGATCTGGGGCCGTTGCGGACGACGCGCGACCTGCTCAAAGGCTCTCTGGGCGGAGAGGTGGCGATTGCGCCGCCATCGGCCATTCAGGACCGTTGGGCGCGACGGTTCGCCGATCCGGTGACGGCCTTCGCTTCGGGTTGGATGGGGGTTCGGGCCAGAGCGCGGCAGAGGGGTGTGGAGTTGCCGCTGGTGATATCGGACCATGCCGACTGGACCGAACTGACGGACACCTTCACCGAACTGAAGCCCGACGAGGTCTGGATCACGCACGGACGCGAGGAAGGCCTGCTGAGATGGGCCGAGATCAATGGCCAGAAGGCGCGGGCGCTGCGTCTGGTCGGTTATGACGATGAGGACGACGAGGCGGTTTCAGGCCCGGCCCAAGGATCAGGCGAAGCGACGGCCGCTTCGTAAGGCGTCTTCCGGGTCTGCGGCTTCACCATCCTCTTCCGACGAGGCGGTGCTGGTCAGGGCCGCGTTCATGGCCATGCGCAGGCGTTCCGGCTTGATCGGCTTTTCGACCACGGCGGCCATGCCGATGGACAGATAGTGTTTGGCGTCGTCGGGGTCGGCGTTGGCGGTCAGGGCGACGATGGGCAGGCGGCCCAGCTTGCCGGGCAGGGCGCGGATGGCCTGGGTCGCCTGGACGCCGTCCATGCGCGGCATCTTGATGTCCATCAGGACCATGTCGAACGCGCGCTTCTGGACCATTTCGAGGGCTTCGAGACCGTCCTCGGCCAGTTCGGAGCTGCAGCCGAACATTTCGCACAGGGCCTGAGCCACGACGCGGTTGGTGGCGTTGTCATCGACGATCAGGATGTGCGGCGCCGACTGAAGTTGCAGATCGGACAGGGCGGCGACGTTGGATTCCTCCTCCGTCTCGACAAAGGCGCGTTCGGCGGTGAGGTCGAAGGCGAAGGTGGCGCCGCGACCCTGGTTGTTCTCGGCCCAGATGCGGCCGTTCATGCGCTCGATCACCTGACGGCAGATCGACAGGCCCAAGCCCGCGCCGTCGGGGCCAGAGCCGTGGACGAAGGGCTCGAACAGGGTGTCGACGCGGTCCATGTCGACGCCTGGCCCGTCGTCGCGGACGCGGGCCTCCATGCGGACCTGATTGCCTTCGACCCAGGCCTTGAGGCGGGCCTCGACCACGCCGTTGCGGGCGAACTTCAGCGCGTTGCCGACCAGATTGGCGAAAACCTGCTTCAGGCGGACGCCGTCGATATTGGCGACCAGCTCGGTGTCGCCCTCATAGCCGACCAGAAGCGTGACGCCGTCCTGAGAGGCGCGCGGCTCCCACATCGCCTGGATGTCGTCCATGAGGGCGCGCAGCGGCGTGGGGGCGGATTGCAGCTCCAGTTCGCCCGCCTCGGCCTTGGCCAGGTCCAGCGCGTCCTGAAGGATGCGCAGCAGGGTTTCGGAGGAATCGGCGATGGTCTGCAGATGGGCCTGGGCCGTCTCGGTCAGGGGCTGGCGGCGCAGCAGTTCGGCGACGGCCAGGACGCCGTTCATCGGCGTGCGCAGTTCGTGGCTCATGATGCCCAGGAACTGGCTCTTGGCGCGGGCGGCGGACAGGGCCTGGGTCTTGGTGTCGCTGAGAACGGCGGCCTGGGCGGCCAGTTCGCGGTTCTGCTCGCGCTGGCGGTTGTTGACGGCCTGCAGCAGCGAGGCGGCGGTGCCGACGCCGTGGTAGCGGCCGTTCTTTGTGATCAGGAACCCGCGGAGCAGGGCGGAGGGGCCGCCCTTGAGCATGACGTCGCAGAAGGTTTCGATCCGCACGTCGGCTTCGACCACCGCCGGCTCGGGGTCCATGGCGTTGCTGATGGGGCGGGCGTCATACAGGGCGTGGCCCAGACGGCTGGCCATTTTTTCAAGGAAGGCGCTGCGCTCGACCAGACCGACGGGGACGCCGTCTTCGAGAACAGGGATCACAAGCGTGTCGGGCTCGCGCTCAAAACGCGCAAGAACCTCCGATCCGTAGATCGTCGGCGCGACCGGTTCAGGGCGCTCAGCAAGGGTCTCGATGGTGGGCATACTGCCTCAGAACTCCATACTCGACTGAATAGTGGAGCTGAACCATTTGCTGATTGGTTAAGCTGGTTTGAAAATTGGGCCCGATGACTACCGCTGACAATAAGGGAAAATGCGTGTTTTGCGCCCCGGATAGGGGTGGTGTATTAGGCCCGCCCGACCCATCTAGGGTCTTCATCCCTTTGTGCATGCGCGCGGCCGACCGGCCGACCGCAGGTTTGTCATGAGCGTCACCCTGGAAAAGACCCCCGAAACGGCCCGCGAACAGCTCCAGACGGCGGCTTTGGTCCTGTTCTCGGGCGGGCAGGACAGCGCGACCTGCCTGGCCTGGGCGCTGGAGCGGTTCCAGCGCGTCGAGACGGTCGGTTTCGACTATGGCCAGCGCCATGCGGTCGAGATGCAGGCGCGCCAGACCGTGCGCGACAGCATGGCGAAGGCCCTGCCGCAGTACGCCGACCGGCTGGGCGACGATCATGTGGTGGACCTAACTGGATATGGCCGGATCGCCGAAAGCGCCCTGACCGCCGACCGCAAGATCGAGATGGATGCGCGCGGCCTGCCGACGACCTTCGTGCCGGGACGCAACCTGATCTTCCTGGTCGCGGCGGCGGCGCTGGCGGACCGGCGCGGGCTGGAGGTTCTGGTCGGCGGCATGTGCGAGACGGACTATTCCGGCTATCCCGACTGCCGCCACGACACGATGGTGGCGATGGCGCGGGCGCTGTCGCTGGGGCTGGACAAGCCGGTGGTGATCGAAACGCCGCTGATGTGGCTGACGAAAGCCCAGACCTGGGAGCTGGCCCAGCAGATCGGCGGGGCGGCGCTGGTCGAACTGATCATCGAGGACAGCCACACCTGCTATCAGGGCGACCGGTCGCACCGTCACGCCTGGGGTTATGGCTGCGGCGAATGCCCGGCTTGCGACCTGCGCGCGGCGGGATATGACGAGTGGGCGTCGGGTCGATGACCTATTCGGCCAAGGAAGTCTTCCTGACGGTGCAGGGCGAGGGCGGGCAGGCAGGTCGGCCCGCAGTCTTCCTGCGCTTCGCCGGGTGCAATCTGTGGAACGGGCGCGAGCAGGACCGGGCCAACGCCGTCTGCACCTTCTGCGACACTGATTTCGTCGGCACGGACGGCGGCGGGGGCGGCAAGTTCACGACGCCTGACCTGCTGGCCGATCATGTCGCGTCGCTGTGGCGGGGGCGCGAGGGCGATCCCAAGCTGGTGGTCTGCACCGGAGGCGAGCCGCTGCTGCAGTTGGACCCGCCGTTGATCGCGGCCCTGCACGCGCGCAGATTTGAGATTGCGATCGAGTCGAACGGCACCCTGGCGGCGCCCGACGGCATCGACTGGATCTGCGTCAGTCCCAAGGCGGATGCGCCCGTGGTCCAGACGCGCGGGCAGGAGCTGAAACTGGTCTTTCCGCAGGACAAGGCCATGCCCGACCGGTTCGGGCATCTGGATTTCGAACGTTTCTGGCTGCAGCCGATGGACGGGCCGGATCAGGTCGCCAACACCGCCGCCGCCATCGAATACTGCCTGACCCATCCCCAATGGCGCCTGAGCGTCCAGACCCACAAATACATCGGCGTCCGCTAATGCCCGTCTTCGAGATCACCAAACAGGCGACGTTCGACGCCGCCCACCACTTCCCCAACGAACCCGAGGGCAGCATCTATCGCCGCGTCCACGGCCATTCCTTCACGGTCGAGGCGACGGTGCGCTCAGAGGTGCTGGACGTCGAGCATGGCTGGGTAGCCGACCTGGGCGCGCTGGACAGGGCGCTGAAGGCGGCGGCGGACACGCTGGACCACGGGATGCTGAACGAACATCCAGGGCTGGAGCTGCCCAGCCTGGAGAACCTGTGCCTGTGGTTCGTGGCGCAGCTGAAGCCCGAATGGCCGGGTCTGTGCCGCATTCAGGTGGCGCGCCCGACGATCAACGAGCGGTGCGTGCTGAGCCTCTAGGCGGCCAGCCAGTCCGCTAGAGCCGTATTGACGGCTTCCGGCTGTTCCAGCGTCGAGGCGTGACCGCATTCGGGGATGATGACCAGATGCGCGCCCGGCAGGGCCGAGGCGATCTCTCGCGCACGGATCGGCGGGGTCAGGGGATCACGGTCCCCGACCAGAACCAGTGTGGGCACGCGGATCCCAGGCAGATCGGGGCGTGAATCCGCTCGGCCGATGATCGCCTTTTGCTGGCGCACGAAGCCTTCAGCGCCGATCTGCAGGCCCATGCGGACCTGAATGTCGATAAGGGCCTGATTGTTCTTGTGCTGCGGGTGCAGCAGGCGGGGCGATATCTCGCGCATGACGGTCTCAAGCTGGCCGTCCGCAACCCGTTTGATCAGGGCCTGCCGTTGCTGGGTCTGTTCGGGCGCATCGGGACGGGCCGTGGTGTCCAGCAGCGTCAGCCGATCCACACGTTCCGGCGCCTGCCGCATGATCTCGAACGCGATATATCCGCCCATCGAAATGCCGCCCAACGCAAAACGGGGCGGGGCGTCGCGCAGGATGGCGGCGGCCATCTGGGCCATGGTGTCGCCCTCCAGAGTCGAGGCGACGGTGACCGGTCTGTGCGGGCTGAACGCCGCGACCTGAGGGGCGAACATCTCGGCCGTGCAGGACAGGCCGGGGATCAGGACAAGAGGTGTCATGGCGGTCAGCCTAGCACGTCTTTCCCTGACGCTGACGCTGTTCGCAGCGGCGTTGCTCGCGCTCGTAGTCGCGCTGTTCGCGCTCACGGCGGGCGCGGGTTTCCTCGTCCGAGGTGGTGACGGCGTCGACGCCTGCGCCGACCACCGCGCCTGTGGCCTTGGCCGCGCCGCCCACGACGGCGGCGGTTCCGCCGACCACCGCCCCGACGACGCAGCCCTGGAGCAGCAGGCCTGCGCCCAGGACCACGCCGAGCACGGCGGAACGCACGATGAGACGGTCGATCATTCCGGTTCTCCGCTGGAAGCCGTGACGATGGACCCTAATGGTGAATGGAGACTGACCTTAAGCGCTGCGTTGCGGCAGCAGCTTGCGGCGCTGGCGGGCGACGGCCAGAGGCGTGCCGTCGGCGCCCCAGGCGACGGCGTCATCGACGGTCCAGCCCAGGCCCAGATCGATCATGCTGAACTCGAAGAAGGCCCAGCCGTCGGGCGCGTTCTGGGGCGTCGGGTCGGTCAGGATGTCGATGCGGAAATCCACCGTGGTCATCATCGCGGGCGTGCGGGTGATGGTCCAGGCGGGCGGATAGACGGCGTCCAGCAGGAAGCACAGAGCGGCCTCGTCCAGGGCGCGGCCGTCCGCCATTCGCATCCAGGTGCGCTCGATCGCCGGCTTGCCCTCGTTTCCGCCCAGGATGTTGGGGCCGCCGTCGAAGCGATATTCGACCTGGCTGGAGAAGTGGGGCGCCATCGGGCCGTGGATGCGGGCCTCGGGGTTCAAGCTGTCCAGCGCAGGCGGGACACGGTGCAGGGGCGACGCAGGCGGCGGGGCGCTGTCCAGACCATAGGTGCCGGTGGCGTGATGGGTCATGCGGCCGTCCTGATCCGCCTCGATGGCGGCATAGAGGACGTTGCGGCCGCCGCGCAGCAGACGGGGACGAAAGGCGACGGGCTCTCCGAACCTGGCCGCCGACAGGTATTGGACCGACAGAGATCGCAAGGGCGCTGTCAGCGACAGCCCCTCACGCATCCCCTGCGCGCACAGGGCGGCCAGCAATCCGCCAAAGGGAAAGCCTTTTTCCGGCGGCAGGCTGTTGGGGCCGTTTGAGAAATGGCCGGGCACGGCGACGGACAGGGCGCCGTCTTCAAGGGTCTGGAAGGCCAGAACGGCGTCAAGGGATTGGGGAGGCGTCATCGCGCAGTCCTGAGCAGGCAAGTCAAACAGCGGGCAAATACAAAAAACGGAAGGAGCGGTTTGAACCCGCACCCTCCGCCAGTCAAAGGAACAAGGACGCCGTGCTGGGAGAGCCTACGTCCGTTGCCAAACAAGACTGACTTACTGGGTTCAGATTGGCAACCCTTGCAAAAACCCTGACGCGGGGTCACTTTCACCCGTATGGGACGCACCGCAGACTATAGCCGCCAGAGCTGTTCTATCGCCGCAACGCTAGAGGTGATCGGCGACCCGTGGACGTTGCTGGTCATCCGCGACGCCTTCAACGGCGTGACCCGGTTCGAACAGTGGCAGGACAATCTGGGCGTGGCGCGCAATGTTCTGGCCGCGCGTCTGAAAAGCCTGGTGCAGCACGGGGTGCTGGAGCCGCATCTCTATTCCGAACGCCCGCCGCGCAACGAATACGTCCTGACCGCCAAGGGCAAGGACCTGTACGGGGTGCTGGTGACCCTGCACGGGTGGGGAAACAAACACGTCTATGGCGAGGCCGACAGCGGCATCGACATGGTCCACAAGACCTGCGGCCAGACCCTGACGCCCCGCATCGCCTGCGGCTGCTGCGGCGAAATCGTCAAACCCCGCGACATCAAGCTGACAAGGGCCGAAAACCGCCCGACGGTGGGCGACGTGATGCCGAAGGAAGCGGCTTAGCTTTTGGGCGACATGCGAGAGCCGAGCCTTGATGAAGATGGCTGGCGGCTGCTGAACGCAGAAGAACGACAGCAGACCTATCCGGGTAGTTTCGAGCTTCCCGATCTCAGGACCAGAAACGCCCTGACCATAGGCGACTACGCCAAGCTTCTATTTGAGATTGGTGTGTCAGGCGACGGGACTGACGAAGACGTCGTTGAACGGATGTGGGTCATTGTTCGCGAGACCCTGGATGGGCGCTATATTGGAGTGCTCGACAACAAGCCTGACAGCATCGCTGAAAATGACCGGCTGTGGCTGGGCGTGGAGGTTCCGTTCGGACCTGAGCACGTCATCGACGCCCAGATAGGGGATGTCGAGAGCGCCATATTGGCGGCGAAAGAACCTTTGCGGCGGTGGTCTCGATAAGGTTTTGATGGCGACAGGGTGGCGTTGCCCGGAGCAGCATTTTGGGGTGAATGGGTTTTGCACTCGGAATTCTGAAACGACGAAAGCCGGCCGCGTCTGCACGCAACCGGCTCCCGTCATCCCTTGACGCACACCACTTGACGCAGGGTGTGCACGACCTCGATCAGGTCGGTCTGGGCCGCGATGACCGCGTCGATGTCCTTATAGGCCATCGGGGTTTCGTCGATCACTTCGGCGTCCTTGCGGCACTCGACGCCAGCGGTGGCGCGGACGTGGTCCTCGACCGTGAAGCGGCGCTTGGCCTCGGTCCGGCTCATGGTCCGACCGGCGCCGTGCGAGCAGGTGCAGAAGCTTTCCGCATTGCCCTTGCCGCGCACGATGAAGGACTTCGCCCCCATCGATCCGGGGATGATGCCCAGTTCGCCGTCCTTGGCCGACATCGCGCCTTTTCGGGTCAGGAAGACATCCTTGCCGAAATGCTTTTCCTTCGAGACGTAGTTGTGGTGGCAGTTCACCGCTTCCTGCGTCGTCTCCAGATCCGGCCAGACGGCCTTCAGCACCCCAAGCACCTGATCCATCATCACCTCGCGGTTGGCGCGCGCATATTTCTGCGCCCACGACACCGCCCGGACATAGTCGATGAAGCCGTCCGTCCCTTCCGGGAAATAGGCCAGGTCCTGATCCGGCAGGTTGATGTGCCAGCGGCGCATCTCGTGCTTGGCCCGTTCGATGAAATAGGTGCCGAAGCGATTGCCGACACCGCGCGAACCGGAGTGCAGCATCACCCAGACATCGCCCGCCTCATCAAGGCACAGCTCGATGAAGTGGTTGCCGGTGCCCAGGGTGCCCAGATGGCCGAAGCCGCGCGGATGCGCCGCCTTGGGGTGGCGCTCCACCACGGCGTCATAGCCCGCCTTAAGGTCAGCCCAGCGGGTGACCGCCGAAGCCGGAGGCTCCGCCGCCCAGGCGCCCTTGTCGTTGCGCCCGCCGTTGTCGGTGCGGCCGTGCGGAACGGCGGCCTCGATGGCGGAGCGGATGGCCGACAGGTCGTCAGGCAGGTGCTCGGCCCGGATCGAGGTCCGCACCGCCATCATGCCGCAGCCGATGTCCACGCCCACGGCGGCGGGAATGATCGCCCCCACGGTCGGGATCACGGAACCCACCGTCGCCCCCATGCCCCAGTGCACGTCGGGCATGACCGCGACATGTTTATGGATGAACGGCAGCGAGGCCACGTTCTTCAGCTGTTTCAGCGCCGCATCCTCGATGGGCACGCCTCGGGTCCAGGCCTTGATGGGCACATGGTCCGGGGTTTCGATCACGTCATAGCCAGACATGGCCGACGTCTCCTTTTCTGTTTCTGATCCTCACGGACCGGCAGGGGAGGCGTCGCTTGCAGATACCAGAAACCCCTCCGGCCGGTGGCGGGAGGGGTTGCTGGAAAACCGAAGTCGTTTGACCGACTGTTCCCTACACGCCCTCCACGCACACGACCTCGCCCTGGGCCGACAGGCGGTCCAAGCACTTGGGCGCATTCATGGTGACGGAGTGGGTGAACATGGGTCTCTAATCGTCTTCGGAGGCAGGCGGATACACCCATATGCTGCGGCAGGGCAACCCCAGAGATGCCGATTGGGGTCTAGCGACTTGGCGCGGGCGTCGCGTTGAACGAGATGCCAGGTTTGGCCTGTTGTTCGGCGTCGCCGTATTCGAACTCTGTGATGGGGATGCCGAATGCGCTCAGGAAGTCGCGAACACGTTCGGCCCGTTTTACGGCAAGTGGCGGAGCTCCGTCGGGCTTAACCGGATCGGGCAGGCCAGTGATCGCCACAAAGGTGAGGTCGCAACGGTCAGCGACGTGCGTCAGATACCCAAAGCCCGCAGTGAACGGACGCGCGAATGTCTCGGTTTCTGGTTCGAAATACAGGGCGATAAAGCCCTGATTGCATTGTGTCGCCGATGGTGGAGGGCATGGAAGGGGCGTCGGTCGGTGGGCGCAGGCGGTCAGGGCCAGACATGCGGCGATCACGGTCAACTTGGAATGGAGCAGGTATGACATTCTGTGCGCGAGAGTGTCACAACTTCTGAGGAGCAACCAAGGTGTTTCCTGTCCGATGGCGGTGCGGACTACTGCCGCTTTCTGGCAGCAGGTCTGTTAATGTCGCCATGTGTCCCGATCCGAGCGCCTTTTTGATCTGTTGAACGCCCTGCGGCGGCATAGGCGGCCGATCAGCGGGCGGGCGCTGGCGGACGAGATGGGGGTCAGTCTGCGGACCCTGTATCGCGACATCGCCAGTCTGCAGGCGCAGGGGGCGACGATCGAGGGCGAGCCGGGGGTGGGCTATGTGCTGCGGCCCGGCTTCATGCTGCCGCCGCTGATGTTCACGCCCGAGGAGATCGAGGCCCTGGTGCTGGGCTCGCGCTGGGTGGCCGAACGGGCGGACGGGCGGCTGAAGGAGGCGGCGCTGAGCGCGGTGGCGCGGATCGGCGCGGTGCTGCCGCCGGACCTGAAAAACGAGATGGACAGTTCGTCCCTGTATGTCGTGCCGGGCGCGCCGTTTCCTACGGACACGGTCGATCCGGCCCTGCTGAGAAAGGCGATCCGCACCGAGCGGCGGCTGACCCTGTGTTACCGCGACGAGGCGGGGGCGGCGTCGGAACGGGTGGTCTGGCCGTTCGCCCTGGCCTTCTTTGACCGAGTGCGCCTGCTGCTGGCCTGGTGCGAGCTGCGACAGGATTTCCGCAGTTTCCGCACGGACCGGATCGTCGAGGCGCAGGTGGGGCAGGACCGCTATCCCGCCCGGCGTCAGGCGCTGATGAAGACCTATCACGAAGACCTGGAAAAGCGGCGGGCGGCTGAACGATGCTGACGGAAATTGGCAGCAGCGCGGTCTAGTTTTGTTCCTGTCGAAATGATGGGAGGGGCTGATGACCGAGACGGATGACATTCTGCTGGACGTGGCGGACCCCGAGGTCAGCGCGCGGTTCTATGAACGACTGCTGGCCAGCCGCCCGGTGCAGGCCAGCGCCGACCGGGCGCTGTTCGTGCTGGCGTCAGGGCGGCGGCTGAGCCTGTGGCGGCGGATCGACGGGCGGGCCAGTGCGGCGGTTCAGGTCGGGTTCCGGCTGGAGGGCGCGGCGGCGGTGGACGATCTGCACATCGACTGGTGGGATCGCGGGGCGCGGATCGTGACGCCGCCTGCAGACATGGCGCAGGGGCGGGGCTTCGTCGCGCACGACCCGGACGGGCATCGGCTGTGCGTGTTCGCTCTGGCGTGAGGAACGCGAGGCGGGAAGGTGCGTTTGAACGGTGACGCTTCAACGCCTGAAAGGCCCGTGATGAAATATCCCCTGACCATCCTGAGTTGCGCCGCCGCCATGACCCTGGCCGCCTGCGGGACGACCTCTGCTCAAGTGGGGCCGGGTGTCGGACCGCAGGGCGCGGACGAACTGAAAGCCTTCCCGGCGGCGACGGCGGGCCAGACGCGCCACGTCATCCGTCTGCCGCAACAGGCGGATGAGGATGGGCTGAAGGTCGAGATCATCGTGGGCAAGACGGCCCGCGTCGACTGCAACAACCATTTCTTCGGCGGGCGGATCGAGACGCGCACGGCGGAAGGCTGGGGCTATGACTATTACGTCCTGCCCGCGCTGGGCGCGATGGCGGGGACGCTGATGGGATGCCCGGCCAACAGCGAGCGCGAGGTGTTCGTCGCCGCGCCTGAACAGCCGCTGGTCCGCTACAACAGCCGCCTGCCGCTGGTGGTCTATGCGCCGCAGGACGTCGAGGTGCGCTATCGCCTGTGGCGCGCGGGCGAGACGCAGAACGCCCGCTGATTTGTCAGGGTCTGAGGTTTAGGCCGCGATGCGGCCTGAACGCCCGGCTGAGGCCGTGATCTGAAACTGGCGCACGCTGCGCATCAGGGTTTCGGCCTCGGTGGCCAGCTGACGGCTGGCGGCGGTGGCTTCTTCTGTCATGGCGGCGTTCTGCTGGGTGATCTCGTCGATCTGGCTGATGGCGCGTTTGACGTCGGACAGGCGGTCGGCCTGCTCGCGGGCCGAGACGGCCATGCCGCCCGCCAGAGCATCGACGTCGGCGACCCGCTCGCCGATGCGGGTCAGGGCGGCGCCCGTGCGCTGAACCAGATCCACCCCGCGTGAGACTTCTTCGGACGACTGGAGGATGACGGCGCGGATTTCACCTGCGGCGGCGGCGGACCGCTGGGCCAGGGCGCGAACCTCGGAGGCGACGACGGCGAAGCCGCGGCCGGAATCGCCCGCCCGCGCCGCCTCGACCCCGGCGTTCAGGGCCAGAAGATTGGTCTGGAAGGCGATTTCGTCGATCAGGGTGACGAAGCCGCCGACATTGCTGGAGGACTCGCTGATGGCCGACATGGCCTGGGCGGCCTCGGCGACGACGGCGATGCCGCTTTCGACATCGCGGCGGACGGCGCCGACGGCCTCGACGCTTTGCTTGGCGGCGACGGCGGTCTGTTCGACGGAATCCACCACCTGTTCGGTGTTGGCCGAGGTGCGTTCGACGCTGGCGGCCTGACGCTCGGTGCGCATGGCCAGGTCGTCGGAGGCGCTGGCCAGTTCGGTGGCGCCGCTGCTGACGGAGGCGGCGCTTTCGGTCACGGCGGTGAAGGCGTCGCGCAGGGCGATGACCGCGGCGTTGAAGTCGTCCTTCAGCCCGACATAATCATCCGCGACCGGGATGGTGATGGTCGATCCCAGGTCGCCTGCGGCCAGCCCCTTCAGGGCGTGGCTGAGGACGGAGACAATCTGGGCCTGCCGGGCGTCGGCCTCGGCCTTGGCGGCTTCGGCGCGGTCGCGTTCGGCCTGAAGCGCCTCAAGATAGGTCGAGATGGCCAGGTCCATGTCCAGCATGACGCGGCGGCTGAGTTCGCCTGCCGCCTCGGCCGTGCGGCGGTCATGGTGCTTGTCGAACAGCCTGCGTTTGCGGGTGGTGACGGCCGTCAGAAGCTTGCTCAGGATCAGGCTGTAGCCGCCGATGTACCAGCGCGGCTCCAGCCCGATGCGGGCGTGAACATTGCCGATGACGCGGACGGACTGGCCATAGGCCTCGTCGGCGCGACCTTCGACGATGGCGTCCCAGTGGCTGACCTGCGCCGACTTGGCCGCGACGATATGGGCCTCGTCACGGAAGAATTTCCGCGTTTCGGGCGTGGCGCGGATGCGGTCGTAGAAGGCGTTGAGAGCGTCGGGCAGGGCCATGCGCAGCAGAGGCTCCTGTGCGGCATAACCGGGCGAACGGGGGCCCAGGTCCATGAACCCTGTACGGCGTTCGATATCTTCGCGCGACATCCGACTTCCACTCCAACTGAGGGGATGGCCCTAGACGCGGCATGGTTATGGTCTGCTTACCGTCGGACGGATTTGACCGTGCAAATGCGGACTTGGGACAAAATGTCCAAGTCGGCGGGCCGGATCAGGCGGCGACGGCCGTCGTGTCGCGGATGAAGCCGCCGCCCAGAACCCGCTCGGTGTCGACAGGATCATAGAGGGCGCAGGCCTGGCCGGGGGCTACGCCTTCTTCGCCTTCATCGAAGACGACCGCGACATCGCCGTCGATCAGGGCCAGACGGGCAGGGGAGGGCTGGCGCGTCGACCGCACACGGGCCAGCACCGGCGCGCCCGCTTCGGCGGCGGCGTGGATGGTGTCGTGGTCGCCCAGCCAGTTCAGCTCTTCCAGCGTCAGTGAGGCGGTCAGCAGAGCTTCGCGCGGGCCGACGATGACGCGGCGGGTTTCAGGCTCAAGCTTGGTGACGAACAGGGGCTCGCCCACGGCGACGTTCAGACCCCGGCGTTGGCCGATGGTGTAGTCGGTGATGCCCGAGTGCTTGCCCAGGACGCGGCCGTCCATGTGCACGATCTCGCCCGGCTCACGGCCTTGCGGACGCAGACGGTCGATCAGAGTGCGATAGTCGCCGGAGGGGACGAAGCAGATGTCCTGACTGTCGGGCTTGGCGGCGATCTTGAGGCCCAGTTCGGCGGCGACGCCGCGCACCTGGGGCTTTTCCAGATCGGCCAGCGGGAAGCGCAGGTAGTCCAGCTGGTCGCGCGTGGTGGCGAACAGGAAGTAGGACTGGTCACGCGAATGGTCGATGGCCTTGCGCATCTGGCTGCGCCCGTCGATTTCGGCGCGGCGGACGTAGTGGCCCGTCGCCATCGCCTCGGCGCCCAGATCGCGGGCGACATCCAGCAGATCGCGGAACTTGACCGTCTGATTGCAGCGGATGCAGGGGACCGGCGTCTGACCTTTAAGGTAGCTGTCGGCGAACTGGTCGATCACGGCGTCGCGGAAGCGGCTTTCGTAATCCAGCACATAGTGAGGAATGCCGATCATGTCGGCGGCCAGACGCGCGTCGTGAATGTCCTGACCCGCGCAGCAGGCGCCCTTCTTCTTCAACGCCGCACCGTGGTCATAGAGCTGAAGCGTGACGCCGACCACGTCATAGCCCGCCTTGTGCAGCAGGGCGGCGACCACGGTGGAGTCCACCCCGCCCGACATGGCCGCGACCACGCGCGAACCCAGCGGCAAACCGACCGCCGCACGCGCGCTCTCGATCGCCGCATCCATGTCGGTGCGGGCGATGTCAGGAACGGGGCAGAAGTCTTCAACGAGCGTCATCGCCGCCATTTAGGGTGGAACCCGCGCGATTTCGAGGCCTGAACCATATTCGATGCCGGAAATGACAAGGGCCGCACCCGTTTCCAGGTGCGGCCCTTATCGGTCTTCGGGGAGAAGCGGTCAGGAGCGGTAGGTCTGGATGCGCGTCGTGCGCAGTCCCTGCATGCCCCATTTATCAATGGCCTTCTGCCAGGCCAGGAATTCTTCAGCCGTCAAACGATAGGTCGCCAGGGCGTCATCCAGGCTGAGCAGGCCGCCACGGACAGCGGCGACGACCTCGGCCTTGCGACGGATCACCCACCGGTCCGTGTTGGACGGAGGCAGATCCTTAAGCGTCAGGGGGGTTCCCGTCGGCCCGACCACGTATTGTTCGCCTTTGCTATTAAGGCGTCGCTCTTGCAACATGGGCTTATGCCTCTTTCACCAACACCGTACTGTCACGAAGATAGAACGGCCCGGCTAAGGTCCATTTAAGGGTCGTGGTGAAGGAACGACTAAAATCGGTTCCCGCCCGTACGACTCTGTAAACCTTGCTTACGTGGGGATTCATTGACTCTAACGACTAGTTACTGGCGGATCAGCGTTTGATGTTGATGAGCTCGGCCAGCATTTCGTCGGCCGTGGTGATGATTTTGGATGAGGCGGAATAGGCCCGCTGGGTGGTGATCAGGCCGGTGAATTCCGCCGACAGATCAACGGTCGAGGACTCCAGCTGCTGGGAGGCGATGGAGCCCGCGCCGCCGGTGCCCGCGCTCTTCAGATTGAAGGTGCCGCTCTGCAGGCTGACAGCGTAGGCGTTGCCGGAAACCTCGCGCAGGCTGTCTGGGCTGGGGAAGGTGGCGACCGCGACCTGGGCGATGCGGCGCATGACGCCGTTGTCGAAGATGGCGGTGACGAAGCCGCTGTCGTCGATGCGGATTTCGCTAAGATTGCCGAAGGCCGTGCCGTTGGTGACGGTCGACTGCACCACGGAGGCGGTGTTCAGCTGGCTGAGGCCGCCTGCCGAGGTGTTAAGGTCCAGGGTGACCGTTTGGGCGGCGATGCCCAGACCGTCGGCCCAGGCCACCTGGCCGGGGGCCATCGACAGGTTGTTGGGATCGGACTTGCCGAAGTCCAGCGTCGCCTGGCTAGGGTCGTCGAACAGGCCGGTTCCGGCGGGCCAGTTCTTCATGGTGTCGATGTCCAGACGGCCGGATGGCGTGAAGGCGATCTTGCCCGTCTTGATCTGGCCGTTGGCATAGGGATCGCCGGTGATGACGTCGTCCGCCGGAACCGAGACGATTTCGGCGTACCAGATGTTCGGCTCGTCGCTCTTCAGGAAGCGGATCTCCAGATTGCGCTGGCCGCCCTTGGAGTCCGAAACCGGGATGTTCATCTTGAAGTCGGGTTTGACGCCCGCCGGATTGTTGGCGTCGGCGTTGTACATGGCCATCGAGTTGACGGACGGGTCGTACTTGGACTTGGCGGCGATATTGGTCGACAGGCCGATGTCGGCCAGGTTGACGGTGTAGGGCGCGCCCGAGGCGGGGGTGAACTGGATCTGGCTGGGCGGCGCGCCCAGAACGGCGGCGGAGCCCGAGTTCTGACCGTTGACGGTCAGGCCGGTCAGGGCGCCGGTGGCGGGATCATAGGTCGCCTGGGCGTTGATCCGCTGCGTGCCGGACTTGAGCTCGACATCATAGGCGTCGGCGCCCGTGCGGGTGTAGCGGACCGACAGGTCATGGCTGCCCGGCGGCACAGCCGTGTCGGCGACGCTCTTGTACGGCTGGGCGCTGGCCGCCGCCGAAGGCTCCTGGCTGGAGCGCAGATTGGCGTTGATCTGGACGCGGGTCGTTGGCTCAGCTGTGCCGCCGACCGAGCCGATGTTGATCGAGCGCAGTCGCGACAGGTCGGACGGGTCCGAAGAGATCTCGCCATTGGCGTCGACAGGCCAGCCCTGCAGGTACAGACCGGCGCTGTTTTTCAGATAGCCCTGCTTGTCGACGCGGAAGGCGCCGGCGCGGGTGAACAGATGGGTGTCGGTGGAGGCGACGCCCTCGGCCTTGTCCGTGACAACGAAAAAGCCCTGACCGGCGATGGCCAGGTCGGTGTTCTCGTTCGTGCGCTGAAGCTGGCCTTCCTGGCTGATGAAGTGACGGGTGTTGGTGGTCACGCCGCCAGCCGAATAGCTGCCGCTGGTGCCGCTCTGGCTGTTGACCAGGGTCTGGAACTCGCTGGCCGTGCGCTTGTAGCCGACCGTGTTCACATTGGCGATGTTCTGCGAGATCGAGGCGAGGGCCGCAGAGTTGGCGGCGAGGCCGGACACACCGGCCAGCATGGCGCTGTTGAGGCTCATGAGAAACGCTCCTTAAAAAGATATCATCGGGAAGGCGGCGGAGCGCATCATGCGGCCGCCTCCTCGTCTGGGACGTTCGGATTCTCCGGTTCGTCGGGTTTGTTTTCTGCCTTGGCCTTGATCTCGTTCAGCGAGATCACGGTCGAGAGCGGAAGGATGGAGTCGCCGATCACAAGGAAGGGCTCGCCGTTGTACATTTCCACGCCGGTCACGCGGCCGCGGATCAGGGCCTGGGCGTCGACCTTGGCGCCGCTTTCATTGGTGGCGGACACCTTCAGCGTATAGACGCCGCCGTCCTCGGCCTTGCCGCCGCCCTTGAGGTCGCCGTTCCAGGTGAAGTCGTGGATGCCCGCGCCCTTGTCCGGGCCCTGGCCTTCCCAGACCACGGCGCCCTTGCTGTCCACGATCTGCAGATTGACCTTGTCGGCGCTGGCGCCCAACTCATAGGCCCAACTGGCCTTGCCTTCGCGGAACTCGGTCGCGGTCCAGGCGGCGGTGACCTCCTTGCCGATATAGTTGGAGGCGTTGTCCAGACCGCCCGCAGCCTGGGCCTTCAGCAGACTGGTCAGCAGGTCGTTGGTCAGCAGCTGCTGCTCGACGCCGGCCATCTGGGTCAGCTGGGCCGTGAACTGATTGGAATCCAGCGGCGACAGCGGGTCCTGGTTCTTCATCTGGGTGGTCAGCAGCGTCAGGAAGGTCTCGAAGTTCGAGGCCAGCATCTTGTTGCTGCCGTTGATGCGACCGGCGGCGTTGTCGGCGGATACGGCGGTGACCATGGGTCAGACCTTCATATCGACGCGGTCAGGCGTCAGTGAAAGATTGGTCCAGACGCCGGGCGTCAGGATGGAGGAGGCGTCGGCGGCCAGGGCCAGGCGAGAGCCGCCGCCGAACAGAGCGTTGCGCTGTTGCTGACGGTCAAAGGCGTCGCCGCCCTGGGGCTGGTCGCGGTGACTGAAGTCCAGGGCGTCGCCTGCAAGGTGGAAACCGGCGTCCTGAAGCTGTCTGCGCAGTTCGTCGGCGCGGCCGCGCAGTTCGGCGGCGGCGGCCGGATTGTCGAAGGCCAGACGGGCGGCCAGCTGGCCGTCGTCGCCGATTTCAAGACTGACATCGACCCGGCCCAGGTCTTCCGGCGTCAGCACCATGTCGAAACGGGTCGATTTGCCGTCCAGGCTGCGGGCGATCTGGGCGGCGAGATGGGCCGTCGTTTCGATCGTCGCCTGCGACAGGCGCGAGAAGGACAGGCTGCGTTCGACGGCGGCGGCCTGTTGTACCGGCTGGGCGTCTGGGACGGCAGGCGCCGTGGGCTGAGTGGAAGCGGCGCCGGTCTGGGCGGGTGCGGCCGGTTGGGCGCTGTCGACAGCGGGCGCACGGGCGCCGGAAGACGCAGGCGCGGCGTCGGCCAGCGCCGTCTTTTGGATGTTGGAACTGTCGTCCTTCGCCGGAGCGGAGGCGTCAGAAACAGCCGCGTTGCGCGGGGTGGAGGCGTCGTTGTGGCGCAAGGGACGCGGCGCGGCAGGCTCTCCCTTGAGCGCGGCGGCCAGGGTGTCTGCGGTTGTCCGGTCGCTGGACGAGGCCTCGTCTTCGGTCGCCGCAGTCTGATCCGTCGTCGCCTCCTGGGTCGCCTTTAAGGCCGCCTTGGCGATGGCGGGCGGCGCAATCTCGGCCTGATCCGTAGAGGCGGCCAGAAGGTCGGCGGGCAGGGCCAGAGCGGCGGCGGTTTTTTCGGCGGTCGGCTGGACGTCGTTGGCGACGCCGCTGGTTATGGCCGCGATCTGTTGCGGGGTCGGCTGCGCCCCTGCGGCCTTAGCGGCCGCCTCGGCCTGGACTTGAGCAGGCGTGGCGATCAACTGGATCGGCGTCGTGGCCATGAAGATGAAGGGCTGCGCGTCGGTTTCGATGGGGGCGTCGGCGACGACGGGTGCGGTCGGGGCGTCGTTGTGGCCATCATCCAGACGGTCGTGCGGCGCTTCAGGGAGGGGGGTGGCGGGCGGCTGTGTGGCGGCGTCGGCATCCGCCAACTGCACCTGCGCCAAGGCCTGCATGGGGGCGTTGATGACCCGGGCCGCGAGACCATCGACGCCCGGGCCTTGCAGGATGTCGGCGATCTTGGAGGAAAACAGGCTGGCGTCCGCAGCCTGGACGCCGGGCGCAGCCGAGCTGACCCCGGCGGAGGCCGGAGCGACAGGTGCAAGCATGGCGGAGGCGGTCGGCATTTAAGTGCAGGCTGCTTTTCAAAAATGGGGCGGCGCCTGCTGCGCCTGGTTTTTCGGTGCGAGCCTCGCAAGCCTTGGGCCATGACAAATAGATCAATGAAAACAATGAAAAGAGGCCGGTTTTTATGCCGGGTTCTGCGTGTGGAGGTCGTTTATTGCCGCGCATTCGCCATTTTTTGCCCGGTCTCGCCTGGCGCCGTCGAAATCGTTTGGACATCAGCGGCGCCAGTTTGGCGCGAGGCTTGCGCGCCTATCCGGTCATGACAGCTGTCGATTCAGCGATCTTGTTTGAATTCAACGCTCAAGCCGGGCGGGGATGGCGCGTGGCCGGGCAAGAAATGCGCGCAGCAGGGCAGGGCTTGCCGGGTCGGCAGGAGGAAGTGCGTCAATGTCGCTGAATTCGATCATGAACATCGCGACGTCCGGCCTGCAGACCGCGCAGGCCCAGTTGCGCGTCACCTCCGACAACATCGCCAACGTCAACACGGTCGGATACGTCCGCAAGATCGCCGACCAGAGCGCGTCGGTGACCAAGGGCTATGGCGACGGCGTCGACATCACGCGAATGCGGCTGGCGACCGACCGTTTCCTGCAGGCGGCCAGCCTGAGCGCCAACGCCGACGCCGCGCGCCACGGGGTGCGGTCGGAGCTGTTCAACCAGATCCAGAACCAGTTCGGCGATCCCAGCAGCAACACCAACTTCTTCGCCCAAATCGACAAGCTGTTCGCCGGCTACGCCAATCTGGCGGAGAGTCCGACCTCGTCCGCCGCGCGCCAGGACACGATCTACAAGACCCAGGCGATGTTCGACGACGCCGCCAACATCGCCCGCCAGATTCAGGCGACGCGGCAGGAGGCGGACAGCCGGATTCAGTCGGTGGTCGAGACGATCAATCCGCTGCTGGAGCAGATCGACAAGCTGAACAAGACCATCGCCGCTGGATCGGTGACGAACCAGGACGTGACCGGCGCCCAGAACGCGCAGCAAAGCCTGATCAACGAACTGTCCAAATATATGGACGTGAAGATCGAGCAGCGGTCGAACGGCGGCGTGACCCTGCGGACCGGCACGGGCATGACGCTGGTGGGAGAAGGTCATGCGACCCTGTCCTATCAGGCGGCAGGCACTGTGGATGCGTCCACGGCCTTCTCCGACATCATGATCACCGAACCCAGCGGCACGCGCTGGCCGGTTCTGGATGGCGTGACCTCGGGCGAACTGCGGGGTCTGGTGGAGTTGCGGGACAAGGACGCGCCCGCGGCGGCGGCGCGTCTGGGCGAACTGACCGCCAAACTGGCCGATGAACTGAACCGCGCGCACAACGCCAACACCAGCGTGCCCGCGCCTGCCATCCTGTCCGGGCGCAACACCGGACAGTCGCTGGAGAATGCGCTGGCGGGCTTCACCGGGCGGACCACCATCTCGACCGTGAACAGCGCGGGGGGGGTGCAGGGCTCGGCCGAGATCGTCTTCTCGGGCGGGACCATGACGATCAATGGTCAGGCGGCGGACCCGACGACCTTCCTCAATGTATTGAACGCCCAACTGGGCGGGACGGGCACGGCCAGCTTCGCCGACGGCGCGCTGCGGTTGGAAGGGGCGGGCGGAAACGGCGTCGCCATCGCCGATGACGCCAGCGCGCCCAGCAGCAAGGGCGGGCGCGGCTTCTCGCACTGGTTCGGGTTGAATGATCTGGTCACGTCGGCGGCGCCCAGTTTCTATGAGACGGGGCTGACGCTGAGTTCCCAGCACGGGTTCACGCCGGGCCAGAACCTGACCTTCCGCTTCAATGACGACAACGGATCGCGCCTGCGCGACGTGACCGTCGCCGTGCCGACGGGCGCGGGCACGATGGCCGAGATGCTGACGGCGCTGAACGACCCGATCAATGGCGTGGGCCGTTATGGCGCCTTCAGCCTGGATGCGAGCGGGACGCTGGCCTTCAAACCCTACAACCCCGGCGCCCAGACAATGAGCGTGGTGCAGGACGGGACGATCCAGAGCCCGTCGGGCCTGTCGATGTCGCAGCTGTTCGGCCTGGGCGGCACAGGGGCGACGCGCGCGGTCGGCTATTCGGTGCGCAGCGACATTCAGCAGGACCCCAATAAGTTGGCGCTGGCGCAGTTGAACCTGTCAGCGGCGGCGGGAACCCCCGTCCTGAGCAAGAGCGACGGTCGCGGCGGCCTGCTGCTGGCGGATGCGGGCAAGACCAATGTGAACTTTGCCGCCGCAGGCGGAAACGGCGGCGGGTTGAAGACCCTGTCGGCCTATGCCGCCGACTTTGCGGGCGACATCGGCGGGCGGGCGTCCGCCGCCAAGAGCCGCGCCGAAACCGCCAGCGCCCTGTCCAAGGAGGCGACCAGCCGTCGCAACGCCTCCGAAGGGGTGAACATGGACGAGGAACTGGTCAATATGACCACCTTCCAGCAAGCCTATAACGCCTCCGCCCGCCTGATTCAGGCGAGCAAGGACATGTATGATGTTCTGATCGGAATCCTGAGATGACCCGCGTCGCAACCTTCGGAAACTATCAGTCGGCGCTTCTGAACCTGATGAGCGCCCAGAACCGTGCGCAGCAAGCGCAGGAGCGGATCGCCAGCGAGAAGATCGCCACCGACATGTCCGGCTATGGCCGGGGCGCCGAGTCTCTGACCAGCCTGACCTCGACGCAGGAGCGGCTGACTGGCTTCATCACGGCGGGCAAGGCGGCGTCGGCGCGGCTGGACGCGCAGGACCTGGCCATGACCCGCATCGCCGATGGCGGCAAGGGCGCGCGCGACGCCATCGCCAACAGTCTGGCGGCGGGGCGCGTGGACAATCTGATGGCCGAGTTGAACCTGCAGTATCAGACGGTGCAGGGCGGGTTGAACGCCCAGCATCAGGGGACCTATCTGTTCGGCGGCGGGCAGGGCGATGCGCCGCCTGCGACGGCCAGGACAATGGCGGATCTGGCGGCGGCGCCCTCGTCCGCGGCGACCTTCGCCAATGACACGCTGAAGCAGAAGTCGCGCATCAACGAAACGACCACCATCGAGACAGGCTTTTTGGCCAGTGATCTGGGCGGGCCGCTGGCGGATGTGTTCCGCAACATCCAGGCCTATCAGAACGGCGATCCCGTCACGATGAACGGGGTGACCTACACCCCCGCCGGGGCCGGTTCGATCGCAGGCAAGCCGAGCGGAGAGGTTGAGGCCTTCCTGCAGGCGGCGATGAAGGGATTGGATGCGGCCAATATCGGCGTGACCAACCAGACCGCCAAGAACGGCCTGATGCAGAACCACGTCGAGGCCGCGCTGGATGCGCACGAGGCGCAGGAAATTTCGCTGAAGAAACTGATGCAGGACAAGTCGGGCTATGATCCGGCGCATGCCATCACCGACCTGCAGATGGCGCAGGTCGCCATTCAGGCTTCGGCCCAGGTGGTGAACTCGCTGCGCAACACCTCGCTGCTGGACCTGCTGCGCTAAGCCCGGAAATCTGGATTACGGCTACGCTGGACGGGCGATGCGCTAAGAACATATAGTGAACGAATGGCCCGTCTCGACCTTCGTCACAAGCTGTCTGTTCTGGCCGATGCTGCCAAATACGACGCCTCATGTTCGTCTTCGGGAACATCGAAGCGCGACTCGGTTGGGGGCAAGGGGATCGGCTCGACCGAGGGCATGGGCATCTGCCACGCCTATACGCCGGACGGGCGGTGCATCAGCCTGTTGAAGGTTCTGCTGACCAACTTCTGCATCTACGACTGCGCCTACTGCATCAACCGGGCGTCGTCGAATGTGGAGCGGGCGCGGTTCGATGTGGACGAGGTCGTGGACCTGACCCTGAACTTTTACAAACGCAACTATATCGAGGGGTTGTTCCTGTCCTCCGGCATCATTCGGTCGGGCGACTATACGATGGAGCAACTGGTCCTGGTGTCCAAGACCCTGCGCGAAGTCCATGATTTCCGGGGCTATATTCACCTGAAGCTGATCCCCGAAGCGGACCCGAAACTGGTGGAGATGGCGGGTCTTTATGCGGACCGGCTGTCGGCCAATATCGAACTGCCGCGCGATGAAGCCTTGGCGCGGCTGGCGCCCCAGAAGGATGTCGGGGTCATCAAGAAGGCGATGGGGCAGGTGCGGCTGGGCGTCGAGGCGGCCAAGCCCGCCAGGCGCGACAGGATCAAGCCGCCGAAGTTCGCGCCGGGCGGCCAGAGCACTCAGTTGATCGTGGGTGCCGATGGGGCGCCGGACACCGAAATCCTGGATCGCAGCGCGTCCCTGTACGGCGGTTATGGCTTGCGACGGGTCTATTATTCAGCGTTCAGCCCGATCCCGGATTCCAGCTCGATCCTGCCGTTGTCCAAGCCGCCGTTGATGCGCGAGCATCGGCTGTATCAGGCCGACTGGCTGATGCGGTTCTATGGATTTTCCGCGCCGGAGATCGGCGAGGGGGCGTCGGGCGGGATGCTGGATCTGGCGGTCGATCCGAAACTGGCCTGGGCGTTGAACAAGCGCGAGCAATTCCCCGTCGATGTGAACCGGGCGCCGCGCGAGATGCTGCTGCGGGTTCCTGGCTTGGGGGTGAAGGCGGTGGACCGGATCGTGTCGGTCAGGCGGTATCGGACGCTGCGATTGGAGGATGTGGGGCGGCTGACGCGGTCGATGGCCAAGGTGCGGCCTTTCATCACCACGCTGGACTGGACGCCCGGTGGACTGACCGATGCAGCGGACCTGCGGGCGCGTGTGACCAGCCGCACGCCGGAACAGTTGAGCCTGTTTTGATGGCGGTCGCGGTTCTGGCGTCAGAGACGGATTTCGACGGGTGGAGAAAGGCCGCGCGGGACTTTCGGCTGGCGGGCGTGGCGCCGGGGGCGGCGCGGTTTGTGGTTCAGGGGGCGACGTCGGCGGCGCAGGGCGGGCTGTTTGATCGAGCCGAGCCCGCGAGGTCTGAACCGTGCGGCCAGCGGACGGGCAGGCAGGCCGAGTTTCGCGTTCCCGCGGCGTTTGTCGATTTGGCGAAGGAGGTGATCCTGCATCGTTCAGCGGATCGGTTCGACCTGATGTATCGGCTGCTGTGGCGGCTGGGCGATGAGCCGGATCTGCTGAAGGTGATCTCGGACCGGGACGTGGCCGATGCGATGGAGCGGGCCAAGAACGTCAGTCGGGCCGCGCACAAGATGAAGGCCTTCGTCCGCTTTCGTCAGGTTCACGATGATCGGGGCGAGGCGTGGGCGGCCTGGTTTGAACCGGCGCACCGGGTGGTGGAGAAGACGGCGGGCTTCTTTCAGCGGCGGTTCACGACAATGCGCTGGTCGATCCTGACGCCGGACGGCAGCGTCTTTTGGGATGGCGAACATCTGCGGTTCGGGCCGCCCGCGACGCGCGACATGGCGCCGAGTGAGGACGAGATGGAGGCGTTCTGGAAGACCTATTACGCCTCCACCTTCAACCCGGCGCGTCTGAGCGTGAAGACGATGCAGGGGGAAATGGCCAAGTCCTACTGGAAGAACCTGCCCGAGGCGGCGCTGATCCCCGAACTGGTGGCGGCGTCGCGGGCGCGGACCGAGGCGATGGTGGCGGCGCCTGCGCCCCAGCCGAATGCGCGGTTTGCAAAGGCCGTCGCGCCTGATCTGCATCTGGATCGACCCGGCGATGTCACGCCTGACAGCCTGGAGGCGGTCGCGCGCGGGGTGCAGGGGTGCCGCCGCTGCCCGCTGCACCGGGATGCGACGCAGGGCGTGTGCGGCGAGGGGCCGAAGACGGCCAGGCTGATGATTGTGGGCGAACAGCCGGGTGATCATGAGGACCTGGCGGGACGACCCTTCGTCGGCCCGGCGGGACAGGTGCTGGATGCGGCGTTGGAGGAGGCGGGCATCGACCGGGCCGATGTCTATCTGACCAATGCGGTGAAGCATTTCAAACATGAGCCGCGCGGCAAGCGGCGGCTGCACAAGACGCCCAACGCGGGCGAGGTTCAGGCCTGCCGCTGGTGGCTGGACGCCGAGCGGCGGCTGGTGCGGCCCCGTGTGGTGCTGGCGCTGGGCGCGACGGCGGGTCTGGCTGTGCTGGGGCGAAAACCGGCTGTGATGCAGGAGCGGGGCGCGCCGATAGCTTTGGACGATGGATCGACGGCCTTTCTGACCATCCATCCGTCCTATCTGCTGCGGTTGCCGGATGAGGCGGCGAAAGCGGAGGCGCGACGGATTTTCGTTGAGGACCTGACGGCTGTGCGACGTCGAATGGGTTGATGAGAGAACGAAATTCGTCCGACCGCGTTTGTGCTCAGCGCCAGCGTGGCGGTATGAGGTCGGCATGAGGGGCGTTGTCCCGACACAGTTTCCGGTGAAAGCGCCGCGCGAATGTCATCGCGCGTTGACTAAGCTTGTGCGCATGCGCATTAGCGCCGCAGGACTGTCGTCTGAAATTTCTTGCGGTCCGTGGGGGGCGTCTATGGCCAGCCATATTTCTGTTGTTCTGCCGTCCGGGGCCAAATGAGTCAGGCTCAATATGAAATCGTGGATGCGGACGACGGCGCGGCGAAGCTGCGTCTGACGGGCGACTGGACCACGACGGCGCTGGGCAAGCTGCCGCGCGACCTGGGACGCGATCTGGACGGCCGCACGATCAAGAGCATCGACACCAGCGAACTGGGCCGGTTCGACACGGCGGGCGCCCTGGCGCTGGTGCAGGCGTCCAGCGGGCGGCTGCCCAAGGGCGTCTGGAAGGAACGGCCCGAGGCTGGGCGCATCTATGAGATGATCGAGGTGCTGGAGCGCAAGAGCGCGCCTGCGCCCCAGCGCCCCAACGCCTTCACCCGCGGCTTCGCCAAGGTCGGACGCGGGGTTTATGATTTCGGCGCCGAGGCCATGCTGTCGCTGTCCTTCCTGGGGCGGCTGATGACGGCGGTGGTCGAGGCCGCCAAACACCCCGGCGCAATCCGCTGGCCGGCCTGGTTCAGTCAGGGCGAGCGGGCGGGGCTGGACGCCATTCCCATCGTCATGGTGACGAACTTCTTCATCGGCGCTGTTGTGGCCTTCATCGGCGTGGACCTGCTGGCCGACTTCGGCGCCCAGGTGTTTGCGGTGCAGCTTATCGGCGTGGCCATGTTCCGAGAGTTCGCGGTGGTGATCGCCTCGGTCCTACTGGCGGGGCGGTCGGCCTCCGCCTTTGCGGCGGAGATCGGCTCCATGCGGATGAACCAGGAAGTCGACGCCATGCAGGTGATGGGCGTCAATCCGTTCCAGGCGCTGGTGGTGCCGCGTCTGGCGGCCCTGGTGGTGATGCTGCCGCTGCTGACCTTCCTGGGCATGATCGGCGGTCTGATGGGCGGTCTGGTCGTCTGCTGGTCCACGCTGAACCTGGGCCCGGCCTTCTTCTTCCAGCGGCTGGTCGAGGTCGGCGGCATGTCGCAGCACATGATGGTCGGACTGGTGAAGGCGCCGGTGTTCGCCCTGGTGATCGCCGCCATCGGCTGCCGTCAGGGCATGTCGGTCGCCGGCGATGTCGAAAGCTTGGGGCGGCGGGTGACGGCGGCGGTGGTGCAGGCGATCTTCGCCATCATCCTGCTGGACGCCATCTTCGCCCTGATCTTCCTGGAGCTGAACATATGACCGACGTGACCAAGACGTCGGCGGCTTCGACCGACAAGCCCGAGACCCTGATCGAGGTGCGTGGCCTGCTGAGCCAGTTCGGCGAGCGGGTGATCCACGAAAACCTGGACCTGGACCTGGTGCGGGGGGAGGTGCTGGGCGTGGTGGGCGGCTCGGGCGCGGGCAAGACCGTGCTGCTGAACACCATCATCGGCCTGAAAGAACCCGAGGGCGGCACGGTCAAGGTGCTGGGCTATGACCGCGCGACCCTGACCGACGTACAGGCGGCCGACATCGAGCGGCGCACCGGCATCCTGTTCCAGCAGGGCGCCCTGTTCTCGTCGCTGAGCGTGCTGGAGAATGTGGCGTCGCCGCTGGTCGAGCACACCAAACTGCCCAAGTCGGTCATCTATGAACTGGCTGAGCTGAAGATCGCCATGGTGGGGCTGAAGCCTGAGCACCACCACCTGAAACCCGCCGAACTGTCGGGCGGGATGAAGAAGCGGGCAGGACTGGCGCGGGCGCTGGCGCTGGACCCGGAACTGGTCTTTCTGGATGAACCGACGGCGGGGCTCGACCCCATCGGGGCTGCGGCGTTCGACGATCTGATCCGTCAGTTGGCGAACGATCTGGGCCTGTCGGTGTTCATGATCACCCACGACCTCGATACGCTGTACGCCATCTGCGACAAGGTGGCGGTTCTGGCGGACAAGAAGGTCGTGGCCAAGGCCACGGTGCAGGAGCTGGAACGCTCTGACCACCCGTGGATCAAGGAATACTTCCTGGGGCCGCGCGGTCGCGCAGCCACCAAGACGGCGGCCTGAGGAGAGCCGATTATGGAACGAGACGCACATTACGCGGCGGTCGGCATCGCCACCATCGCCCTGTTGGCGGCGCTGGCGGTGTTCACCATCTGGCTGGCCCGGCTGCAGTTCAACAGCGACTACGACCTGTATGACATCGTCTTCTACGGGCCGGTGAACGGCCTGTCCGAAGGCGGCGAGGTGCATTTCAACGGCATCCGCGTCGGCGAGGTCACCGACCTGCATATCGACACCAAGCGCGGCGACCAGGTGGTGGCCCGCGTGCGGGTCGACGCCACGACGCCGGTGCGCGTGACCTCGCGCGCGCAACTGGAGCCGCAGGGCATCACAGGCTTGAACTACATTCAGATCACCGCCGGCGCGCCTGACAGCGCCCTGCTGAAGGACCAGTATCCGGACAACGTGGTGCCGGTGCTGCAAAGCCAGCCGTCGCCCATCGCCGAACTGCTGAGCGGGTCGGGCACGGTGCTGGCCCAGACGGTGGACGCGCTGAACCGGATCAACCGGGTCATGTCGGACGACAACATCCGCAGCTTCTCCACCAGCGTGAAGAACGTCGAGGCCCTGACGACCGAGCTTGAAGCCCGCAAGGCCATCTTCCAGCAGCTGGAAGAGGCGGTGACCAACGCCAATGCGGCGGTCAAGGAGTATCAGGGCCTGGCCGTCGATACGCGCCAGATCATCAACACCGACGGTCGCCAGGCCATCGCCAACATCAATCAGGCGACGGGCGAGGCGCGCACCGCCATCGCCTCGGCCAACCGGACCATTTCGGGTCTGGAGCAGCCGTTGGGCGACTTCTCGACCTCGACCCTGCCGCAACTGCGCGGGACCATCGAGGAACTGCAGGACGCGACGCGTTCGCTGCAGTCGCTGATCGACGATGTCCGCACCAGTCCGCGTGACTTCATCGGACGCCCGCAATCCAAAGAGCTGGAGGTACAGCCGTGATCCATCGTCGTATCCTTCAACTGGGCGCCGTCGTCGGCGTGGTCGTGGCGCTGGCCGGGTGTCAGGTGCTGAAGACGCCGCCGCCGGTTCAAACCTATCGCTTCGGCCTGCCGGCGGAGCTGCCCGCCGTGGGCGACAACCCGTCCACGACCACGGTCGCGATCCGTCGCATCGAGTTCCCGACCGCCAGCGGCAGCGACCGCATCCTGGGCGTGACGGGCACGGAGACAGCCTACATCGGCGGCGCGCGCTGGGTGTCGCCCGCCGCGACCCTGTTCGATGAAAGCCTGAAGGCGGCCTTCGCCACGCGCGCGGACCGCATCCGGGTGCTGGACCGCCGCGAGCCGGGGGCGTCGCCTCTGGTGCTGCAGGTGTCGATTTCGACGTTCGAGGCGCGCTATTCGGCGCCCGGCGCGGCGCCTGACGTGGTGATCTCTGCGCGCGGCCTGCTGCGGTCCACGCAAGGGCAGGGACGCACCATCGAGCGGGTCTTCACCGTGACGCAACCCGCCGCCGAGAACCGCGTCTCGGCCATCGTCGACGCCTTCGATGTGGCGACGCGGGACATCAATACGCAAATCGCCGACTGGACGATCCAGTCGGCGAAATAGGCGGAACAGTTTCGTCCCCTCAGGCCAGGCTTGAGGGGACGTTTTTCTGTGCGGGCTATTGCAGTCCGGCGGCCACCGAATAGGTCGCCTCGGTCTTGGCCGCGACCTCGTCCAAGGTGACGCCTTCGGCCAGTTCGATCAGCTCCAGACCCCCGCCGTCCGGCTTGACGTCAAACGTCGCCAGATCGGTGATGATACGGCTGACAACGCCGGTACCGGTCAGCGGCAGGGTGCAGGATTTCAGCACCTTGGACTGGCCGTGCTTGTTGGCGTGCTCCATGACCACGACCACGCGCTTGACGCCCGCGACCAGATCCATGGCGCCGCCCATGCCCTTCACCAGCTTGCCGGGGATCATCCAGTTGGCGATGTCGCCGTTTTCGGCCACCTCCATCGCGCCCAGGATCGACAGGTTGATGTGGCCTCCGCGGATCATGGCGAAGCTGTCGGCGCTGCTGAAGTAGGACGACTCGGGGATTTCCGTGATCGTCTGTTTGCCGGCGTTGATCAGGTCGGGGTCTTCCTCGCCCTCATAGGGGAAGGGACCCATGCCCAGCATGCCGTTTTCCGACTGCAGAGTGACGGTCATGCCCTGCGGGATGTAGTTGGCCACCAGGGTCGGGATGCCGATGCCCAGGTTCACATAGAAGCCGTCCTGAAGCTCCTTGGCGGCGCGTTCAGCCAGTTGTTCGCGAGTACGAGCCATTGGATTAAGCCTCCCGCTGACGGACAGTGCGCTGTTCGATGCGCTTTTCGGACACGGTCTGGATCAGACGGTCAACATAGACGCCTGGCGTATGGATCTGGTCCGGGTCGATGGAGCCGACGGGGACGATCTCCTCGACCTCGACGATGGTGACCTTGCCGGCCGTGGCCATCATCGGGTTGAAGTTGCGGGCGGTCTTGCGGAAGACCAGATTGCCGCGCTCGTCAGCCTTCCAGGCCTTGATGATCGACAGGTCGGCGACCAGGCCGGTCTCCATGACGTATTTGCGGCCGTCGAACTCGCGCACCTCCTTGCCTTCGGCGACCAGGGTGCCGACGCCGGTGGCGGTGAAGAAGGCCGGAATGCCTGCGCCGCCTGCGCGGATGCGCTCGGCCAGCGTGCCCTGCGGATTGAACTCCAGCTCCAGCTCGCCGGCCAGATACTGGCGCTCGAACTCCTTGTTCTCGCCGACGTAGGACGAGATCATCTTGGCGATCTGGCGGGTGCCCAGCAGCTGGCCCAGGCCGAAGCCGTCCACGCCCGCATTGTTCGAAACGACCGTCAGGCCCTTCACCCCGGAATCGCGCAGGCCCGCGATCAGGTTCTCCGGAATGCCGCACAGGCCGAAGCCCCCCGACATGACCATCATCCCGTCGAAGGTCACCCCTTCGAGCGCGGACGTGACGTCAGCGTAGATCTTTCCCATCGGTCTCCCTTTTCACCGTCTGATGAATATTGCGGCGTCGGACCGCTCTTAGTCTGGAAGCGATCTAAGGGGCAAGGGCTGATGGCGACAACTGCGATGCATCCGAAACTGGCGTTCGGCCGTATGTCTTTTGACGCACAGGCTGTCGGGAGAGATCACCATGATCAAATATGTCGCCGCCTATCTGGGCGCGGGCCTGACCTTTGCGGTGATGGACGCGGTGTGGCTGACCACCATGACCGACCGCTTCTATCGCCCGATCATCGGGCCCATGCTGGCGGACAAGCCGGACATGGGGGCGGCGGCGGCCTTTTATCTGATCTCCATTGCGGGGACGGTCTTCCTGGCGATTGCGCCCGCGCTGAAGGATGGAAACTGGTCGCGGGCGGCCATCACCGGGGCGGTGCTGGGGTTCGTCTGCTATGCGACCTACGACCTGACCAATCAGGCGACGCTGGCGACGTGGAGCACCAGGCTGACGCTTGTGGACATGGCGTGGGGCACGGTGCTGACGGCTGTTTCGGCGACCGGCGGATACTTCGCCGCACGCCGGGCTGAGGGGCGTTTCGCCTGAGGCGCTGCAAGGGTGAGAATTTGCAAGGGCGCTCACCGCCATCGTCACCGTCCGAACCCTGGGGCTTCCCAGCTTTGCTATTTTCGCGACCATTCCAACGTGCTTAACATCGCGCCTGGGTTGATCTTGTGGGGGCGAGGTTGGGGGACGGGCGGCATGGGCTGCTGTCAGCGCGGGGGCTGACGGAGGCGGCGCTGGTTTACGCCGCGCATGTCTTTCGCCTGATCGCGCCCCTGCTGCTGTACCCGGTTCTGACGCGTCGGCTGGGGCTGGAGGCGTTCGGTCATTATGCAGCGGGCCTGTCGCTGGCCCTGATGGTTTCGGCGGTGGTTGAATACGGGTTCGGCCTGTCGGGACCGCGTGACATCGCACAAGCGAAGGCGGAGGAGCGCGGGCGCGTGGTCGGTCGGGTGTTGGGCGCACGGCTGTGGCTGGCGCCGATCGGGCTGCTGTTGGGCGGACTGCTGGCCCTGTTCAATCCGGTGGTGAGGGGCGATCCGGGCGCAATCGCTGGCGCGCTGGCGCTGGGCGTGGCGCAGGGGTCAAGCGTGCTGTGGTTCTTTCAGGGCGTGCGGAGGCCCGGCGTGGCGGCGACGGCGGAGATGCTGGGGCAGGGTGCTGCCATGGCGGTGATCCTGTGCTGGACCGGCGTGTCGGTCGGCGGGGCGTTGGGGGTGCAGGCGCTGGGGCTGGGCGGCGGAATTGCGGCGGGGGCGGTGCTGATGATCCGCCAGGCACGCCCGATCTGGCCCACGGCTCGAGAGGTTTTGGCGGTGCTGCGCGGTGATCTGGCCCTGTTCGTCAGCCGGGGGCTGATCGTGGCCTATACGGGGGCGTCGGCCTATGTGGTGGCGGCGCTGGCGGGACCGGCTCAGGCGGCTCTTTATGGCGTGGCGGACCGGCTGGTGCTGGCGGCGACCTCCTTCCTGCGGCCCTTGGCGGGACTGGTCGGGCCGAGGATCAGCGGCCTGATGCGCGATGATCCCGACGCCGCCTATCGCACCACACGATGGAGCCTGATCCTGACGCCGGGCGTGGCGGGAGCGGGGGCCTTGGTCGTCATCCTGTGCGCGCCGTTGGCGGTCCGTCTGCTGTTCGGCGTCGCCTTCGCCCCGGCGACGGAGGTGTTGAGGGTGCTGGCGCTGATCCTGCCGTTGGTCGCCGTCAGTCAGGTGCTGGGGCCGCAGTTGATGACGCCGCTGCGAATGGATCGGGCCTTCGCCATAGTGGTCGGGATCGGGTGCGGGGTCACCCTGATCGCCGCCGCCGTGCTGGCGCCGACAGTTGGGGCAATGGGCATGGCCTGGGCGCGGGTGATCGGCGAGGCGGCGGTGGTCGGGGCCTGCGTCGTCTGCCTGCGGGCGCACTGGACGCATCTGAGGCCCGGACTGCGGGGGAATGATGCCGCAGCGGTATGACTGGCTGATCGTGGGCGCGGGCTTCACCGGGGCGACGGCGGCGCGTCGGCTGGCGGAGGATTTCGGCCAGACCGTGCTGCTGATCGACCGGCGCAGTCATCTGGGCGGCAACGCCTGGGACCGGCGCGACGAGGGCGGGCATCTGGTCCACGCCTATGGGCCGCACATCTTCCACACCAACAGTTCGCGCATCTTCGCCTTCTTGAGCCGGTTCACCGAGTGGCGACCGTACTTCCACCGCGTGCTGGCCCATGTGGACGGGCGTCTGGTTCCCGTGCCGTTCAATCTGGATTCGATGGCGGCCCTTTTCCCGGCGCGAATGGCCGAGCGGCTGTCGGAGAAGCTGATCCAGCGGTACGGGTTCGGCGCGCGGCCCAGCATTGACACGCTGCGGCATGAGGCGGACGACGCCGATCTGAAGTTCCTGGCGGACTATGTCCATGACCGGGTGTTCGTTAACTACACCACAAAACAGTGGGGCGTGGGGCCGGACGCGCTGGACGCCTCGGTCACCGCGCGGGTGCCGGTGGTGGTCAGCCGCGACGACCGCTATTTCGCCGACCGCTATCAGGCCATGCCGCGCGACGGCTATGCGGCCCTGTTCCAGCGGATGGTCGATCATCCGAACATCCATGTGTCGCTGCAGACCGAGCACACGGATGTCGAGGCGGCGCGGTTCGAACGCATGATCTATTGCGGGCCGCTGGATGAGTATTTCGGATCGTCGGCGGGCGCCTTGCCCTACCGAAGCCTGCGTTTCGAGCATCAGGTCGTTGAGGCGGCGGATGGGCGCCCGGTCGGGACGGTCAACTATCCCAACGAGTTCGACTTCACCCGCATCACCGACTTCCGCCATCTGAGCGGCGAACGGGCGGCGACGACGGCGCTGCTGATCGAATATCCGATGGCGCACCAGCCGGGCGTGACGGAGCCCTATTACCCCGTGCCCGCGCCAGACAGCCGTGCGCTGGCGGCGACATACAGGCAGATGGCGCAGGCGCTGGGGGGGCGGGTCTGGTTCGCCGGAAGGCTGGCCGATTATCGGTATTACAACATGGATCAGGCGGTCGGGCGGGCGCTGAGCCTGGTGGACAAGGAGCTGGCTCCGGCGCTGGAACGGGCGGCGGCATGACCGGCGGGATTTGGGCCGTTGTCGTGACGTGGAACCGGCGGCTGCTGCTGGAACAGTGTCTGCAGGCCCTGATGTCGCAGACGCGGGCCTGTAACCGGGTGCTGGTGGTGGACAACGCCAGCGACGACGGAACGGCCGAACGGCTGGCCGCATGGGGCGACCGGATCACGGTGCTGAGGCTGGATCGGAACACCGGCGGGGCGGGCGGTTTCAACGCGGGCGTCCGTGCGGCGGTGCAGGGCGGGGCGGACCGGGTCTGGCTGATGGACGACGATGTCCTGCCCGATCCGCAGGCATTGGAGCGGTTGTTGGCGGCGGAGCAGGCGTTGGCGGCGCGGGGCGTCGAGGCGGCCTTCGTGTGTTCGACGGTGCGGACGCCGCAGGGAGCCCTGACCAATGTGGCCGAGGTGGATGGGCGGCTGAACGATCTGGGGTATGCGGCCTGGGGCGAGCATCTGGATCTGGGGCTGATGGCGACGCGGCAGGCGACGTTCGTGTCGTTGCTGGCGTCGCGCGATCAGGTGCTGGCGCATGGCCTGCCGCTGGCGCCCATGTTCATCTGGGGCGACGACACGGAATATACGTTGCGGCTGTCGAAGGATCGGCCGGGGTTTGTCGTGGGCGACAGCCGGGCCGTGCATGTGCGGGCGGCGCCCGGGGCGCTGAGCCTTGCGCATGAGACTGAGCCGGGGCGGATCAGGCTGCATCGCCTGCTGACCCGCAATGTGATCCTGACCAAGCGGCGGCACGAGGGGCGAGCGTCGGCGGCGCGCTATGCCGCATCGCGGGTCCGAATGGCGGCGGGGCTGGCTGTGCGGGGGAAATGGCGCAAGGCGGGGGTGCTGCTGTCGGGGGTGATCGACGGCCTGGGCTTCGATCCGGAGGTCGAGTTTTGCGAGGCGCGGTGAGGGTGCTGCGCAAGGGTCGGTTCCGCGCCCTGGCTCCGCCCGTGACGGTGGAGGAGCTGTCCAGACTGCACGAGCGGGCGGCGCTGGCGCTGTTGGGATTTGGCGTGACCCTGCCGGTCTTCCTGGCGCCCGGCCATCTCAGTTCGCCGCGCCTGTCGGACCTGGGTCTGGTGTTCGCCTTGCCGATGATCGTGGCGCGGTGGCGGCGGTTGGGACGGGGACTGAGGGGTTTCTGTGCGGCGTCCGTCGTGGTCTTGCTGCTGACCCCCATGCTGCAGATGGTGAAGATCGGCCAGACGCCGAACCTGCCCGATCTGGTCTTCTGGTCCCGCTGGATCGCGGCGGTCGTGGCGGCGACGGCGGCGGCCCATGCGGTGGTCGCGGACCGACGACGCAGGCGGTTGTTCTTTCTGGCCATGACGGCGGGCGCGGCCTGTCATCTGGCGACCTATGGGTTGCTGGAGATCATGGGGCGCGGCGGGCTGGAGGCGATCGGGCTGGCGTCGCCGCGCGCAGCCCTGACGACGGCGGCGGCGCAGGCGCGGATCACGACGGTGGCCGAACATCCAAACGCCGCGATGGCCCTTATCGGTCTGGCGGTTCCGGCCTGCCTGGCGGCTTCGGCAAGGACGATGGAGCGGCGGTTGCTGGCCTATGTCGGCGCGTGCATGGTGCTGGCGGGCTTTGTCTGCACCCTTTCGCGGGGCGGGACGCTGGCGGCGGCGCTGGCGATGCTGGTCTGGGTTTTGATCCGGGCGAGACGGGCCGACGGGCGAAATCCGTTGGAGTTTCTGATCCTGACCTGTCTGCTGGCGGGCGCCGCTTTGGTCGATCAGGTCATAGGCGGGGTGGTTGATATCGCGCGGTTTGCAGCGCGGTTTGATGCGTCGACCCTGGATGAGAACATCGGCGGGCGGGTTGAGACCTGGGTGCGGGCATTGGGGTTCATCGCCAACCATCCGCTGGGGGTGGGCTGGTCCTCGCCGCAGGAGTTGGGGCCGTTTCGCGGGCTGACGGTCAGCCATAACGGCTATCTGTTCATGGCCCGGACGGTGGGCGTGGTCACGGCTGTGGCCCTGCTGGGGCTGCATGTCCGGTCGGCGCTGAAGCTGGATGTGTTCGCGCCCCTGGCTGTGTTCGTTCTGGTCATGATGAGCAGCGAGGATCTGACGCAGGGGGCCAGCTTCATCTTCGTCGCCTGTCTGACGGCGGCGCTGGCGTTTCGACGGCGAACGCCATGAGGGTGCTGCTGGTCAACACCCTGTATCCGCCGGACAGCGAGGGCGGGGCCGAACGCAGCGTGGCGCAACTGGCGCATGGACTGGCGGAGGCGGGCGTTGATGTGACGGTGCTGGCGCTGAAGGCGGACGGGGCGGCAGGCATAGAGCGCAAAGGCGCCGTGACGGTGTGGCGCGCGCCGATGCTGAACCTGTACTGGCCCTATGACGGCGCCGCGCGGTCGGAGGTTATGCGGCACGGCTGGCACGCCATAGAGGCGTTCGGGCGGACGATGGACGGCGTGGTGGCCGAGGTGATCCGGCAGGCCCAGCCTGACATGGTCCATGCTCAGGTGACGACAGGGTTTGGAACCTCTGTGACGCGGGCGGCCAGAAGCGCAGGTCTGCCGGTGGTGCAGACGGTGCGGGACTATTCGCTGATGTGCGCGCGGGCGGCCATGTTCCGACAGGGACGCAGGTGCGGTCGGCGTTGCGGTGACTGCGTGCTGCTGACCACGGACAAGAAACGGGCGTCGCAACGCGCGCAGGCCTGGGTCGCCGTCAGCGCCAGTCTGGCCGGGGCGCATGAGGCGCAAGCCTATTTCAAGGGCGTGCAGGGATGGGTGATCGGCAATGCCGTAACGACGGTGAAGGCGTCGCCCCGTCCGGGGTTCGATCAGGCGCCGGAACTGGTGTTCGGCCTGATCGGGCGGATCGAACCGGAGAAGGGCGTCGAGGTTCTGTTGCAGGCGGCGATGCGGCTGGGTGACGGCTGGCGGTTGAAGATCGCCGGGCGGGGGGATGCGGCCTATGTCGCGACCTTGCAGAGGCGGTTCGACGATCCGCGCATGGACTGGCTGGGGCAGGTCGAGGCAGACGCGTTTTATCGCTCGGTCGATCTGGTTGTCGCGCCCGCCCTGTGGGCCGAACCCTTCGGGCGGACGGCGGCGGAGGCCGTGGCGCAGGGGCGGGGGGTGATTGTCTCAAACATCGGCGGCCTGCCGGAAGCGGCGGGGGATGCGCCGTTTGTGATGCAGGTCGACCCTGGCGATGTGGCGGGTCTGGCCGAGGCGATGCAGCGGGCGCTGGATGGACGCGAGGACTGGCGGTTCGGCGCGATGATCAACAGCCGCACGCCGCCGCGGTGGACCGAGGCGGCGGTGGTCGAGGCGCATCTGGCCCTCTATCGCGAGGTTCTGACCAAGGCGTCCAGAACGGCGGCGGAAGTATCCCAACTGTAGGCGGCGACGCGTTGGCGGGCGATGGCGCGCCATTGCGGATCGGGGGGAAGCGCCATGCTGGCGCTCATCAGGGCGGTCAGGGCGGCGTCGTCGTGCGGGGCGAAATACAGGGCGGCGCCAGCGCAGACTTCGTGCACGGCGGGAATGTTTGAAGCCAGGACCGGGCATCCCTGTGCGAAGGCCTCAAGGGGGGGAATGCCGAAACCTTCGTACAGGCTGGGGAAGATCAGGGCGCGGGCCTGTCGCAGCAGACCGGCGACGGCGGCGTCGTCCAGCCGTCCGGCGAAGATGATGCGGGGATCGTCGGCGTGAAGGCGGCAGAACACCTTGTCGTCCTGGCCCCCGACCAGAACCAGGCGCACCTCTGGATCGGCCAGGCGGTCCAGAGCGCGGATCATCACCGGAATGTTCTTGTTGGGCGCCAGATTGCCCAGGGCCAAGAAGAAAGGATGGCCTTCGAGCCCGAGCCGCGCCGGAGCCTGCAGGTCCGGCGTTAGGCGGGCGAAATGGTCCGCGCCATTGGGGGCCAGGGCGATGGCGCCGGCTGGCGTTCCCAGCACGGCGGACAACTCGGCGCGGGAAAAGTGAGAGACTGTCGCCAATCTCGCGCGCCGGGCCAACGCACGACCCAGCAGGCGATGAAGGCGGACGTATCCGGGCCGGAAATGCTCAGGATGGCGGAAGACGGCGGCGTCGTGGATCACCACCGTCTGGCGTGGGTGAAGCAGCGGGCCTGCGCCGCCGAGACTGAGCAGCGGGCCGCGCCGGGCGGCATGGGCCAGCACAGTCTGTTCCCAGATGTGCCCCGAGCCGGGCAGGCGACGTATGGGGATGGACGTCAGGTCAAAGGGGGCGGCGTCGTCGGGCGTCAGCAGCATATAGTCGGCGGCGTTCGGGCGGCGATCCAGGGCGCGCACGATCTCACGCCCATAGCGCTGTACGCCGCTGACTGGTTGGGCCAGGAAGCGCCCGTTCAGATAGACCGTCTCAGGCCCCGGCAAGGTGGCGCACGGTGAAGGCCTTGCGATAGACAGCGATTGTTTCGTCCGCCATCCGCCCGATCGAGAAGGCCTGGACGAAGGCGGGGCTGACGGGCTGTCGCGGGCGGTCGGCCCAGTCGATGATGGCGTCGGCGAACTGTTCCGCAGGGGCGTCGAGGGGCAGGGCCTGGCCCTGGGCGCCGGCCTCAAGAACAGCATTCGCGCCGCCGTAGGCGGTGCTGAGCAGGGGCAGGCCTGACAGGGCCGCCTCCAGCACGACATAGGGCAGGGCCTCGAAACGGCTGGGCGTCACCAGCATATCCAGCGCGGGCAGCAGGGCGCGGGCGTCATGATCGGTCAGCAGCCGAACCGCGTCGCCGCCCGCCGCGCGCGCCTGTTCCATCAAGGGGCCGTCGCCGATCATCAGGCCCCGGATGCGGGGATCGCGCTCGGCGGCGATGCGGACGGCGGCGGCGAAGCGCACCGGGTCCTTCTGATCGACGAAGCGGCCGATGAAGCCTGCGACGACCGCGTCATCCGGCAGGTTCAGAGCGGCGCGGACGGCCTGCCGGTCGGTCGCCTCAGGCAGATCGACGCCGTTGGGGATCATGTAGAGGCGGTTGTCGGGAAACTTCCAGCGCCGGGCCGTGGCGGCTTCCTCCGCCGAGACGGTGATCACGGCGTCGCTGGAGGTGCGGGCCAGCAGGCTTTCGATCAGACCGAACAGGCGACGGAATCGTTTTTCGCGGTTCAGGGTGACCAGGGCGTGCGGCGTATAGACCCGCGCGGCGCCGAAGGGGGCCGCGAGCCGCGCCAGGGCGCCGGCCTTCGAACTGTGGCCATGAATGAGGTCGAACGGCCCGATCTTGAGGATCAGGCTGCGAAGCCTGAGAAAGGCGCCGATGTCCCACAGGCCGCACGCCCGACGCATCGGAAGGCGGTGCAGGGCATGAAGGGGAAGGGCGGCGACCTCGGCCTCGAAGCGCGGCTCAGCGCGCGTCGGCGAATAGATCAGGGAGACTTCGTGTCCGCGCTGAACCAAGGCCCGGGCTAGGTCGATGACGTGGCGGCCAGAGCCGCCGCCGGAAGGTTCGATGACCAGTAGTACGCGCAAATGACGCCCCCCGACGCACCTCTACAGCATGCAACTGAAAGGAAACGGCGAAGGGCGTCAAGATTGTGTTTAGGCGACGGTCGCCTTGACGATCTTGCCCGGTGCGCGCGGCGGCTCACCCTTGGGCAGGGCGTCGATGTGCTCCATGCCCGACTCGACCTGACCCCAGACGGTGTATTGCTTGTCCAGGAAACGGGCGTCGTCGAAGCAGATGAAGAACTGCGAGTTGGCGCTGTTCGGATCGGAGGTGCGGGCCATCGAGCAGACGCCGCGGACGTGCGGTTCAGCCGAGAATTCCTGCTTCAGGTTCGGCTTCTTGGAGCCCGAGGTGCCGGTGCCGGTGGGGTCGCCGCCCTGGGCCATGAAGCCCGGGATCACGCGGTGGAAGACAACGCCGTCGTAGAAGCCTTCCTTGGCCAGTTCGGTGATGCGTTCGACGTGGCCGGGGGCCAGGTCGGGGCGCAGCTTGATGACCACATCGCGGGCTTCGCCGTCGCCGGTGTCCAGGGTGAAGGTCAGGGTTTCGGCCATTTCGGTCGTCCTTTTGGGAGTTGATTTGAGGCGGGACATAGCCCGCAACGCGTGTCGGGGCTATGTGGGAACGATGAGTGAAGACGAAAAGCCTCAAGAACGCAGACGGATGGTGCGGCCGCCCACAGGTGGGACCGCCGCCGGACGCAGCATGGGCACGAAAATGAAGACGGCCGACACCAAGTCGATGTCGAGCCAGCAGTGGATCAAACGCCAGCTTTCGGACAAGTGGTCGGAGCGTGCGCGGGCGGAGGGCTGGCGTTCGCGCGCGGCCTTCAAGCTGATCGAGATCGACGACCGGTTCCACCTGATCAAGCGCGGATCACGGGTCATCGACCTGGGCGCGGCGCCGGGCGGTTGGCTGCAGGTCGCGGTTGATCGCGGCGCGGCGGCGGTGGCGGGCGTGGACCTGCTGATGATCGAGCCGGTGCCGGGCGCCACGGTGATCCAGGCCGATTTCACCCATCCGGGCGTGGACCAGCAACTGCTGGACGCCATCGGTGGTCCGCCTGATCTGGTGCTATCGGACATGGCGCACAACACTGTCGGCCACCGCCAGACGGATCACCTGAAGATCATCGCCCTGATCGAGATCGCGGCTGACTTCGCCATTCGGACCCTGCGTCCGGGCGGAAACTTCGTCTCCAAGAACTTCCAGGGCGGCGACGCGGGCGGGGTTCTGGCGCGGTTGCGCGACGAGTTCGAGACGGTGAAATACGTCAAGCCGGAATCGAGCCGCAAGAACAGCGCCGAAGTCTTCCTGGTGGCGCTGAATAAACGATGACTGAGGCTGTCGTCCGACAGGCGTTTCTGGATCAGGCGGTGATCTGCACCGCAGCGGGGGCGCCGTTTACGGGGCGGCTCTGTCGCCTGGTCGGAGAACGTCTGACGGACGAGGGCGAGATCGGGCGGCGGGTGCTGAACTGGCCCGGTGCGCCGTCGCATCAGGACGACGCCTTGCCGTTGAGGCTGATGGGCGGGCTGCATGCGCTGGCGCGGTCGGGCCGGGCGCCGGAGTTGACAACGATCTATCCGCCGCAAGATGCGCCGGATGACGAGACTGTCTGGACTGTCGTGGCGCGGGCGTTGGTCGAACAGGCCGGGTTTCTTTCGCCGTGGCTGAACGGACCGCCGCAGACCAATGAGGTCGGGCGGTCGGCGGCCCTGATGGCGGGTTTGCTGGTGCTGGCGGATCAGTTACGCCTGCCGTTCGCGATTTATGAGATGGGGGCCAGCGCCGGACTGAACACGGTGCTGGATCGGTATTCCTTCAGGCTGGGCCAGACCGAAGCGGGCGCGGCGGGTTCGCCCGTGCGCCTGACGCCCGTGTGGACGGGAGGTTCCCCGCCGCAGGCCGAGTTGCGGGTGGTGCGGCGCGCGGCGGTTGACCGCAATCCGCTGGACGTGCGCGACCCGGCGACGCGTGAACGGCTGAGCGCTTATGTCTGGGCCGATCAGCGGGAGCGGCTGGCGCGGCTGGAGGCGGCGTTGCAGCTGGCGGCGGCTGACCCGGCGCCGATCGCGCAGGCCGATGCCGCCGACTGGCTGGAGGCGACGCTGGCGGTCGAGCCTGAACCGGGCGTGTGCCGGGTGGTGATGCACACCATCGCCTATCAGTATTTTCCGCCCCAGGCGCAGGCGCGCATCCGTGATCATCTGGCCAGGGTCGGCGCGCGGGCGACGCAGGATGCGCCGCTGGCCTGGCTGAGTTTCGAGGCGGCGTCGGGCAGCGTGGACCGCAGGCCCGCGCTGGACCTGACCGTCTGGCCGGGTGGCGCAACCCGGCGGCTGGCGATCAGCCAACCGCACGGGGCGGATATCACGTGGCGGCTTTAGGCCTGAGGCAGGCGGATCAGTAGTCGTCGCCGGTGCGGCGGTAGAAGCCGTCGATGTCCGAGCCCAGACCGCAGAAGCGCGAGGCTGCGTCGCTGTCGGTGACGAAGATGCCTTCCGGCCCCACGCGAACCTGAATGATCGGGGGATTGGGGCCGATATTGGCGGCGGTCAGCACGTTCTGATCGCCGTCGAACGGCACGAGACGCGCGGTGATGACATCGTCTGCGTCCTGAGGCCCGACCGCCTGAAGTTCGCAATCGCCGGGCGTCAGGGCGCTGTTGCGAGGCGGCGCGGCGCGGAAGACGACGCGCAGAAGTTCCCCTTCGCTGATCAGGTCCATGCTGGCGCGGGTGGGCTCGGACCGTTCGAACACGGCGATCGGCTCCGCCCGTTTTTTGGGGGCCTTTGGCGTCGGTTGAGCCGGGGCAGGCGCGGGGGCGGCTTCGATGGGGACGGCCGCAGCGGGGGCGTCAACCGGCGCGCTTTCGGCAGGAGACTGGCTGCAGGCGGCTGCGGTCAGCAGGACGAGGGCGGCGATCGACATGTTGCGCATGAATGGCTCGCTGAATTGAACAGTTGTCAGTTTTCAGGCCTCTTTCGCCCGTCGTCAAGGGGCACGCCATAGGACGATCAGGCGGCGGCCGCCTGTTCGCGGGCGCGGCGGGCCTCGATGCGGGTCCAGATCCGGTCGTGCAGGGTGAAGAAGACGGTCTGCACCAAGGGCTCGATCATGCCGATGGCCAGGGCCGTGGTGATGTCGCGCGTCAGGGCGAAGGCCACCGTCACCGCGACGGCGAAATGCATGACGCCATAGGTGACGGTCTTCAGCGCCACCTGTTTGAGCGAGCGGGGCAGGGCGTGGCTGTGACCGCGATGGGCGTCATGGGACCGCTGCTGCTCGGCGGGGGACATCACGTCGAGGCGGGCGGTGAAGGCCTCTGTCGCCTCTTCGATGCCGGAGGCCAGTCGGCGGCGCTCGATCCGGTGCCAGACCCGGTCGTGGATCGAATAGGCGACGGTCTGGAAGATCGGCTCCACAACGCCGACCGCCAGGGCCAGGCGCCAGTCGCGGGTGATGGCGAAGGCCACCAGGATCGCCACGACCAGATGCATGACGCCATAACTGGCGATCTTCAGAGCCAGTTTGCGCGCGGTGTTGAGGATGACGCCGACCATGGCGTTAGAATGGTGGTCCTGCGAATGAGTTGCAAACCGGATTTTTCTATCCGCGCCATAGGCTGAGGTTTGGCGGCGGAAACAGGCACGACCATGCCGACGCCCGCGCGGTTTCAGCAATCTGTCGCCAAGCGTGATCGCGAAAGGTGGAAGATGTGGCCTGCCAGCCCTTGCGGTCGCCCCCCGCAGACCGTTATACGCGGCCCGCAAAACGGAGACTCCCCCATGGAGATACGCGAAGGACTAACCTTCGACGATGTTTTGCTCGAACCCGGTCCGTCCGAGTTCATGCCAGCCGAAGTCGATGTCTCGACCCAGCTGACGCGCGACATCAAACTGAACATCCCGCTGCTGTCGTCCGCCATGGACACGGTGACGGAAAGCCGTCTGGCCATCGCCATGGCCCAGTCCGGCGGCCTGGGCGTTCTGCACCGCAACATGACCATCGAGGAGCAGGCCGATCAGGTCCGCGCCGTCAAACGCTATGAAAGCGGGATGGTGGTCAATCCGGTCACGGTCGGGCCCAAGACCACCCTGGGCGAGGTTCGCCAGATCGTCGCCGCCAAGAAGATCACCGGCTTCCCCGTCGTCGACCCCGACACCGGCAAGCTGGTCGGGATGCTGACCCACCGCGACATGCGGTTCGAGAACGACCTGAACGTCACGGCGGCTTCGCTGATGACGACGGGCGACCTGATCACTGTGCGCGAAGGCGCCAGTCGTGAAGAGGCGCGCGAACTGCTGCGCACCCGCAAGATCGAACGCGTCATCGTGGTCGACGAGGACTACCGCGCGGTCGGCCTGATCACCATGAAGGACATCGAGAAGGCCCAGGCCTTCCCGAACGCCGCCAAGGATGAGCAGGGCCGCCTGTTGGTCGGCGCCGCATCGACCGTCGGCGACGCCGGTTTCGAACGCGCCATGGCCCTGGCCGAAGCGGGCGCGGACGTGGTGGTGATCGACACCGCCCACGGACACTCCGCCTCGGTGGCGGCGGTGGTTGAGCGCATCAAGCGCGAAAGCAACCGCATCCAGATCATCGCCGGCAATGTGGCCACCTATGACGCGACGCGCGCCCTGATCGACGCGGGCGCCGATGCGGTGAAGGTGGGCATCGGTCCGGGCAGCATCTGCACCACCCGCATCGTCGCGGGCGTGGGCGTGCCCCAATTGACCGCCGTGATGGACGCCGCACGCGCGGCCCGCGACAGCGGTGCGCCGGTCATCGCCGACGGCGGCATCAAATACTCGGGCGATCTGGCCAAGGCCATCGCAGCGGGCGCCTCGGTGGCCATGATGGGTTCGATGTTCGCCGGAACCGACGAAAGTCCCGGCGAGGTCTTCCTGTACCAGGGCCGGTCCTACAAGTCGTATCGCGGCATGGGTTCGGTCGGAGCCATGGCGCGCGGATCGGCGGATCGCTACTTCCAGAAGGAAGTCTCGTCCGAAAAGCTGGTGCCGGAAGGCATCGAGGGTCAGACCGCCTACAAGGGACCGATCGCACCGGTGCTGCACCAGTTGGTCGGGGGGCTTCGCGCCTCGATGGGCTATGTCGGCGGCGCCAACATTCTCGACTTCCAGAACCGGGCGCGCTTCGTGCGCATCACCGGCGCGGGCCTGCGGGAAAGCCACGTCCACGACGTGATGATCACGCGCGAGGCGCCGAACTACAGACAGGGATAAGGCCATGACGACCGAACTGACCTATCTGGCCCTGACGCTGCTTCTGGCGCTGGTTCAGGTGATGCTGCCCGCAGCGGCGCGGACGGTTGAGTTCGGTTCGAAATGGAATGCGGGCGCACGAGATACGACGCCGGAGGCGAGAAAACCTCTGACGGGTCGCCTCGAGCGCGCGCAGGCCAACCTGTATGAAACCCTGCCGCTGTTCATCGGCGCAGTGCTGATCGCCCACGTGGCCGGAGCGCACGGCGTTCTGACCGCGTGGGGGACGGCCCTCTATTTCTGGGCGCGCGTCGTCTATGTGCCGCTTTACGCCCTTGGCGTGCCCTATGTCCGGTCGCTGGTCTGGCTGGTCTCGCTTGCGGGACTGGTGATGGTCATTGCGGCCCTGTTCGTCTGAAAGATCTGAGTGACCCCAGCCGCCCGTCTCGCCGCCGCCGCCTCCATCCTGGACTCCATCGCCCAGGGTCGCCAACCGGCTGAAGCCGTCCTGAAAGCCTGGGGCGGCGCAAACCGCTACGCCGGGTCCAAAGACCGCCGCGCCATCGCCGACCGCGTCTACAAGGTGCTGCGCGCGCGCGGCCGCCTGTCGTGGATCATGGGCGGACGCAAGGATGGCCGCGCCCTGGTCATCGGTTCGCTGCACGCCATCGACGGCCTGCCGCTGGAAGAGATCGAAGTCCTGCACGCCGGCGACGGCTATGGCCCGCGTCCGCTGTCGAAACAGGAGCGCAGCCGCATCACGGCGGGGCAGGGCGAGCTGCCCGGCTGGGTCGCCGCCGGTCTGCCCGAGTTCGTGGTCGAGGATTTCAAGGCCACCTTCGGCGAGCGCTGGGCCGACGAAGCTCATGCCCTGATGGCGCCGCGCGCGCCCATCGACCTGCGCGTCAACGGCGCGGTCGCCACGGTGGAGGAGGTCGAGGTCGAACTGCGCGAGGCCGGTCTGGACGTTTCGCGGACGCCCTGGTCCGAATGGGGCCTGCGCGTGCCGTCCGAGCCGCCGCCCAACATCCAGGCGCTGGAAGGTTTCAAGGCCGGCAAGTTCGAGATTCAGGACGAAGGCAGTCAGGTCGTTTGCTGGCTGGCGGGCGCCGAACCCGGCACGACGGTGGTGGATTACTGCGCGGGCGGCGGCGGCAAGACCCTGGGTCTGGCCCAGGCCATGGGCGCGCAAGGCAAGCTGGTCGCGTCTGATGTCGTGAACAAGCGTCTGGAGAACATCCGCCCCCGTCTGCAACGCGCAGGCGTCGAGGCGGATCTGGTCCTGATCGGTCAGAACGGCGGCGGTCTGGAGGACCTGAACGGTCAGGCTGATCTGGTCTTCGTCGATGCGCCCTGCTCGGGCTCCGGCACCTGGCGTCGCCGCCCCGAGGACGCCTGGCGTCTGACGGCGGAAGAGGTCGAGAAGCTGCACGGCCTGCAGGTCCGCATCCTGGGTCAGGCCGCCAAGCTGGTGAAGCCGGGCGGGCGTCTGGTCTATGTCACCTGCTCGATGCTGGCGCGTGAGAACGAGGCCAGCGTGGACGCCTTCGAGGCCGCCAACAGCGATTTCCGGCCTGTCGCCGTCGCCGAACTGTTGTCGGCGGGACAACTGACCGACGCGGCGCGGGCCAGGTTCAACGAACTGGCCGACGGCGCGCGCCTGCGGCTATCGCCCCTTTCGGCTGACACCGACGGCTTCTTCGCCGCCGTTTACGAGCGCACGGCGTGAGGACTGGGCGCCAGGAGCGATACGGCGACGTCTCGGTCCTGTGCGTCATGGCGGCCCCGGCCGAGTACGGCGAAGACCTGCGCGCGCGCATCCAGCCCCTGATGACCGGCATCGGTCCGGTCGAGGGGGCGGTGGTGCTGAGCGCCGCCCTGGCGCGGTTGGAGGCGGCGGGCGACCTGCCGGACCTGATCGTGTCGCTGGGGTCGTGCGGATCGCGGGTGCTGGAGCACGCCGTGGTCTATCAGGCCTCGTCCGTCGCCTATCGCGACATGGACGCTAGCCCCCTGGGCTTTCCCAAAGGGGTGACCCCGCTGCTGGACCAGCCTGCGGTCCTGCCCCTGCCGTGCCCCATTCCCGGCGTGCCGGTCGCGCGCCTGTCGACCGGCGGAAACGTCGTATCCGGCTCCGCCTATGACGCCATCGACGCCGAGATGGTGGACATGGAGACTTGGGCCCTGGTCCGCGCCGCCCAGACGTTCGGCCTGCCTCTGATCGCTCTTCGTGGCGTGTCGGACGGCCGCGCCGAGTTGAAGGCGCTGGAGGACTGGACCTCCACCCTGCATCACGTCGATCAAAATCTGGCCATCGCGCTGGACCGCCTGATCGAGGTGCTTGAGGCCGACGGCCTCGCCGCCCTTGAACTTTCGGCCTTACCCGGCCAAGACCCCGCGCAACTTCCCGCCCCGGATTCGATCACGTCATGACCGCACCCAAAGACCACCAAAAGGTCCTCATCGTCGATTTCGGCAGCCAGGTGACCCAACTGATCGCGCGACGCCTGCGCGAGGCCAGCGTCTATTGCGAAATCCATCCGTTCCAGAAGGCCGAGGCCGCGCTGGCGGCCATGAACCCGGCAGCCATCATCCTGTCCGGCGGCCCCGAAAGCGTCCACGAGGAAGGCAGCCCCCGCGCGCCCCAGTCCGTGTTCGAGGCGGGCGTGCCGGTTCTGGGCATCTGCTACGGCGAGATGACCATGTGCGAACAACTGGGCGGCAAGGTCGAGGGCGGCCACACCCGCGAGTTCGGCCGCGCCGAGATCACGGTCCAGAAGGCCTCGCCTCTGCTGGCGGACCTAGCCCCGGTCGGTGAGGAAGAAACCGTCTGGATGAGCCACGGCGATAAGATCGTCGCCATTCCCGAAGGCTTCGACGTCGTCGCCTCGTCGGAGGGGTCGCCCTATGCGGTGATCGCCGATGAAGCGCGCCGCTTCTACGGCGTCCAGTTCCACCCCGAGGTGATGCACACCCCGCGCGGCCATCAGATGCTGAAGAACTTCACCCACGGCATCGCGGGGCTGAAGGGCGACTGGACCATGGCGGCCTATCGCGACGAAAAGATCGCCCAGATCCGCGAACAGGTCGGCGACGCCAAGGTGATCTGCGGTCTGTCGGGCGGCGTGGATTCGTCTGTCGCCGCCGTGCTGATCCATGAGGCCATCGGCGACCAGCTGACCTGCGTCTTCGTCGACACCGGCCTGCTGCGGAAAGACGAGGCCAAACAGGTCACCACCCTGTTCCGCGAGCACTACAACATCCCCCTGATTCATGTGGATGCGGCGAAGGAATTCCTCGGCGAACTGGCCGGTCAGTCCGATCCCGAGACCAAGCGCAAGACCATCGGCCGCGTCTTCATCGAGATCTTCGACCGTGAGTCCGCGAAGATCGACGGCGCCGAGTTCCTGGCTCAGGGCACCCTGTATCCCGACGTGATCGAGAGCGTGTCCTCGTCCAGCGGCAAGGCCCACGTCATCAAGAGCCACCACAATGTCGGCGGCCTGCCGGACTATATGAAGCTGAAGCTGGTCGAGCCGCTGCGCGAGCTGTTCAAGGACGAGGTCCGCGCCCTGGGCCGTGAACTGGGCCTGACCGACGTCTTCGTGGGCCGCCACCCGTTCCCCGGACCGGGTCTGGCCATCCGCATCCCCGGCGAGATCACCCCCGACGCCGTCGCCACATTGCAAGACGCCGACGCCATCTATCTGGAGGAAATCCGCAAGGCCGGCCTCTATGACGACATCTGGCAGGCCTTCGCCGTCCTGCTGCCGGTCAAGACCGTCGGCGTCATGGGCGACGCCCGCACCTACGAAAAAGTCCTAGCCCTGCGCGCCGTCACCTCCACCGACGGCATGACGGCCGACTTCTACCAGTTCCCCTGGGACGTCCTGGCCAAAACCGCCACCCGCATCATCAACGAAGTCCGCGGCGTGAACCGGGTGGTCTATGACGTGACGTCCAAGCCGCCGGGCACGATCGAGTGGGAATAATTCGGGGCCTTCGGGACCTTTCGATACCGCTTCGAAAGTGTCCCGTAAGGCGCTGACGTAAAAGTGAATTTTGGCGAGACCCTTCGAAGCCTTTCGGAGGGTCTCTTTTTTTGTGATGCGGCTTTCCTGACGGTCCCGCCGTCGTTACCTCCGTCGCTGACGTGACCCCCGTTTCTCATCCAGCCATAACGAGAGTCCTTTGCTGATCTGAA